>Ga0209867_1000111_pt1 | contig 20942 bp, 23 predicted proteins | sample GWRWmT4_4Nov14_FD_187197 | JGI IMG/M metagenome (GOLD analysis project Ga0209867, IMG submission 187197) | Sand microcosm microbial communities from a hyporheic zone in Columbia River, Washington, USA - GW-RW T4_4-Nov-14 (SPAdes) (version 2) | ecosystem: Engineered > Artificial ecosystem > Sand...
CTATTAGATTGTTCCATAGTGGATCATCCCGGCAGTCAAGTATTCGAACATCGTGACTGTAGATTTAAGCATATTGTTTAATAATGTATTGTTAATTCTCTTTAACCGGATATTTTCTGTGTTCCCGGCATATAACAAGCCGAAATCAAGAGGTGAACAAGTGCGCAGATCGGCCCTGGGAAAAATCAGAATAAACTGGCGGTTGGGCGATTTCCTCCGCGACAGGTCGGGCGTCGGCGCCGTGGAGTTCGCCATGGTGGCCGCGCCCTTCTTTTTTACGCTGTTTGCTATTCTGGAAGTCGCGATCATCTTTTTCGGATCGAGCGCGCTGGAAACCGGCGTTCAGGAGGCGGCGCGCACCATACGCACACGCGAACTGCAATTAAGCGGCGGCGGGCTGGCTGAGTTTCGCACCCGGCTCTGTGAAGAGGCCACCGCACTGATTGCCTGTGACAGCCGGCTGAATATTGATGTGCGCACCTATCCCGCCTTCGCCGCTGCCGATATGACGCCGCCTGTCGATGCCGATGGCAATCCTCTGCCTGGTGTATTCATCCCTGGCGGCCCCTCAGAGGTGGTCGTGGTCAAGGCTTATTATGTCTGGGAGGTGTATACCCCGGGGCTTGGATTGCTGCTGGGCAATATCGGCAGCACGAATTCCCGGCTGCTGATATCCACAGCCGCTTTCCGCAACGAACCGCTATAAGGGCGGCCGTGAACGGACGCATAGAATGAGAGTGCAAAACATGCTGGCTTGGTTGAGAAAAAATCGCTTCTGGCGGGATATTCGCGGGGTTTCGGCCACTGAATTCGCGCTGATTCTGCCGGTGCAGCTCATTTTGATCTTTGGCACGGTGGAAGTCAGCAATGTTCTGATCGCGGATCGTAAACTCGTATCGGCGACCAGTACTACGGCGGATTTATTTGCTCAGGCAAGGACTGTTGCCACGCCTGATATTGCGGACATCTTTCTTGCCGGAAGCGCCGTGATGCAACCGCTGGATCAGAGCACTCTGTCTTTTGTCGTCTCCAGCATTGTCGCAGATGCCGGCGGCGTCACCAGAGTTGAGTGGAGTGAAGGCTATGGCGCTGCCGCTGCGGCAGCGGGATCCCTCTATACGCTGCCCGCCGGGCTGGTTGCGCCAAATCAGAGTGTGATTGTGGTGCAATCATCCTATGAATATGTCTCGCAATTCGGGCAGATATTATCGATCCCCATTGTTCTGACAGACCGCTTCTTTCTGGCGCCGCGCCGGTCGATCAAGGTGCGCCGGATATAGACCGTCACGCGCCATAAGCACACGCGCCATAGGGAATTGTCGGGCCGCCCGCACGCACGGCTTCGCGCTGTGTCAGGGGCGTGCGATCGGCGCTGACACCAATCGCATAGGGATCAACCACCCGGTTTTCGCGCACATCAAGGGCTGCGCGCGCCAGCATCGCATCCACATCGCCCGCATCAATAACGCTGGCGTCGCGGATATTTTCGCACCAGTGATGATGATCGCCATGCGCCTGGAAATAAATTACGATGCCATCGCGCAGCCGGTTGGCGGTAATCACCTGAGCGGCTGAAGCGATACGTTTGGCCGGGGTGTTCATGGGCGGCTTCCTGCATTTTTGACATTGCGCTGCGGCTGATGGCGCAATTGAATGGCGCTGGGTGAACCATCGGCGTCCGGCTGATAGCGCACGGTAAATTCCGACAGCGCCCTGGCGAAGCGTCCGGCATCCGCGTCTTTCTGCACCTCATAGGCGTCAAAGCCGCAGCGGTGCATGAACAGAAACTGATCATAGAGCACATTGCCAACCGCGCGCAGCTCGCCCTTGAAGCCATATTGTTCGCGCAGCAGCCGCGCATAGGAATAAGCGCGGCCATCCCGGAAAATCGGAAATTCCAGCGCAACCAGATCAAACCGGCCCAGATCAGCGCGGATTTTTTCGGGCGATTCACTGGATGTGAGGCGCACCCCCAGCGGAGCCTTGCGGGCCAGCAACATATCGCGCGCAGCCGCCCAGCGCGCCAGCGGCACAATGACGCCGCCCGTTGCCGGCAGTTCATCATCCACGCCCGCATGCACCCATGTGTCAGCGCTGATTTTACCGTTTTTAATGTACTGCATAAAGCGCGTCCTTGAAGGGGGCGATGCCGGTGCGGCGCACGGTGGCCAGAAAATTTTCATCGCGGCTGCTGCGGATTTTCACATAGGTATCGACCACTTTTTCCACTGCATCGACCACTTCGTCATAAGAAAAGGCCGCGCCCAGAATTTCACCGATCGAAGCGTTTTCATCGGCGCTGCCGCCCAGCGTGATCTGGTAAAATTCCGTGCCCTTCTTATCGACGCCCAGAATGCCGATATGCCCGACATGGTGATGGCCGCAGGCATTGATGCAGCCGGAAATCTTGATCTTCAGATCGCCAATATCATGCTGGCGTTGCAGATCGGCAAAACGTTCACTGATACGTTGCGCGACCGGGATGGAGCGCGCATTGGCCAGCGCGCAATAATCCAGACCGGGGCAGGCGATAATGTCGCTGACCAGGCCGATATTGGGGGTCGCCAGCCCCTTTTCGCCGAGCAGCGTCCACAGCGCATACAAATCGCACTGCTTCACATCGGCAAATGTCAGATTCTGTTCATGTGTCACGCGCAGTTCGTCAAAGCTGAACCGCTCCGCCAGATCGGCCACGGCATGCATCTGCACGTCGGCGGCATCGCCGGGAATGCCGCCGATGGGTTTGAGTGAAATATTCACAATGGCGTAACCCGGAATTTTATGTGCGGCGACATTGCTGCGCAGCCAGGCGGCGAAGGCGGGATCGCTTTCGCGCTTTTTCACAAATCCGTCCGGATCGGCCTGCAATGTTTCATATGCGGGCGGCGCGAAATAGGCGGTGATGCGGGCGATTTCCTCGGCCGGCACATCCAGCGCGCCATTGCGGATATGCTCCCATTGTTCGTGGGTCTGGCGGGTGAATTCTTCAATACCGATTTCATTGACCAGAATTTTGATACGCGCCTTGTAAATATTGTCGCGCCGCCCATGCATATTGTAAACGCGCAGAATGGCCTCGGCATAAGACAGCATGTCGCGCTTGGGCACAAAGGCATTTATGCATTTGGCAATGACCGGGGTGCGGCCCTGCCCGCCGCCGACCCAGAATTCACAGCCCACTTCGCCCGCCTGATTTTTGACCATGACAATGCCAATGTCGTGCAACTTGATGGCGGCGCGGTCGCGCGGGCCCGGTGATGGCGATCTTGAATTTGCGCGGCAGGAATGAAAATTCCGGATGCAGGCTGGACCATTGCCGTAAAATCTCGCCGCAAATGCGCGGGTCTTCAATTTCATCGCTGGCGACACCGGCATATTGATCGGCGGTGATGTTGCGGATGCAATTGCCGCTGGTTTGCAGCGCATGCATTTCAACCGACGCCAGTTCCTCCAGAATGTCCGGCATGTCTTCGAGCTTCGGCCAGTTATATTGCAAATTCTGACGGGTTGTGAAATGCGCATAACCCCGGTCATATTTGGTGGCGATATCCGCCAGCTTGCGCAATTGGCGCGATGACAGCACCCCATAGGGAATGGCGACCCGCAGCATATAGGCGTGCAATTGCAGATACAGGCCGTTCATCAGCCGCAGCGGGCGGAACTCTTCCTCGCTCAGCTCGCCATTCAGGCGGCGCACCACCTGATCGCGGAACTGTGCGACCCGTTCCATGACAAAATTATGGTCGAATTCATCATAACGATACATTTGCGGCCTCTGAAAACCTTATTCTACTACTATAAATGCGATAAAATAATGAATATGTCAATATTAATGTGAAATAATATAATTTACACCAAAATATAGTGTATCATACCTCCCGCGCGATCCGGCTTTCGTGCCAACGGCGCAAAAGCAGATTTTCCAGGGCGCTAAGGCAGAAGAAAATGGCGATGCCCAGCAGCGACAGCAGCAGCAGGGCGGCAAACATTTTAGCGATTTGCAAGCGATTGCCGCTTTCCATAATGCGCCAGGCCAGCCCCATGGAGGCCCCGCTTCCGGCGACGAATTCCGCCACCACCGTGCCGATCAGGGCCAGCCCGCCGGAAATCTTCATCCCCGACAGCAGGTAAGGCAGCGCCGAGGGCAGCCGGACCTGGGTCAATATCTGCCAGCGCGTCGCGCCATAAAGCCGGTACAGATCCAGCAGCCCGTGATCGGCGGCGCGCAGCCCCAGGGTCATATTCGATAAAACAGGAAAAAACGCCGCGATCCACGCCATCAGCAGCAGCGCCCGGTTGGGATTATCAATACCCACCCAGATGACGATCAGCGGCGCAATCGCGACAATCGGCGTAACCTGCAATATTACCGCCAGCGGAAACAATGCCATTTCCACCCAGCGGCTTTGCGAAAACAGCACCGCCAGCGCCACGCCGCCAGCCACCGCCAGCGCAAAGGCCGTCAGGCTGATGCGCAAGGTCATCCAGGCGCTGAACATCAGCGAGGCAAAATCATCATACAGCGCATGGCCAATCGCCGAGGGCGCCGGCAAAATAAAAGCCGGCACCTGCCAGTACTGCACCCATGCCTCCCATAGGCTCAGCATCAGGGCGATCACCAGCAAGGGTGAAAAAAATCGCGCCGCTTTCATGCGATGGCCTCGCGCAGGGCAGCGGATATTTCCCCGCACATGGCCGCGAATTGCGCAGAATGGCGAAACCCCTCCGCGCGGCGCTGGGGCGCGTCAATGCGTGTTTCATGAATAATGGTTCCGGGCCGCGCGCGCATCATCAGCACACGGTTGGACAGATATACCGCTTCGGCCGCACTATGCGTGACAAACAGCACGGTCAGTTTTGAGGCGCTGCAAATCGCCAGCAGATCATCATTCAATTGCTGGCGGGTGATTTCATCCAGCGCCGCAAAAGGTTCATCCAGCAGCAGCACCGGCGGCTGCGTCACCAGCGCGCGCGCAATCGCCACCCGCATTTTCATGCCGCCCGATAAAGTGCGCGGCCAGGCATGCGCAAAATTCTCCAGCCCGACCAGCGCCAGCATTTCCATGGCGCGGGCCCGGCGTTCCCGCGCCCCGGCGCCCGCAATGCGCAGCGGTGTCTCGACATTCTTGCAGACATTGGCCCAGGGCATCAATGTGGGTTCCTGAAACACCACGCCTATGCCGCCCCTTGCGGGCGGGCTTTCCCAGTGCATCTGCCCGGAACTGGGGGCGATCAGCCCGGCAATGATCCGCAGCAGCGTGCTTTTGCCGCAGCCCGACGGCCCCAGCAGTGCGACAAATTCACCCCGCGCAACATGCAGATTGACATTTTCCAGCGTAGCCAGGCCGCCGGAAAATTGTTTGCCAATTTGCGTGAGGGTCAGCATCTATTCCGGCTTTGCGCCAATAAATTGCAGCGTATAGGCGTCGCGAACATCCAGATCCGGCGCATATACACCGCTATCACGCATGACGGAGAAAAACTCCATCCAGCGCGCATCGCGCATCGCGCCGATGCCCAGCCTTTGCGCATCGCCGGATTCAACCATGCCATATGCTTTCATCTTGTCGATGGCCTGTGCGAGTGTGGCCGCGTTCATTTCCGGATTGTCACGCTGGATCAGCGCATTTCCTGGCGCGGGATCGCCATGCAGATAATCGCGCCAGCCTTCAATGGAAGCATCTACAAAAGCCTGCACAATTTCCGGTTTTGCCTCAATCACGGACAAATTCACCATGACCAGCGCCGCATAGCTGGGATAGCCATAATCCGCATAAAGAAAGATTTGCGGTTTCCGGCCTGTTTCGCGTTCATACATGAAAGGCTCGGACGTCAGATAGCCCTGCTGGATTGCTTTTGCATCGGCCAGAAACGGGGCCATGTTAAAGCTGTATTTGCGCACCTGGGCGTCCTCAAAACCATAGCGCGCTTTCAGCCATACAAACACCGCGCCGATAGAGGCGTCCGCCAGCATGATGGGCCGGCCCTTCATGTCCGCAAGGCTGCGAATATCGCTGCGCGGATGGGTCATGAGAATTTCCGGGCTTTTCTGGAACACCGCCATCACGGCCTTCGCCCTGATGCCTTCGCGCAGCATGTTCAGCGGCATGAAACTGCTGGAGCCCATGCCGAAATCTATCGCGCCCGCGCCCATCAGTTGCGGAATATTCACCCCCGGCCCGCCCTGGCGGATTTCCACATCCAGCCCGCGCGCCGCAAAAAACCCCTTTGCAACCGCCTGATAAAACCCGCCATGCTCGGCCTGCGCTTTCCAGTCGGTGGCGAACACGATGCGTTGCCCCGCCAGCGCGGGCCATGCCGCCAGGAGCAGAATTGCCGTCACAAAAAATCGCCGTGTCATTTGTTATCATTCCAGACAAAACAGAAAATGCACTATAAAGTGTGTATGCTGAAATGAAAGCGGGGAGACGGAAATGAAGCTGGCGACTTTTACGCATTCGGGCCGTACCAGAATTGGCGTGGTACAGGGTGACGGTATGCTGGACTTATCCGCCGCCGCCCCCGCGCTGCCTACCGAAATGCGCAGCTTTCTGGAGGCCGGCGCGCCCGCAATGGCGGCTGCGCGCACTGCAAGCGGCAGCCTGATCCCCCTGAAAGAGGTGCGTCTGGAAGCGCCGGTGCTGCGCCCCTCAAAATTCCTGGCCATCGGCCTGAACTATGCCGATCATATCGCCGAAACCAAACGCGAAACCCCGCAAAAGCAGCTCTGGTTCAACAAGCAGACCAGTTGTGTCGCGCCGCCCTATGGCCAGATTCACCTGCCAAAGGTTTCCACGGCGCTGGATTATGAAGGCGAGCTGGGTTTTGTGATCGGCCGCAAATGCCGCCATGTGCCAAAGGAGCGTGCGCATGAGGTGATTGCGGGCTATTGCATTGTGAATGATGTCAGCGTGCGCGACTGGCAGATGCATTCCCAGACCATGACCATGGGCAAAAGTTTTGACACGCACGGCCCGTTCGGCCCGTGGATTGTAACACCCGATGAAGTGGGCGATCCGCATAATCTGGCGATCCGCACCCTGCTGAATGGCGCAGTGATGCAGGATTCCAATACGCGCCATCTGGTGTTCAACTGCTTTGACCAGATTGCCTATCTGACCCAGGCCTTTACCCTGCTGCCCGGCGATGTCATCGCCACCGGCACCCCGGGCGGGGTGGGGGTAGCCAAATCACCGCCTTTGTTCATGAAGGCAGGCGACCGGGTGCGTATCGAGATCGAAAAGATCGGCGCCATTGAACAGGAAATTATTCCCGAACCTTCCGATACGGCGTGTCTGATATGAGCGGGGAAATGATGGAAGTCACCGCCCCGTTTGATGGCGCGGTCATCGCCAGACTGCCGCGCATGAACGCCGCGGGGGTCGAGGCGGCGCTGAGCTCTGCTTATGCACTGTACCGCAACCGCGATGCCTGGCTTCCTAAAGCCAGGCGTATCGAAATTCTGCGCGCTGCGGCAAAGATCATCTCCGGGCGGGCCGAGGAACTGGCGCTGCAGGCGGCGCGCGAAGGCGGCAAGCCGCTGATTGATTCGCGCGTCGAAATCGCGCGCGCCATTGACGGTATCGAGGTTTGCATTGAAACCCTGCGCACCGATGCGGGCAATGTCATCCCCATGGGCGTGAATGCAGCCTCAAGCGGGCATCTGGCCTTTACCCAGTATGAACCGGTCGGCGTGGTGGCCGCTGTCAGCGCGTTCAATCATCCCTTCAATCTGATCGTGCATCAGGTTGCACCGGCGGTCGCCGCCGGCTGTCCGGTGCTGATCAAACCCGCCAGCGCCACGCCGCTATCCTGCGCCGCTTTTGTTGCAATTCTGCATGAGGCGGGCCTGCCCAAAGCCTGGGCGCAGGTGGTGATCCCTGAAACCAATGCACTTGCCACCAAAATGGTGACGGACAAACGGGTAGGATTTTTCTCCTTCATCGGCAGCGGCGCGGTGGGCTGGGGCCTGCGCGCGCAACTGGCGCCGGGCACACGCTGTGCGCTCGAACATGGCGGCGCGGCGCCGGTGATTGTCGCCGCCGACGCCGATCTGGCTGCCAATCTGCCGCGTCTGGCCAAAGGCGGGTTTTACCATGCGGGTCAGGTTTGCGTTTCGGTGCAGCGCATCTACGCCCATGCCAGTATCGCCGAAAGCGTGGCGCAGGAGCTGGGCAGGCTGGGCGCCGCCATGAAAGTGGGCGATCCAACCCGGCCGGACACGGAAATCGGCCCGCTGATCAATCATGGCGAATGCGACCGGGTGCATGCCTGGGTGCAGGAGGCAGTGGCGGGCGGCGCAAAGCTGATTTCCGGCGGGGAAAAAATTTCCGCGTCCTGTTATCCGCCGACGGTACTGTTCAATCCGCCCGAAAACGCCAAAGTTTCGCAATCGGAAATATTCGGACCGGTGATCTGTGTGTATGCCTATACGGATATCAACGAGGCGATTGCGCGCGCCAATGCCCTGCCGGTGTCGTTCCAGGCGGCCGTGTTTACCCGCGACATTGACACCGCCCTGCGCGTCTATAACCGTATCGACGCCACCGCCGTGATGGTCAACGATCACACCGCGTTCCGGGTGGACTGGATGCCGTTTGCGGGCGCGCGCGAATCCGGTCATGGCGTCGGCGGCATTGCGCACACCATTCACGATATGCTGACCGAAAAAATGATGGTCATCCGTTCCCACGAAATTTAAGGAGCGGCTGGTTTTTGATTACCCTACACGCACACTCTGTCACCCCGGATTTACTCGCCTCGGCGAAGCTGGAGCTTCGCTCCGGCGTAGCCGGGTTCCGGGGTCCAGGAGCCACAAAGCAAAGCCTGAGTTTGGGACACTGGACCCCGCACCGAGTGCGGGGTGATAAACGGGGATTTGAATGAGTGAAAAACTAAAACCACTATGTTTAAGGAGCATCACATGAAAGCATCCGATCTGTTTGTAAAATGTCTGGAAGCCGAAGGGGTGGAGCGGATATTCGGTATTCCCGGTGAAGAAAATGCCGATGTGATGATTTCTCTGCTGGACAGCAAGATCGAATTCATCCTGTGCCGGCATGAACAGGGTGCGGCCTTCATGGCTGACGCCTATGGACGGCTGACCGGCAAGGCCGGCGTTTGTCTGGCGACACTCGGGCCGGGAGCGACCAATCTGGTGACGGGCCTCGCCGACGCCAATATGGACCGCGCACCGGTGGTGGCGATTATCGGCCAGGCTTCAACCAAAAGGCTGCACAAGGAAAGCCATCAGAACATGGATTCCATCGCCATGTTCAAACCGATCAGCAAATGGGCGCAGACCATTGTCGCCCCGGGAAATATTCCCGAAGTGGTGCGCAAGGCCTTCAAACTGGCTGAGCGGGAAAAGCCCGGCGTCTGTGTCATCGAACTGCCCGAAGATATTGCCGATGAAGAAGTGCACGCCGTCCCCTTGCCGGTCACGCGCCTGCGCCGCCCGGCGGCGGACCATAAGGCGATTGCGCAGGCCGTTGATCTGATTCTGGCGGCGAAAAACCCGATCATTCTGGCGGGCAATGGCGCGGTGCGCAAGCGCGCCGCCACGCAATTACAGCGTCTGGCGCGCAAAACCGGTATCGGCGTCGTCAATACTTTCATGGGCAAGGGCGCGGTGCCGATGGATGATCCGCATTGCCTGTTCACCATGGGGCTTGGCGTGGGCGATTATAATAATCTGGCCTTTGCCGACGCCGATCTGATCATCACCGCCGGATATGATCCGGTGGAATATAGCCCGGTCGCCTGGTACAAGCCTGCATCCAAGGCCAAAATCATTCACATAGATTTTGAATCCGCCGAAGTGGACCAGCATTTCCCGGTCACCGTCGATATTGTTTCCGATCTGGCCGATGCGTTGTGGCAGATCAATGAAGAGCTGAACAAGCGCGCCGAGGGCCGCCTGCCGCTGTTTGACATCAACACCCGCAAAAAGCTGCGCGACACCATGTCGGCGGATTTCGCGGCGGAAAAAGACGATACGGGTTTCCCGGTCAAGCCGCAGAAAATTCTCTGGGATGTGCGGCAATTTATGGGGCCGGACGATATTGTGCTGTCCGATGTGGGCGCGCATAAAATGTGGATTTCGCGCTATTATCAGGCGCAGGGCGCCAATACGGTGCTCATCTCGAACGGTTTCTGTTCGATGGGCTTTTCGCTGCCTGGCGCCATCGGCGCGAAACTGGCCTGTCCGGATAGAAAAGTGCTCAGCATCAATGGCGATGCGGGCTTTATGATGAATGTGCAGGAGCTGGAAACGGCAGTGCGTTACAAGCTCAATATTGTCGTCATGGTGTGGGTGGACGGCGAATATGGGCTGATCAAATGGAAGCAGCAGGATTCCTTTGACGGGCGTCATTCAAAGCTTGAATTCGGCAATCCGGATTTCGAATTGCTGGCCAAGGCCTTCGGCATGTGGGGCAAAACCATCAAGGCGGCGCATGAACTGACCCCGGCGCTGGAAGAGGCCTTCCGCCAGCCCGGGCCCGCGATTATTGCCGTGCCGGTGGACTATAGCGAAAACCGCAAACTCACCGCCCGGCTGGGCAAAGTGTCGATCCCGATTTAAAAGCGCTGCTATTCATGGACAATTTACGATCCCGGCTGCATATTCCGTTCAAATGTGCGGCATCGTAGGAATATTTCACAGCCGGGACAAACGTCCCATTGACCGGGAACTGTTGTCGCGGATGAACGACACGCAGCTTCACCGCGGCCCTGACGGCTTTGGCCTGTGGGATCAGCCCGGTCTTGGCTTTGGCCACCGGCGGCTGTCTATCATTGATCTGGCAGCCGGCCACCAGCCTATGCTGACGCAGGATGGCGGCATCGGCGTCACCTTTAACGGTGAAATCTATAATTACCGCGAGCTTAAACAGCAGCTGGAGGCGCTGGGCCACCATTTCCAGACGCATAGCGATACCGAGGTCATACTGCATGGCTGGCGGCAATGGGGCGCGGATTGTGTGGCGCATTTTCGCGGCATGTTTGCCTTCGCGCTGTATGATGCGGGCCGCGAAACCCTGTTCATGGCGCGCGATCCGATGGGCAAGAAGCCGCTGCATTACGGTGTACTGGCGGATGGCACCTGTATATTCGGATCGGAGCTGAAAGCATTGCTGCCTTATCCGGGCATGGCGCGCAGCATTGATCCGCTGGCCATCGAGGATTATCTGGCCTTTGGTTATATTCCCGATCCGCGCAGCATCTATAAAAGCATATTAAAACTGCCCGCCGCCCATCGCCTGATCTGGCGCCGCGGTGATGCAGCCCCGAAAATTGACGCCTATTGGGATGTGAAATTTGCCGATATGTCGGAAACACGCCAGGCCAGCGCAGAAGAATTGATAACGCAATTACGCGAAGCGGTGGATTTGCGCATGATCGCCGATGTGCCGCTGGGGGCTTTTTTGTCGGGCGGAGTGGATTCATCCTGCATCGTCGCGCTGATGGCAGGGTTGAGCCAGACGCCAGTAAAAACCTTTTCGATGGGCTTTGCCGATAAAAGCTTTGATGAAAGCAGCTATGCGCAGCAGATGGCCACGCGCTATCACACCGATCATCACAGCCGCATTGTCGACCCGGACAGTATAGATCTGGTGGACCGGCTGATTGATTTTTACGACGAGCCGTTTGGTGACAGTTCCGCCATGCCGACATTCCGCCTGTGCGCGCTGGCGCGGGAAAATGTAACCGTGGCGCTGTCGGGCGACGGCGGCGATGAATTATTTGCGGGCTATCGCCGCTATCTGTTTCATGCCCGCCAGGAACAGATGCGCGCCTGGCTGCCGCTGGCGGTGCGCAAGACGGTTTTCGGCGCATTGGGCGCGGTCTATCCCAAGCTGGACTGGGCGCCGCGCTTTCTGCGCGCCAAAAATACCTTTCAGGAACTCAGCACGGATTCAGCAGGCGGATTTTTCGCCAGTGTTTCGGTGATGAATGATGGCCTGCGCGCACGCCTTCGCAGCCCGTCACAAACAAGCGCACTGGCGGGCTATCATCCATCCGGCATCATCCGCGCCCATATGGAAGCGGCGGACACGGATGATGTGCTGGCGCGCGCGCAATATGCCGATATCAAGACCTGGCTGCCCGGCGACATACTGACCAAAGTGGATCGCGCCAGCATGGCCAATTCGCTGGAAGTCCGCTGCCCGATGCTGGATTACAGGTTTGCGCAATGGTCCGCAGGCATTTCTTCCAACCAGAAACTGCATGGCGGGGTGGGTAAATATCTGCTGAAAAAAGCCTGCGAACCCTATGTTCCGGACGATATTCTGTACCGCCCCAAACAGGGGTTTTCCATTCCGCTGGCCGCCTGGTTTCGCGGCCCCTTGCGGCAAAAATTGCGCGATACGGTAGGCGGCCCCATATTGGCGCAGTGCGGCTATTTCAATCCCGGCGTTCTGATGCAATTAGTGGAGGAACATCAGTCTGGGCGGCGCGATCACAGCCCGGCGCTGTGGCTGCTGCTGATGCTGGAGGCGTTCTTGCGCAAGGAGACGGGGGCGGCATGAAACGGTCTGGCATTTTATTCAGCTTGCTGATTATTTCTTTTTCCGCCCCGGCCTTTGCCACGGACATGGTTGACGCCATCAAGCAGGTGCGCCGTTCCGTCGTCGCCATCGGCACCCACCAGAAACTGGGCCAGCCGCCCATTCGCCTTATGGGCACCGGCTTTGTGGTCGCGGGCGGCGGGCATATCATTACCAATGCGCATGTTCTGCCAAGAACCCTGAATGCAAAAAACCAGGAATCGCTGCAGGCCTTTTACGGGATTGAGGCCAATGCCAGGAATTTTGAACTGGATGTGGTGGCCGAAGACGAGGAACATGATCTGGCGCTGCTGCGCATAGTCGGCGCCGCAAAATTGCCGCCGCTAGTACTGGCAAAAAGCATGGCGCCGGAAGGAACGCGCACTGCCATTACCGGCTATCCGCTGGGCAGCCTGCTGGGCCTGTATCCGATCACCCATGAAGGCATTATCTCTGCCGTGAAGGAGCGCAGCTTTGCCGCCTATTCGCAGGGGCAGTTGACCGCGGAGCGGGTGCGGCGTTTGCGTAATTCGTTTATTGTCTATCAGATCGACACCAACGCCTATCCAGGCAATAGCGGCAGCCCCTTATATGATGCGGCCACACGCCAGGTGCTGGGCGTGGTGCAGAGCGTGGCGGTGCGCGAGAAAAGCCAGGCCTCGGCGATTGAGGCGCCGACCGGGTTTACCTTTGCGGTGCCGTCGCAATTTATCTCGGCTCTGATGGCGCGCAACGGCTTGCCGGGTTATTAGCAACAGGAAGATCAGATGGCGTTTTATTTGGTGACGGGCGGGTGCGGGTTTATTGGATCGCATTTGGTGGATGCGCTGCTGGCCGACGGCCATTCGGTGCGGGTGCTGGATGATCTGTCCACCGGCACGCGGGATAATCTGCCGGCCGGGGTTGAACTGATCACCGGCGATGTCGCGGATTATGACACTGCCGGCAAGGCCATGCAGGGGATAGAGGGGTGTTTTCATCTGGCCGCCATCGCCTCGGTGCCGCGCTCGAATGAGGAATGGCGGCGTACCCATGATGTCAATCTGACTGGCGCCATCAATATTTTTGATCATGCCGGCAAGGGGGCCGCGCACAGCCCGCGCCCGGTCGTGTATGCGTCATCGGCCGCCGTCTATGGCGCGCCCGCCTATATTCCACTGGATGAACGCGCGCCGGTTCTGCCGCTGACCGCCTATGGCGCGGACAAGCTGGGCTGTGAACAGCATGGCTATGTGGCGTGGGAGGTGCACCGCGTGCCCACGCGCGGCTTCCGGTTTTTCAATGTTTACGGGCCGCGCCAGCATCCCGATAACCCCTATGCGGGGGTGGTGTCGATTTTTGCCGACCGCTTGCGCAAGGGGCAGGGTATTAAAATTTTTGGGGACGGCCAGCAGACCCGCGATTTCATTTATGTGCGCGATGTGGTGCAGATTTTACAGCGCGCCATGGCGCAGCCCTGGCAAGGGGCGCAGGTCATGAATATTGCCACCGGAAACGGCACAACTGTGCTGCAACTGGCCGAAGTAATTGCCCGCATTTGCGGCAATGCCGCCCCCCAGATCAGTTGGGAAGCGGCGCGCACCGGTGACATTAAAATGAGCATCGGCATCGCCCCCCGGCTTCAGGAAATTCTGGGCGTGGCCCCGCATATCAGCCTGGAAGAAGGCCTGAGGGAATATCTGGCCAGCCTTTAATACTGATACCGGCCGGATTTATGCTATTATGCCGCCTGGATTGAACGGGATACCGGCTGCATGATCACGCCATCGGATTTTCTTACCGCCGAAGAAATCACCCGCCTGCGCACGCGGTCGCAATGGCGTTCGGTATGGATGATTGCGCATGTCTGGGGCGTGGTGTTTGGCGCCATGGCGCTGTTCGCCGCATGGCCGAACCCGGTTACCTTCATTGTGGCGGTAATGCTGATCGGCGCACGGCAATTGGGCATGGCGATATTGGTGCACGATGCGGCGCATGGCGCGCTGTTTCACAATCGCGCGCTGAATGACCGGATCAGCAACTGGCTGCTGGGTTATCCCATGCTGACGGAAACCCGGGCCTATCGCGCCTATCATCTCGAACATCATAAATATGTGCAGCAGCCGAACGATCCCGATATCGGCCTGTCCGCACCATTCCCGATCACAAAATCCAGCTTCCGGCGCAAGCTGTGGCGCGATATCAGCGGCCAGACCGGTTTCAAACAGCGCCGTGCGCAAATCCGCGCCGCCATTGGCACGCCGGATATGCCCATGCCCGCGCGCCTTGCGCTGTTCCGGCGCAAGATGGGCGGTATGCTGATCACCAATCTGGTGCTGCTGGCGGGATTGAGCCTTGCGGGCTACTGGTATCTGTATCCGCTATTATGGGTGCTGCCGCTATTGACCTGGTATCAGGTGATTACGCGCATCCGCAATATCGCCGAGCACGCCATGGTTCCCGACAATGATGATAATTTCCGTAACGCCCGCACCACCCATGCCAACTGGCTGATGCGGGCGTTTCTGGCGCCCTATTTCGTCAATTATCATCTGGAGCATCATCTGATGATGTTCGTGCCCTGTTACCGCCTGCCTGCGGTGCGCGAAACATTTCTGGCCAAGGGGCATGGGGCGCGCATGGAATATCAGCCCGGCTACCGCGCGGTTCTGGCGCAGGCCATTTCGAAGCCAGAAGAAGCCGCCCTGCCCGGCCACGCCGCCTGATGGAAATTGCCCCCGCCGATCCGGCGCAGTTCATCCGGGATCATACGGTTCTGACCGCTACGCCGCTGGTTCCCGAAATCCGCCTGTTTGTCGCCAGCGAAATGCTGCCCATCTGGCAGATGACCGAAGACGAGATGCAGCAGATCGGCCTGCCGCCGCCCTTCTGGGCCTTTGCCTGGGCGGGCGGGCAGGCGCTGGCCCGCTATGTGCTGGATAATCCCGAACTGGTGGCGGGTAAACGGGTGCTGGATTTTGGCGCGGGTTCCGGCCTTGCGGGCATTGCCGCCGCATTGGCGGGCGCGAGCCGGGTAGAGGCGGCGGAGATTGATGCGATCGCCATCATCGCCATCGGCCTGAATGCCGAGGCCAATCATACCGAGATTACCGCGCTGGATGGTGATATTGTCGGCAGGATTTCCACCGCATGGGATGTGGTGCTGGCCGCCGATGTTTGTTATGAGGGACCGGCATCCAAACGCATTGTGGCCTGGCTGGACGATCTGGCGCGCACTGGCGTTCTGGTGCTGATGGGCGATCCGGGGCGGACCTATTTTCCCAAATCGGGTCATGAAAAACTGATCAGCTATGCGGTGAAAACCACCACTGAGCTGGAAGATACCGATCTGCGCAACACCAGTGTCTGGCGCGTGACGGGAGAGCGGGATGGCCTATAATTCACTGCGCGATTTTATCGCAAAACTGGAACGTGACGGCAAACTGCTGCGCGTGACGGAGCCGGTTTCCACCTTTCTGGAAATGACGGAAATCCAGACCCGGCTGCTGGCCGAAGGCGGCCCGGCGGTGCTGTTTGAAAAGCCCGTCATGGCCGATGGCGCGATCAGCCCGATTCCGGTTCTGGTCAATCTGTTTGGCACGGTGGAACGGGTGGCCATGGCCGTGACCATGGACAATAAGGAACGCCGCACCGGGCAGGATCTGCGCGAGATCGGCGAGACGCTGGCATTTCTGCGCCAGCCGCAGCCGCCGGAGGGATGGCGCGAGGCCATTGGCATGGCGCCCTTGCTGCGCACCGTGATGAATATGCGCCCCAAAACCGTGCGCGCCGCGCCGGTGCAGGAAATTGTTCTGACCGGCGATGAGATTGATCTGGCACGCCTGCCCATTCAGACCTGCTGGCCGAATGAGCCTGCGCCGCTGATCACCTGGCCGCTGGTCGTCACCAAAGGCCCCGGCGATCGCGCCGAGGACAGTTATAATCTGGGCATCTACCGGATGCAGGTGCTGGACCGTAACCGCACGCTGATGCGCTGGCTGCGCCATCGCGGCGGGGCGCAGCATCATGCGCGCTGGGGCGCGGCAAAGCCCGAACCGCTGCCGGCCGCCGTGGTGATCGGCGCCGATCCCGGCACCATTCTGGCGGCGGTGACGCCCGTGCCGGACACGCTTAGCGAATATCAGTTCGCCGGATTGCTGCGCGGACAGCGTGTGGAGCTGGTGGACTGCAAAACCGTGCCGTTAAAGGTGCCCGCAACTGCCGAGATCGTGCTGGAAGGGCATGTGTCGCTGAGCGACTATGGCGATGAGGGGCCATATGGCGATCACACCGGCTATTATAATTCGGTCGAACAATTTCCCGTGTTCACCATCAGCGCCATTACCATGCGGCGTGCGCCAATTTATCTGTCCACCTTCACCGGCCGGCCGCCCGACGAGCCGAGCATTCTGGGCGAGGCGCTGAACGAAGTGTTTGTGCCGCTGTTGCAACAGCAATTTCCCGAGATCATTGATTTCTGGCTGCCACCCGAGGGCTGTTCCTATCGCATTGCCGTGGTGTCGATCAAAAAAGCCTATCCGGGCCATGCCAAGCGGGTGATGATGGGCGTATGGTCCTATCTGCGCCAGTTCATGTACACCAAATGGGTCATTATCGTGGATGACGATATAGATATTCGCGACTGGAAAGAGGTGATGTGGGCGATTTCCACCCGCATGGACCCGGTGCGCGACATCACCCAGATGCAGAACACGCCGATTGATTATCTGGATTTCGCCAGTCCCGAAAGCGGCCTGGGCGGCAAGATCGGCCTCGACGCCACCAATAAATGGCCGCCCGAAACCAGCCGCGAATGGGGCACGCAAATCCGCATGACGGACGAAGTGATCCAAACGGTGAGCGAAAAATGGCCGCGCCTGGGCCTGCCGGGCAGCGGTAAAGCGATCTGGAAATAAGGGCCTTCTTCACGCACCCAATGCGCGCATCAGCGCTTTGGGATCGCGGTCAATCGCCATCAGCAGGGCGCGGGCAGGGCCATCGGGAACCCGGCGGCCTTGTTCCCAATTGCGCAACGTATGCGGACTGATCTGGAAGACGCGGGCAAAGCGATCCTGTGACAGCCCTGTCTTGGAGCGGATGGCCGGCACGTCAAGCTTAGGGATCGCCCGCAAGCGTCCATCCTTCAGGGCGGCGGCAAAATCCATCTGATCCGTGCTGCTGTCATCTTCCGCAGCGTGTTTGGCAATATGTTTTCCACCTGACGCTTTTAACTTTTCACGATTGACTTTCGCCAGGCTGCGCGCTTTTTCTGCTGAATATTTCACGATAGACATCGCGTTCTCTCCGGTTTGCTTTTCGCGCCGATATGATGCGGCGCACCTCGCCGCGCCAGGTATAGACAATGAACAGGATATAACCGCCTGCCCGGCCAATAGCCTGAACCCGCCGTTCACTGTAGCCCGCCCGGGGATCGTCCATCTCCAGAACGGGGCCGTCAAAAATCATCGCTGCAAAGGCAAAATTGAACCCGCGCTGCAAAAGATTTCTTTGACTCTTTGCCTCATCCCACTCAAACACGCAATGATCCGGAACTGCTTACGGCCAGTTACGACATAGGACGCCGTCAGGTATAAGTCAATGGCTTATATCAACCCCGGGAGCCTGCCGGGCAGCGGCAGACCGATCTGGAAATAGCTGCACGAACCAGATAGCCTGTCATGCGCACATAATAAATCCATGGGAGTTCAAACAGATGGAAGAAGCCGCTACGCAAATGATGCAAACCATGACGCAGTTACATAATGGCATTATTCCGGTAACGACCCTATATATAGGCCTTAATGCGCTGATCATGCTGGCGCTGGCAATATTGGTGATAAAGGCACGGGTGCAGACCAAAACCGAAATCGGCGATGGCGGCAATCCGGAAATGATCAAGGCGTTGCGGGCGCATGGCAATAATGTGGAATTTGTGCCGGTCAGCCTGCTGGTGATCGCCGCCGTTGAAATGGCCGCTGCGCCCATATGGTTTGTGCATGTGCTGGGTGCGTCATTGACACTGGCGCGGGTGGTGCATGCGCTCGGCCTGCATCAGACGACAGGGCCATCGGCGGGGCGCCTGATCGGCACGATCACCAACAATACGGTGCTGCTTGCCGGCGGCATCGCCTGCATCTATTACGGGTTGAATTAAGCCCGCCCGGCTTGACTGAAACAGGAGCATGCATGTCATCGGATTTAACCGCCGCCTCCAGAACCCCCCAGGTTTATGACGAAGCCAGCTTGCGCAATCTGGCCGAAGATGTGCTGGCGCGGGTACGCGCGGCGGGCGCCGATGGCGCCGATGTGCTGATGGTGTCGGGCGCATCGCTACAGGCCTCATGCCGGATGGGCGAAGTGGAGGAAGTGGAGCGTTCCGATGGCCAGGAATTTGGCCTGCGCGCCTTTGTCGGCAAGCGCCAGGCCATCGTGTCCTCCAGCGATTTCAGCAAAAAAGCGCTGGATCAGCTGATCACAAAGGTTGTCGCCATGGCCAGGCTGGCGCCGGAGGATGAATATTGCGGCCTTGCGGACAGCGATCTGCTGTCGAAAAATTTTCCGGAACTGGATATTTTCGATCCAACCGAGCCGGATATGCCCGCACTGATCGAAGCCGCCAGGCGGGCCGAGGCTGCGGCGCGCGCGGTTGAAGGTATCACTAATTCCGAAGGCGCGGGCGCCAGCAGCAGCCACAGCCGCGTGGTGCTGGCGACAAGTGCCGGATTTTCCGGCAGTTACGCCACATCCTCGTTTGGCATGTCCTGTTCCGTACTGGCGGGCGAAGGCACGGCGATGGAGCGCGATTATGAATATTCCTCCGTGCGCCATTATGCCGATCTGACCGCGCCGGAAGAAATCGGCCTGGTTGCCGCCCAGCGCACGCTGAGCCGCCTGCACCCGCGCAAGGTAAAAACCCAGCAGGTTCCGGTCATCTATGCGCCGCGCGTGTCAAACAGCCTGCTGGGACATCTGGCGGGCGCCATTTCCGGCGCGGCAGTGGCGCGCGGCACCAGCTTTCTGAAAGACCGGCTTGGCAAAGCCGTGTTCGGGGCGGACATCACCATCGTTGATGATCCGCACCGGCAGAGGGGCCTGCGTTCCAAACCCTATGATGGCGAAGGTGTGGCGAATGGGCGCAGATTGATGATCGATGCGGGCATTTTGTCCGGCTGGCTGCTGGATACCGCATCGGCCAGGCAATTGGGGCTGCGCAGCACAGGCAATGCCGCGCGCGGCAGCGGTTCCGCCCCATCACCGGCGACCAGCAATTTTTATATGCGGCCGGGCAAAACCCCCGCCCTGGATTTGATTAAATCCCTCTCCAGCGGCCTGTTCATCACCGAATTGATTGGCATGGGGGTGAACCCCGTCACCGGTGATTACAGCCGTGGCGCTAGCGGCTTATGGATTGAAAATGGCCAGTTCGCCTATCCGGTCAGCGAAATTACGGTTGCCGGCAATTTGCTGGATATGTTTATGCATCTGACGCCAGGCGATGATCTTCAAATCCGCTATGGCATGGACGCCCCCACCATCCTGATTGAGGGGATGACGATCGCAGGTGAGTGATAACGACCCTGGCCGGCATCATCACTTTGCCGTAAGCGCCGCGCGCGAAGCCGGCGCGCTGGCAATGACCTATTTTGGCGCGGAATATGCCAAATGGGACAAAGGCGGCAATAATCCGGTAACGGATGCGGATGTGGCGGTGGATCAGTTTTTACGCCAGCGCATGCAGGCATTTGCGCCGGATTATGGCTGGCTGTCGGAAGAAACCGCCGATGATAAAAGCCGCCATAGCGCGCGCCGGGTCTGGGTCGTGGACCCGATTGACGGCACCCGCGCCTTTATCCGGGGTCAGCCGCATTTCGCCGTCAGCATCGCGCTGCTGGAAGCAGACAGGCCGATTTCCGCCGTAATATATAATCCGGCGACGGATGAATTATTCGAAGCGTCCGAACAAGGGCCGGCTTTGCTGAACGGCGCAAAAGTCCAGGTCAGCGCCAAGGCCGAATTGCAGGACGCGCGCATGCTGGCCGCAAAGGGCCTGTTTCAGCATAAACGCTGGACAAGCCCGTGGCCGGACATGCAAGTGGAATCGCGCAATTCCATTGCCTATCAGGTCGCACTTACCGCAGCAGGGCATTTTGACGGCTGCATGAATTTATGGGGCGCCTATGACTGGGATCTGGCGGCGGCCGATCTGATTTTGCGCAGGGCTGGCGGGCATATCACCGATCACACGGGCGCCGCCCTCCGGTTTAACCGGCAAACCCCGCGCCATCCCAGCATCGTCGCCGCCAACCCCGCGCTGCATGGCCTGTTGCTGGGGCGGATGATGACATGAAAATGGATCAGCGCAGTATGGGGGCAAATCTGCGTCTGCCCGTATTCCTGACGCAGTTTCTGAAC
>Ga0209867_1000112_pt1 | contig 20769 bp, 28 predicted proteins | sample GWRWmT4_4Nov14_FD_187197 | JGI IMG/M metagenome (GOLD analysis project Ga0209867, IMG submission 187197) | Sand microcosm microbial communities from a hyporheic zone in Columbia River, Washington, USA - GW-RW T4_4-Nov-14 (SPAdes) (version 2) | ecosystem: Engineered > Artificial ecosystem > Sand...
GTCCATAAGTTACTATTCTCTTTAGGCATTTTACCATAAAAAAAGAGGGGCAGTCAACCCCCCGTTTCATTATGACTTGCTTAACAACTCCCTACAAATTCTTTTACAAGTTTGTTTTTCATCATCACACTCAATCAAACAATTAAAATAATCATTAACTAAGTCGTTCTGTTCATTAGATCGTTCTACTGTCTCCTCAAAGTGTTCCCATCCAGCTAGTTGATTGTAAGAGATTAGGTTGTGCATAATAACCTCCATGCACATAGAATAACATAACAAAGGGGTTTTCATTCATACGCTTCACCTCTATATTCTACTACTATCTAGGTGTTTTGTGTTGATTCCTTAACAATAATTTATACCTACGAGTTTATACCTATAAAAAAAGGAGGGTTGCCCCTCCCAGTGATTTACTTATAAAGCCACTGAATGTATGATGACAGTAATATGGTCATCAACGCAATCGCAGCAGTTGAAGATATGATGACTTGTCCCATCACTTTGCTCCAACTAGTTGTGCTAGTTGTGCCTGATGACGACGCTCTTCTTTTTGCTTTTGCTCTTTAATGATTTGAAGGAAGTTAAGTTTTTTCACTTATGCCCCTCCTTTACAAACTTAACACCACGATAGGTTTCGTTGTATTGTTGGGCTTGTTGTTGCATTTGCTGTTGATATTCAATACGCTTTTCGGTATCGTATTCAACACCACGATATACGACTTTAGACGACATTAGGTTTTCTCCTTAGTTTTTTAGGTTAAAGAGCGTTCCTTCAGTCGGCTTTTGCGTCTATGGGGCAAGTCTTTGGTGAAATCTGTTTGATCTCCCAAATAATATCATTCTTTGCTTGATTGGGAATGTCCTGTTTAAGAACTCTTCCTGCCATTAATTGTGCCTGTAAACAAGTAAGAATGATTGCTTCCATAGATGAACGATCCGTTCCGAGTCGGCTTACTTCCGTCTGGTTTTCCAGATGAACGTAGAGGCATTATACCTCGTTACGATAATTTATACAAGTTTTTTTGTAAAATGTGATACACTTTTAAAAAACTTTAAGAACTCAAAATTTTGCCGGGAAATTTTCCCCCGATCCTAGGAATCACTTCCGCTTTTTGGTTTTGGGTGCTTGATAACCCCAGGTCTTTGGATTGATTGTGCCGAATCCAAAGTCAATGCTCTTCAAGTTCTCACGAAACTTATCCCAATACATATCAAACAATTTGCTTCTGCTACCTTTGGTCAGATCAAAACAAACTCTATCATCTACAAGATACTTCACGATATAAGCATCTCTAGGTGCTTCTTTGGTGCAGACTTCGGCATACGAACCATTCTCAACGAGAATCTCACAACCGTAACGAGTCTTACAGGTTTCTTTTTCTGATGATGTCCAATGGTCCATATGCTTTTCTGTACTTTGTTCTTTCTCAATTACCTCACGACTCACGAACGATTGCCCCACTGAATATCGGGATATGCCTCCATTACAACTTCTTTTGTAAGGTTATATTTGTCCGAAAGTTTCTTGTCTTTGATCAGGCAAAGGATCTCTGATTCCAGTGGATGAAGTCCTTCTAGAATATTGATGAACATTGTCTCACGACGAATGTTATTCAGAGCATCATTACCACCTTTAACAAAGTGATACAGGTTCACATACTCTCTACGAAGTGTGGTATGTCCCTGCTTATCAGTTGCTCCAAGAGAGAATGATCCAGTCTCGTGCATTCTACGAATCTCTTCGGTGATCTTCGTAGAAAGACTGCCACTATAAGAAGTCTGATCAGCATATCCAGAATAAGGAACTGGTCCCTCTGGAAGAACTGAAATCACAGTCTCATCAAAGTTCCAGAGCAGAATCACCTTCAGTGAAATGTGCTCATATTTTTTGAGAACTTCTACCTTCTTAACATTAGATCTTTGCTTTGATACAAGGTCTAGAACCTCAAAAGCAAAAGGATTGGTAGGTAGTTCTGGAATTGGAGTGACCTTAACAGTCTTGGGAGTTGTTTTGGTCTTAGTCTTCGTCGTCGTCGTTGTCATAATTTTCGTCGTCAAAATAATCTGGATTAAATGAAATAGCTAAAACTTCATCGGGAATTACATTACCATTCTGATCATAGAATTCTGGATGTAACTTTGGAATTTCCCGATAGTTCATCATATATTCTCTTGCCACCCAACCTGCCATTACTCCCACTATAAGAAACAATACTGTTAGAAAGGAACCAAAAACTAAACTAACTGCGAGCATTTCTTTTACCTCGGGAAACTACTTTTCTTTTCCTTGACTTAAAGGAAAACTCAAAATAGATGGTTACTTCCCGATTCAGAAAGCAAACCATCTTCTCAAAGATGATGTGGAACGGTTGAGTTTGCTTTCTTTTTCCTCCATTAAGTATAAGTTCAACGCCACGATTAAAGTGGTCTTCATTTTTATTTATGTCAGGACTTGATAATTTGTTGTTCCTTGAGGAATTTGATTGTGTCAACGGATCCTCCTAATTTCTGGTCATCACAAACGACCTGTGGGAAAGTAGAACCCTCACCAAACTCGGCATAGAATTCTTCTTTAGTAAAATGTTCTCCTAAATTATAAACCACAAAGCTATTTCCTGTCAATTCAAGAACTTGTTTAACTTTATAGCAATATGGGCAATCCTCTTTTGAGTAGATAGTGAAATTCATAAGGCATTGAGATTTATAGTAATTTATAATAGAAAAAAAGGAGGGTATAAAACCCTCCCCATTATACCACCAACTCACCTCTCCCACCACAGAGAAGTGGTCTTCATTCCCAAAGTTACAAGGATATTGAAGACTTGAATATTATAAGGGATTCTGAGTCAGGTGTCAAGCAGGTGGTTGTCCCTCTGGTTTTGGATGTCTTGCTTTTACTGCCTCTACCATCTGAACCCATTTACCATTCTCCAAATTACCAGACTTGATATCATCATAGAGAAGGTTCAGTTGGTCTTTCCAATCTCCATACTCCGCTTCACGATTACGGGCATAGAGGTAGTAATTATAAACTTTTACATCGTGAGCGATTTGTCTTTCAACCTCAGACCACTCTGGTGGTTCGGCGTGATCTGGATCTTCATATCTTGTAAAAGTGCGATTATAAAGATCAAACTTTGCGTTAGGTCTTAAAAATTTAATAGCAGTGTCAACGCCAGGCAATCTCGGTGTGTTTCTCATATGTTTTCAGTAAGTAATAAAGTCATTTACTTGAGTTATTTATCTTATTTCTTTTTGTTTCCTGTGTCTTTTTCTTTGTCTCTTTACTTTTTGGTTTACCATATTGTGGATGGTTTTTTCCACTATTAATAATACTTAATTTTCTTTTAGTTTCATCAGACATTATTTTTCCCGTATTAACTTCACTCAATCTTTTTTTCATTTCTTCCGATAATGTTTTTCCTTTGTGTATTTGACTAATTTTTGCTCTGGTTTCTTCAGAAACTATTCTTCCTTTTAATCTATCACTGATCTTTTTTCTTGTTTCTAAACTTGGAGATTTTCCTTTATTATGTGCTGGTTTTCCTTTGTGAGATAAACTCATTTTCATTCTAGTTTCTTCAGAAATCTTTTTAGCAGGAGGTCTTCCTTTTTGTGCCTCACTTAATCTTTTTCTAGTTTCATCGGAAACTTTTCTTCCTTTTCCATTTTGACTTATTTTTTTCTTTGCTTGTTCTGTATGCTTATATCCAGAAGATCCTTGACCCCCATCACTCCTATTATGGAGAATACCAGTTCCTAAATCTTTTCTACCAAAGACAGCAATCATATACTTTTCGTGCCTAAATGCTTCTTCTTCTGTAAGATTTCGTTTTAAGAATATTACTCTAAATTTATCTTTAGGAGGTTTAACATATCTCCTATTTCTAACATAAATTCTTTTACCAGAACCCTTACCAATATAATAAGGAGTTCTGTCTTCACGCAAATAAGCGTAAGTATAAAACCTATTAGGGTCTACCATTCTTCACTCTAAACTACCGCATAAGTATTTATAATAGAAAGGAGGCACCAAAGGCACCTCCCACCTGGAACGATTGCGGTAGTTCAGGTATTACTATTTATCACTCTGCTACTGGTGCTTCTGGGGTAACGAGATCCCATTGAGTGTTCTCTTCGTCCCACTGATAACGGGAACCAGCAGCGACTTCTGCTTCGGTCAGTTCAGGAGCAGGACCAACAGGTGATTCCCAGTCGGCAGTTTCGTTATTGAGTACCCAAGACTCAAAAGGCTTTGGTGCGACGAAGGCATCCAGTCCAGCATTGAATGAGTAACCAACGCCAGCATAACGCTTTCTGATGCTGCTGTTATAAGAGGTCTGAACCCACTTACCACCTAGAAGCTTCTTACAGAAAGCAATACCTAGAATCTCATCCTCTTCGCCAGTATGAGGATCGGTAATATCTTTGTTATCTACTACGATAACTTGTGTGACGATGTTGTTCTCGTCTAATCTTGCGTAGTGCGCCATATGTCTTTAAGGAATATAATAAATGAATGGTATGTTTTTATTTATGTATTATGGACGATAAGTAACTTTTAAATCTTTTATAAAAAATAAAAGACTCAATCTATCATCAACAAACTTTGTAATTCCGTGAGGTATGGTGGCATCATATAATATCATCTTATTAAACTTATTCTCAAATTCATAAACTAATTTATATTTTCCATCTTCATTTTTGTAAAGTGATGTTCCAGAATGTCTGTCTGAATTTTCATTTAAGTATATAACCCCAGCATATAGTACATCAACATCTTGATGAATTACCTGTATTTCTGGAATATTATCATCAGAATTAACCAATGAAAAATAAGAAGACACTCTCCAATCACAACTTTCAACTTTAGAAAAATCAATTAAATGTGAAATGACTCCATAGCACAAACTTTCAAAAAATTCTGGATAGATGTTGTGTAATTGTAAACTTCGTTTTCCAGCATATCTTCCCACAGAGATAGTTTCTGGATGTTTATCAAAAGTATAAAACTCTAAATTTTTTGAAAGATCTATGATTGATTGAGGATTTTCAAAAAAATTTTCTATTTCAATATATTTCATTGTTTATGAAGGATAAGCAATTATAACTATACCAGATCCACCAAATCCACCTCTTACTGAAGTTGGTCCGTTGGAAACTCCTCCTCCACCACCACCAGTATTGGCGGTTCCAGAAGTTCCATTGCCGCCATTAACACCAGCACCTCCTCCACCAGCACCTCCAGATCCTGGTGTTGAACCAGAACCACCACCTCCACCAGAATAAGTTGCTGATGTTCCAGAGATAGAAGAAGATGTTCCTGCTCCTCCAGCTCCGCCAGTAGTTACGGATCCAGCACTACCAGCAGCACTTGCTCCTCCTCCACCGCCGCCACCATAGTTTGGATTATTCGTTGGACCACTAGCACCATTTCCACCAGGATTTCCTTGTGGTGGTGATACTGGTGGAGTATTTCCGGCAGCAGCAGGTCCATTGTTTCCGTTACCGCCTCCACCAGAACCGCCAGTTTTTGCTGGTTCATAACTTCCACCTCCACCTCCTCCGCCAGTGGAAGTTATGGTAGAAAAAATTGAATTACCCCCATTTAATCCAGCAGTTCCTGGTGATGGGTTGGGAACAGGATTAAAGACTACTCCTCCTCCACCGCCACCACCAACAGTAACTGGATAAACACCGGGAGAAGCACTTACTGGAAATCCAGTTCCTGTTCTAAATCCACCTGCTCCACCGCCAGCACCAGTTTCCCATAAAGCAGGACTAGTAGCACCTCCACCACCTCCACCAGCGACTACCAAGTAATCAACGGAACTTAAAGATGGGTTAGTAACCGTAAAGGTTCCTGATGATAAGAAGGTGTGGACGGTTGTAGTGGGTGTGTAAGAAATTAAACCACCAGTTGCTTTTGCGGTTGCTGTTAAGTTTCCAATTTGATAACGGACGACTACGATACCGGAACCACCGGAACCTCCACCAGGATTAGGGTTAGGTCCTTCACCTCTTCCACCACCACCGCCACCTGTTGCTACGCCACCAAACGCATTGGAAGGTGCTGGATTTGTATCATTTCCTCTAAATCCTGCGCCGCCGCCGCCAGTTCCAGCATTTCCGGAAGTAGATCCACTAGTATATCCACCACCACCTCCACCTCCAGAATAATCTGTTGAAATACCAGTAATAGAGTATGAAAGTCCATTTCCACCATTACCACCATTATTAGGTCCGGCATTATTACCAGCACCGCCGGCGCCACCACCGCCACCGCCATTCCCCAGGGGCAACATATTGTTACCACCAGGATTTCCCCATCCTGATGTTGGGGAGGTGCTATTTGCCGTTCCACCAGGAGCGCCGGTAGCAGTTCCGCCAGTGAATGGAGCATTTGAATTTCCTGCGCCGCCACCAGATCCACCCGGTCTACCAGCGCCGCCAGGAGAAACAGGTCCTTCATTTCCACCACCTCCACCTCCAGGAGATGTTATTGGACCGAATGAAGATGATGATCCATCACTACTTGGTGATGAACTTCCTGGGGAATTATTAGAAACTCCCCCACCTCCAACAGTTATTGTATAAACACCAGGTGATGAAGAGACGGGAGATGAAGATGCATATCGTAAAGCTCCTGCTCCACCACCACCTCCGTGTCTTTGTTGTCCAGCTCCGCCACCACCAACCACAAGGTATTCAACACTACTATTTGCTGGTGGAGCACTATTGACTGTAAAAGTTCCTGATGATGTAAAAATATGAGCCCTATAAACAGTTCCACTTTCAGTGTAGTCACTTATGGTTCCACCAGTGGCATCAATATAGTTTTCTCCAACGTTTCTCCATCTTACTCCATCCCATATTTCAACTCCTTTGGTATTAGAGTTAAATACAAGAGTTCCAGTCGCAGTCCCAACACCAGCATTACGTCCAGTGGTCGTTGTAGCACCTAGACCAACACCAGCACTACTAATAAACTTATCACCAACTGTAATACTATTACCAACGGCAACGACGATATCATCAGAAAAAGTAACGTTAGTGTCGTTGAAAGTAACGGTACTTAATCCACTTCGGTTTTGTATTTGATTGACGCGAACTTCAGAAGCCATTATGGTTTTTTAGGTATTTATTATGATGGGTAGGAGATGATGACGATACCGGAACCGCCGGAACCACCTTGTTGTGGAGCTGATCCAGTCCAAGATCCACCACCACCTCCACCACCAGTACTAGTAGTTCCAGGAGTTCCACTAGCAGTACTAGGAACTGTGGCATTTGCACCATATCCACCATTTCCACCCCCACCAGGTCCACCACTTCCACCAACAGAACCACCATAATAAGAACCTCCGCCGCCGCCAGCGTATGTTACTGACGTTCCAGAAATAGCAGATGCTGTTCCACTTCCACCATTTCCACCAGCACCTGGTGATGCATTAGAACCAACAGATCCTGATCCTCCACCACCGCCGCCGCCGTGAGTGGGTTGATACCAACTTGATCCACCATTATTTCCTTGTCCTGGTGTTCCAGATCCACCTGGTGCTATGGTGCTACTTTCTCCACCACCACCTCCACCACCGGAACCGCCATTTCTCCCTACTTTTCTTGGGCTCGTTGTGTTACCATAAACTCCTCCTCCACCACCACCTGTGGAAGTTATTGTTGAAAATACTGAATTAGACCCATTTTGACCAAGAGTTACATCAGTATCTCTTGTTTGATTTGCTGTTCCGCCTACACCACCAGCACCAACTTGAATTTGATAAGGACTCGCAGAACTTACTGGAAACCCACTACCAGTTCTAAAACCACCAGCGCCGCCGCCGCCGCCAAGATCACCTCCTCCTCCACCACCACCTGCGACTACAAGGTAGTCAACAGAAGTCAAAGAAGGATTAGTGATTGTAAAGGTTCCTGCTGAATAAAAAGTATGAACAGTTGTGGTTGGAGTATAAGAAATGACACCACCCGTTGCTTTGGCAGTTGCTGCTATGTTTCCAATTGGATAACGGACTACTACGATACCAGAACCACCAGAACCACCTCTTACTGCGTTATCATCTCCACCACCACCACCACCACCAGTAGCAAATAAGCCATCTACTCCTCCTGGTTTGGAACCACCCCCACCAAGAGATGGACCTGGATATGTATGAGGTCCTCTACCAGCACCAGCACCACCTCCAGCATAATGTGTTGTTATTCCAGTAATTCCATATGGTGAACCTACACCACCAGCTCCTGGTGTAGTGGGACCGGGAGATGGAGATCCAGATCCACCTGCTCCTCCACCACCTCCACCAGCATCTCCACCAGGTCCACCAGAATTTCCAGCATTTGTCAAAAATGTAATTCCTGGATTTTGTGATGGTTGAGTTGCAGATCCACCAGACTGAGCAGTTGGACTGCCAGAAGGTGTTCCAGCACCTCCGCCAGATCCTCCAGGATTTCCTCCACCAGCAAAGTTTCCAGCTCCACCACCTTTTGTGGTGAGAGTGGTCATATTTGGATTTGAAATTGTGCTGTCACTACCAGGATTTAAAACATCACTATACCCTACCCCACCAGAACCTACTGTAATTGTATAAGAACCTGGTGTTGTTGTTATTGGTTGTGATGTTTTATATAACAAACCACCGGCACCGCCGCCGCCACCGTGTCTAGGTGCGGCTGACCCTCCACCAGCAACAACTAAACACTCAACAGTATTATTGGTTCCAGGGGCACCAGAAACACTGAAAGTTCCTGATGATGTAAAGACATGTGCTCTATAAATTGTAGAACCAGAAGTATAATCACTTATAAAACCACCAGTCGCTTGAATAAACGCTTCTCCAACTGATGCCCATCTATTTCCATTCCATACTTCAACTGCAGATGTTGTTGAGTTGTATATAACTGTTCCAGTCGCAGTTCCAATACCAGCATTGCGTCCAGTGGTCGTTGTAGCACCTAAACCAACACCAGCATTACTAATAAACTTATCACCAACAGTAATTGACGTACTTGCCGTAATCGTACTAACACCAGAAATACTGTTGAAATTAATGATTGCCATCTATCTTATAATAAGACTTCCAGTTTTGAATATTTATACGACGACCCAAACTCCATCAATTCCCAAAGATCCATTTACAGTCACTGGACCTGCCATCAGACCATTAAACGCCGTACCAATATAATGATTGCCGTTCAGAGTATTATCCATCACCACCATTCCGTTTGAAATATAAAGTCCCTGGAATGAGTTACCGACACCAGTGAGTGCGGTTCTATTTAATGTTGTCGTATTAATTCCAACTTCACTCGTCGTTGAAATACCAGCAGCAGAAGTTTCCCAGAAGATATTACCAATAGATCCCTGAATACCAGTGGCACCTTGAGTTCCTGTTGCTCCTTGTGTACCAGTGGCACCTTGAGTGCCTGTTGCTCCTTGTGCTCCGGTAATTCCTTGAATACCTTGTGCTCCAGTAGTACCCTGAGCACCCTGTGAACCTAAAGTACCATTAAATCCTTGAGCACCTTGTACACCTTGAATACCTTGAGTACCTTGTGAACCTAAAGTTCCATTGAAACCTTGAGCACCTTGAACACCTTGGATGCCTTGTGTTCCATTCGTACCTTGAGTACCTGTTGTTCCTTGAGTACCCTGAGTTCCTTGTGTACCTTGCGTTCCAGTAGTACCTTGTGTTCCAGTAGTTCCTTGTATACCTTGAACTCCTTGGATACCCTGAGTTCCTTGGATACCCTGAGTACCCTGGACTCCTTGAATGCCTTGAGTTCCTTGGATTCCTTGAGTACCCTGAACTCCTTGAGTACCTTGAGTTCCTTGTACTCCTTGAGTTCCTTGAGTACCTAGTATTCCTTGAGTTCCTTGAACACCTTGCCTTCCCTGAACTCCTTGAGTACCTTGAGTTCCTTGAACACCAGTGACACCTTGTACGCCCGTGTTAATTCTTACCCAAGAGTTGCCATTAAACTGCCAAGTCGTATCGTTGGCGACGTATGTATCGTTTACAGCAGGATTATTGGGAAAATTAAGGGCTGCCATTATGTGTTTTTAGTTATTTATTCTGGCTTTGGATACTTATCTTTGATTGCCTGTATTTGTGCTGCCATTTCTGGTGGGAAAACTCCAGCGTGAAACAGAGCATCAAGTTGGTCACCGATTGATGGGTACTCTGGTGCTCTTTGACGTTGATATTGAGTGCGTTCGTACTCTGCTTTGAGTTCTTCTATTTTTTGTGAGATTTCGTCTTCTGATGGTTTTGATTGAGTTTCATCTAACCATTCTAAACCATCATAAGAATCTCCAATAAGAAACCACTCAGATTTTGGTCTTAAAGATTGTAATGCCTCTGTAATTGTCATTATGATTTAATCTCCATTAAAGTAATATTGGATCCAGGATATTGGACAAATACATTATTACTCTGATCATTTTGTCTATTAATATAACCAGTAAATCCCGCATAGGGAGAAGCAAGGGAAATTTGATAAGTTACTGCAGATGTACTTGAAGGAGAATCTACAAATATTTTATTGAGTTGATTAGATCTATAATTATTAGGAGCTCCTAATGCTGTAGCAGTATAAGATAAAAAAGTATTGTTTTGATTTCCAGTAGCTCCAGATCCACTACCAATCGTTGTACCATTCCTTTTTAATAGAATATAAGGATAAGCATCATCTGAACTCCCCATCATACAAGAGACATAAACCAATACCCTATTAGAACTGGAAGCTGGAGTAATAGTAGCAGAAAATCCACTTACATCGGTAGGAGTTCCACTCGTAGATGATGCTGTTGAAGTAAAGTTTGTTGTTACTACTTGTAAGATTGTTCCTAATATATTTGTTCCAGAAGTGTTTTGTATAGTATTAACTCTTAAAGTACTCATAAGTCTTCTCCTGGTTTGGGATATTTATTTTTCACTTCATCAATACGTGCTTTCCAACCATCATAACCTTGATGATACAGCACATCTAATTGGTCTTGAATAGAAGGATAGGCAGAGGCACGATCTCTTTGATACTGTTTGTATTCGTATTCTGCCTGAAGTTTTTCTATTTCTACCTGAACTTCTTCTTCTGTTGGTGGTGGAAGTTCATTTTCATCAGACCACTGGAGACCCTCATAAGTTCTCCCATCAAGAGACCACTGTGCTTTAGGTCTTAATGATTGTATTGCGGTAATTATTGTAATCATCCGGATACCTCCATAAGAACTATTTGACTACTAACATCAAAAGAAGCATCAAGTCCTCTACTATTTACATAAAGTTCTTGACCCCAAACTTGAATTTTATATGTCGTTGAAGATGTTGTTGCTGGACTATCTATCAAGTAAATAACTCTAGAGTGAACCGCAAAATAATCTTGTCCAGCAACTTGTCCAAAATATCCGGCAGCACCACTGCCTATTTCAGTAGCACCTCTCATCAATCTTGCGAAAGAATCTCCACCACCAGTTGCTGCTGAAAAATTAACATGTCCTAGTATTAATATTCTACTACTTGTGGATGATGGAGTTATTGAAACAGAAAGTCCAGGAACATCAGTAGGAGTTCCTGTGCCGCTTTGATAATATTGGTCAGTCTTATTTACAGAAACTACTTGAAGAATACTTCCAGTGCTATTGAGTATTGGTTTTCCTGCGATTGTTTGTATTTGGTTGGTCTTAATGGTACTCATTATTCAACACCCTCTGGTTTAGGATACTTTGCTTTCACAGCAAGACACGCATCTATATATGCCTGTATTTGTTCAGCATCTCCTTTTACAAGACCATCAAGATATTCCTTAAAATCTGGGTATTCTGGTGCTCTTAATCGTTGATACTCAGTGTCTTCCCATTCTTTTTGAAGTCTTGCTACTTCTGCTTCAACTTCTTCTTTCGTTGGTTTCTTTTGACCACCTTCATATACTGGTTTTTCTAACCATTGAAGACCTTCATAATCATCACCATCAATATACCACTGTGCTCCAGGTCTTAATGAAAGTACTGCTTTAGTTATATTCATCCTGATACCTCCATAACAGTTATGTTTGAAACTCCATTTATTGCGTATGAAATATTTCTAGCTTGACTGGTTTGATCATTTATAACAAATGTTCCAGCACCTTGAACGCAAGAAACAGCAACTGAATATGTTAATGCGCTTGTAGATGCTGGTGAATCTAGATGTGACATAGACCACAATTGTTGCCCATTAGTATCATCACCACCATTGTATATATTAAATGTAGCATTATTGTTAATACCACTTACAGTATCTCCAACTACCATATTAGAACCGTTTCTACGCAGTATAACCCCTCCAGCATTACCAGCAATTGCGCCATTCAAATCAACTCTAACAAGAATTTTATTAGATGAACTACTTGGTGTAATAGTGGCAGTTAATCCAGTTATATCAACATAACTAACAGATGTTGATGTAAAAATATTAGTTTTTGTAGTAGAAACAACCTGTAAAATACTTCCAGTACTATTCAGAATAGGTTTTCCAGCAACTGTTTGAATTGCGTTGGTCTTAATCGTACTCATATCACTTCACATTTCCTCTATTTATTATACCACAGTCCAAGTGGCACCCGAGTCAACTGTAACCGTGATGCCAGAATTCACGGTGATTGGGCCAATACTCATTTCATTATAAGACGTGGTGACCGTATAGTTAGAAGCAATCGTCGTCGTGTTGCGGAAGAATGGTACTGTCTCAGCATTGAATCCATTATAAGCACTAATCGTTCCACTGGTCTGTAAGTTACCAGTTGATGGATTAATCTGAAATGCTTGTGATGTAGTTCTTACACTTGCGGTTTGATTAGAACCTGCTGCCGCAACAAACACTGGATAGAATGTTGAGTTGGTTGTAACAGCAGTCGCATTAATGGTCGTAGATGGACCAGAAATACCTTGAATACCCTGAGTACCAGTAGTTCCTTGTGCTCCAGTTGTTCCTTGAGTACCAAAAGAACCTTGAGTACCTTGAGCACCAGTCGCACCTTGAGCACCTGTAGTTCCTTGTGCTCCAGTCGTACCTTGTGTTCCTAGAATACCTTGAATACCTTGAGTTCCCTGAACACCTTGAGTACCTTGAACACCCTGTACTCCCTGAATACCTTGAGTGCCTTGAATTCCTTGTACCCCTTGTACACCTTGAACGCCTTGAGTACCTTGTGCTCCAGGGTCAGGTATTCTTATCCAGCTGCTTCCGTTCCACTGCCATCTTTTACCATTGGCATTATAAAGTTGATTTAAAGACGGACTAGTTGGAAAGTCTAATGCTGCCATTATCTACTTTTTTAGTTATTTATTGTGGTTTAACTGGCCAGTCAACGCCAGAGATACCTAAAGGACTTGTGAGGTCTAGAACAGGAGTTGCCGTTTCTGGAAGGTCTCTAAGTGCTTGTTGATATGCTACCCATTCTTCCGGAACTGGAGTATTGGTACTATAAGATCTCATAGTGACCCAATCAGTTTCAGCAAGTAGTTTGTCTCTATGAACTCTTAGAAGTCTCATCGGCTCTGCTGCTTCTAGTTCTTGTATTTTTGCTTCTACTTGTGCTCTTGTGGGTTTTGGAATGTCTTGCGAATACCAAGTAAGTTGATCATAATCATCAGCATTCACCGACCATTCTGCGCCAGGAGCAAGTGCATTAAGTGCTTGTCCAATGTACATTATCCTGATACCTCTATTAATGTAAGTGTTGTAATTGAATTATAATTTTCACTGCTCACGTGCCTATTAATGTAGGCATCTCCACTATCTTTACGTACTTGCATTTTATATGTTACAGATGAAGTAGTCCCAGGACTATCTAAAAAATTATGAGTCAATGGTGAACTACCATCTGACCCGTGCCATAAGTTATAAATTCCAGATCCAGCAGCAGTAACATTAGGTGCTGCTATTTGTGATCCATCTCTAAGCAATCTAAAACTTGTTGTATTATTAGCGTTATTAGCACAATTAATTGAAATAAGAACTAGTATTTTATTACTAGTGCTTCTAGGAGTTATTGATGCCGAAACACCAGTTATATCTACGAATGATGTGCTAGAAGTAATAAAAGTATCAGTCTTTGTCGCACTTACAATTTGCACAATACCACCACCTGAAGCACCTGCTGGCAATCCACCTGATGGAAGAATACTATTGGTTCTTAAAGTCGCAAAAGTTGGTCTAGTACCATCAAAAGTCATATTGGAAGAGCCAGTAGCGGTTCCACCAGAATTATAAAGTATTTGAGTATTAGAACCACCAGTAGGTCCTGTTGCCCCTTGAGTACCTAACGTACCTTGAGTTCCTGTTGTTCCTTGTGTTCCCGTAGTGCCTTGAGTTCCAGTGGCACCTTGTGCTCCAGTAGTGCCTTGAGAACCAGTTGCTCCTTGAACTCCCGTCGTACCCTGCACCCCTGTTGTTCCTTGAGTACCAGTAGCACCTTGTGTACCTAAAGTTCCATTAAAACCTTGAGCACCTGTGGTTCCTTGAGTACCTAATATACCTTGAATTCCTTGAGTTCCAGTAGCACCCTGAATACCAGCAGAAGAACCACCCCAAGTTCCGTTAGGTCTAATTGCCTGAACTCCACCAACAAAAACGCCACCAGTTACAATTACAGAAGTTCCAACACCAACTGTATTATCAGATTCATTTATCGTGACATAAGAACCAAACTGTGCTAGTTCTCTATTATTAGCCATCCGCCATCAAATAGTTTTAGTTATTTATTCAGTATCAAAAAAGAACATATGAAACAGTCTTGAATCATACTTATCATAACCAAAATATTTAGAAGCAGTGTGAGGGCACTTGGCATCCCATATCACCAGACGATTGAACACATTCGCAACAACATCAATGTGGTCCCAAGGTGTCGGGTCTAAATGCTGCTTCTCCCAGATCACATCAGATCCTTCAGTATTCACGTGACGAATACCAGTCTTCTTATGAGCCAGCAAAGAAGTGCCACACTCATAAGGAGCATCAGGAGTCAGATAAACAGTCGCTGCCCAAGTCTGAGCATCAGCGTGATAGACCAGAGCATCTTCACAAGTACAATGCTGAAAGCGTCCACACATACCGTGAGTCTCCATCCAGTGAGACACTTTCATTCCCATAATATTCTCAAATGCTTCTTTGGTTCCAGGAATCTCAAACTGATCTTCAGTTCTTCTACCACGATGATAGTCACTGAAATTAAAGTCTTGAGTTAGAGCAAACTCACGAACTGCCATTGGGTCTTGATAGAAATTATCAATGACCCAAAGTGTTGGGCTTGGTTGCGAATTAATCGTTTGATTGTCTAGTGTATATCTCACGGTTCTACAGCGTTTTCACAAAGACGGCAAAGTTCAAAGCACTGATTATTCTCAGGAACAATGTCCCCATAATCTTGCTCATAAAGATTTCCAAGAATATGCTTCAGACCATAATCCATACAGCACAGAGAAACATCTCCGTTGGGTAGCATTACATTATGATACATCTTCTCAAGGCAACCACAGGTCATTTGCTTTTCGCCGTGATTGGCAATCTTCCATTCTGCTTTTCTTTCAAGCAGTTCAGGTTTCATAATCATTTCACCGACAAGATTACCTGCTCTTGACCACATATCATAAACAGGAGCAGTTGGAAACACGTGACGTACATCTTCGTGAACCGTACCCATACACATTGTGGTGAAGTTATGAATCTGATTTTGAATCTTACCAATGTGCTCAACCACTTCAATATAACGCTTGGTGATTGGATGCTTTGCTTTTCTTTCTTGGTCTGGAAGATGAAGTGTGAAGCAACCATTTGGATTTCCAGCAAAAGGAATGTGTTTGATTCTTTCAATGTCTTCAATACTCATACCAATTCCAGTCGTAAAGATTGAGATTGGATGACCCTTTTCGTGAGCATAAAGAACCATATCAGTACATTGCTTGTTCAACCAGGGTTCGGTGAATCCAGCAAAGGTGACTCTGACCTCTTGTGGGAGTTTATCTACTGCCTTCTTGAAGTTATCAAGAGTCATAAAACGCTCGCCCTTGTAGGACTTCTGAAGCGTTCTCTGTGGGCAGAAGACGCAATCAACTACACAACCATTTTGAGTATCAATGGATGTGGTAAATTCCATTGTAGGTGCGGTAGAGTTTCTCCAACGATCCTTTCCACCAAAACGATTATCAATATAAAGATTGATAGTCGTATAGTAATCTAAGAACCAAGCACCATTATCAGTACCATAAAGATGCTGCTTGATATTCACATAATCAGCAGAGTAAATCTCATAGTTTGGAAGTGCTTTCAGATAAGTGTCTCTGAAATGACGAAACTTTTCTTTGAGTTCTGGTGTGCCCAGATGAAACTCACCAGCAATCTTCTTCACATTATTCTTGACCCAAGAAAGATTCTCATCATTGAAAATATCATACTCACCACCTTCACAATCAGTCTTTAGAAAATCAATCTGTGAGATATTGTTTTCTTTCACAAAGGTGCTGAACTTAACCGAAGGGGCAGTCTGAAGATTTTCTTCTTCACAAGTTTCAAGTAGAGTCTCATTGAACAAACCAGCAGTCTCATATTCACCATCAACTGAACCGATGGCTTTGTTCACACAGACTACATTATCATCAGATACATTTCCCACCAGAGTCTGATAAAGTTCTGAGTGTGGTTCAAAGCAATAGATCTTACCTGGTTTTTGATCCTTAATATAATGTGTAAAGGGACCAGCACTTGCTCCCACATCAAAGACAATATCTCCTTCTTCTACCTTGAAGAACTTCTGATAGACATTATCAATGAAGACTTCTTTCTCTACAGTCTTGCGGAACCATTCATTCTCTGCGGCAATACCCCAATCAAAGTCACGATACTTCTTAGGCAGATAGACATTATGAAGACCCTTTGAAGTCTCAGTCAGTCGTTGAAGATTGTTTTCAACTGCCTGAGTATGAATCTCATCCAGTTCATAATTCTCTAGCAAATCTTCAAGCAGGTTACGACTTTCGTGGCACAGACCAACCCACCAAGAAGACACTGCCTTCTCAAATAGAATCCCATAGAATCCAGGATATTCTACATTCAGAATCAGTGGTTCTGGGTTTTGTTCTGCTACCTTTTCACCAATTGAAGCAATCAAGTAGGCATCGTGATAGTTCTCTTCTCTCTCATAGAAACGACTCATCAGAAAGTATCCTTCTGGACGCTTTGGTTGAATCGCAAGAGCGTGTTGAAAAAGTCCCTTAACTGTGGTGTTTCGGCATCCTTGTACACTGAAGCAAAGTCCAGCACGAAGAATACACTGATACTTAATTAAATCTGATTGAGATCTTTCTGCGGTTCTCAAATAATAAGAAACAGCAGAAGCAGACTGACCAAGATTGTCATAATAAGTTCCAAGATAAAAGTTATTTTCTGGACTCTCTGGATCTTGAATAAACTTATGAAGCAAATTTTGTAGATTATAATCAATCATTCAGAAATTCCTCTAGTACACTATCATCAAATTTAAGCAGATAAGCGGCGTTATCTTGAAACCCGAACGTAGCCAACATACTACCATTATGTATTGCCAGTCCAACACAGAACTCCACATGACCACCCATAATAAAAAACTTCTTAGACCACTTTTGTAGTCTGAACTTTTTATCCCAGAACAGAACTCGGTGATAATACACTGCGTCCTTACGACCGACTTCACTGTTAAACAAATCAACTTCGTGAGTGATCGCAACATACCCATCCTTCCAGGGAATGACTTGTGATCCTCCTCTTGGATATCCGTCTATTGGATTCTTCTTATCTGTAAAGATTTGTTCTGAGGTTCCAGTATTTGGATTAATCTTCACCACTTCAGTCGGATTACTCCACTTAATATAATGATATGGTTTATCCAGGATCGGCATCCAATTCTTTTCACAATAGGAATTAGGATCCAGTGGTGGTTGAATTCTTAATTGGGAGACTTGCTTTACAGTATTAGAATCTACAACAATCTCACACAACTCCATACGACCAGTGCCTACAGTGTCCTCATCTCTACGAACACCCGACAGATAAAGTTTACCATCCCAACGAAAAATACGAGCATCCTCTAGACCCACAAAGTCCCAGAGTTCTTTATCAGGAAATGCAGAAGTATCTACCTGACAATACCGTTTAATCTCATAGGCATCATTGAGTTCCAGATAATAGTTCCAGGTTCTTAGGTGAATATCATTCTCTGGGTGAACATAAGTCAGCGGACCATAAGGATGCTGAAATAACTTCTCTTCCGAATGATAGAAAGTATAGTTAACCTGACGGAGATTAACTAGTACCTTTCCATTATCAATGAGAATGGATGGATTCATCAGTCCAAGTCCACCCGTGAACTTTGGATCAATAATCAAAGGGTGAATAGAACCGCCCTTATCAAAAGCAACTTGTGCGAATGTTTTCATTTAACTAACATATCCCAAGATGTAATAACTCTCTCTTTATTAGAAGAATTGGATTGAGCGTAATGTAAAAGAACGCTTGGAACAATATACATTATACCTTCTTTAGCGTCTGGAGCAAATGCCAGTTGTGTTGTATCACTTACTGGATCGTTCCAGGGACCTACAAAAACTGTTGGTTTATGAACTTTCTCATCATACTCAACATATAAGATACCACTGTAACCGTGACTACGATGGTTATGAACGGTCTGATAGTCTTCTTTCTTATATTTGATGGTCCAGATGTCAGTGATTTGATACTCTGAAACTCCTGACTCTTCACAGAACTTTTTCAGTTCCTCATTGAATAGCATATCAAAGTCCAGAGCATAACTTCTACCGTCCTTCTGGCGGTCTGTATAAAAGTGTTGAAGACCTTTTTTCTCAAAGTTCTTTCTTTCAATCTTCTTATACAGTGCCGCCTTTTTTCTGGACCAGTCTTCTACCTCATAACGGTAGATAGGTACAAAAAACAGTGGATGTATCATTTAACGAACAGCATCAAAAGCACAGTGGCAGAAAGGACCATTGGCGTTTACATAATGTAAAAATATCTGATGGTGGTAAGTATCATCAGAAAGACGATTTACTTTTCTCCAAGCTTTCTCAATCTTATTGTATCTTGAAGGAAGTGGGTCACGCCAATGTTCGCGCTCTGTCCCTTTATAAACTGCTGCGTCACCATCATTCATCAGCACATAACTTTCAGAACCATCAGGACGCTCAAACCAAATGGGCCAAGGATCATCAGGATGGTTAGAACTGATTTGAAGAGTCACACTGACTTCACAGGCAGGACGGTCACTATGGCGCTTTAGTTGTTGACCGACAAAATAAAAACGGTCATAAAAATAAGTTGGGTGAAGGTCCATTTCAAGACGCTTCTCTATTTCTTTCTTAACCAGAAAGTGTAGTTCACGATAGGTCGGAATATTATAACGGGCAAGTGAACCATTGACTTGCTTCTCATCAGGACAGTAATCATACTTGTCCATTCGGTTATTGTAATAAGTTATCTGCCCCCTTTCAGTCGGCACATCAACCTTTAAGTTTTGTGGGTCGGCAATGAGACCTGGAATGAATAAGTATCCGTTCTTCTCAAAGGACTCGTTCTTGGACATCTTACGAGGAGGCATCGCACAACGTTGATACCCTTCCTCATAGACACCGCCTGTGGACTTATATTCTTTACTCATAACTCACCTCCAAATTATTTGAACCTGGGACCAACTATCCAACCTACAAGGCTCTTACGAAGTCCGGACTTGACCTTACGAACTCGGTGAGGAGTGCGTGAGTCAAACATAATCAAAGTGCCTCTCTGCTTGGGAGCAAAATAAGTCTTACGTCCGTTATCCATAAACTGAACTTCGCCACCAGTGTAGTCTTCTGGGTCTGATAGTTGAAGTGAGAAGGAAAGTTTTCTTACATATTCACCCTGAACCGTCATCAGGTCCTGGGCAATGTTGGTGCCTGAACTGACGATTTGTTGAGGTTTATAAGCAGTATCAATACCAGCGTCAATGTGCCAGTCATAAAACTGTCCAGCACCATATTGGGTATATTGAATACTTTCGCCGTCAATCGCAGTCAGATCATACAGAAAGTTTTCTCTGTTGGTTCTCTGAATATAATGCCAGATGAAACCACCGACCCAGTGAGAAGTTGGAATCCAAGCATTCTTGCTATCGCGGATGACCTTATCTACTGCGTCTCCGTGAAGTCTGGACTCTTGTGCGATGGGATCAAACTTCTTGATATCTTCTTCAAGAATTTCTACAATATCTTTGGGTAAATCAGTCGTGTACCACGTCGTAAGAAATGACATAAAGGAATAATGTTTTCATCACATTATATATCAAAGTATCAGATACGTCAATAAGAACCTAGTTAAGAGAAGATTAATTCTTATTCTCTCGCTTCTAATCCCAACAAGTTCTCTTCGGTATCTAATTTTATTTCAATATTAACCTATTGATTAATTAAAATGTCTATTGAAGAATCTCCACTTCCAATTTTTCCTTCTGGAAAAAAATTGAACGCTAAAGAGTATCTAGTGACATCCGAATCATTCACAGTAACACCATGATAAAGGTAACTCGGAAAAAATATAAGTTTATTTTTTTCTGGTTGTATTGTCCAAGAGTTAGAATTATACAAGTTCCATTCTGATGGTTCTCCCAGTAAAATTTGTCTGGGAATAATACCAGTGTTTTCAAATTGCAAATTTCCACCTCCTATATTATCAAAATAAAGAATTCCAC
>Ga0209867_1000113_pt1 | contig 20481 bp, 20 predicted proteins | sample GWRWmT4_4Nov14_FD_187197 | JGI IMG/M metagenome (GOLD analysis project Ga0209867, IMG submission 187197) | Sand microcosm microbial communities from a hyporheic zone in Columbia River, Washington, USA - GW-RW T4_4-Nov-14 (SPAdes) (version 2) | ecosystem: Engineered > Artificial ecosystem > Sand...
ACCACCGCCACCGACAACTGCGCCACCACCACCGCCCACCACGACTGCGCCGCCGCCTACGACTACTGCACCTCCTCCTCCGCCACCGCCGCCAACTGGCGCCACGCAGATAGAGAATGTGACACAGGTGGCGCAGAATGATGCGCTTGGCGCCCTGCCATTTGGTGTGGCGCTGCCTTTTGCCATCGAAATGATCTGGTCAAATATCGCAGATGTTGATTTGCATGTGTCTGTCAATGACCCCAACAGTTCCGGAGGAAGAACGGATATCAATTACGCCAATACGGGCAGCTTCACCTCGGCGCCGTTTGCCCTGCTGGATGAAGACCAGACCGGCCTTGGCGGGTCCGAGGTGGTCGGTATATCGGCTCTGACTGCCGGCGCGCCCTATCGCGCCGGGGTGTATAACTTTGGCGCAGGCACAGCAGGGGTCGGCACCACAGGCCTGGCCAACGACGCCAATATCCGCATGCGCTATATCACCAACGGGCAAATTTCCCGTGGACCAGGTGGCAGCACGATTGTCAATGGCACTGTTCGCGCAACAGTCAGCCCAACAGTTGGACAACCGGGCAATGTATGGGTTGGGCTGGAGATTGACGCCGCGACAGGGACGCCCAGGATTCTCAACCGCTTTGGAAACACGGATTCCACAAGCGGAATTGCCGCCATACTGGATGCTCCATAAAGGCTGGGGCCGCCGGGTTGCATCCTGCATTTGGCCATTCCCCGGTCCGGTGTTTTTACCGGTCCGGGAATTTTCTTTTACAAATGGCATTTGCAATTTGCACCGCCTGCGCGTGAATTGGAGCCATGGATAAGAAACCGTCCGCCAGTCATAAACCGGTTCCCGCAGGCAAGCGGGAGCAGACCAAAGAGGCCAATCGCGCCGCCATTCTGACGGCGGCGCGCGCACTGTTTGGCGAACTTGGCTATAGCGAGACGACAGTGCGCGATATTATCGGGCGCACCAGTCTGGCCAGCGGCACGTTTTACAATTATTTTCGCGGCAAGGAAGAAATTTTCAAGGCGCTGCGCGATGAAACGGCGCAGCAGGTGCGCCCGCGCCTGCGCGACGAACGCCTGCGCGCCACGAGCTTTGTGGATTTCATACACCGCACCTTCCGTTCTTTTTTTGAAATCATGGACGCCAACCGCGATCTTTACAGTATCATCCGGCGCAATAGCGGCCTGTTGCGGCTGCAGCAGGACACGCCGGAAATCATTGCCGGATTTGATGAGTTGCGCGACGACGTGAAAGAGGCCATCCGGCGCGGCCTGCTGCCATCCATTGATATTGATTATTTCGTGTCGGCGATTATCGGCGTGGCGCTGGAAGTTGGCGACGTCATGATCCAGCGCATGCCCGTGGATGTGGAAGCCGCCGCGCGATTTGCATCGCAACTGTTTACCGGCGGCATCCCGGCCCTGCCATTGTCTGACCCGGGGTCTGACCCGGGCAGGGTGATCAAGGCATAAAAATGGCCGCACTTTTTTGCGCGGCCATTTTTGGATTGTCCGTGGACGGATCGACTATTCAGCCGCCGCCAGTGCGCGTGGATCGCGGCCTTCGTTGATCGCCTTGAGGAACTTGATGCCTTCTTCGGCAATCGCATCGCCGACCATCGAATCGCCTTCTTCATGCAGCTCTTTCAGATCGACAAACGATGCATAATTGGGTGCGGTGCGTTGCGTGATGATCCCGGATTTCAGCAGCGTCTTGACCAGCGAGCGGAACACGCTCGTGCTTTTTGTCATGCTGTCGCGGCGGCGCTTGTCGGTCATGGCTTCGAATACCGCAGCCTGCACCCATTTCCAGTCCAGGCCAAGTTCCGTGTACAGCGCATTCTTGTGCTCGAAACCAAAGCTGTTGCCTTTCAGCAGCGCGCTGAAAATCGTCCAGGCCCAGTCTTCGATCTGCTCGCGTTCATGTTCGGGCAGATATGGCACGGTCTTGTCCGCCCAGATCTTGCCGAATTTGTGGTGGAACGCCTCGTCGGTCATGGTGAACTGCAACAATTGTTTCAGCACGGGGTCGTTCGCGAACTGGTAGAAGTTCGAGAACAGGCCCATGGCCAGGCCTTCCAGAACCATTTGCAGGCCGACAATCTTTTTCCAGACAAGCGGGCTGTAGACCATTTCATTGATCAGGGTCAGCAGGAACGGATCCATGACCGTCGGCTTGCCCCACATGGAACGGATATAATTGGTAAAGCCGGTCACATGACGGGCTTCTTCGCGGGCCTGATTGGCGGCATATTCCTGCGCCCCCGGATCCAGCAGGATGTGGCACAGATCAGCAGACAGGCTAAGTGCCGCCTGTTCGCCATGCAGAATACCCGAAAGCGTGAAATGCACAGAGCCGTTCACCATGCGAACCTTCTGCTTGTCATTCAGCTTGTCGGCCACGGCGGTACGCAGTTCCAGATTGAAGGTTTCCGGCATGATCATTTCATTTTCAATGTCAAACTTCTTCGAGAAATCGACATATTTCGGGTCCATCGGATCCCAGAAATGGTCATTGGTCGCCGCAATAATTTTGTCGAACGCATTTGAACGCTTCATGTAGCGGTCCGGGTTCAGCATCGCCGGGAAATCGTCCGACTTCACGCATTCATAGGCGTCGTCGATATTGAAGTTTTCCATTTCAGTACTCCTCATTGCTGTAATTCTGTGAAACATCTCAAAGTTTGCGGGCAGCCGGGGCCGTTCATCGTCCCGTCGCCACATCTCGTATGTTTTAATTACACTGCTTTAATTCAAATGTCAATCCGAACTGACATGAAAGTAAACATTGTCACACAGATTTAACCAAAAAAGGGCCGACAATTTTTGTCAGCCCTTTTATTTCAATTACTTGGATCATGATGCGTTTAGATCAAACCGTTTGTCCCTCCCCATTGCCCGGTTTATCCGGGCAATGACAATGTGGGCGTGGATGCGCTTCAACCTGAAATCATCATCCTATAGTCTGCTACCGATGGTTCGGCATGACCTTGGTGGCAAACAGGTCGAGCGAGGTTTTTATCTGCTCCGGGGTATGAATGCCCTGGGGAATCAGCAGATAGCATTCCTTGACGGGGATCGTCTTGTTGACTTCCGCCAGGCGCTTGTTCAGGGTTTCGGGCGAACCGATCAGCAGTTCCGGCAGGCCAAAGCCGAACGGCACCGACCACTGGTCCCAGAACCATTTCATGTCTTCCCACCATTCCCAGGCCTGGGCGTCGGTGGGGGCGCAGATCATGATGCCGCCCCAGCAGGCTTCCTCGCCGGGTTTGAAATCATGCCCGTGGCGCCTGGCCTCTTCGCCCCATTCGCCCCACAGGGTTTTGCAGAAATCCAGATTGTCGGTCAGCACGATCGGCTTGCCCTTGTATTTCGCCCAGAATTTGGCGGTGCGCAGGCTGGAGGAAAAGCCGCCATACAGGGGTATTTCCTTTTGCAGCGGCTTTGGCGCGATGCCGATTTCGCTGAAATTCATCTGCGCGTCCACGCCCTGGCCATATTTGTGATAGACTGGATGGTCATGCGGGTTTTTGAAGCCGGGTGTCGGGAAGTTCCAGTATTTGCCGCGATAGCTGAACGTGTCGTTATACAGGGCCTTGTAGATCACCTCGACAAATTCGGTGAACAGTTCGCGATTCATTACATCGGCGGGACTATCCACATTCCACGGGCCAACGGCCTCCACATCCGGCCTGATCTTGAAATTATCCAGCCAGCGCGCCTGATAGCCGCGCACCAGGCCCACATTGAAACGCCCGCCCAGCATATTGTCCAGGGTCGCGATCTTTTCCGCCGCAATGATCGGGTTGTTGGTGCTGGCGACAAAGCCGCAGGTCATCACCCGCATTCTTTTCAGATGCTGGCCCAGCCACATGGCCATCAGGCAGGGATCATTGGCCATCTCAAAGCCTTCGATCTGCAAATGATGTTCCGGGTGGCCGATGGCGTAATAATCCCGCTCGTCGGCGAATTTGGCGTATTCGGCCAGTTCGGTCAGGAAACGCTGATACAGTTCCGGCTTGCGTCCGGCCATGCCGGCTTCCAGTTCCTTGCGGCGCCCCACTGTGCCGTAGATGAACAAACTAAAATCCATACGTCTCACTCCCTGCTGATTTATTTTGTAAAGTATATGGCATATTCCCCACGGCTCCAGGCTATTTTTTCAGCCTCGGCCATTCGTGCAAGCAAAAAAAAGCATCAGGCGGCGAGTTCGGGAATGCGTTTGATTTCCTCAGCCAGTTTTCGCGTGGCGCGCCACAGATCATATTCGGTTTGCATATCGAGCCGGATGCGCGGGCCATTGCCGCACATCCGGCCAATGCGAACCGCCATGTGTCTGAACACGTTTAACCACTGTCTGAACACGTTTAACCACCGCTAAATTGTAATGAGTTTCCTTACACAAGTCAAAGAGTTACACCAACGGCCCTATGAATTGAGCTGTCATTGTGAGCGAAGCGAAGAATCTCCCTCCGTTGAAAACCGGCGGAAAATACCGGGGGATTCTTCGCTTCGCTCAGATGACAAGGGGGTCTGTTCATCAGGCCGTTGGTATAAGCCCCCTTTTTTCTGCCTCCTTTTTCTATCGCCTGCCGTCGGCGTCTTCCCTCCCATCGGCGCCATGTTCTATTTCCCCTGCCAGTTGGGTTTGCGTTTTTCGGCAAAGGCCTTGGGGCCTTCCTGGGCGTCCTGGCTTTGATAGACCGGCTCGAAAATCCGCCGTCCGGCTTCCTGTGCGGCGCTTCTGCCCATTTCGGTGGCGGTATAGACCATGTGTTTCGCCGCCATCACGGTGAGCGGGGCGTTTTCGCAAATGGTCTGCGCCAGTTCCAGCGCTTTGGGCATCAGCCCTTCCGGCGATGTCACATGATTGACGAAGCCAAATTCATAGGCGCGGCTTGCCGTGACCGGATTTCCGGTCATCAGAATTTCCAGCAATATTTTCTGCGGGATCATATGGGTTAGCGGCGTGGCCCAGGGCATGCCGCGCCCCACCTTGGCCTCGGTAATGGCAAAGCGGGCCGTGCCGCTGGCCACCACCAGATCGCACATTTGCGCCAGCATCCAGCCGCCCGCATAGGCCACCCCGTTTACCGCCGCGATCACCGGTTTGCGCACCTCGATGGTGTCGCCAATCAGCGGCAGAAAATTGCGCGGCAGCACGCCCAGCTTCATGCCCGACATTTCCTTCAGATCGGCGCCTGCGCAAAACGCCTTGTCCCCGGCGCCGGTGAGAATGGCGACACGGGCATTGGCGTCGGCTTCGAATCGTTCAAACCCTGCGAACAGCCCTTCGCGCACGCCAATGTTAATGGAATTTCGCTGTTCCACGCGATTGATGGTAAGGATGGTGATCTGACCGCGCGTTTCATATAAAATGTCGCCAATCGTCTCTTGTCCCATGCCGGCCTCTCCATTCTTATGTTAGTGTGGGATATAAATAGCAGGCCGTAACGCTGGAAGGAAATAGCCATGAAAGAGCAATACAGGATTTTCGGCGTGGAGCTGTCGCCTTACTCGGTCAAGGTGCGGTCCTATTTCCGCTATAAAAACATTCCCCATGAATGGATCGCGCGCAGCGAAGATGAGATGGCGGAATTCAGCAAATTTGCGAAATTGCCGCTGGTGCCGCTGGTTGTTTCTGCGCGTGGCGACGCGATGCAGGATTCAACCCCGATCATCGAGGAGATGGAGCAGACCTATCCCGAGCCCGCAATCGTGCCGCATGAGCCCATATTGGCTTTTATTTCCGCGTTGATTGAGGAATATGCGGACGAATGGTGCAACAAGCATATGTTCCATTACCGCTGGTGGTATGTGCCGGACCAGAAATCCGCCGGGGAGCGGCTGGCGCGCGGCATGCGCCCCAATGCGGCCGATGTGGAAGTGCAGGCAATGGGCGAAATGATCCGTGACCGGATGGTCAAGCGTTTGAGCCTGGTTGGTTCCACCCCGCAAACCCGCGATCAGATCGAAGCCTCGTTCAAACGCCTGCTGGAAATTCTGGAATCGCATCTTGCCCACAGGCCCTATCTGTTTGGCAAGCGTCCGCTACTGGCGGATTTTGGGTTGGCGGCGCAACTGTATGAATGCTGGACCGATCCAACGCCCCATAGGCTGATGGCGGCGCACGCGCCCAATGTGGCTGCATGGGCAGAGCGCATGCTGGACCCGAAGCTGGAAGGGCAGATCGAGACCTGGGAAAAACTGGCGCCTACCCTGACGCCGCTGCTAAGTGAGGAAATTGCAGGCCTGTTCCTGCCCTGGTCGGTAGCGAACGCCGCCGCGCTCAAGCGGGGCGAAGAAAAATTCACCGTTACTTTACAGGGCAAGCCGTTTACCCAGGAGACACAGAAATATCATGCGCGTTCGCTGGCGGTATTGCAGGCGCGCTATGCCGCCGCCAAACAGCATGCGGCCCTGATTGAAATTTTAATGGCGACGGGCTGTCACACCTATCTGGATTGATTGATTGATTGATTGATTGGAGTTTAATTAATGGAAGCGTTTATCGCGGTGGCAAGTGACCCGCTCATATGGACCAGCCTGATTACCCTGACCATTCTTGAAATCGTTCTGGGCATCGATAATCTGATTTTTATCTCGGTGGTCAGTGCGCGTCTGCCCGTGCATCAGCAGGCCCGCGCACGGCGCGTAGGCCTGTCGCTGGCGTTGATTTTCCGGATTGGGCTGTTAGCCAGCATTGTCTGGATTGTGGGCCTGACCCAGCCAATTTTCAGTGTGGGTGATTTTGATTTTTCCTGGCGGGATGCGATTTTATTTGGGGGCGGATTGTTTTTGCTGGCCAAAGGCACCATGGAAATCCATGCCACGGTCGAAGGCGAAGGAGATGACCATGCAGCCGGTGGCGGCAGAATGGCGGTCACATTCGCCGGTGTCATTGGCCAGGTGATTGTGCTGGATATTGTGTTTTCGCTCGACAGCATCATTACAGCTGTTGGCATGACCCAGAATTTGCCGGTGATGATCATTGCCGTCGTCATCGCCATGATCATCATGATGCTGGCGTCAGAACCGGTAAGTAATTTTATCCAGCGCCATCCCACCACCAAGATGCTGGCGCTCAGCTTTTTGCTGCTGGTCGGCATGGCGCTGGTGGCCGATGGGTTGCATTTCCATCTGCCGCGCGAATATCTGTATTTCGCCATCGCCTTCTCCATGAGCGTTGAAGTGCTGAACCTGCTTGCCGCCGGCCGGCGCAGGCGCAAGCATGATGCCGAACTTGACCGGATGCGTGGGGAAAGCAGTGAAGCCGCACAGTGATATTTGCGCCATCATGCGGGCGTGCGCCGAAAGGTTGATGCCCGCATGACCCTGCAAATGCCCGCGCCGGAATCACATATTCTGCTATCGCGTCCGGCGTTGGTTGCGGCGTTGCATGAAATACTGCCTGCTGCCCAGATCATTGAAAAAGAAGCGGAACTGCGCCCCTATGAAAGCGACGGGCTGACCGCCTATGCGCAATTGCCGCTGCTGGCGGTGCTGCCCGATAGTGTGGAACAAATTTCGGCCATCCTGCGGCTGTGCAATGAGATGAACATCAAGGTGGTGCCGCGCGGGGCGGGCACGTCGCTGTCGGGGGGCGCGCTGCCGCTGGCGGATGGCGTGCTGTTAGGGCTGTCGCGGCTAAATCAGATTATGGATATTGATTTTGAAAACCGTTGCGTGGTGGCGCAACCCGGTGTGACCAATCTGGCGATATCCCATGCGGTCGCCCATGCCGGATTTTATTATGCGCCCGACCCTTCCAGTCAGATCGCCTGCACCATTGGCGGCAATGTGGCGGAAAACAGCGGCGGGGTGCACTGCCTGAAATATGGCCTGACCACCAATAATCTGCTGGGGCTTGAGATGGTGCTGATGAACGGCGAGGTGATCCGTCTGGGCGGCAAACATCTGGATGCGGCCGGGCTTGACCTGATGGGCATTGTGACCGGATCGGAAGGCCTGCTGGGGGTGATAACCGAAGTAACGGTGCGCATCCTGCCTAGGCCGGAAACCGCAAAGGCGCTGTTGCTGGGATTTGATTCGGTTGAAGATGCGGGCGCCTGCGTTGCCGCAATAATCGCGGACGGCATTATTCCCGGCGGCATGGAAATGATGGACCGGCCCGCAATACTGGCGTCCGATGATTTTTGCAATGCCGGCTATCCGCGCAATGTGGACGCGCTGCTGATTGTCGAACTGGATGGCGTGCAGGCGGAGGTCACGGCGCTTTCAACGCGGGTGCGCGACATTGCCAAAGCCTGCCGCGCGCAGACAGTTTCTGAAAGCCGGGATGAGGCGGAGCGGCTGGCGTTCTGGGCCGGGCGCAAGAACGCCTTTCCCGCCATGGGCCGGATTTCGCCGGATTATTTCTGCATGGATGGCACCATACCACGTGGCAGCCTGCCGCATGTTCTGGCGCGCATACGGGAATTGTCCGTGCAATATGGATTGCGTGTCGCCAATGTGTTTCATGCGGGTGACGGCAATCTGCATCCGTTGATCTTGTATGACGCCAATGTGCCGGGTGAACTGGAAAAGGCGGAAAATTTCGGTGCGGATATTTTGCGGCTATGTGTCGAGGTTGGCGGTGTGCTGACCGGCGAACATGGCGTGGGCGTTGAAAAGCGTGATCTGATGCCCGCCCAGTTCAGTGAAACAGATCTCGCGCAACAGCAACGACTGAAATGCGCTTTTGATCCCAATGGCCGGCTTAATCCGGGTAAGGTGTTTCCGGTGTTGCACCGTTGCGCCGAACTGGGCCGGGTGCATGTGCATGGCGGCGCGGCCCGCTTTCCTGATCTGCCACGGTTTTAGACTATGATGCGATCAGGTCAAACCGTTTGTGCTTCCCATTGCTGTCATTACCCGGCTTGTCCGGGTAATCCAGGAGCCGCAAGGCAAAGCCCCCGATTGTGTCTGGATTGCCCGGATAAACCGGGCAATGACAATGTAAGCGCGGTAACGCCCGAACGTGCCGGGACTGGCTCACTGCGCTAATTGCGCCTCGATGGTCCGTTCTGGCGGAAACTGTAAAATTGCAATGGTTCCGCACCTGTCGCCTGCTTTAAGTTCCAGTTTCGCATCATGCAGCGTGGCCAGCCCGAGCGTAATTGACAGACCCAGTCCGGCGCCGCCCTTGCCTGCCGTGTCGGCGGCATGTCCCGTTTCAAACGGCAGCAGGACTAGCTCCCTGTCTTCCGGGGGAATGCCGTTGCCCTGATCGTGAAATTCAATGCGCAAACCCTCTTTGCCAATTTCCGCTATCACCCGTACTACCGACTTGTCCGGCGAGAACTTCACGGCGTTGGATAACAGATTGGCCAGCATTCGCCGCATCGCGGCCGGGTCAGCATTCAGCCTGGGGCATCCCGGTGGAATCTGCAATTGCATATCCACCTGCCTGGCCTTTGCCCTGTCCGCCTCTCCCTGCACAGCCTCTTCGATCAGCGCAGGGATATCCACATCCTCTTCATGCAAGACATATTCGGCGCGTTCCAGCCGGGCCTCTTCCAGCACAGCGTCAAGAATCTGGAACAGATGGTTGCCGCTATCATAAATATCGTTGCAATACTGCCGGTAGGCCGGATTGCCAATAGGGCCAAAAACCTCCTGCCGCATTGTATCGGAAAAACCGAGTATCGCATTCAATGGCGTACGAAGCTCATGGCTCATCTGCGACAAAAACCGCGTTTTGGCGATATTGGAGGCATCCGCCCTGAACCTTGCTTTTTCCAGTTCCTGCAGGCTGGTCCGCAACTGCTCGTTTCTGCGCGCCAGTTCTTCCGTCCGGCGGGCGACCTCCTGTTCCAGCGTCTCACGGCTTTGCTGCAGGCGCAGCTCCGATCTTTGACGCAGTGACGCCAGGAACGCCGTGACAGAAAGCAGAAGTACGACTGTCGCGCGGTTCTGGACGATCATCTGCGAAATATCGGCACCCTTGATGATTATGCCACTCACAGCAAGCACCGAACAGATGGCAAGCCAGAGAACTGGCGCCGCCCGCGCGTTCATCCAGGTGGAGAGGGCCACCGCAATAAAATAGGGAAAGGTGCTCAAAGCCACCCCGACCGGGGTAAAGATATCGACAACAAATGTGGCGGTGGCGATGGCGGCCGCCAGAATGACGGCGGCCCTGCCCGTCAGCCGGCTGTCTTTTACAGACGCATGGGGCGCAGGGCCTGCGTTCATCTGTTTCCCCTTAAAACGGTATAGCCCCAGGGCCACTCAATCCGCCATTGCTATGCGATAAATATCCGTAACAGGACTATATCCAACCTTGATTCATGGTTTTCCTTGTTAACTGAAGGCTACACTCACTGGTTGAGGCCGCGCAATGCTTTAATATGCGCCATCCATGAATAATATACTGCGGCGCATGGCTGGCGGGATGCGCTTTTTCATGGCAGAATGCCATCATCGATATTTTCAGGAGCCGCCAATGTCATCTGCTTATCCTCATCTGCTGCGCCCGCTTGATCTGGGCTTCACCACCCTGAAAAACCGTGTGCTGATGGGTTCCATGCACACCGGGCTGGAAGAAATGCCCGATGGCTATGACCGGCAGGCGGCGTTCTTTGCCGAACGTGCGCGCGGCGAAGTGGGGCTGATTATCACCGGCGGCTATGGGCCGAACCGGGCCGGGCGGCTGGCCCCCAATTCCGATTATATTGCGCCCGATCAAAATCTGGAGGGGCACCGCAAGATCACCGGTGCGGTGCATCGCGAGGGTGGCAAGGTGGCGCTGCAACTGCTGCATGGCGGGCGTTATGCGCATCATAAAGACATCGTTTCCGCATCGGCGGTGCCGACGCGCATCAACCCGGTTGTGGCGCGTGAAATGACCACAGAGGAATGCTATCAGACGATTGAAGACTTCGGAACGGCGGCGCAACTGGCCCGGCAGATCGGCTATGACGGCGTGGAAATCATGGGATCGGAAGGCTATCTGCTGACCCAGTTCACCGCCCCGCGCGTTAATCATCGTACAGATGAATTTGGCGGCACGCCGGAAAACCGCCGCCGCATGGCGGTAGAGGCGGTGCGCAATGCGCGCCAGAAAGCAGGCAGGGATTTTATTGTCATATACCGCCTGTCGGCGCTTGATCTGGTGGAGGGCGGCAGTTCGCTGGAGGAAATTATTGCACTGGCGCAGGCCGTCGAACAGGCCGGTGCGAATATCATCAATACCGGCATTGGCTGGCACGAGGCGCGCATTCCCACCATCGCCCATATGGTGCCGCGCGGCGCTTTCACCTGGGCGGTAAAACGCATCAGGCCGCACATCAGTATTCCGCTGGTCTATTCCAACCGGGTGAACAATCCGGCCCAGGCCGAAGCCATACTGGCCGATGGCGTCAGCGATATGATTTCCATGGCGCGGCCCTTGCTGGCGGATGCGGATTTCATGAAAAAAACCCGGGCAGGCAAGGCGGATGAAATCAATATCTGCATTGGCTGCAATCAGGGCTGTCTGGATAACGCCTTCACTGGAAAGCTGACAACCTGCATGGTCAATCCGCGCGCCTGCCGCGAAATGGATTTGAATTTTGCGCCGGCAAAGACGCCCAAACATTACGCGGTGGTGGGGGCGGGTCCGGGTGGTCTGGCCTTTGCCGCAACCGCCGCCGAACAGGGGCATAAGGTTACGCTGTTTGAAGCGGCGGGCGAACTGGGCGGCCAGTTCAATCTGGCGAAAATTATTCCGGGTAAGGAAGACTATGCCGAAACCATCGCCTATTATGGCGCAATGCTGCGCAAATATCAGGTGGATGTGCGCCTGAACAGCCGCGCGCGCATTGAGGATTTAACGGGCAAGGGCTATGACGCGGTTATTCTGGCCACGGGCGTCACGCCGCGCACGCCGGAAATTCCCGGTATCGATCACCCCAAAGTCCTGTCCTATCTGGACGTGCTGGCGGGACGCAAACCCGTGGGCAAACGGGTGGCGATACTGGGTGCGGGCGGCATCGGTTTTGATGTCGCCGAATTCATCATGCACCCGCATGGAGCAAGCGATCCGGCGAAGCCGGACATTGCGCGCTTTAATGAGGAATGGGGCATTGATGGCGATTATTCGAATGTCGCGGGCCTGTCGCCCAAAGGCATGCACATGCCCTGCGGCAAACAGGTGTGGATGCTGCAACGCAAGCCGCATGTGAAATTTGGTTCGACCCTGAGCAAGACGCGCGGCTGGGCGACCTTTGTCGAGATCATGATGCGTGGCGTCACCATGCTGGGCGATGCGGAATATGTGAAGGTGAATGATCGCGGCCTGCATTACCGCATACAGGGCAAGGATCAGCTGCTGGAAGTGGATACGGTCATCACCTGCACGGGTCAGGAACCGCTGCGCGACCTGGAGGCGGGCCTGCGCAAGGCGGGAATGCCGGTGCATCTGATTGGCGGGGCGGATGAGGCGCGCGAACTGGACGCCGTGCGCGCCATCGAACAGGCGGTGCGGCTGGTGGCGGCGGGGGCGTGAAGCGGCGTTAAACTTTCCGATCAGGGTTGCTTGGAAAAATACTGTCAGGCACTTCATTCGCGTCGATAACGGCGGCGTAACCGCTGCCTAAATCGATGAAGCTTTCGTCAAGCGTTCTTATGTAATCAAATCCTGCGGCATGGCACGCCGTGTCATCCGGGCCATCAGTATAGTAAAGTGCGCCAAATATCTGTCTAAAACCCCCAATATTGTTTTCAACGGGCAGCATTAAATTTTCCGTGCGCTTAAAACGGCCATCTGCCGATGGAACGCCCGTATGCGTGCATGCCGCGTAGCCAAATTCAAATATCATGCGCACACGCGCCTTCATTCTTTCGCAAAAAGCGGGATCATTCAGTTCGAGAAAATTTTTCCCCGTTAGGTCAGCGCCGCCAAAGCGTTCAACAACCATTGCGCCCAGTTGTTTCAGGATGAAGCGTGTATCCGATTCAATATCAAGTATGAAAAGATGGGGTGCAAAGGCGGCCAATTCTTCAAAACGAATATCATCGCGGCAGGGCAGCCGCTTTTCACCGCGAAAGCGCTTCCAGTGTTTCAGTAATTGCCGTGATTCCTCACGTTCCGGGCCGGCCATTTTCCTCTCCCGTTGATTGGTCTCGCATCAGCCACCACAAAAATATCAATCCGGGAACTGCGGCCAGCGTACTCAGCATGAAAAAACCTGGCCACCCCACCGCCTCCACCACATACCCTGTAACCGACGACAGAACGGTGCGCCCAACAGCGGCCAGGGATGTAAGCAGCGCAAATTGCGTGGCCGTATAGGCGCGCTCCTGGCACAACGCACTGAGATACGCCACAAACACAACCGTGCCAAAACCACCGGTGAAATTTTCAATCCCGATGGTGGCGATCAGAAGATTGAGGTCCGCGCCGGTATAGGCCAGCCATACGAACATCGCGTTCGACGCCATCTGGGTGACGCCGCCAATCCATAATGCCGCGACGGTTCCCATGCTGCGCGCGGCCATTCCGCCAGCAAACCCGCCCGCCAGCACGGCAATCAGGCCAATGCCCTTCACCACACGGCCATAGGTCGTCATCTCAAAGCCCAGATCCAGCACGAACGGCGCGGTCATCACCCCCGCCGCCGCATCGCCCAGTTTGAACAGCAGCACAAACACCAGGATCGCAATCCATCCCTCGCGCCGTGAAAATTCCGTAAACGGACGAAGTGCTGTCTGCAACAGGGTCTCAATGCCAATGCCGGACACTACAGGCCCGTCAGGTTCTTTTGACATTAGCACCGCCGCCATGCCCGCCAGCATCAGCATGGCAAGCGCGATGTACACCACGGCCCAGCCCGATGGGCCGGCAATGCCAATGCTGCCCAGCAGGGCGTACATTTCGATTGCGCCTGCGGTTGAAACCAGCAGCGCAATCCGGTATGCGGCCACAAAATTCGCCATGCCCGCCGCCTGCGCATCCACCTCCAGGCTTTCAACCCGGAAGGCGTCAATGACAATATCCTGGGTCGCCGAAAAAAACGCCACCAGTAGCGCAAGCCCCGCCAGCACCAGCGGAACCTTCAGCGGGTCGGCCTGCCCCATGGCGATCACCGCCGCCATCAATCCCGCCTGCGATGCAATCAGCCAGCTGCGCCGCCGCCCCAGACGGCGCGTGAGAAACGGAATAGGCAGCGCATCCACCAGCGGCGCCCACAGAAATTTCAGCACATAGGGAATGCCCACCAGCGAATACAGCCCGATGGCGGACAGCGACACCCCTGCATCCTTCATCCACACCTGCAACGTGGCGCCGGTCAGCGCCAGCGGCAGGCCGGAGGCAAATCCAAGCAACAACATCGCAGCAACGCGCGGCTGTATATAAACCTTGAGGCCGCCAAGGCGGTCAGTTGCGGGCAATGTATTTCCCCCATTGGTGCGCAAGCCGTGAATCGCATCGCATTTTACCGCATTATTATTCAATCGCGCAGAAAATCAGGCGGCGCCTGCGCTGATTTACCGGGAGCGTATTTTTGTCGCGCCGTGCGAAACGTGTTGTGCCTGCTGGCCTGGCCCTGTTAATCTTTGAAAATGGCAAGGGCCGCTCATAAGGCCCATCAGGGAGGAAATCGGATATGTCCGATACCATGCTCCAATGAGTATGTACGCAGATCATATGCACGCAGATCAATGGTCTTCTGTCAGCAGGTTCCTGGGGCTGGAGGCGCTGTATCTCGACACCAAAAACTGGGACGCATGGCTTGATCTGTATACGCAAGACGCCGTTTACTGGGTGCCGGCCTGGGATGATGATGGCAAGCCAACCGTGGATCCCCAGCGCGAAATATCGCTGATTTATTATGCCAATCGCGGCGGGCTTGAAGACCGCGTATTCCGTATCCGCACCGGGCGTTCCGCATCCGCATCGAATGCGCCCGCGCGCACCTCGCACATATCGCAACTGTTGCAGGTTGAGGCGCGCGGCGATCACGTATATGCGCGAACCAACTGGACGGTGAATTCGTATAAGGAAGATACAACGATCACCTATTACGGCTGGGCGGAATATGAGCTGGCGCAGAATGGTGATAGCTGGCGCATCACGCGGCGCACGGCCTATGTGCTGAACGACATCGCCAACACGGTTCTTGATTTTTACATGATCTGAGTATTGCTCCTGGGAGGGAGCAGTTTATCTAACCAACGGAGAGAATATATGTCCAGAAACGCAAAACCACGCCCTATCGTGGCGACATCGATCGGCGATCCGGCGGGCATTGGCCCGGAAATTGTCGCCAAGGCATGGGTTACGGGCGAGGCGCACAAATTGTCGCGCCCTGTGCTGATCGGCAGCGCCCACGCCATGCGCAAGGGGGTGGAAATTGCGAAGGTGCGCGCCACGGTGCGTGTCGTCAATGGCCTGGATGGGCTGAGTGATAATCCCGAAGTGATCGACATACTGGATGATGGGGCGCTGGACCCCGCCGACTTTCAGACCGGAAAAGACAGCGAGGCAGGCGGGCGCGCCAATGCGGCGTGGCTAAAAAGGGCCGAACAGATGGCGCGCAATGGCGAGGTGGCGGCGACCGTATTCGCGCCGGTCAGTTCCGGTTCCCTGAAAATGGCGAAGGCGCTGGATGTGATCATGCCGGTAACACCGGGCGAAAGCTATCTGCTGCTGCTGTCCGGCCCGTTGCGGGTGATGCACCTGACCGATCATATGCCCTTGCGCAAGGTGTGCGATACGATCTCGGAAGACCTCACTGTGTCGGCGCTGCAAACCCTGCATGACACCTTCACCAAATGGGGCATGCCCAATCCGCGCATTGGCGTGGCGGGGCTCAATCCACATGCCCAGGGCAAGGAGGACATTGAATCCCTGACCCCCGGCGTCAAGCGCGCCAAGGCCAAAGGCATCAATGCCGAAGGGCCATTAAGCCCGGACGCCGTGTTCCGGCACTGCATCGAAGACAAATATGACGCAGTGCTGGCCATGTATCACGACCAGGGTCATATCGCCATCAAGACCTGGGGTTTTTCCGGCAATTGCGCGGTCATTGTCGGCCCGCCCTATCTCAGCATGACGGTCGCCCACGGCACGGCCTTTGACATTGCCGGCAAGGGCATTGCCGATCATAAAATGATCCTGAACGCCATGCGGATGGCCGGCTCCATGTCGGCGGGCGCAGGCTTTATCGAGGAAATGAAATGAGCGCCACGCTTCAGCCCGAAATCGGAAACAGCATCGTCGCCGCCGGCATTACGACGAATTACCATGATACCGGTTCGGGCGCGCCGCTGGTGCTGATCCATGGCTCTGGCCCCGGTGTTTCGGCTTATGCAAACTGGCGGCTGAACATGCCCGTACTCGGCGAAACTTTTCGTGTGCTGGCGCCGGACATGCTGGGTTTTGGTTTCACCGAATGGCCGAAGGAGCCGATCCGCGATGTTGGCGTATGGGTGCGGCATCTGGCCGGGTTTCTGGATGCGCTGAAGCTGGATAAAGTTTCCTTCGTTGGCAACTCTTTCGGCGGCGCCTTGACCCTGGCCTTTATGATTGCGCATCCTGACAGGGTGGACCGTGCGGTTCTCATGGGCGCGGCGGGGCTTGCATTCCCTATCACCGAAGGGCTGGATTATGTCTGGGGCTACACGCCCTCGTTCGAAAACATGAAACGTTCGGTGCAATATCTGGCCAATGACCAATCGCGCCTTACCGATGATCTGATCAAATCGCGCTATGAGGCCAGCATCCGGCCGGGGGTGTTTGAAGCCTATTCCGCCCTGTTTGGCGAAACGCCACGCCAGAAGCACATTGAAATGCTGGCAAGTGATCCTGCAAGGATTGCGGCGCTACCGCATGAAGTATTGCTGCTGCATGGCAAGGAAGATCAGGTCATACCGCTTGATGTTTCCATCCGGCTGAATGCGCTGCTCAGGCGCGCGGACGCGGTGCATTTGGGCGATTGCGGCCACTGGGTTCAGATCGAACGCATGGCCACATTCAACCGTCTGGTGACGGCCTTCATCCAAAATGGCCTGGCTGGCTAGACTGGGCTTCTTCATTAAACCAGGAAAAGAAGGGAGAAACGCACAATGTCTTCAGAATGGCGGCAAGTCGCGAAAAAGATAAGCAATTGGGGGAAATGGGGGCCTGATGATCAATTGGGCACCCTGAATTATATCACCCCGGCGAAAATAGCAGGCGCTGCGGCGACGGCGAAACAGGGAAAAATATTTCCGCTCAGCATTCCGGTGGACGCCTATGGCCCGCAGGGCGCGCATGGCTTCCGGCGCAATCCCATTCACATCATGTCCCTGGACGGCGGAGACGACCAGGCCGCGCGGTATCTTGAAGGCTGGGGCGGCGGCACGGAAGCGATGATCGCCGAATGGTGGAAGGGGCCAATGCGGTTTACCGATGACTATATTATCATGCCGCTGCAATCCGGCACCCAATGGGACGCGCTGTCGCATGTGTATTATGACGGGCAGCTATACAATGGCTATCCGGCGTCTTCCATTACCAGTTTTGGCGCGTCGAAGGTCAGTATCGACCAGGTGGCGGGAAAGGGCCAGATTGTCTCGCGCGCCGTGCTGCTGGACGTGGCGCGCCATCGCAAGGTGGAATATCTGGCGGCCGGAACGGTCATCTCGCCCGAGGAACTGGACGATGTCGCCAGGGCCCAGAAGGTCACCGTCGAGGAAGGCGATATTGTTGTTCTGCGCACCGGCTGGCGGCTGAATTTTCTGGAGACCCGCAATGGCGAGTCCTGGCTGCACAATTCGCCGGGCCTTAGCTGGCGCTGCGCCGAATGGCTGCATAACAAGCGGGCTGCGGCGGTGGCCAGCGACAATATTGCGGTGGAAGCTGTCGCCTCGGAATTTGAGGACGCGTTCCTGGTGTTTCACATGTTGACGCTGCGCGACATGGGCATGATGCTCGGCGAAATCTGGGATCTGGAATCCCTGGGCGCGGACTGCGCGGCGGATGGCGTCTACACATTTCTGCTGGTCGCCCAACCGCTGCGCGTTACCGGCGGCGTCGGATCGCCGGTGAACCCCATTGCGATCAAGTAACCGCAGCGGGCAGCTCAAAAATGACAAAAAGAAAATTTTGAGCAGCCTGCCAGGGCCTGGGCGTGAGCAAAAAAAACGCCGGAGCGATATACACTCCGGCGTTACAGTATCCTTCGGTCCCGAGGGGGGGAGGGGGGCGCGAAGGTAAACGTTTAGGCGATTAAGCCTGAATGGCGCCGTACAACATGGCGGCCGCCAGATAACTCCATAACAGTCCGCCCAATAATGCCGGCAGTGCCGCGCGGGCCAACGCACTCAAATTTGTCTTCCTCTGAGCCATGACATGCTCCTTCATCACATTGGAGGTGGCCCTTGTCAGGCCACGACCGCGCCTGCGCCCTGCAGTAGCGCGGTGATGGCATAAACCACCAGGGCCGCGCGACCTGCGATAACCGCCAGTTCTTCGAACCGCTTCTGAATGATCTCGTGTTTCATTTTCCGTATCCTCTATGTTGCGTTGCCGCAAATTCTCCCGGTCTTACACCAGGCTGTAGCTCTGCAGCACCTGCGCCAGCAGCGCGATCGCATACAGCGAAATGCCAAAACCAAACAGCTTCCCAAATATTTCATTCGTATTCAGGTGTGATAATGCGTTGCTCATGTCGCCCTCCATCGGCAGGTTTTTCAATTGTGCGCTGCGGTATTTTCCCGGTAAGCGCTGCAGCATTTGCTGCTATGAGTTCTATATAACGCAGGGGGCATGAAAAAACAATGAATGAAATGAAAAATATTTACTACAGAATGAATTTTTTTTCACCGCTCCGGGATGAAGCCAGTCAAGGATGGCGAAAGCTGTAACGGGTATCCGTATAAGATATTGATTTAAAAGTATTATTTTGTGCGATCTGTGCGGCGGCGCGCGCTGTTGCAAATATGCCCGGGCGTATTATTTTTTTCTGAATAAAATAAAAAATATTTTGTCAGGCGGGAGAGCGGGCTGGAAAATTATCAGCGAGCGGCGGCTTTTGTTGCCGCCGGGGATGCTTTAGATACAGAAATACCCTGTAAAATCAAACTGATAACCCCGCGCAACTCGCGCTCAAGGTCGGCCAGGGGCAATTTGGAGAATAATTGCGGGTAATGATATTTCATTGTTGCGCATTGAATCATTTCAGCGGCGCTTACCACATCGGGAATGTCAAATTCACCGGATGCGTTGCCAGCGGACAGGATTTCCACCAAAAGCGCCCGAATTCGGGCCAGATTCTGGTTGGACAAGTCTGGCCGCTCCCGCTTGATGATCTCTGCAATTTCAAAGATTTTCGAATCTTCACTTAGTTTGGCATGGGTAACCCGAAGCTGGGTGCAGAAGAAAACCTTCAACCGTTCTGTCACGCTCAGGCCGGGTTTGCGCACCACCTCACGCAGGGCCGCCAGTTCTTCATCAAAGGCGTGCTGGGCAAGCTGTTCGGCAATGTCCAGTTTTCCCGGAAAATAGCGGTATAGATTACCCGGCGACATGCCACACGCCTTGGCCAGATCGGCCATGGTGGTCTTGCCATAGCCATACCGCGCTACAAGATTATAGGCCGCACCGATAATTTTCGTGCGTATGTCCGTTTCTACGGGCATTATCATTGACACGTTTCCTCCGATCCCGATCATAATCGTAAAGACTGAATAATCAATAAATTATTTATCCATATGGTCATGCAGATGTCATATTGCCACAAAATACCGGTACAATGAGTCCAATGAACCAGCTTTCAGTAATAGGCGGCGGAGGGTTTGGCACGGCGATGGCCTGTGTGGCGGCCCGCGCCGGACGTCAGGTCCGTCTGTGGGTGCGCGATCCCGGAATATTGGTGGCGATCAACAAGGGGCACAGGAATCCGGCCTACTTACCGGGCGTAGCGTTACCTGAAACCATTCTTGCCACGGCGGATTTAGCGCTGGCGGGGGATGCGGACGCAATTCTGCTGGCGGTTCCCGCGCAGTTCATGCGCGACGTGCTGGTGTTGCTGACCCCGCATCTGCGCCCGGGCGCGCCGCTGCTGATATGCGCCAAGGGAATTGAGAACGGCACAAATATGCTGATGCATCAGGTGGCGGGAGAAATTACCCCGGGTCATCCTGTGGCGGTTCTTTCGGGGCCCAGTTTCGCTGCGGATATTGCAAACGGGCTGCCTACGGCGGTGACATTGGCCTGTGCGGATGGTGGCGCCGGCACGGCATTGGTGCAGGCCATAGGCACGCAAAGTTTCCGGCCTTATCTTTCGCCGGATGTTATTGGCGTGGAAGTGGGCGGGGCGCTAAAAAATGTGATTGCTATCGCCTGCGGCATTACCGAGGGCCGGGGCCTTGGCGAAAGCGCGCGCGCTGCGCTGATGACGCGCGGGCTGGCCGAAATGACGCGGCTGACGGTATTGCTGGGCGGTCAGGCGCAGACCATGATGGGATTGGCGGGGATAGGTGATCTGGCGCTTACCTGCAATAGCC
>Ga0209867_1000117_pt1 | contig 20092 bp, 16 predicted proteins | sample GWRWmT4_4Nov14_FD_187197 | JGI IMG/M metagenome (GOLD analysis project Ga0209867, IMG submission 187197) | Sand microcosm microbial communities from a hyporheic zone in Columbia River, Washington, USA - GW-RW T4_4-Nov-14 (SPAdes) (version 2) | ecosystem: Engineered > Artificial ecosystem > Sand...
TCCAAACGCATACCCAAGTGGTATAACTGTTCAATGTTGTCGGCATGCGCCTTGGATGTCATGGCATCAAAGGCGATATTTTCTTCCAGATCATCATGCTGCACCAAAGTGAGCTCAGCCCCGGAAAAGAACTTTATATGTTCTGATTTTTCAGAAAGATAGGGGAATGTTTTGAAGTTATTTAGCAGTCCTATTTCGAAGGATTTTTCTGCCAGATGCCTGTTTAACCGAAGTTTGCGCATCGCATCAAAATACAGCGATTGTTCATTGTTATTACTTGCTTTTTCTGCGCGATTAAAAAAAGAGTTGTCAACAAGATCAAACGCTTTTTTATAAGCAAGCATTAATTGCGACAATGCAATTTCTCGTATTTCCTCAAGCAAAACAGGGAGTGTTTTGCTAACTGTTTTTTGTTGATTTCCCTCGACCGAGGAGGTAGTTGCGTGTGTTTTAGAATGCGTATTCATAAGAGCGCTCTAGCCAGACCATTGCAATCGGTGAGTTTTAGGTGCGTCATTCTTTCATGGTTATGTGTGATAAAACAATTAACTTTGTAGACTATTGCTACAAAGTGTAAAAGCAAACTTTAGTTAGTTTTCTTTCCCAAGCTCAGCACTTCTTGGCTTAACTGAATAGCCTGAATTGCTCGGGCTCATCTTTATGGGTTTGTAATAAATTTTTACAGGTTAAATAGTAGGCGTTTTTATTAGACCATGGAATACAGCCCCTGTATGTTACCACCCCAAAGCTTTCCACAGACTTATTCACAGATTATGTGGAAAAAGTTTCATTTTCGTGAACCTGTTTCAGTAAAGGACGATGAAGATGGGCATCAATGCGAGCTGCCAGCGCATCTAACTCGGCCTTCTTTTTATCTTTACCAAAGAAATTCAGCATGCGGGTAAGAAAGGTCCAAACAACCTTTAGTAGATCACCTTTGTCGCGGGGGACTATATGGATATGAACATGAGGAACGTGCTGGTTCGCTGCTTTGCCGTCATTAACGAGAAAGTTGGCGCCGTCTACAACAATGCCGGCAGTTCGTTGTGCTTGCAAAATATCGTTGGCTACTGAAAACAAATGGGCGCGGGTATTCTCTTCGAGTTCATGCAAACATCCGCCATGGGTTTTGGGAATAATCAGCACATGCCCCGGCTTTATCGGAAAAATATCCATAAAAACCATACAAAGATCATCTTCATAAACTACACTGGCTGGCAGTGTTTTATTGGCGATTTGACAAAAAATACATTGCGACATTCGTGGTCACCTCCTTGGTATAAATAACAGCGAGCTACACTTGCCTTACGTAGTGAGCATGGCCAGGGCATTAATAGTTTTCTCTCTGGTTTTATACTCCGATACCGTAAACACTGTCTATTTTATTCAGGAAGTTACGTATTGTTTAACAGAAATATTTTAGCCCTCGCTCTGGCGCAATGTTTTGCTATGACGGCGCCCGCAATTACCGTGCTATTGGGCAGTGTTATTGGCAGTCAATTGGCTTCACGCCCCTCCCTGGCTACACTGCCCATCACTCTAATGGTGATGGGCATGGCGATCATGAGTTATCCCGCCGCATTTATCATGAAACGAATCGGACGAAAATCAACCTTTATTCTTTCAGCATTGACAGCGCTTTCTGGTGGATTAATCGCCAGCGCATCCATAGATCACGGTGACTTTTATACTTTTTCACTGGCGTGTTTGTTGATTGGTATCAATGCAGCCGTTGTGCAGCAGTACCGCTTTGCAGTTGTTGAATCTACCGCGCCCGAGCATGCGGCAAAAGCCTTGTCTTTTTTAATGTTCGGAGGCGTTTTTGCTGCGTATATTGGCCCGGAAGTAGCGACGCATCTAAGTCACTGGCCCGATAAATCGCTCTACGCAGGGTCATTTCTAGGACTTAGTGTGCTCCTGTCCGGATCTATAATTTGCCTTCTTTTTTACAACAATACGCCCAGAGAGAGCAATAAAATCCCGTCCACTGAAACACCCCGCTCATTACGCGCAATGGTAAGTCAAACCCGCTTTCTTATAGCCGTATCTGCCAGCACGATTGCCTTTACAGTGATGAGCATGATTATGACAGTGACACCGATCAGCATGCATGTTGTTCAGGATTTTACCGTTGAAGAAACAGCCACTGTTATCCAGAGTCACATTATTGCGATGTATTTACCTTCGTTGGTAAGCGCTTATCTTATTACGCGCCTGGGCACCGTAAATGTCATGATTTTAGGCGCGGCAGCCATGCTCTTGTGCTCGGTCATTGCACTCGTAGATACCCATTTTATGCACTATTGGTGGGCACTGGTTTTGCTGGGGATAGGATGGAATTTCCTCTTTATTTCCGGCACGACCGCATTAGGACAAGCTTACAATTCGAGTGAGAAATTCACGGCTCAGGCTATAAATGAAGCGGCTATTTTTGGCTTTCAGGCAGTAGCGACCTTGAGCGCGGGCGCCCTGATGTATACCTATGGTTGGAACGTAATCCAATATTTAAACATGCCTGTGCTCATTGTTTTTTTGATTTGCATCATGTGGAAAAAACGCTCATTTCCTGCTTTAAGTAAATAGATACAAACAGCGTTGTCATGATAATAGAGTATTTTATGTCTAAATATGACCATGCATCTGATTCAGGGACTAATAAGGCCTAAATCCTTTACTTGGCTATGGTTTACAAAATAAGAGTGTTCGCCTATCATGCGCGCCATTGTGAAATGTGGTGTAGACTCCCTGAGCTCATCCATTTTAATTCTTTCACTGAGCCAGTTTAGTCAGTCGGGAGTAGAACTGTGTCTGTAGTCACTCAAGAAATAGTTACCCAGCACTGGTCCTTTGCTGCTTACGTCTTAGGTGTTGTTTTCATTTGCGCATTTATGCTTGGCATTCCAGTATGGCTAGGTGGACGTGCTTATGGCCGAGCCAAGAATGAACCCTTCGAATCGGGCATAGTCTCTGTGGGCAGTGCCCGTATGCGACTTTCTGCAAAGTTTTATCTCACGGCCATGTTCTTTGTTATCTTTGACGTAGAAGCGCTGTTTCTTTATGCCTGGTCCGTGTCTATTCGCGAAAACGGATGGATAGGTTTCATTGAGGCCGCTACTTTTATTGTCATACTTTTGGTTGGTTTAATCTATATTTGGCGAGCCGGCGCGTTAGACTGGGCACCTTCTGCTCGCCGTCAAAAAGCCCTTAAAAAACCCCAGGAAACTCATTGAGGCACATACAGTGGATTACACGCTAACTCGTATCAATCCAGATGCAACGCAGACGACGGCTTACCCGTTAGAACAGCGTAGTGCCACAACGGATCCTATCGAAGACCAAATCCACAAGAACATTTTCCTGGGAAAACTTGAAGATGTGATGCACTCGATGGTGAATTGGGGGCGTAAAAATTCCTTGTGGCCCTATAACTTCGGACTGTCTTGTTGTTATGTTGAAATGGCGACTGCTTTTACCTCGCCCCATGATATCGCCCGTTTTGGTGCCGAAGTCATCAGGGCCTCGCCACGCCAGGCCGATTTTATGGTTGTCGCCGGCACCTGTTTTATAAAAATGGCCCCTGTCATCCAGCGTTTATATGAGCAAATGCTCGAACCCAAATGGGTTATTTCCATGGGCGCCTGCGCTAATTCCGGTGGCATGTATGATATTTATTCGGTTGTACAGGGCGTGGATAAATTTCTACCTGTTGACGTTTATATTCCCGGCTGCCCACCGCGACCGGAAGCTTTTTTACAAGGTTTGATGTTATTGCAGGACTCCATTGGCAAAGAGCGACGCCCTCTCTCTTGGGTAGTGGGGTGATCAAGGTGTCTACCGCGCCAACGAGACATCGCAGCGGGAACAACGACGCGCCGAGCGTATTCAGGTAACAAACCTGCGCACCCCCGATGGTGTTTGAACGTTTTATACGAAATTTAAACCTTGCAAACCTACAAAAGTTAGAAGACTCAACTGAATGACAGCTCCCAACCCTGCTCAGATAAACGCGACAGACCACGAAGTAGTGCGTGAATTGAAAGCATCTTTTGATGATGCAAGCATTCAGCTTCAGTCCAGCAAAGACACTGTTCCAACGGTTTGGGTAAGCCGCGAAAAGCTGGTGGATGTTCTACGCTACCTGCGCAACACCACCCGTCCTTATGTCATGCTGTTTGATTTAAGTGCCATTGACGAGCGTTCGCGCACACATCGCCACGGTCAACCTGCGGCTGATTTCACGGTCTTTTACCATTTGCTCTCGCTTGAGCGCAACAGTGACCTACGTATCAAGGTGGCGCTTTCGATTAACAGCCTTTCTTTGCCAACGGTGACGTCCATCTGGCCCAATGCCAATTGGTATGAACGTGAAGTCTGGGATTTATTCGGCATTGTCTTTAATGGTCACCCTCATTTGCAGCGCATCATGCTGCCTCGCACCTGGCAAGGGCATCCCTTACGTAAAGACTACCCTGCCCGCGCCACTGAGTTCGACCCTTTTTATCTGAATGCGATCAAACAGGATGCCGAGCAGGAAGCCTTGTTATTCAAGCCTGAAGAATGGGGAATGAAACGTCATTCAGACGATGCTGACTTCATGTTTCTGAACCTGGGACCTAATCATCCCAGCGCACATGGCGCTTTCCGTATCATTCTGCAATTAGACGGTGAAGAAATCGTCGACTGCGTGCCCGATATTGGTTACCACCATCGTGGTGCCGAAAAAATGGCTGAACGTCAGTCCTGGCACAGTTTTATTCCCTACACCGACCGAATCGACTATCTCGGTGGGGTGATGAACAACCTGCCCTATGTGTTGTCAGTGGAAAAACTGGCCGGTATTGACGTGCCTGAACGGGTTAAAACAATACGGATCATGCTTGCGGAATTATTCCGTATCACCAGCCACCTTTTGTTTCTGGGCACCTATATACAAGACGTCGGTGGCATGACACCTATTTTTTTCATGTTTACCGACCGCCAAAAAGCCTATGACATTATCGAAGCCATCACCGGTGCGCGCATGCACCCGGCCTGGTTTCGTATAGGCGGTGTCGCCCATGACTTGCCTAATGGCTGGGAACGATTGGTGCAGGATTTTCTTGAATGGATGCCCAAACGTCTGCATGAATACAAGCGCGCAGCCTTGGATAATGCCGTATTACGTGCGCGTACCATTGGCACCGCTCAGTACAACAAAGATGAAGCCCTTGCTTGGGGTGTCACCGGCGCAGGGTTGCGTGCGACGGGTGTTAACTTCGATCTGCGTAAAGCACGTCCCTATGCCGGCTACGAGAATTTTGATTTTGATGTGCCGGTTTATCACAAGGGTGATGCCTATGATCGTTGTATGGTGCGATTTGATGAAATGTATCAAAGCCTTCGTATTATCAAACAGTGCATGGACAACATGCCCAGTGGCCCCTATAAAGCCGATCATCCGCTGACCTGTCCACCTCCCAAAGAGCAAACATTGCAACACATTGAAACGCTTATTACGCACTTTCTAAGCGTAACGTGGGGACCGGTAATGCCTGCCGGTGAAACCAGTCAGATGATTGAAGCCACCAAAGGCATCAACAGCTACTACACCATCAGCGATGGCAGCACTATGAGTTACCGCACGCGGATCAGAACCCCCAGTTTTCCGCATTTACAACAAATTCCTTCGGTGATTCGGGGTAGTATGATCCCGGATCTTATCGCCTATTTGGCAAGTATTGATTTCGTGATGGCCGATGTCGACCGCTAACTCAAACCGCTCTAAAGCTTCAATCATTGTTTCGGATCGCAGCGAAGGTTTTTCCCTGTCTGTAGAAATCCGTGATGAAATATTACACGAAATGAGTCACTACGATGATGCGCGTGCTGCCACTATTGAAGCACTGAAAATCGTGCAAAAACACCACGGCTGGGTGCCCGATGGCGCCTGTGGTGCTATCGGTGAAATTCTTGGTATTCCAGGCTCGGATATTGAAGGCGTAGCAACATTCTACAATTTGATTTTCCGTCGTCCGGTGGGCAAATATGTTATCAAAGTGTGCGACAGCATCGGTTGTTTTTTGAATGGTTATGAAGACGTCAAAGCCGGCCTGATTCAAAAACTCAACATACAGCCTGGTCAAACCACCCCCGACGGTCGTTTCACCTTGCTGCCAATCTGCTGTTTGGGTGCCTGTGACAAGGCCCCGGTATTGATGATCAACGACGACACCCATTTTAACGTTGATCCTTCCAGGCTTGATGCACTGTTGGAGCAATACAAATGACTTCAACAGTGAAAAGTCCCGAAACACATCCACTGACCTGGCGTATTCGTAATAACGAAGCGGTGCTGGATATCAAAGCCTACGAAGCGCTCGAAGGTTACGCCGGTTTACGTAAAGCCTTAAAAGAAATGAGTCCGGCAGATATCACCCAAGTGGTGAAAGACTCCAATCTCAAAGGCCGGGGCGGTGCTGGTTTTCCTGCCGGGGTAAAGTGGTCGCTGGTGCCGATGGGGCCTGATGCGCCAAAACAAAAATACCTGGTCTGTAATGCCGACGAAATGGAACCCGGCACTTTCAAAGATCGCTTGTTAATGGAAACCCTGCCGCATCAATTAATCGAAGCCATGATTCTGGTCGGTTATGCGCTGCAGGTTAGCAAAGCCTATATTTTCCTGCGCGGCGAATACGTTCTTGCCGCCGAGCGCCTTAACAAGGCATTGGCCGATGCCCGCGCTGCAGGTTATCTGGGCGAAAACATTCTGGGCACCGGTTGGGGCATGGAGCTTTATGTCCACACGGGTGCGGGTCGTTATATTTGCGGCGAAGAAACCGCCTTAATCAACTCCTTGGAAGGCCGTCGCGCCAATCCGCGCGCCAAACCACCCTTCCCGCAAATTGCCGGATTATGGGGCAAGCCCACCGTCGTCAATAACGTCGAAACACTTAGCAATGTACCGCAGATTATTTTGCGCGGCGCTGAGTGGTATAAAAATTTAAGCCAAGGCAAAAGTAAAGACGCGGGCACCAAACTTTATGGCATGTCAGGTCGTACTAAACGAACCGGTGTCTGGGAATTACCACTAGGCACCAGTGCTCGTGAAATTCTGGAAGAACATGCCGGTGGCATGAAAGATGGCTACAAACTGAAGTGCTGGTTACCCGGCGGCGCCTCCACCGACTTTCTGATGCCCGAACATCTGGATTTAGCCATGGATTACGAGACCATTGGCAAAGCTGGCAGCCGTATGGGCACAGGCTTGATGATGGTGGTAGATGACAAACATAATCTGCTGTCCGTTGTGCGTAATCTGGAAGAATTTTTTGCCCGTGAGTCCTGTGGTTGGTGTACACCTTGCCGCGATGGTCTGCCCTGGACAGTCAAGTTGCTGCGGGCCATTGAAAAGGGTGAAGGTCAAAGCGGTGACATTGAAACCCTGGAACAAATGACACGCTTATTGGGCCCAGGTAAAACATTCTGCGCCCATGCGCCGGGTGCCATGGAGCCCTTGCAAAGTGCACTCAAGTATTTCAGAAATGAATTTGAATCAGGGATTAAACAGGTTTAAACCCTGTGAGACTGTACTCAATCGTCACTCACATAGTAATAAAGAATTTTGTGTTTTTAGCTGCGTACTCTTTTTTTAGGTGTTTATAAGGCATGGCAACAATTCACGTTGATGGGGAACAGTACGAAGTAGACGGTGCAGACAATCTACTGCAAACCTGTCTGTCGTTAGGTTTGGATATTCCTTATTTTTGTTGGCATCCCGCCCTGGGCAGTGTCGGCGCCTGTCGCCAATGTGCGGTTAAACAATTTAGCGACGCCAACGATACCCGTGGCCGGCTGGTCATGTCCTGCATGACCCCCGCTGCAAACGGCACTTATATTTCAATTGATGACGAAGAAGCCAAAGCCTTCCGTGAAAGTGTGGTCGAATGGTTAATGACCAATCACCCCCACGATTGCCCCGTGTGCGAAGAAGGTGGTCACTGCCATTTGCAAGACATGACCGTGATGACCGGCCATTCCAAGCGTCGTTACCGCTTTGATAAACGCACTCACCAAAATCAGGAACTCGGACCCTTCATCAGTCATGAAATGAATCGCTGTATTGCCTGTTATCGTTGCGTGCGTTACTACAAAGATTACGCCGGAGGTGGCGATCTGGGTGTGTACGGCGCGCATGACAACGTGTATTTTGGCCGCGAAAACGACGGGGTGCTTGAAAGTGAATTCTCGGGCAATCTGACTGAAGTCTGCCCAACGGGTGTTTTTACCGACAAAACCCATTCCGAGCACTACACCCGCAAGTGGGATATGCAATTCGCGCCCAGCATTTGCCAGCAATGTTCGGTGGGGTGCAATACCAGTCCCGGTGAACGTTACGGTGAAGTTCGTCGAATAGAGAACCGCTACAACGGCAGTGTAAATCATTACTTCCTCTGCGATCGCGGCCGTTTTGGTTATGGTTATGTCAATCTGCCCGAACGTCCACGTATTCCCTATCTTCGAAATAATGCATCGCTTGAGATGCTCACTATAGATACTGCGCTGGATACAGCAGCAAATCAGCTCAAGCACGCTAAACGTATTATTGGCATAGGTTCACCGAGGGCGAGTTTAGAGAGCAACTACGCGCTACAGGAACTGGTTGGAAAAGAAAACTTTTATTCCGGTTTAAACGCCGACGAACTCGCCTTAAGTCAACTGGCGCTTGAAATTTTGCGGTCAACAGCTGCAAGCATTCCCTCCTTACGCCAGATCGAAGAAAACGATGCCATTTTTGTGCTGGGTGAAGATCTTACGCAAACGGCACCGCGCATTGCGCTGGCTCTGCGTCAATCAGTTAAAAATGCAGCTATTCAGGCCGCTGAAAAATTAAAAATCGGAGCCTGGCATGATGCAGCCATTCGCAGCATTGGACTGAATCAAGAAAGTCCTTTGTATATTGCCAGTGTTGCCGCCACACGACTTGATGACGCAGCAAGCGGCACTTACCACGCCAGTCCTGATGATCTGGCACGCTTGGGTTTTGCTGTGGCTCATGCGATTGATAACAATGCGCCGGCGGTTCTTGATCTTGATCCACACACAGCCGCACTTGCAAATACCATTGCAACAAGTTTGTTGTCAGCCACTAAACCACTGATCATCGGTGGCACCAGTCTTATGAATGCGGCCAGTTTACAAGCCGTGGCTAACATCAGTAATGCATTGGCACATAACAATAAAAATGCCTCGATCAGTCTTATCTTTCAGGAGGCCAATACCCTGGGTTCGGTGTTACTGGGCGGGAATTCAGTTCAAGCTGCATTAGAGGTGTTAAAAGCCGGGCATGCCGATGCAGTAGTGGTTCTGGAAAATGATCTGTATCGCCGTGCGGATGCTGACCTTGTTGATGCCGCCCTTGCCAATTCATCCACCGTGATAGTGGTCGACCATCAAAACACCGCAACTGCGCAAAAAGCCAGTCTTGTATTTTCTGCCGCCAGCTTTGCTGAAGGTGACGGTACCTTAATCAATCAGGAAGGACGTGCGCAGCGTTTCTTCCAAGTTTACGATCCTGTTTATTACCAGCCCGATACCCGTATAAAAGAAAGCTGGCGCTGGTTACATGCGCTGCACAGCACCCAAATGGGTAAAAACGTCGACTGGACGCAACTTGATGAAGTAACAGCCGCCTGTGCGCACGATTACCCTGCCCTGGCGGATATTATTCAGGCGGCACCGACTGCGAATTTTCGTATTCTGGGTCGCAAAGTGGCGCGTCAACCTATCCGTTACAGCGGTCGCACCGCCATGCGTGCCAATATTTCTGTCCATGAACCACGGGCATCACAAGATCAGGACTCTGCGCTGGCATTCTCAATGGAAGGTTTTGGTGGTGCCAGCGAGCCCGGCGCGCTGATACCTTTTGCCTGGTCCCCTGGCTGGAACTCACCGCAGGCATGGAATAAATTTCAGGACGAAGTAGGTGGTCATCTCACTTCGGGTGATCCGGGGGTTCGGCTTATTACACCAACACCGTCGTTAGCCGCTTACTACACTGGTATTCCGGAACGTTTTGCGACAGTGAATGATCGTCTGAAAGTTGTGCCGCTTTACCATATTTTCGGCAGCGAAGAACTTTCCGCCAAAGCAGCACCGATACAGGCCTTAATGCCAGAAGCTTACGCTGCACTATCACGCCATGATGCACAATACCTGAATCTCAGTGCAGGCAGTTTGCTTGAAATCAAAATTGAACAGAAAACCTGTAGACTGCCGGTCGTGATTAACGACAGTTTGGTCGCAGGCACCTTAGGTCTACCCCTTGGTTTAACAGGTATTCCTCTGTTTAATTCGGCTTCATGGGCCTCAGTACACGCCCTGACTCAAGGAGAATCTGCTTTATGAGTTGGTTCACGCCGGAAATATTGGCACTTGTCTGGGCCGTCGTTAAATCGCTAATTATTCTGTTTGGCACCGTAGGCATCGCTGCCCTGCTGATTATGGTTGAGCGCCGTTTGCTGGCATTGTGGCAGGATCGTTATGGACCTAATCGTGTAGGTCCTTTTGGTCTGTTGCAAATAGTTGCCGATATGCTGAAGATGTTTTTCAAAGAAGACTGGACGCCTCCTTTTGCTGACAAACTCACCTTCTGGTTAGCACCTGCCATTACCATGATCACCATACTGCTAATGATGGCCCTTGTGCCGATAACGCCGGATTGGAGGGTGGCTGATTTTGATGTGGGCCTGTTAATTTTCTTCGCGTTGGCTGGACTGGCGGTGTATTCGGTCATCTTGGCCGGCTGGTCGAGTAATAACAAATATTCCTTGCTCGGTGGTCTGCGCTCAACGGCGCAAACCATTTCTTATGAAGTATTTATGGGGTTGTCACTGATGGGGGTTGTTGCCATCACGGGTTCATTCAAACTCAGTGATATTGTTAATGCCCAACAGGATCTTTGGTTTGTTATTCCTCAATTTATTGGTTTTATCACCTTTGCTATTGCCGGTGTGGCTGTAACTCATCGTTTTCCGTTTGATTTTCCAGAGGCCGAACAAGAACTTGCGGCAGGTTATCAAACTGAATACTCAGGCCTGAAATGGGGTATGTTTTTTGTGGCCGAATACGTGGCTGTGGTGGTTATTTCTGCTTTGATAGTGACTTTTTTCTTTGGTGGCTGGCAGGGTCCATTTTTACCTCCCTTTGTTTGGTTTGTTGTTAAAACAAGCTTTTTTATCATGCTGTTTATTCTGATTCGCGGCTCCCTGATGAGACCTCGTTATGATCAGGTCATGAATGCGGGTTGGAAATTCTGTTTACCACTGACTTTATTAAACCTGCTTATTACCGCTGCGGTTATTTTGTCGCGCGCACAGGGCTAAAGGAGAAAGATCAAATGATCGCAAACTTTTTTAAAGGTGTTTGGAGTCAGTTGCGCAGTATTGCCATGGTCTTTTCCCATGCAGGACGTAAGCGCGACACAATTCAGTACCCGGAAGTGCCTGTTTATCTGCCACCGCGCTACCGTGGTCGTATTGTTTTGACCCGTGATCCCGATGGCGAAGAACGTTGTGTGGGCTGCAATCTTTGCGCCGCCGCCTGCCCTGTGGGTTGTATCTCGCTACAAAAGGCCGAAAAACCAGACGGTCGCTGGTATGCGGAATTTTTTCGTATCAACTTTTCGCGTTGTATTTTTTGCGGTTATTGTGAAGAAGCCTGCCCAACCAATGCCATTCAGCTAACACCTGATTTCGAGCTGGCTGAATATAAACGACAGGATCTGGTTTACGAAAAAGAAGATCTCTTGATTTCGGGTCCAGGCAAATACCCTGATTATAATTTTTATCGCGTCTCAGGCCTGGCAATTGCCGGCAAGCCCAAAGGTGCTGCTCAGAACGAAGCAGAGCCTGTTGATGTTAAAAGTTTACTTCCCTAGACACTAACAGACAGAAGGACCTTATTGTGGAATTTGTTTTTTACAGTTCGGCGGCGGTGGCCGTGTTGGCTACCTTTCGTGTGATTAGCAATACCAATCCTGTTCATGCCCTGTTGAACCTGGTTGTGTCCTTGCTGGCAATCGCCATGATTTTTTTTACCCTGGGTGCACCCTTTGCCGCTGCTTTAGAAATGATTGTTTACGCCGGCGCCATCATGGTGCTGTTTGTGTTTGTGGTGATGATGCTGAATTTGGGTGACAGCGTGGTTCATCAAGAAAAAAAGTGGTTACAAGCAGATGCTTGGTTAGTACCGACTTTGCTGACAACAGGCTTGTTACTGTTATTGATTTATACGCTCAATCAGCAATCTGATGCCGTGATGGGCATGACGCCTGTGGACGCCAAACAGGTCGGCATCGCTTTGTTTGGGCCTTACATTCTGGTGGTTGAGCTGGCATCGCTGCTTTTGCTGGCAGCTTTGGTCGCGGCCTTTCATATTGGTCGTCATGATGAAACCGAATAAAAAGAGGAGCTTTTCACATGGCTGAAATTCCAATGGAACATGGTCTGGCACTGGCGGCAATTCTGTTTGTCCTGGGTCTGGCCGGTCTTACTGTTCGTCGCACAATTCTTTACTCACTGATGTGCGTAGAAATCATGATGAACGCAGCGGCGCTGGCCTTTGTTGTTGCTGGCAGTCGTTGGGGGCAGGCCGATGGCCAAATCATGTTTATTTTGATTTTATCTCTGGCAGCAGCAGAGGCCAGCATTGGCCTGGCGATGGTGATTCAGTTTTATCACCGCTACGGTTCCCTTGATATTGATTCGGCGAGCGAGATGCGCGGATGAACCTGTTATTCCTGACTTTTTTAGCCCCTATCATTGGCTTTTTGTTGCTGTCCGTTTTCAACGAAAAGTTGAGCGAAAATAAAGCTGCTTTTATCGGTGTGGGCTCAATGCTTGTTTCTACACTCATTGCCTTGTATGCGGGGATTGATTTCCTGCAACAAGACGCAGCCAACGCCTACACACAACAGCTGTGGACATGGATGGTCGTGGGTGACTTCAAACCCACCTTCACCCTCTATCTTGATGGCCTGTCATTAACCCTGCTTGGTGTGGTCACTGGCGTAGGCTTTTTCATTCACCTTTTTGCGTCCTGGTACATGCGCGGCGAGGAAGGCTATGCCCGTTTTTTCTCCTATATGAATCTTTTCATTGCCAGCATGTTATTCCTGGTGTTGGGTGATAACCTGCTCTTCGTCTATTTTGGTTGGGAAGGCGTAGGTATTTGCAGTTATTTGCTGATTGGTTTTTACTTCAAGAATGCCGCCAACGGTGAAGCCGCAATGAAAGCCTTTATTATCACCCGTGTGGGTGATGTCTTTATGGCGATTGGTTTATTCCTGCTGTATTACATTTTCGGTACACTCAATATCCAGGCGATATTGCAAGCAGCACCTGAGGCCAGTGCACATGTTGGCGTGTTATTACCCTTGGCAACGCTGATGCTTTTAGGTGGTGCCGTGGGTAAATCGGCGCAGCTGCCTTTGCAAACCTGGTTGCCGGATGCAATGGCCGGACCTACGCCTGTATCGGCCTTGATTCACGCTGCAACCATGGTTACCGCAGGGGTGTATTTGATTGCCCGTACGCATACCCTGTTCGAACTGGCACCCAATGTACATCTACTGGTTGGATTCATTGGTGCAGCAACCTTGTTATTGGCCGGTTTCGCCGCGCTGGTGCAAAGTGATATCAAACGCATTCTGGCTTATTCCACCATGAGCCAGATCGGCTATATGTTTCTGGCTTTAGGGGTAGGTGCCTGGAGTGCAGCTATCTTCCATCTAATGATTCATGCGTTTTTCAAGGCCTTGTTGTTCCTGACGGCAGGCGCTGTAATAGTCGCCACCCACCATGAACAGGACATTTTCAAAATGGGGGGCTTGCGTAAAAAATTACCTCTGGAATATCTGTGCTTCCTTGTCGGTGGCGCTGCACTGGCAGCCTTGCCCATCGTGACTTCAGGTTTTTACAGCAAAGATGAAATTCTCTGGGAAACGCTGGCTTCGGGCCACTCGGGCTTTTTAACGGCTGGGTTAATCGGTGCGTTTATGACCTCGCTGTATACCTTCCGGCTTATTTTTATTGTCTTTCACGGTGAAATCAAAACCGATGCGCACAAGGGGCATGGTCTGGCCTATGCACTGCCTTTAATGGTTTTGCTGATTTTATCAACAGGACTGGGCGCTTTAATTACCCCCCCGCTGCAAACGGTTTTGCCAGCCAGTGTGGGTGAGCATGGCGGCGAGATGAAACATACGCTGGAGCTGGTTTCTGCTGGAATTGCTCTGACCGGTGTGGTACTGGCAGCGTTTTTATATTTAGGAAAACGCACCTTGGTAACCCGCATTGCGGCAAACCCCTTATCCAGACTGTTATCGTCCTGGTGGCGTAATGCCTGGGGTTTTGATTGGCTTTACAACGTACTTTTCGTTAAGCCCTATGTTTCTGTCTCCCGATATAATCGTCTCGATGGTGTCGATGTGGTTGTGGGTTTAATACCTGCTTCAGCAAATATTGCCCATCGTATGCTAAGTGTCACGCAAAATGGGCGTATACGCTGGTATGCGTTAACGATTGCTGCCGGTGCGCTCTGTGTGATCGCCGCCGCAGTTCTGATGTAAGTGCAACAAACAAGAGAATCGACCTGAAAATGATTTTAATCTGGATAATCCTGATCCCTTTTATTGGTGGCCTGTTGAGCTGGCAGGGTGAGCGTTTTAGCGCCGAGCTGTCTCGCTGGATTGCATTAGCGTCCATGGCGCTGGTTTTTGTACTGGCCATGTCTCTGTGGTTTGAAGGTGCCTATACATTACAAACGGCTGCCGCACAACAAGGGCAATGGCAGCTTGAATACAATTTTCCGTGGATCAGCCGCTTAGGGGTGAGCTTTCACCTGGCTCTGGACGGCTTATCCTTGATTATGGTGATTCTGACGGGCTTGATTGGTGTTGTTGCCGTCGCCTGTTCATGGAAAGAAATTAAAAATCACGCCGGTTTCTTCTATCTGAACCTTTTGTGGAGTATGAGTGGTGTGCTGGGTGTTTTCCTTGCCATTGATTTGTTCCTGTTTTTTGTTTTCTGGGAAATCATGCTTGTGCCCACCTACTTTCTGATCGCCCTGTGGGGTCACCGATCCGCCGATGGAAAACGTGATCGATTTTATGCCGCAAATAAATTTTTTATTTTTACTCAAATAGGTGGGCTGATCTTACTGATTTCAATTCTTGCGCTGGTATTTATTAACTACCAGCACACCGGTCAGCTCAGCTTTGCCTACGATACCCTGCGCGCAACACCTTTAACATTTACCACAGAATATCTGCTGATGCTGGGATTCTTTATTGCGTTTGCGATCAAATTACCTGTTTTCCCTCTGCACTCCTGGTTACCCGATGCCCATGCACAAGCACCTACAGGCGGCAGTGTGGATCTTGCTGGTCTGCTGTTAAAAACCGCCGCCTACGGATTATTACGTTTTTCCCTGCCCTTTTTTCCTCATGCCTCGGCAGCATTTGCGCCCATCGCCATGAGTCTGGGCCTGGTAGGTATTATTTACGGCGCCATGATGGCCTTTGTACAAACGGATATCAAACGACTGGTGGCTTACACCAGTGTGTCACATATGGGTTTTGTACTGATTGGCGTATTCTCCTTTACGACCTTTGCCCTGCAAGGCGTCATCGTACAGATGGTGGCACATGGTATTTCTGCAGCCGCATTGTTTATTATTTGCGGCATTGTCTATGAACGCTTACACACCCGTGATTTGCGTGAAATGGGTGGCCTATGGGGGCGTATGGCTTACTTGCCATCAATCAGTTTATTTTTTGCGGCGGCCTCATTGGGTTTGCCAGGACTGGGTAATTTTGTTGGTGAATTCCTGATTTTGCTCGGTGCATTTCGAGTTGCACCGTGGTTAACGGCCTTCGCCACCGGTGGTCTGATTCTGGCGTCGGTCTATTCCTTATGGATGATGCAGAAAACTTTCTACGGTCCAGCCAAAAGTGAAGAAGGCTTGACGTCTCTGAACCCACGAGAGTTGATCATACTGCTAAGTCTGATGCTGATCCTGTTGGTGATAGGCGTGTATCCGCAACCCTTGTTAAATACCTCTGCTTCTACAGTCAACCTGCTGCAGAATTTTCTGCTTTCAGTCACTCAATAGAATCAATCATAAAGACCTAGACCATGACACTGACAAGCTCACATTTTATATCGCTTTTACCCTTGTTATTGACGGCCGCAACACCGGTGCTGATCATGCTGCTTATCGCATTCAAGCGTCATCATGGACTCAGTGTGGCGTTAAGCTTAACGGGTTTATTTCTGGCCTTGATTTCTTTGTGCTGGGTCGCAGATCAAACACCACGTTCGATTACCTCACTGCTGATCGTCGATAACCTGTCCTGGTTTTACAGCGGATTGATTCTGCTGTGCGCGCTGACTAGCGTCGGCCTAACCCATAGCTATATAAAGGGTTTTTTGGGCAATAAAGAAGAGATCTACATTCTCCTGACTATTGCCAGCACCGGGGCTCTGGTGATGGTATCCAGCCAGCATATGGCAACACTGTTTCTGGGACTGGAAATATTATCTGTACCGCTTTACGGCATGGTAGCTTATACCTTTCGTAGTTCACACTCACTCGAAGGGGCGTTTAAATATCTACTATTGTCCGCCACGGCGTCTGCTTTTTTACTCTTTGGTATGGCGCTGCTGTATGCCGAATTGGGCACTTTATCTTTTTCAGGAATATCAGGTGCCCTGTCTGCTGAAGCCTTTGGTAAAAGTCCGATATTGATGGCGGGTGCTGCCATGATGCTGACAGGTCTGGGCTTTAAACTTTCGCTTGCCCCTTTTCATTTATGGACCCCCGATGTCTATCAAGGTGCACCGGCACCGGTGGGCGGTTTTCTCGCCACTGTCAGTAAAGTGGCCGTCTTTGCCGTATTAATGCGCTTCCTTGCAGAAACACCCGTAGGTGCTCAAGAAAGAATTACCGATATTTTTTCTGTAATTGCCGCTTTGTCTATTCTCGTTGGCAACCTGCTTGCGCTGCAACAAGCCAATCTCAAACGTTTGCTGGCCTATTCATCCATTGCACATTTCGGTTATTTATTGGTTGCCGTGGTTGCCAGTAATTCATTGTCTAACGAAGCCATTAACCTGTATCTGATCATCTATACACTGAGCACCCTGGGAACGTTTGGTGTTGTTACTCTGGTATCCAGCCCATTTAATGGTCAGGATACCGATCACGTTAGCGATTTTCAGGGTTTGTTCTGGAAACGTCCTTATCTGGCTATCGTATTTACGATTATGATTCTGTCTCTTGCGGGGATTCCGCTAACAGCCGGCTTTATCGGCAAGTTTTTTATTATGTCCGCCGGCGTAACTTCGCATCTTTGGTGGTTACTGGCCGCACTGGTGATAGGCAGTGCCATCGGTATCTATTACTATCTCCGGGTGATTGTCACGCTGTATATGAATACACCCATCAAACAAAGCATGCGTTACAAAGGCTTCAGTTTTAACGGTGTTATATTAATCCTGCTTACAGCCACCGTACTCTTTATCGGAATTTATCCACAGCCAATGCTGGATTTGTTGCAAGCAGCTGGACTTGGCATACAGTAACGCGCCTTACCAGGGTTCAGGGCCATCCCGCATTTTGTTGCTTTTATGTTGACGTATGAACGCAAATTTAAGCCGCAACAGTTCGCTGGGATTGTCGTTAATCATGTTTAACCACTGCGCATGGCCAATACTGCTTTTTTCTTTGAACTCAAACGTTGCCGAGGGTAGCTGTTTTTCTGTCAGTTCGTTTGTTTGTAATTTTTTACTGTCAGAGTGAGTCACGGTTTTCTCGTTATTTCCTCCCGCTTCCTTGGATTCCGCCTTGGCTTTTTTGCCGGTTTTTTTTCGTTCCTCTTCTTTTTTTGATTGCTTCTGTTGCTCTGTATCCTCTTTACTCTTTGATGCCTTCTGCTTGGTTTCTTGCAATGGCCCTTTGGGTTTGGGCTTTGTTGTCTCCTGACTTTGCTGTTTGGAAGAGGCATCTTCCTTGTTTTTTTTACTCGCTTTTAAGTGTTGCTCGACCAATTGTCGATTGTAGGAGGCGTCGCGAAATTCAATATCCATTTGCAATGTTTTGTTATAGGCAACCAAGGCCTCCTCCAGTTTGCCTTGCTGCACCAGCGCATTAGCACGATTAAAATTCGCCTCAGGCGTGTCCATCTGGCCATAATAATAAGCGGCTTTGTCAAACTGACCCAGGCGATACCACGCAGCCGCCTTCCAGTTGGGATCGGAAAATTTTTCGGCTGCGTTTTTCAGTTGGCCTTGTTTGAATAGAAAATAGGCTTGGTAGTCTGGGCGCACCCATAGATTTCGCCATAGTGTAGCCACGCTGTGCTCTTGTTCGGCTGTAGCGGCATACAGCTGTGCTGAAGGTGTCAGCGTACTTGCACTGAAAACAAAGGCCAGATACCACAGTCCTACCCAGCCCCGTCTGAAGGCAAGTGAGGCCAATGGAAGCAACACAAACAGCAGACAAGGACCGTACTCCAGCCAGCGATCTGTCGATTTTTGTTTGTGTGCCGACGGGTCATCGAACTTTTCCTTGAACGTGGGCATCCACGTGTCAGGCTGTTGATGAGTCTCAGTGAAGTGAAAGTAATAAGCACCACTGTTATTGGCAATGGTTTTTAGTTGATCATTGTGGAAGACAGGTTTAACCGCATGGCCGTCAGCCGCAAGCGGCACAGCTCTGTTTTTTTGTGACTGAATTTGGCCACCTGCACCCGTGCCCACACCCACTATTGTTAGCAGGTATTTATTGTCAGTTATTTTTTTCGCCGCCTGCTCAAGCGCCTCGGCATCATAAGCACCATCGGTAATTAAAAGCACCTGCGCCTGTGTTTGTTTATCTTGTTTTAATAATGCCAGTGCCTTTAACAAAGCCCTATCCGGTCGACTGCCCTGTGTAGGCATGATACGGGTTTCGGCATGCTGAATAATGTCAAGACTGGTACTCCTGTCCAGCGACAAAGGCGCTGCCATAAACGCGTGTTCAGCGAATACGATCAAACCTACACTTCCGGCCTTTTTGAGCTTTAATTGCGCCAGAAGTTCTTTTTTAACCGCTGCCAAACGGCTGGGATACACATCATCGGCATCCATCGAACGGGAAAGATCCAGCGCTATGATCAAGGCTGATTCCCCGCGCACATTCGGCACCGGACTTTTTTCCCACACCGGATTAGCCAGTGCAGCAATCGCTAACAACCAGACCAGTGGCACTAAATACAGCACAGAACGCGATTGCCTGCCATGTTCACTGACCAAAAGATGTGGCAATAAATGCGCATCGATTTTATCGGCCCAGAAATTCTGTTTGGACTTGAGTTGATAAAAGCGCAAAACAAAAAGACCTGCCGGAATCAGCGCCCAGAACCACTGCGGGTGCAAGAAATGAAACGTAGCCCAGTTCATTTCAAACCTCACCGAGATTGTTAAGCGTTTGATTTTTGTTTTGCGAACGTGACACAAAAAATTCGCATTTTAACGCAGCAAAACCAAAGGATAAAAACAAGGCCAAGGCCAGAGGCCATTGATAAAGTTCAATCACATAATGAAAATAGTCGGCACCGATGGGGATTTTTTCCATCTGATCAATGGTGCGATAAATGTCCTTCAACTCATCGGTGTTCTGCGCCCTGAAATACTGACCATCACTCAGCTTGGCCACGGCTTTGAGCGTGCTTTCATTAAGGATTGCCGACTGTTCAAGGTGTTGCCCAGAAAACAGAGAGCGCCTGTACTGCCCTATTCCCACGGCATATACCCGCAAACCTTCGAGTGCAGCAAAATGGGCTGCATGTTCAGCGGAAATTATTCCCGCCGTATTGTTACCATCGCTCAATAAAATCAAAATACGTTGCTTTCGCGGATGATCATGCAAACGTTTAACCGCCAGACCCATGGCATCGCCAATGGCCGTTTGTTTGCCAATCATGCCAATTCGCGTTTCATCGAGTAAGGTTCTTACGCTGTGCAAATCGTAACTCAATGGTGATTGCACATAGGCATGAGTGCCAAAAACAATC
>Ga0209867_1000119_pt1 | contig 19388 bp, 13 predicted proteins | sample GWRWmT4_4Nov14_FD_187197 | JGI IMG/M metagenome (GOLD analysis project Ga0209867, IMG submission 187197) | Sand microcosm microbial communities from a hyporheic zone in Columbia River, Washington, USA - GW-RW T4_4-Nov-14 (SPAdes) (version 2) | ecosystem: Engineered > Artificial ecosystem > Sand...
CACGGAAGACCAATGGCAGACCATCAATCTGCTGGGGCGGGCGGTGGATGAACAGATCCGTGCCGGGGATGTGCGCCTGACGCTGGGCGGCGAACCCACGTTCGTCTCGGTCGACGACATGGAATCGGCCCAATGGAACACCGCGGCACTGGGCCCGCAGAAACGGCAACTGGCGGGCGCCCTGCTGCGCCGGCTGTGGGATCGCTTCGGACCGGGCGGCGTGTTTCATGTCGGGCAGGGCAAATGGTATCCCGGCGAAGAACTGCCGCGCTGGGCGCTGTCGCTGTATTGGCGCCCGGACGGGCAGCCAGTCTGGCGTCGACCCGAGCTGCTGGCGGAAGACGGCAAGGATTATGGCTGCACCGTGGACGATGCGCTGTGCTTTGCCCGTGAACTGGCGCGTCGCCTGGGTGTCAATCCGGATCATGCGCAGCCCGGTTACGAGGATGTGCTCTACCACCTTTGGAAGGAAGGCACCCTTCCTGACGACCTGGATCCGCTGAAACTGAATCGCAAGCAACATCCGGATCATGCCAGCCTGAGCCAGATGCTGGCGCGCGGCCTCGACGTGCCGGTGGGTTATTGCCTGCCCCTGCGCTGGAATTACGGCGCCATCTGCTGGGAGAGCGTGCATTGGCCGTTCCGCCGCGACCTGATGTTCCTGATGCCCGGCGACTCTCCCATGGGCCTGCGCCTGCCCTTGGAGAGCCTGCCCTGGAGTGCCCAGCAGCGTGAACGCAAGGCGGTGATCCCGGAACGCAGCCCATTTGAAGCTCGGCCGCCCCTGAGCGATGCCATGGGCGAGGTGGCGCGTCACTACAGTGCGTGGACGCCTGCCACAACCCAATCGCTCATTGCAATGGATCAGGCGGACGCGCCCGAAACGACCCAGACGGTGGAGGTATTCCGCACCGCCCTATGTGTGGAGCCGCGTAACGGCTGTCTGCATATTTTCCTGCCGCCGGTGAACTATCTGGAGCACTATCTGGATCTGCTGGCCCACATTGAGGCCACCGCCGCCCAACTGGGGATGCCGGTGCGCCTGGAAGGCTATGAGCCGCCCCACGACTGGCGCCTCAAACGCCTCCACATCACCCCCGATCCAGGCGTCATCGAGGTCAATATCCATCCCGCGGAAACCTGGGATGAGCTGGTCAGCACCACCGAAATTCTCTACGAGGAGGCACATCAAACCCGCCTGGGCAGTGAGAAATTCATGCTGGACGGCCGTCATACCGGCACCGGCGGCGGCAACCACGTGACCCTGGGCGGCGCCACGCCGGCCGACAGCCCCTTTCTGCGCCGGCCCGACCTGTTGCGCAGTCTGGTGACCTTCTGGCAACACCACCCGGCCATGAGCTACCTGTTCTCGGGGCTCTTCATCGGCCCCACCAGCCAGGCGCCGCGGGCGGACGAGGCGCGCGTCGAAAGCCTCTACGAGCTGGAGATCGCGTTCAAGGAAATGCCCGAGGGCGAGGTTCCCCAGCCCTGGCTGGTGGATCGCCTGCTGCGCAATCTGTTGGTCGACCTGACCGGCAATACCCACCGGGCGGAGTTCTGCATCGACAAGCTTTATTCCCCCGACAGCCAGCGCGGCCGGCTGGGACTGTTGGAATTGCGCGCCTTCGAGATGCCGCCCCATCCGCGCATGAGCCTGGTGCAGATGTTGCTGTTGCGGACGCTGGTCGCTCATTTCTGGCAACGGCCCTACCGCCACGACCTGGTGCGCTGGGGCACCTCCCTGCACGACCGCTTCATGCTGCCCCATTTCATCTGGCAGGACATGCAGGATGTGGTGCGTCACCTGCGCGAGGCAGGCTTCGCTTTCAATCCAGACTGGTTCGCGCCCTTCCTGGAATTCCGCTTCCCCCACTACGGAAATGTGCGGGTGGGCGACATCCATCTGGAGTTGTGCGGCGCCCTGGAGCCCTGGCATGTGCTGGGTGAAGAGAGCAGCAACATGGGCACGGCCCGCTTCGTGGACTCCTCCGTCGAGCGTCTGCAGGTGCGGTTGACGGGGCTGACCGATCCCCGCTATGTGGTGGCCTGCAATGGCCGCCGGGTGCCGCTGCACAACACCGGCGTCCACGGCGAATACGTGGCCGGCGTGCGCTACCGGGCCTGGCAGCCGCCCTCGGCCCTGCATCCCACCATCGGCGTCCACTCCCCCCTGGTATTCGACATCATCGACACCTGGAATGGGCGCTCCATTGGCGGCTGCACCTACCATGTCGCCCATCCTGGCGGCCGCAGCTACGACGTCTACCCCGTGAATGCCTATGCTGCCGAAACCCGTCGGGTCAGTCGTTTCTGGGGATTCGGTCATACGCCGGGGGTGCTGGAGGTCCCGCCGGACGTTGCCCGACTGGCGCGTTTCCTGCCGGATGGCCACCCCATCGGACCAATGCAACCGCCGCCGGAGGAAACCAACCGCGAATACCCGCACACCCTGGACCTGCGCCGCCGTTCGGCGTGGGCCCCGCGCTGAACGCATCGACCGCATAACGGGCATGGCCCAGCTAGAGTAAACTTCACCCCTTGCCCGGCGCGATGCCGGGCCAGGGGATGGAGCTTGTGATGAGACGCATGAACCGGGGTTCGCCTCGCAGCAACCGCGGCATTGAAGAACTGGTGCAACTGGCCCTGGGGCTGGGGCGTGCCGGTTGCCAGCAGGAAGATCTGTTCTACCAGAATCGCTTGCGGCCATTGATCCAGCGCCTGCTCATCGATCGCCGTGAAGAAACCCTCGGCGAAGCCCTCGACCGGGTATATGGCCAGCATCCCCGTTCCTTTGAAAGCCTGTCCGATCTCATCGAAGCCCAGGCCATGGGCGGTGAATCGGGGCTCTTGATCGCCCTGCCGGTCATGGCCTGGTCACGTTATGACATCCCGGTAACCTCGCTCAGCGCAGCCCAATGCCAGCAATTCCATGACCTGCTGACCACCCATGTGCTTGCCCCGGGTGTGACCATTGCGGTGGCCGATTTCCTGTTTGGCCCCGATCAATTGCCGGCGGGTTTCTGCGGCGCTTTCGAACTTGCCTCGCGTCTTCAGCAGCGACTGGCGCACGGACAAACGGTCCTGGCGGTCGACCCCCTGGGGCTACCCGCCACCACCCGCTTCCTGGCCGATCCACGCTATCTGCTGGCCCTGATCCGCGCCCAGCCCGGCGAGGCCCTGTTCCGCTGGCACCAACCCAGCGTGACACGAGAAGATGCCGCCCGCTCCTGGCAGGAGGCGGCCCACTCGGCGCTGACCGCCCTGCTGCCCAGTTGCGCGGTGGAACCCTTGTTGCCGGATGCCTATTTCCCCGCGCTGCGCCGCACCGATGAACAAGGCCGGGCCTTCACGCTGCGCGCCTGCGTGGAACAGTTGCACAGCCAGAATGGTCTCGCCTCAACCCAGATTCAGGCGGTCATCGCGCCCTGCTATGACGGCAATCTGGTGGAATATCGCATTGGCCTGCTGCGGCAGGGACACCCCGAAGTGCTGCAGGGCGCAGTCTGGGGCCTGCTGGACGGCGAAGAAGAAACCACCGATGTACTCGGCCAGATCCAGGACGAACTGCAGCGCGCCGGCGTGACCGCGATCGAGGTCATTACCGAGCGGTTGCCGCTGAGCTATTGCGACGATTGCGGCGCGCCGCTGTTCCCTGCGATGGATGGCGAGCTCACCCACACGGTGATGCCCGACGATCTGCAACCCGCCTCCACCCGTCTGCATTGACCCCGCCCGCTTCCCGGAGCCAGCGCATGCCCGAAACCGCGACCCTATCCGAAACGGAATACGCCCTGCTGGTGGCGCCGCCCCTCAAGGTCGTTGCCCAGCTTGCCGCCAGCCGCGGCCATCGCCAACTCTTCGATGACCTGCCCGGCATGCTGACACTGATGCATCTGGTGCGGGGGCTGACGGAATGGTATTGGGTGAGTCCGCCATCGGAACAGCCCCGCTCCCCCTGGTCGACGCTGTCGCTGGCGCCGTTGGGCGCCTGCCAGATGGCCCTCAGCCTGGCGGAAATGGATGAGGAGACGCAACGCACCTGCCTGCATGCCCTGCAGGCCGGTTATGAGCTGGTATCCATGGCCGGGGCATTGCCGGCTCCGACGGTGCTGCTGGAATCGGCCTGGCGCGCCTTGGTGGCGCAGGAGCCAGCTTCTGCGGAAACGGCCTTGCGGGACGCCGGGCTGCTCGCCATGCAGGCAATCGAGGACTGGGAAACCCAGCGCCGGCAGGTGGCCGGGACCGCGCAGTGAGTTTCCTATCGGATCCCTGATGCGCCATCCGGACGGCATGCAAGCAATTGCGGCACGCAATCAATGCACCTGAAACTATTGCCACGCCGGATGCGTTGACCTGCGTTTCGGATAGACGCCCCATGGATCCGGCGCGAGAAACTTCATCGAGGCGTCCCGTTCAAATATCGCGCCCTCGCGTCGATAAGCCGGGGGCCGGCAGGCCAACTTGCTCAGACAACCGCACGGGTTGGGCGAATCTCACGGGATCTGTCGCATCCAGCGGATTGTCATTCCGGCGAGGGATATAGTAGTTTAAGCCGGGCTGAATGCACTTGATTCCAAGGAAGGATTCTCATATGCCGAAAGGGCTGCCGCGCGTCTTCTTGATCGCGTTTTTGCTGTTGCTGGGCGGAATAATCCTGCAACGCCTGTTTTTTTCAGAAAAAGCAGTCCAGGAAACCGCCACAGCAGTCGCCGTTGAGGTGGCACCGGTTCGTGTCCTGGACATGAACGACTACCGCTATTTCAACGGCACTCTGCGACCCAACGCCCAGTTCATGATCACTTCCAAGGTCGGCGGCCTGCTTGAGAAGCTCACGGTCGGTGTCGGCGATCGGGTGGAAAAGGGCCAGCTGATTGCCCAGGTCGAGGATGATGAGATCGCTCAGGAAGTGATCCGCATCCGCGCTCAGCTTGCTGTCGCCCAGGCTCAGCTGTCCGAAGCCACGGCTTCCGCTCAGGTGGCCGAGCGCGATTTCCAGCGCAGCAAGCAACTCCTGGAGCGCAAGATCGCTTCCGAAGCGGAATACGACATGGCGCTCACCCGCGTCACCGCCAGTCGCGCACGTCTGAGCGTCGCCAAATCTCAACTCGACCAGGCCCAGGCCGGGCTCAAGGCCGCGCAGCTGCGACTTTCTTACACCAAGATCTACGCGGATTGGCCCGATGAAGACAATCAACGGGTGGTCGGCCAGCGCTTCGTCGATGAAGGAACTTTGCTGCGACCCAGCGAGCCCATGGTTCAAGTCATTGCCCTGCAACCGATTACAGCGCAGTTGACCATCACCGAACGCGATTATGGCCGGCTCGAGATCGGTCAGGCCGTGACCCTGACCACAGCAGCGCACCCCGAACGGGAGTTCCCCGGCACCATCCAGCGTATCTCGCCGCAGTTCAATGAATTATCCCGGCAAGCCCTGATGGAAGTGCAGATCCCCAACGAAAACGGCGATCTCAAGCCCGGCATGTTCGGTCGGGCGCGCATTCTGTTCGATCGCGCTGCCCATGCGACTGCAATTCCGTCGGAAGCCTTGATCGAACGCCAGAACAAAACAGGCGTTTTTCTGGTGGAGGAGCAGGACGGCCAGGCGATCGCCCGCTTCGTGCCGGTGGAAACCGGTCTTCGCGAAGGCAATCTGGTGCAGGTCGTCCAGCCCACACTCAAAGGCCAGGTCGTGACCCTGGGATTGCATCTATTGAAAGACGAGGGCTCAGCGGTGGAAATCACTCAGGGAAAGCCGGACTAGTCCTCGGCCATTCGGCTGAATGACGATCACCCCCTGAAGTACGCACAGGATTTCATCCATGAACATCCCCCGCTTCACCGTTACCCACCCGGTCTTCACCGCCATGCTCATGCTGATCATGGTGCTCCTCGGCGGCTTCACGCTGATGCGGACCAATGTCGACCTGATGCCGGAATTGAGCCTGCCCACCCTCACCGTCATCACGACGTACGAAAACGCCAACCCCGAAGAAATCGAGGAATTGATCACCAAGCCGCTGGAGGAGGTGCTCTCCACCATCCCAGGCGTCGAAACCCTCTCCTCCACTTCGCGGGAAGGGCAAAGCGTGATCCGGGTCAGCTTCATCTGGGGCACCTACCTCGACGGGGCCGCCAACAATATCCGCGACGGCTTTGATCGTATCCGCGATTTTCTCCCCGCCGATGCCGATCAGCCTATCATGCTCAAATTTGATACCAACGCCTTTCCGGTGATGATCCTCGGGGTTGGCAGCCAGTTGGACGCCCTGACCCTGCGCAAGCTGATCGACGAGCAGATCAAGTTCCGTATCGAGCGCCTGGAAGGCGTGGCAGCCCTCAACATCTGGGGCGGTCTGGAGCGGGAAATCCAAGTCCAGATTCATTCCGACAAGATCCGCGGCCTGCGCTTGAGTCTGGACGAGGTGGTGCAGGCCCTGCGCACGGCCAACGTCACCCTGCCGGCGGGCAGCATCGAACAGGGGGCGAGCAGCATCCGCATTCAGGTCCCCGGGCGATTCCACAGCCTGGATGAAATTCGCGCCACGCTGATTGCCAACCGGGGCGGACCGATCTATCTGCACCAGATCGCCGATGTCATCGACACCACGGCCAAGATCGAACGCAAGGCGCTGGTCAACGGTGTTCCGGGCGTGCAGCTCATGGTGCGCAAGCAGTCGGGTTACAACACCGTCGAGGTGACCCGCCGCATCGAAGCCGAAATGGAAGAAATCCGCCGCGATTTCCCCCAGCTGTCGTTCGTCACCGTGGTCAATACCGGCCACTACATTCAGCTGGCCATCGATAATCTCACCGATTCCCTGTGGCAGGGCTCCATCCTGGCATTTCTGATTCTGCTGTTTTTCCTGCGCAACCTGCGGGCAGCCATCCTGGTGGGCACAGCCATGCCCATCTCCATGCTGGTGACGTTCGTGCTGATGTATTTTGCCGGCTACACCATCAACATGATGACCCTCGGCGCCCTTGCCCTGGGCATCGGTATGGTCGTCGACAGTGCCATTGCGGTCCTGGAGAACATCACCCGCAAGCGGGAAGAAGAAGGACTCGATCCGACGAACGCGGCCATTGAGGGTGCGGGCCAGATCGCGCTGGCCGTCACTGGCGGGGCATTCACCTCCATGGTGGTGTTTCTGCCGTTGATTTTTGCTCAGGGTATTGCCGGGGAAATGTTCGGCCAGTTGGGCTGGGTGGTGGCGTTTTCCAACTTGGCGGCGCTGGTTGTCGCGCTAACTTTCACACCCATGCTGGCAGCCAAGCTGCTGCAACGCGAGGTGAGCCTGGGTGAACAGGTCCATGGCATCGGCAAGGTCCTGGGTGACTTCATTGTCGGCATGGAAAATCGATACAGAAGCGCACTCTTACCCTGCCTCAATCACCCCTGGCGTACGCTGCTGCTGGCGGGAAGTGCGGTCCTGCTGTCCTGCCTGCTGGTGCCGCTCATCGGCACGGAATTCATGCCACCCTCCGATGAAAGCGAGGTACGCGTCGAATTTGAAATGCGACCGGGGACCCGACTGGATCTGGTCGAGGAGAAAATGACCCAGATTGGCGATCTGGTGCGCCAAGCGGTTCCTGAACTCAAGCACATGGTGGTCTCCATCGGACCCACCCTGTTCAAGCCCGAAGCGACCTCGACCGGCGAGCTGATCGCGGCGCTGGTTCCGGTAGAGGAGCGCACGCGTTCCAGCAATGAGATTGCCGAGGCACTGCGCCAGGAACTGGCCCATTTTCCCGGCGGCATACTGCGCTCCCGGGCACCCCAGGACATCATGTTGCAGATGATCGGGGGCGGCGAGGCGATCCAGCTGGAAGTCCGTGGTTATGACCTGGAAACGCTCCATGATCTGGCCGACTCCATCGCGGATGCGATGGAAAAACTCCCCCACATTACCGATGTGCGTCGATCGGAACGCGAAGGCGTGCCGATACAGGAAATCCGCATCGACCGCCAGAAAGCCGCGGACCTGGGGCTGAGTGTTGCCCAGATCGCCCGCACACTGGAAATCGCCTTGGGCGGGACCATCGCCAGCCGCTACTCGGAACGGGGCGATGAAGCGAGCATCGTGGTGAAACTGAAAGATGCCCGGAATTTCACCGTGGATGACATCCTCGATCTCAACATTCTCAATGGCCTGGGGCAGCAAATCACCCTGCGCAATGTCGTGACGGCCGAACCGGGCGCCGGCCCGGTGAAAATCCAGCGCAATGAGCAACAACGAACCGTCACCGTTTCCGCCAACATCCTCGATGCCGACCTGGGAACCGTGGTGGACAGTATCCGCCAAGCCATCGCGACCGTGCCCATGCCCGCTGGCTATCAAGTGATCTTTGCCGGCGAATATGAACAATTGCGCAATGCCTTCAAAGACTTGAGCATGGTCATGCTCTTGGGTGTGATCTTGGTCTACATCATCATGGCCATGCTGTATGAATCCTTGCGGGATCCTTTGGTCGTGATGTTTTCCGTTCCATTGGCCATCATCGGCGTCAATCTGATGCTGCTGTTGACCGGCACCAGCTATAACGTGGTGTCGTTGATCGGCGTGGTGATCCTGATTGGGGTGGTGGTCAACAATGCGATCCTGCTCGTGGATCAGGCCAACCATCTGCGCTACGAGCGCCATTTGGAACTTCGCGAGGCCCTGCTCGAAGCTGGCCGCACCCGCCTGCGTCCCATCCTGATGACCGCGCTGACCACCATTCTGGGACTCGTTCCCCTGGCCATCGCCCAAGGCGAAGGCGCCCAGATCCAGCAAAGCATGGCCCGGTCGCTGATCGGTGGGTTGATCAGTTCCACCTTCATCACCCTGTTCGTGGTTCCCGTCGTGTACGCCCTGTTCCACCGCAAGGATGCGCCAAAATGAAACGTCTTCCCTCGTCCGCCCGTGTGGGCGGCTGGTTGTTGTTTACCCTTGCCAGTCAGTCCGGCGCCGCCCTAGCGGAAACGCCCGAGCCCCGGCCTGAGCCGGGTCCAAGCCCCCTGCAGGAACGGGTTGTCAAACAGGCCAAACCTGCGTTCAATCAGATCAAGGGCATCAAGGACACCCAACAGAGCGCTGAGGGACCTTTGCGCATCAGCCGGGAGGAGGCTGTCCTGCTGGCATTGAAGAACAACAAGTTACTGAATATCCAGATGCTGACGCCGGTGCTTCGGGGAGCCTTCGAGGACATCGAACGCTCCCGCTTCGATACCAGCTTGTTCACCCAGGCCTCATTGGGCCGAGAAAAATCGGAGTTCTTCTTTCCCGGTGTAGGAACCATTCCCGAAGATCTGGACCTCAACCCTCGCGTCCTGCTGCCCAGCCCCTTCCGACGCAATCGCAACCAGGACCTGGTCGAACTGCCCCAGGACGACAATGCGCAGGGCAGCGTCATCGATGGAGAGCGCAGCGAGGTCAAGGCCGGAGCCAGCAAACGATTCATCACCGGCACGCAGGTGGAAGTGGCGGTTTCCAATGAACGCATCAAGAGCCAGAGCGAAACCATCGAACGCCTCATTCTGGAGGATCTGCAGGGTAGCGCGCGGGATGCCCAGAATCAGACCCGCGTGGGATTGACCCTCACTCAGGCCCTGTTGAAGGGCGGCAGCCCGTCGGCCAACCTGGCGCGCATCCAGCAAGCGCAAGCCGATACCCTGGCGACCCAGTACCAGTTGCGAGGCTTCACCCAGACCCTGGTCGCCCAGATCGAATCGTTGTACTGGGATTACTATCTGTTCAAGCGTCAGCTCGAAATCCTGGAGGAGTCGGTTCGACTTTCCGAGCAGCAGCTCCATGAAATCGAGGAACGGGTTGAGGTCGGCCAAATTGCCGAAACCCAGTTGCCGGCCCCACGCGCCGAACTGGCGCTGCGGCGCCAGGCGCTGATCGACGCCCGCAGCACTTTCGAGAAGCTGCGCCTGCGTTTCCTGCAACAGCTCAATCCCCAAAGCGCGGAAGGCTGGCAACGCATGATCGAGATCGTGGACGTTCCCACCTTACCGGCCCCCTTCACCGGCAAGGTGGAAGATCACGTCCAACTGGCATTGCGGCACCGGCCCGATCTGAATGAAGCACGCATGCAACTGCGCAGTGGCGAGTTCCAGGTGGTCCAGACGCGCAATGGCTTGTTGCCCGCGCTGAATGTGTTCATGACGCTGGGGGGCAGTGGTTATGCCGGCTCCTTCAGCGACAGCGTCGACAACCTCAGCGAGGGAGACTATTGGGATGCGGGGGTCGGTTTACGCATGGATTTCCCAGTGAGAAATCGCCAATCCCGGGCTCTTCATCTGCAATCCACCACCGCCCGCGATCAACGCGAACTGGCACTGCAAAACCTCGAGCAACTGGCTGAACTGGATGTCCGCAGCGCGTTCATGGAGGTGAAACGCGCCGAAGAACAGGTCAGCGCGACCGCAGCAACCCGCGGTCTTCAAGAGGCGGCCCAGCGTGCGGAACGGGAAAATTTCCTGGTGGGAAAATCGACCGCCACCCTGCTCTCCCGTGCCCAGCGAGATCTGGTATCGTCCCAGATTGAAGAAGTGCGTTCAGTCGTCAACCTGCGCAAGGCATTGATCGATCTGTACCGGCAGGATGGCACATTATTGGAGTATCGTGGCATTACGGCCCCCGGCCCAGCGCCATCATTCTGAAGGTACTGAAAACGCTAGTAGCCACGGCTTGGGCGGATGTTTATGTCCGCCCAGGCTGACAAATCGAAGGCGCTTTAGGAATCATTGGCTTAAGCTGGACCATCACCAAGCACAGCGAATGATTTATTTCATCAATGGATTGACCTACCTTCATTAAGCCTCAATAATAGGCATAAGACCCTGAGTTTTGGGTTTTTCTTCACAGAATCTTTGGACGGCCACATTATCCGGCGCCAAGCCGAATCCGCGCCGTACCCCCTGAGGACATTCCTGATGCAACCGACAACTGAACCCTCCACGGATGGGAGCTGGCTCAGCCTCAAGAACATAGGCCAGATTTGGCGCGGCCGGCGTCGTTACGCCAGCGCGATTCTGGCGGTCTACAAGATCGACCGCTCCTATCGCAAGGTGCGCGCCCGCACCAAGCATCTGAGTGGCTGGCAGGAGCGCAAACCTTACTTCAAGGCAGCGCATCCGCAAAATGCCGATATTCTCTACAACCTCTGCAAGCACAATGGCGCCACCTGGGTCAAAGTAGCCCAGTTCATGAGCGCGCGGCCCGACATGCTGCCGCGCGAATACATCGACGCCCTGAAAAAGCTGCAGAACGACGCCAGACCAGTGCCCTTCCATACCTTGGTGCCGGTCATGGAAGATCAGCTCGGCCCCAAGTGGCGGGATCATTTCGAATGGGTCGAGGAAAATCCGACGGCGACCGCGTCCATCGGACAGGTCCATAAAGCCCAGATGAAGGACGGACGGCTGGTGGCCATCAAGGTCCAGCTTCCTGGCGTCAAGGAATTGTTCTATCAGGACTTCGGCCTGTTCCGCATGATGGCGGGAGCGCTGAAAAATCGAGTACCGCAGATCGACATCAAGCAGATGATCGATCAGTTGATGAAAATGACGGCTGAGGAGCTCGATTTCCGCATCGAAGCCGAAAACCTCAAGCTTTTCTCGCAACAAAAGCACCATCCCCGTGTCCGCATTCCAGTGCTGATCGATGAGCTGTCCAAGGAAAAGGTCATCGTCACCGAGTGGATCGAGGGCACCCGGCTTACGAACCACCTCGACCGCAAGAACAAGGAAGAAGCCCGCGACCTGCTTTCCGTCGTCCAGGACAGCTACATGCAGCAGATCACCAAGTTCGGCGTCTTCCAGGCGGATCCCCACCCCGGCAACTTCATGGTGGACAAGGACAACAATGTCTGGATTCTCGACTATGGCGTGATTGGCCGCTTGACGCCCAAAGAGACCATGAACTACACGCGGCTGATGCTCTACATGCTCAATCAAGGCAAAGGGCAGGATGAGACACAGGCCAGCGAGAATCTGGGCAAGCTCATGCAGGAGTGCGGTTTCGGCGGAATTGACGCGGAAACTGTCGAGGACTTGTCGCAATACTTCATCCGCACCAAGCGCGGCAAGCCCGAGGCCAAGACTCGCGCGGGCGAAATCATGCGCGACATGAAGAAGAAGGGCGTAGACGAAATCATCGAGGAACTGATGGAAGTGTTTCAGGAACACCGCATCATTGTTCCCGACTCCTTCGTCGGCATGAGCCGCGTCTTGATGACCATCGGCGGCCTGATGCAGATCTACAGGGTGCCCTTCAACATGATGCCCGGCATGTCCAAGGCATCCTGATCGGATCGCGATCCGCAAACTTGCATCGAAAAGCCGGCTTGGTGCCGGCTTTTCTTTTTGGCAACCTCGCCCGCGATCAGCTCGAAATGCGGCTCAATCGACCACCCGCATGCTGCGAATCATGCCAACCAAGGCCAGCAACACGGCGAGCTCCGGAATCCAGAGCAGCCAGCGAGACCAATGACCTCGCCACTGGCTCCAACTCCCTGCCCCGAAGACAAGCCCTGTCGCCACAAACCAAGCAGCCACCTGCGTCAAAAAGGGCAAATCGCGGGCCATGCGCGGATCTGCGTCAATGTAGATGGCGTAACTCAACAACACGACAGCCATGATTACCGCCATCACTGCGAACAAGGCGGCCATGGCGAGCTGAACCATCAACCAATAGCGTGACATGCATTTATCCTGGTTTCCGACCTCAAACGAAAAATCAATGGGCTCAGGCATCGTCAGTGCGGGGATCGAGCTTGCTGCGGCGCTCACTCGCGCGACGTAAAACGCTCCAGCGGGCTTGCACATCCAGACTCAGCCAGTCGCGGATTTCGGGCGCCGTGCGGCCGCAGCCGATGCACACGCCAGCCCGATTGAGACGGCACAGCTGGCGACAGGGCGAACAGGGTTCAGGCTGGCGCATGGTCATCCGACTCCCCTGCCCGCGAACCTTGGGCAAAATCCTCGCGCAAGGCAAGCTTGTTGAATTTCCCCGTGGAGGTGCGCGGAATGGCATCGGCAAACACAAACTGCTCCGGCACCATCCATTTGGCAAAGCGTTCCACCAGGAAAGCCTGCAATTCTACGACAGTAGCCGCCTGCCCAGCCTTGAACACCACCACGGCCAGGGGCCGCTCCCCCCAGCGCACATGCGGCACCGCGATCACTGCCGCTTCCAGCACCGCCGGATGGTCCATCAGCGCATTTTCCAGCGCCACCGAGCTGATCCACTCACCGCCGGATTTCACCAGATCCTTGGTGCGATCCGTCAGGAACACGTACCCCCGCGGATCGATCACCGCCACATCGCCAGTCCGCAGCCAACCATCGGCGGTGAATTTATCCGCCCCTTCACCACCGTGGTAGGCGGCAGTGACCCAGGGTCCACGCACCTGAACCTCCCCCATCTGTTGCCCGTCCCAGGGCAGCACCTTCCCCGCCTCATCGGCCAGTCGCATGCGCACCAGCGGAGAGGGCAAGCCCTGGCTGGTCTGGAAATGCAGCCGCTGGGGCGCAGGGAGTGCTTCCTCGGCGGGCTTCAAGCGCCCCAAGGCCGCCAGCGGCGAGGTCTCGGTCATGCCCCAACCCTGGATCACCGCCAAGCCGAAGCGGGCCATGCCCTCAATCAACGAAGCCGGTACCGCCGATCCCCCCACCACGGTGCGCATGGGCGGCAGCTTCCAGCGATCGGGCTCGCGCCGCAGGGCTTCGAGCAGGCCAAGCCAGATGGTCGGCACCCCTGCCGTAAGATTGACGCTTTCCCCGGCAAACAGATCCAGCAGGCTTTCCGGGTCCAGGTGGGGACCGGGGAAGACCTGGCTCGCGCCGACCAAGGTCGCAGCGAAGGGCAATCCCCAGGCATTGGCGTGGAACATGGGCACGACCGGCGTCACGGTATCGTGGCAGGACAGGCCCACCCCATCCGGCAGGGCGCTGGCCAAGGCATGCAGCACCGTCGAACGGTGGGAATACACCACACCCTTGGGACGCCCCGTGGTGCCCGAGGTGTAGCACATCAGGCAGGGATCCCGTTCATCCAACGCAGGGAGAACGAAATGTTCTTCGCCCCCCGCCAGCAGGTCTTCATAGTGTTCCAGGCTTGCCGCCGGAGCCGGCGCATCATCCCACGCGACCACCCAGACCCGCTCCAGATTCACCCGATCGCGAATGCGCTCAAACAGGGGCAGCAGGACATCGTCCAGAATCAGGAAGCGATCGCCGCCATGCTGGATGATGTACACCAGATCTTCGGGCGACAACCGCAGATTCAGCGTATGCAGCACACCCCCGGCCAGTGCCACACCGAAATAGGCTTCCAGATGCGCCGCATGGTTCCACATCAGGCTCGCCACTCGATCGCCAGACCGCAGGCCAGCCCGTTGCAAACCGCCGGCCAAGGCGCGGGCGCGCCGCGCCACCTCCCCATAGTTCGATCCATGCAGGCTGCGATCCGGGGCCCTGGAGACGATTGCCGTATCCGGAAACAGACGTTCGGTCCGCTCCAGCAGCAGATCCAGGGTCAGCCCGTCGGTCATCATGGTGCTCTGCATGGTTTTTCCTCCTACCTGGCTTCCCTGTCTTCACCATAACGGCGACCTGATTTTGGGTGCGGGGAAAGCCTCTCCAACGATCATGGTGAGCCGTGAGGACAAAAGCAAAAGCCGCCGGCCCAATCAGGCATCGCAGAACATCGGGACTCCCGGCCTCTACCGGTTTCCCCGGTTTATCCCGCAAGCCCTGTTTTGTGGGTAAAACCGCTGCGGCAATTTGTGCGCCATCCTGGAACCCCGCTGCGACCCACCAACGCGGATGAAGACGATTTGGCATAGGGCATTGAGCAGGTTACAACCCCGGGCTTGAGCTTGAGCGTAGCCGCTCAAAACCCGCCGCAAGGTCGGCGATGAGATCCATGGGCGCCTCGAGGCCGGCATGGATGCGCAGCCAGGGTCCCACTGCGGTCCAGGCCATGGCCGTGCGGCTGTGCTCCGGATGCACCGGCAACAACAGGCTCTCGTACCCGCCCCAACTGTAGCCCAGGCCGAACAACTGCAGGCCATCGACAAACGCCGCCAGCGCCTCGGGGGCGCAGGGGAACAGTTCGATTGCAAACAAGCCGCTGGCGCCGCGGAAATCGCGTTGCCACAGCGCATGATCCGGATCGGCGGGCCAGGCCGGATAACGCACCCGGCGCACCTCGGAACGGGCAACCAGCCAGTCGATGAGCGTCAGGGCATTGGCCTGATGGCGGGCGAGCCGCACGTACAGGGTGCGCAAGCCGCGCAACCCCAACGCACATTCCTCGCTGCCTGCACAATGACCCAGGTCCACCGCGGTCTGCTTGATGACCGGGTAATGCGCCGCCGTGGTGTTGATGACGCCCAGCATGGCATCGGCATGCCCCACCACATACTTGGTGGCGGCATGAATGGAAATATCCACGCCATGAGCGAAAGCCTTGAAATACAAGGGGGTGGCCCAGGTATTGTCGAGCGCAACTGGAATCCCCCGTGCCCGTGCCACACAGGTGATGGCCGGGACGTCCTGCACTTCGAAGCTGAGCGAACCGGGGGATTCGGTGAAGATCAGCCGGGTATTGGGACGGATCAGCTCGGCAATACCTTCCCCCATTGCCGGCGGGTAATAAGTGGTCTCGATCCCCCGGCGCGCCAGGAAGCCATCGCAAAACATGCGGGTGGGGCCATAAACGGTGTCGACCATAAGCAGGTGATCACCGGGGGTGAGGAAGGCCAGCAATACGGTGGTAATGCCGGCCAGACCGGAGCCCACCGCGACTGCCCGATCAGCCCCTTCCAGGGCGGCCATGGACTCTTCCAGGGCGAAGGTGGTCGGCGTACCGAAACGGCCGTAATAGGTGCCTTCGAACGGCCGCCGCGAAGCGGCTTCCAGGGCGGCGAGGCTGGGAAAGAGCACCGTGGAGGCGCGGTAGACAGGCGGGTTGACCACGCCATCGAAGCGTTCGGGGTCCCGCCCCAGTTGCGTCAAAGCCGTTTGATCGTCCATGCGGGTCCTCCACGCGCCCTGCAGGGGGCATCACGGTCCTTCGCTCACCTGCCGCTGCAATTTTTGCACCCCACGGCGGCCGATCAGGACCAGTAATACCGGCGCGCCGGCCAAAATATGCCAGTAGCAAGTGGCAAAGCGCCACAGCAAAATGGCGGTGGCCAACTGGGGCGCAGCGACATAAGGCGCCAAGAGGGCGGTTGATCCCAGTTCCGCCACGCCGGCGCCGCCGGGCGTCATGCCCATCTGTCCAGCGCTGAGCGCCACCATCTGTACCAGGAACACCGTGGCCCAGGCCATCGGCACATTGAGTCCCCACAAAATGAAATACAGCACGCTGTAGCGGGTGATCCACTGCAGGGCGCAAACCCCGTAGATCGCCAGCAGGCGAGGGATCGGTATCGCCAGCACTTCGTGGATGCGGCGGTGGAATTGCAGCGCGAAGCGGCCGATGCGGCGACGCGCCCGCGGGGTGATCCCGGCCTTGCCCCCCACGGCGTTGCTCCAGAGCAGAATGCGGCGAAAGCGCATCATCGCAGCCACGACCATCAACACCAACAGCAACAGCAGACTTGCCGTCACAGCGGCCCCGGCTTCCAGGCCCGGCGGCCACAACGGGCACCACCACACCACCACCGGAATCAACAGGATGAAGAAGGTGAGGTCAACAAGCTGATCCATGGTGTAGATCGCCGCACCATCGGCGCTGCGCAGGCCGTGGCGGCCCAGCAGCGTGGCGTAGGCAACCGGCCCCGCCAATCCCATGGGCGTGGCATTCACCATGCATTCGGTGGCCATTACAGTGGCCAGCGCCTCGCGCTGACCCAGACGCGTGTGACTCCGCGCCATCAAGCGCAGTCGCAGCGCGCTGAAATTCCAGGCGATTACGGCCAGCAGCGGCCCCAGCACGAACAGCGGCCAGGGCACCTGCCCCAGCAGACTCAGGCCCGCGCCACCGCCATGCCACAGCGGCACCGCCAGCCCGGCCAGCAAGGCCAGCACCAGCAAAATCCATGGATGACGTCTCAACGATGACTCCCCGCCTCATTCCCAACGCGCCACCCAGGCGCCCTTGGTGAGGGTTTCCCGTTCCCCGGCCAGCCGGTCCAGGGTGTCGAACCACCAGCGTGCGACACGCGGATGTCCCAGATCGGCCGGATGAATGTCCAATCGGATCACGGCGCTGTCCCTGGCGCGCCACAGCGCCCAATCATTGCGCAACCGCGACAAGATGCGGCGACTGCGGCTGCGTACGCTCCACACCAGGCTGACCTGGCGCTCCGCCCGCCAATCCGGCAAACGATACAAACAGCGCCGTCCTGCAGCATAACGCACCGGCAGCATGGGCAGCGCCCGGCGCGTGCCCCGGCTCATCAACCACGCTGGCGCCACGAAACCCTGCGTCGTCAGACCCACCTCGGAGAACTGCCGCAGCCCCTGGGCCACCCGAGCCAGGGCGCGCGGCGCGCTCAAGGCCGCAAACTCCCCTTCGCGGGCGGTATAGATCCGCCGCACCAGCCATTGCACCGGGGAAAGCCCCAGCGGTTCGCGGTCCTGGTGAAGAAAGCCATGGAGGACGATTTCGTCGCCCTGCGCCTGGCGGATCTGCAAGGCGCCGACAAAGTCCAGATGGGCGCGCAGCTCGCCCGCGCCGTGGTAATCGGGCACCACCAGCAAGGAACAGGGAATCCGCCGGCGATCCAGTTCCTCGATCAGCGCGGCGTAACGATGCCAGGTTTGCGGCGCCACATCATGCAGCACCACCATCAGCGGGCTCCGGCGTCGGATCCTGGGTGTCCGGACGGGCGAGAACAGCAGATTTTGCAAGGGTTTCATAGGTCAGCCTGAGTGGATCCAATTGTGCGCCCCAAGTCCACCGGGTTTGTACCCAGTGTCGGGCCCATTGCCCCATCGCCGGGGCATCCTGTGCGAACAGCGTGCGCACCGCTTCCGCCAGCGCCGCAGGCTCCGGCGCATCCGCCAACACACCCGCCTGCGCGGGAATCAATTCGGGCAAGGCGCCCCGCCGACTGGCAACCACGGGGACACCGCTCGCCATGGCCTCCAGCACCACCAGCCCGAAGGTCTCGCAATCCCCGGCGTGGACGAAGACATCGGCGCTAGCCATCAGGCGCGACAGCGCTGGTCCCCGCACATAGCGGGAGCGCACCGTCACATTGGCCTGCCGCACCTGCGGCATCCCGGGACCGACCAGCAACAGATGGTAGGCCGGCCCCAGGCGACTAAACGCCTCGATCAAGGTGGGCAGATTCTTCTCCGGCGCGGCGCGGCCCACGAACAGCGCGAGCCTGGTCTGCACCGACAGCCCCAAGCGGGCCTTGAGGGCAAGCGCATCGGCAAAGCGGGGATGAAAGCGCTCGCAATCCACCCCCAGGCCCTGGGGCTGGAGGCGCGGGACCCCCACGCCCTCAAGCCGCTCCAGCACATACCGGCTGGGCACCAGCACGCAATCGAATTGGCGATAAAAGGTTTGCAGATAGCGCCTTGCAGGCGCTTGCAGCAGATCCCCACCCCAACGGCTGGCAAGAGACAGCACATCGGAGTGATAGAACGCCACCACCGGGACCCCAAGGCGCTGCCCGGCCTCCAGCGCAGCCCAGCCGGGCACGCCGGGATCGGCGGCTTCGATCAGGTCAGGACCGGCGTCCTGCAAGGCCGCGACCCACGGCAACCGGCGCCAGGGAAAGCGATAGCCCTGGCTGAAAGGCAGCGGGGCGGCCGCGACATAGCGGATCGAACCCACGCGACGCGCGCGCCGGGCAGGCACCACCAGCGTGTGGCGCCAGCCGGGCAGGGCGCCGAAGGTTTGTCGCTTGATTTCCAGATAGCGGCGCACGCCCCCGCTGTCCGGCGCATAGAAAAAGGTCACGTCGGCAAGATGCACCGGGCCTCTCCTCTCGGGACGGGCGGTGTGGCCGCAGGGGATCGCCTGGCGTCCGGAAATCCCCGCCCCATCAAACTGGACGGCAGTCGCGTCAACCCGGACAAGGCCGACCACGCCAACAGGGCCATGCTATGCGGCCCATGTTGCAAAACAGGGACAGTTGCCATGTAGGCCGACTGCGGAAAACCCGGTTTTGTACAGGGCCGCTTTGGCGCGGCGGAAGCGGGTGATGTCATCAAGCCCCAGGCCCGCTGTCACGCCAGCCCGAGCCTCCCCCGGTGCCAGCCACCTGGACGAAACTTCAGGGATCGCTCCAGCTCTCGCCCGCATCATCGGTTTGGCGCAGCGCCACGGCGAGCCCGGAAGCGCGGGTCTGGCGCCGCGCCAGGGCCTTGGCCCAGATCTCCGGGGCCCCGATGATGCGCAAGCGGCGCCGCGCCCGGGTCACGCCGGTAT
>Ga0209867_1000127_pt1 | contig 18716 bp, 19 predicted proteins | sample GWRWmT4_4Nov14_FD_187197 | JGI IMG/M metagenome (GOLD analysis project Ga0209867, IMG submission 187197) | Sand microcosm microbial communities from a hyporheic zone in Columbia River, Washington, USA - GW-RW T4_4-Nov-14 (SPAdes) (version 2) | ecosystem: Engineered > Artificial ecosystem > Sand...
GGATGGCATCGCCGTAGCGTTCCTCTTCGATATTACTAAACCTGTACAGCCTCATGGGAGGTAAACTACCCTCCCACCATGAGGAATCACCATGAGTACATCTCGTTATACCGCTGAATTTAAGCGGTCGGCAGCCGCCTTAATATTGGACCAAAGTTACACCTATAAACAAGCCTGTCAGGCCTTGAATGTCGGCGAAACAGCCTTGCGGCGCTGGGCGAAGCAATTGCAACAAGAACGACATGGCGTCACGCCTAAGGCAGCGGCCATCACTAACGATCAACGCCGTATTCAGGAACTAGAGCAGCGGATTTACCGCATTGAGCGGGAGAAAGAAATTTTAAAAAAGGCTATAGCGCTCTTAACGCCGGACGTGCACAAACCATCAGCATGATACACGGCTTAAGCGCGCAATATCCTGAAACTGAGTTATGTGCCGTCTTTGGTGTGGCCCGTAGCAGTTCCCGTTATACCCGTGCCGTTACACAAAAACGGCAGCTACGGCGTGAGGCACTCAAGGTGCGTTTGCGTGCATTTCACTGGCAAAGCCGTGGTGCGGCAGGCTCACGTACCTTAACGGCGATGTTACAAAATGAAGGCGAAATAATAGGCCGTTATAAAGTGCGGCGTTTGATGAAAGAGGCAAATCTGGTGAGTAAACAGCCGCCCCGTCATACCTACAAAATAGCAAAGGAGGAATCGGTGATAGCCCCTAATCATTTGCAGCGAGAGTTTACGGTTAGCACGCCCAATCGTGTGTGGTGTGGTGATGTGACCTCTATTTGGTCAGGCTCTGAATGGCTGTATTTAGCGATTGTAATTGACCTGTATAAGCGGCGTATTGTGGGCTGGGCGTGCTCACAGCACCCCGATTCGGCGTTAACCGCACAAGCTTAATGCGCGCCTATGAGTCCCGTGGTCGGCCCTCTGGAGTTATGTTTCACTCGGATCAGGGCTGTCATTACACGAGCCAACATTTTCGACAATATTTGTGGCGTTATCAAATAACGCAGAGCATGAGTCGTCGCGGCAACTGCTGGGATAATGCGCCCACTGAACGATTTTTTAGGCGCTTTAAAACGGAATGGATGCCAAAAGATGGCTATGCCAATTATAACCACGCCCATTATGATGTGACGGCGTTTATTAACTATTACAACCACCAACGCTTGCACAGCTATAACGAGTATATAGCTCCTGCATTAGCTGAGTTCGCTGCTTGACCTCCCCCGTGGCTGTACAGAAATACTTGACCACTACACTCGACGGTCAACGAACTGCTGCGCCTGACGCTGCTGGAGCCTGACACCATCCAGCGCATCCTGGCCGGGCAGCAGCCCCGGTGTATGAGCCTGCTGTGGTTTCAGCGCAATCCGCTGCCGCTGGACTGGGCCTTACAATGGCAGGTGGTCGAGGAGTTCGATGCGTGATCGGTGTGACGCAACAAGGTAACCGCTCGGGATGGTTGACAACGAACTGGCAGGGCCAAAACTGCGTAAAACCGGGGTTCTCAGCGGCGACTACCCGCAGGGCAAACAGAGAAAAGAGACTGGGCTGGTGCGGAAAACACCGATTTCGGCGGTTTCTGCCAAGGTGTCACCCGCAGCACGGTAGGCCGGAACCCCGCGTGGTGTGGGGATTTCAGGCAAGAAAAAGGGCCCGGAGATTATCCGAGCCCTTCAATATGGTGGAGGCGGCGGGAATCGAACCCGCGTCCGTCAATGCTCCCATTCAAGGATCTACATGTTTAGTTTTATCAATTGATTTAACCTTGAACGACCCGATAAACAGGGTGTAAAAGGCGATTCTGGCAAGAGTTTAGCAGCGCGGTCCCAGACTAACTTTGCTGCGATCCTGTGTGCTTAGCCCGCTGATACATCCCACAGGCAAATTGCCTCAGCGGTTAGCCGCCTAAGCGGCTAGTGCGTAAGAATCGTCGTTTGCGATTGCTTAAGTTGCATCATTTGATTTACGAGAGTCGTTGCCTCTCTCGACATGCACCCGGAACTTCGCCACCAACGTCGAATCCAGTGTCGCCCCCAAGTGAAGTGAGTGTAACACATGGATGAGGGCTGTTGTGGTGATTTCAACACCGCCACAAGCATGTATAGAAAATAAACGCTAAAAATAAAAGCACATCAACAATATAACTCACTGATATCAAAGTAATATCAGGCAATATCGCCGCATAACTTTATTGTTTAATCAGGCGATGTTTTTCACGTTGCCAGTCTCGTTCTTTTTCGGTGGCGCGTTTATCGTGCAGTTTTTTACCTTTGGCCAGGGCGATTTCGCATTTGGCCAGCCCATGTTTCCAGTAGACTTTTAGCGGGACGCAGGTGGCGCCTTTTTTGGCCACGGCGCCAAAAATTCTGCCCAACTCCCGGCGGTTAAGCAGCAACTTGCGGGTACGGACGGGATCGGGTATTACGTGTGTTGAGGCCGTGGTGAGTGCTGTAATGTGGGCACCGAGCAACCATGCTTCACCACCTTTTAGCAGTATGTAGCTTTCGGTGAGATTCATCTTGCCAGCGCGCAGGCTTTTGACTTCCCACCCTTCAAGCACAATACCGGCTTCGAAAATTTCTTCGATGAAGTATTCATGCCGCGCTTTTTTATTTTGCGCGATGGTGGCGTTGCCAGAATTCGATTGTGATGTTTGTTTGCTCATAGCGCCGAAGTATATAAAAAATGTGCCTGAAATGCTCTTTTATCCTGTTCTATTATCAATAATCCGTTTAATTGCTTGAGGCGGCGGCAGAAATTAATCAAAATCCGGCTTTTGCGTAAAGTACTTCCTGAATAAAGTGAGTAAATCAATGTCAGCAACAAAGGAATCAATTCACGGCATGTGGGCCAATCGTTGGGTTTTTATTCTGGCGGCCACCGGGTCTGCAATTGGATTAGGTAACATTTGGAAATTTCCTTATATCACGGGAGAAAACGGCGGCGGCGCCTTCGTGCTGGTTTATTTGGTCTGCATCGCGATTATTGGTATTCCAATCATGATGGCCGAGGTGTTAATCGGTCGCCGCGGGCGCAGCAGCCCCATTAACAGCATGCGTTCTTTGGCGCTGGAAGCCAGGGCGTCTTCGTGGTGGAAATATACGGGCTGGCTGGGTGCGCTGGCGGGTTTTCTCGTGTTGTCTTATTACAGTGTCATTGCCGGTTGGGCGATTCTGTATACCTTTCGTTTGGGCGCAGGTCAGTTTACCAACGCCAGTCCGCAAGCGGTTGAACTCGCTTTTAACAACTTTCTTGCCGACCCTCTTTTGCTCATTGCGTTTCATACACTTTTTATGATTATGACCCTGGTCGTTGTGGCGCGCGGTGTAACCAGGGGGCTTGAACTGGCTATTCGCTTAATGATGCCAACCTTGTTTTTGTTACTGCTGATTTTACTCGCTTACGGTGTTAACTCTGGCGGTTTCGCGCAAGCTGTCGCGTTTCTTTTTACCTTTAATTTTGATCAATTGCGCGCCGAAAGTGCGTTGGTTGCACTGGGTCATGCCTTTTTTACCCTGAGTCTGGGCCTAGGTGCCATTATGATGTATGGCGCTTATATGCCGAAAAATGCGTCCATTGGTTTCGCTGTTCTGACTGTCGCAGGCATTGATACGCTGGTTTCGATCGGCGCGGGTCTGGCTGTTTTCCCTATCGTATTTGCCAATCACCTTGAACCCGGCGCTGGCCCCGGTTTGCTTTTTGTGACCCTGCCCATTGCCTTTGGTCAAATGCCCTGGGGATCATTTTTTGGTGCGCTTTTTTTTCTTCTGGTCATTATTGCTGCCTGGTCGTCATCAATTTCCTTGATCGAGCCCTTGGTTGCCTGGGTGGTGGAAAAGGGCTTTATGAATCGTATCAAGGCATCAATCATGTTGGGTGTGCTTACCTGGATTGTAGGCCTGGGCACGGTCTTTTCCTTTAATGTATGGAAAGATGTCACGTTTTTTGCGGGGAAAAATTTCTTTCATTCGCTTGATTTCATCACCGCCAATATCATGCTGCCTCTGGGTGGTTTGCTGATTGCCATTTTTGCTGGCTGGATTATGAAACGAACCGTGGTTGAAAAAGAACTCAACATGTCCAGCTATGGTCTTTATGCCCTGTGGACTATCGTGTTGCGACTGGTGAGCCCTGTGGCTGTTTTGGTAGTTATGCTGTGGGCGCTTTTTCAGGAGCAAATCAAAACCTGGTTGGCTTGATTCCTTTCTGAGCAAACGTCGAGGCGAGGCTTCGGGTACAATTACAACGTTGGGCCAACATTACACCAACAGGACGTTGAGTCTTTACCCTGTTCTTGGCTACTATTTACATTCCTATCCATCTTATCAAGCAGTGACACGGATACATCATGACCACCCGCATTCTTTATCCAGGGACCTTCGACCCTCTCACCAACGGTCATCTTGATCTTATAGAAAGAGCATCACGTGTTTTTGATGAAGTTATTATCGGAATCGCGGCCAGTGCACGAAAAAATCCGGTTTTCACGTTAGAACGTCGCGTCGAGCTTGCTAAGCAGGTGGTCAGCCATCTGGATAACGTCGAAGTCTGTGGTTTTGACAAGCTGCTCGCGTACTTCGTTGCCGAAAAAGGGGCGAACGTTATTTTGCGCGGCATACGCGCTGTGTCGGATTTTGAATATGAGTTTCAACTTGCCAACATGAATCGCCAGCTGGCACCCGATGTTGAATCGGTTTTTTTAACGCCGAGCGATCACTTGTCTTACATTTCTTCAAGCCTGGTGAAAGAAATCGCGTCGCTGGGGGGAGATGTCAGTAAATTTGTACCACCTATCGTCAATGACGCCTTACGTGAGCGTTTCAATTCCGATCAGGCGCAGAAATAGCTACTTGAAAGAAATGATGTGCGAAAATACCTAAAAAAACGGAAGATTGGCTATATGCACATCTTCCGTTTTCTTTTTTTACTATTTTCCCATATTGCGGGTAGTACAACCCAAACAGCGGAAAAATGTCATTTTAAAAGGCTCCACCACCAGTTTCTGTCCGGCCTCACCGGCATTACCACCGAGCAATGAAAATGGCAGGGTGCCAATGTACAGCACGGTACCTGCTACAGTGGCAACCAATAGAAAGGGTCGCGTCAAGGCATCACCTAACATATGTCCTGCGTTCGGACGTTCATCGACACCACCCGCATAGGACGTTGTCGCTAGCAATGAAAAAATCGCAACTGCAAACGAAAAAAAATAAACGGCTAACTTTTTCTTTACACTGACCATGAGGAACTCCTTGCTGTTCTTTTACCAGGTTACAGATAAGCTAATAGTAGACACTATTTTCACGCTTGACACTTTTAGCTCTGGTTCTGACATAAAAAAGAGGCTGTCAGCCGGATGCGTCTCGGCTTTTTATTGCTGACACTGGCCACAATAAACGGTTGCGCGCTGCGCCATTCGCAGACTCAGCAACACATGGCCACAGTGTAAACAAGGCTGATCCGCACGGCCATACACACATAACGACTGTTTGAAATAGCCCGGCTTACCATCAGCCGCCCTAAAATCTTTCAAGGTAGTTCCGCCTTGTTTGATCGCCGCCTCAAGTACATTTTTTATGATTTTTGTCAGCGTCTGAATCTCGGTAAAACTCAGTGAACTTGCAACCCTTTGCGGACGGATGCCTGCCTGATACAGCGCTTCGTTCGCATAGATATTGCCAACACCCACTACTACGGCGCTGTTCATAATCAATTGTTTGATGGCTGTTTTTTTTGCGTGCGCCTTTTTCGCCAGATAATCCGGATTAAAATCATCACTCAAGGGTTCAGGGCCAAGATTCACAAGCAAGGGATGCGTAGAGATTGGTGTGTTATTTGTCCACAGCACGGATCCAAAGCGTCGCGGATCATTGAATCGCAGCAGTGCGCCACTTTGCAGCACAATATCCAGATGATCGTGTTTGGCAAGGGGCGTCTCGACATCAAGCACACGCAAGGTGCCTGACATACCTAAATGAATCAGCAGCGCGCCGTTTTCCAGTACAAACAAAAGATACTTGCCGCGCCGTTCAATGGATTTTATATGCTGGCCCTGTATCAGAGTTGGCAAATCATCGGGAACAGGCCAGCGCAAACGCGACTCCCTGATCACTGTGGCAACAATGCGCTGCCCCACCGCTGGTCGTAATAGTCCTCGACGTATTGTTTCAACTTCGGGTAATTCGGGCATAAATTCTCTCTTTGTTGCCAGTAAGGAGGCCGGTGCTGCACCCCGTTCTTACAGTAATCGTTGCCCTAGATCAATCTTGTCACAGCAGCTGGGTTTCTGATTTCAGCATTGTCTGGTAATTAACTTAACTCACGCGCTAGAATCGTCCCTGGTTATTTACTTGAACAAGAAAAATAACTGCTCTGCACGAGCTTGGGCCTTTTAAAATATTTCAATAGAGCAACGTTTCAACATCTGTAACGTAGCGATTGTAACGGCTCTACACGTCACGTCATAATTCCAAGAAGGATCAAATGAATTTGAAATCGCCCCTTATTAAAGTTGTTTTGGCCTTGGTATTCATCACAACCGCTTTGTTTACCGCACCCAAAGCGTGGTTTCCACATCAATGGCGCGTCAATGTGTATGAATGGCTGGGTGCCGAGGGTTATAGTCAGTCGCCGCCCTCTAAAGCCTATACCCTGCCTACAGCCGAAGAAATCTGTCCGCGCGACGAGAAAGGCTGGCGTCAGGCGCAAGTTATTGAGGGTGTTGAAATTGCAGAATCCAAAGGTTGTATGCCAGACAACCCCTACTTGGTTGCTGCAGTCGTGAAGGGTACCAACAATGTGTCTCAATCGACCTTGCTCAGATCTGGCTTGATGCATGATACGGTTGAGTTGGGCAGAGATCTTGACGGTGACGGCGATCCGGATGAAGTGCATATCAAACTTGAAGTCGCCGAACTCAACGGCGGCTCGCCCGATATTCCAGCCAACGTGACTACCTTTGATATTGCACCCGGCATTCAGCCGGGTTTGTGGGCTTTTGTACCTAAGTCATTTGGCATGTCGACCCGAAATTTCGAAACACGCCAGGCCAGTTCGCTTATCCGTATTCCGGCTCCAGCCATTCGGGTTGAGCAGGGTGATAAGGTCATCGTCAGTCTGGAGAATACCCATTATCTGCCCCATACCATTCACTTTCACGGTGTCGATCATCCTTTTGCATCAGACCATGGCATGCCGCATGACGAATTATCCAGCCACCTGCATGGCAAAGGTACTGACGGTGTAGCTGAAACCAGTGAAATGCCCGCCATGCCGGGTTCTGAGCAGGTGTATCAGTTTCAGCCCCGACAAGCGGGCACCATGTTTTATCACTGTCATGTTCAAGCCAATGTCCATATTTTAATGGGCATGCAGGGCATGTTCGTTGTGGAAGAAAATCGTCCCAACAACTGGCTGCAAACCTTGAATATCGGCGGTGGGCTGGTGCGTCATTCCTCGGTGGCGGTGCGTGAAGAATACAAGCGTGAATATGATTTGCATTACATGGATGCCTCCAAGGCATTGGGCGAGACCATTCAAACCCATACCGACCCTCGTCTGACAATTATGGATCAACACCGCAAGTGGGATATCACGAACAGCCCGGCGGATTATTACTTGCTCAACGGCCGGTCTTTCCCTTATACCCTGCAAGAATCCCTGGTCATTGTCGGCCCGAATGAAAAAATCAAGTTACGCGTGCTCAACGGCGGCTCTGAGGGCATTGCTTTTCATCCCCATGGCTTCCGGCCCACGGTCACGCATCTGGATGGCATTCCGTTAAGCGCCGACAATCAAATTACGCGTGATGTCTTCTGGATTGCGCCGGCACAGCGCAATGATCTGAGCCTGACAACCATTAACGATGGTTTTCATAACTACGGTGAAGGCATCTGGCTTTTCCACGATCACCGTGAAGCCGGACAAACGACTGATGGCATCTATCCAGGTGGCTCTATTAATGCTATTACCTTTGAAGCCTATTTAAATGAAAACGGTTTCCCCAAGGTGGAAGCTGTCGACTGGCAAAAATTCTTTACACCAGAATACTATCGCAAAGAAGTACCGGTCTGGTATGACTACGATGTTAAAGGTCTGTTCGGCGAAATTGATGTTCCCGTGAGTGCTTTATTGCAGTATGTGTTTTTCGGCTTCTCTCTGGGCGGGATTCTGGTCTTGGTGGTCCACACTGTATTAGGCCTACGCAAAAACAGGAGCACAAAATGAACAGGAATGCATGGCTGGCCTTGGCTTTAGGCCTCAACTTGCTCTTGTCTTCGGTATCCGGTTTTGCTGCCCAGACCTCTGAGCAAAATCAGGCGGGTATGGACCATTCACAGATGGACCATTCGCAAATGGATCATTCCAAGATGAATCAAGGTCAAATGAAACATTCCATGACTTTTGATAAAGAGGGAATGGTCATGAATACCAATGAGGACAAATTACCCGGTGGCTGCAATGCCATTAGCGGTGAAGTGGACTTTACCGTTCATGCAGGAACCAAGTATGCCAACAAGTTTAACGGTGATGTCTTTGGTATGGATATGCATGAATTTAAAGTAAAACCGTGCAGCAAAATAAACATTACCTTTATCAACGAAGATGCCATTCGTCATCAGTTCATGGTTCACGGCCTGCCAAAATACATTTACCCCGTCGGGATGTTTCATATCGAAGCGGCGGGCGGTGCTACAAAACAAGGCACATTTATCGTACCCGGTGAAAATAAAACCTATCTTGTGCATTGTGATCTGGCCCAGCATATGGAAAAAGGTATGAAAGCCCAGTTGGTTGTCGGCTCCGGTGATGGTGATCTGACCAGTGTGCCCGGCGTATCGGCAAAGTTTCGTCCAGACATTTATGTATCCACAAACAAACAATATTGGGCTATGTTCGGTGGCCTGTTGTTGTCCGTTTTTCTGGTGACTGTACTTATAAAACGATTTAGCTAGGCCTGTTGCATATTCATCCCCTCAGCAAGCAGGAGCCCATTGCAATCTCACCCCACAAGCAGGTGTCCTGGTTCTTTTGATTTCATTCAAATCACAATTTGAATTATGATGGCAGCCGCAACCTGGCCTTTAATTCAATGGCCATAACTGACCGGCTTTCACCTCTTCATTGACCTATCATCCTATGTCCCACTCTACGACATCAGACTTTAAAGAAAACATCAGCGACATCAAATGGAATGATCAGGGGCTGGTGGCCGTCATTGCCCAGGACCATCAGACCCATACAGTTTTAATGATGGCATGGATGAATGCAGAAGCTTTGCACTTAACAATGACACAGGGTCATGCTGTGTACTGGTCACGCTCCCGACAAAAGCTCTGGCACAAAGGCGAATCGTCAGGACATCAGCAAATTGTGCATGACATCCGATTGGATTGTGATGGCGACGCAATTCTTTTGCTGGTTGAACAAGTCGGCGGTATTGCCTGCCACACGGGACGTCAAAGCTGTTTTTATCGCTCATGGGATAAAAACAACTGGAAAGAAAACGCCCCTGTGCTTAAACCGCCGGAAGCTATCTACAATAAACCGGTCTAATAATGAGATACTAAAATGGCACATGTGCTCAAACAACTCACTGCCACATTAAACGCCCGTAAACAAGCGGACCCTGACAGTTCTTATGTGTCACAGCTACACCACAAAGGCTTGAACAAAATCCTGGAAAAGGTCGGAGAGGAAGCCACCGAAGTTATACTTGCCGCCAAAGATGCGGAACAAAGCGGTGATCTGAGTGATCTGATCCATGAGACCGCCGATTTGTGGTTTCATACACTGGTGATGCTTTCGCATCTGGGTGAAGATTACCAGTCAGTGCTCAATGAACTGGAACGTCGTTTTAATCTTTCAGGATTACAGGAAAAAAGCACGCGCACACCCGAGTAGTCAGACAGGAATGCGCGTGCGAAGGTTCTATTGCATGTTGTATTCGTTCAAACAAGTTAATAACGGAGAATCTTATGGGCATTGGCGGAATCAGTATTTGGCAGCTACTTATTATCCTGGTGATTGTATTTATGCTGTTTGGCACCAAAAAACTGCGCAACATCGGTGGTGATTTAGGTTCGGCCATCAAAGATTTCAAAAATGTATTTAAAGAAAATGAGTCGTTGGAAAATAAAAAAGACGCGTCTCAGCAAAACCCTCCTGATCATCTTGATACGATTCAGAAGAATGAACAGACTGAACACAAGAACAACCAATGAAACACAGTGATGGGCGTTTTTCATGTTTGATATAGGCTTTAGCGAGCTGGTTCTGGTCGGTGTTATTGCATTGCTTGTAATCGGCCCAGAAAAACTTCCGCACACCGTCCGCATGGTGGCAGCCTATACAGGACGGATCAAACGTGCCATTAACGATTTAAAATATGAATTAGAAAAAGAAGTAGAAGTGCAGGAAATCAAACAGCGCCTACAAAATGAAATAAACAGCAGCGGCTTAACGCAACTAAAACAAAACCTCGAAACGGATATTCAGTGCGCTCAGAACAGCGCTCTTGCGACCAAAGCGCCTCCCACGAAAACGGAGGCGCCGTCTGTTCCTGCCACTGATCCACGACCTGATACGCACCTATGAGTGAAGAACAGCTCCCTTCCGGCACGGAAACTTTAATTGATCATCTCATCGAATTACGCACCCGCATTCTAAAATCGCTTGTGGTCTTTTTGCTGATTTTTCTTGGTTTGTTTTATTTCTCTAACGATATTTACCAGTTCTTATCCCTACCTTTGCGACAACTTCTTCCGGCAGGCAGCACCATGATTGCCACCGGCGTTACATCACCTTTTTTTGCACCGTTAAAACTCACCATGGTGGTGGCACTCATGCTGGTCATGCCTTTTATCCTGCATCAGGTCTGGTGTTTTATTTCGCCAGGCTTGTATCAGCATGAAAAAAAAATCGCGTTGCCTCTGCTACTGTCCAGCATCATCTTGTTTTATTGCGGCATTGCGTTTGCCTATTACGTGGTATTTCCTTTGATGCTGGCGTTTTTTACCTCGGTTGCTCCAGCGGGCATTGAATTGATGCCAGACATTAATGAATTTCTGGATATTGCCCTTAAACTTTTTTTTGCGTTTGGTTTGGCCTTTGAAATACCCATTGCCACTTTTTTACTGATTCTGTCTGGCATTACGTCTATCGAAACATTGGTGGCACAACGCTCTTATGTGATTGTCGGCTGTTTTATCGTAGGTATGTTGCTCACACCCCCCGATGTCTTTTCTCAAACATTATTGGCCGTGCCGATGTGGATGTTATTTGAATTAGGCATCGTACTGGCGCGTATCACCTTGGGTCAGCAGACACAAAAAGAACCCTCTGAAGACGCTTAAAGGGAAAGCAATGTCTCATCAATTTAAAGGCTTCGACCCCGATCTCATGCTCTTTTTAACGGAATTGAGTCAAAACAATAATCGCCAGTGGTTTGAAGAAAACAAAACACGCTACAGGGAGCGGATTCAAATCCCCATGAGCCACTTCATCATGGCCTTCGCACCCCGTCTTGAAAAAATAAGTCCTTGTTTTGTAGCAGACCCTCGATTACAGGGTGGCTCCATGTTTCGTATTTATCGGGACGCGCGTTTCTCGCACAATAAAACGCCGTATAAAACCAATGTAGGCTGTCAATTTCGTCATGATGCGGGCAAAAATGTACACGCACCTGGTTTTTATTTTCACATAGAACCCGGTGAGATTTTCGTAGGAGGGGGCATTTACAAACCGGACAGTGAAGCACTATTTAAAATCAGAACGGCGATTGCCGAAAAATCGTCAAAATGGCAGAACATTGTGTATGAAAAAGAATTTGTCTCCCGCTTTGGTGAAATTTATGGTGAATCGTTAAAAACCTCACCCAAAGGTTTCAGTGCACAACATCCCTGTATTGAACATCTGAAGAAAAAAACCTGGTTCGTTACCCAAGCGCTAAACGAAGAGGATTTGTACTCACCTGACCTGATTCACAAAGTTGAGACGGTTTTTAATGCGGCCGGTCCACTGATGCAGTTTCTAACAAATGCGCTGGATTTGCCTTACATTTAATCACGTGCCTTGATAGTTGAAATATGCGATGCAGTTAACGTATTTACAAATATCAATACCGTGTTTTCGGCTATTCAGGATACATTCAGCCAAATGACGCAAGATTTAACTCAATAGTCTCGCAGGCTGTTGAAAAACGTTACGAGCGCAACAAAGACAAGGCAGAAATGGGAGAAAAACCGCAGTTTACACAGCGTAAATGAGGATTTTGAGCCCATTTTTAACGCAGTATTTGCAAGCGTAGTAGTTTTTCAACAGCCTGTAGATAGAAACCGGATATTCAGTTCAAACGAGTACCTGTCGAAAAGAGTCTAAAATTGTATTACTGAGCAAGAAATCATGCTCTTGGAGATTCAAGATGAAAAAATTACTACTGGGCTTGGTGACACTTTTAACGGCAGAATTCGCCAATGCCGATCATCATGTGGCACCTGTGCTTGGTGCTATTGTTGGCGCCACGGTGGGTCACGAAATAGGGCATCACAGTCCCGTCAGCACGGTGGCGGGCGCCGTGGTAGGCGCAGTCGTGGGTCATGAGCTGGGGTATCACAGCCGCCGTGAGGTGGTGCATTACTACGAACCCCCACCACAACGTGTGGTGGTTCATCATATTGACCACCACGTTGTGTATCCCTATGTAGAGCGTAGAGAAGTAGTGTATTACCAAAAGGGTAGAGGACACTACAAGGCGCATCATCATGGCCACCATTAGTTAGTGGTCATATCAGCAAGTGAAATTTCAACGCGTTAATCACGCATTTGTAGGGGCTTGAGGGGTTAAGCTTTTTATTCTGCAAAATAAGTGTCGACCCCAATAGCCTGCTAACGCAGCGGCTGATCTTTTTTACTTTAACCCTCTTTGCGAAATGTCTCGGATTTTATATCTGTGTCGAAGGCCTGTTTTGCTCCTAACCAACGCCGTAATTTTGTTTCTAACGCTGCGGCTGTGACGGGTTTTGCCAAATAATCATCCATTCCTGCCGCCAGGCAGCGCTGTTCATCACCCTCTGAAATATTTGCCGTCATGGCAATGACCGGAACATGTTGTCCTGAGACTGATTCTCGTAGGCGTATTTCCTGTGTTGCCGCATAACCATCCATCACAGGCATCACACAGTCCATTAAAATCAAATCAAAGGATTTATCTTCCAGGCTACCCAAGGCTTCGACGCCATTGGATACAACAAGAACCTGGCAGCCTAGTTTTTTTAGCATACCTTTAGTCACCATTTGATTCACATTGTTGTCTTCAACCAGCAAAACAGTATTCGTCGCCTCATCAGATGATGACATTGCCCCTTGCAGAACGGTGACGTCAGCAAGTTTTTCACTTCCCAGGTGCCAGACATGCACAAGAGCCAGGTATAAACTTTTCTTCACCAGAGGTTTTGTTAAAAATAAAACTTTATCATAGGTTTTACTGTGATTGAGTGTCGTGGCTGTTCCACGTTGCGCCAATGAGCCAAGAATTATCTGAGGAATCGCTAACCATTGAGGGTCATTGAACAAGGTTGAAGACAAACCCAAATGTACCGCGCGATCAATGGGCATGTTGATAATAATTAAATCATAAGGAGTCTGTGACTTAACACTGTCACTGAGTTCTTGTTGCGCCTCGTCTTCACCTGTTGCTAATCGTGTGTTAATTCCCCACTGCGACATTTCTGCCTGTAAAAACCGATTGATGCCCTGACTGGCCCCAACGACCAACACCTTTTTACCCGCCATGGCAGGATGCACCTTGAGCGCTTCGGTTTGTTGCGTAGAAATTTTTACCGGGACAGTAAACCAGAAGGTGCTTCCTTGACCCTCTTTGCTAAACACACCCATTTCACCCTGCATGCAGTTAACCAGACCACGGCAAATCGTCAAACCCAATCCTGCCCCGCTACTATATGCGCCTTGTTCAAGACGATTAAAGGCTTCAAAAATGTCCGCTTGATTGATCAAAGAAATTCCCGGGCCTTGATCACTCACCTCAATACGCAACAATCCCTGATTTGCACTCGAATAGGACATTTGCACTTCAATCACAATTTCGCCTGCATCGGAATATTTAATGGCATTGGTCACAAGGTTAACGAGTACTTGTTTGATGCGTTTGGAATCACCTTTTACCCGAAAAGGAATGTGTGGATCACACACATAACTGAGCTCCAGTTTTTTTTCATGAGCGACAGGACCGAGCATTTCAACGCAATCGTTAAGTATCATATGAATATTAAAGAAATGATTCTCAATATGAATTTCTCCAGAGGATATTTTAGAAAAATCCAGCGCGTCTTCAATTAATTCCAGCAAGGTCTCAGCCGAACGTGCTGCCACCACCTGGTATTCATGTTGGGTTTTATTTAAATACGAATCTTCCAGGAGCGATAACATGCCAAGAATGTTATTCATCGGCGTTCTTATTTCATGCGTAATCGTTTGTATAAATTGTTGTTGTGCTGACAGCGTTTTATCTTCTTCATTTTTAACCCGTTCAAGATCAGCTATTTTTTTATTCAAGCTGCGTTGCATTTCCTCCTTTTCCCAAAAGGCGGTGAAAAGATAGGCCGCTTGTCTGAGCAGGAAGGCATAATACACAAACACACCCAGGCCAATAAAAACATAAACGGGATCAAAATTGATAAGTAATGCCGCCAGCGTGGGCAACCAATAAATCGACACTAATAGTTTATTCGTACGAAGATGCACCGGCGAATTAATAATTGCCGCGCCGCCTATTCCACCTGTTAGCATCCATGTGCTGAATGTATTTGCGGTGAGTCCTTCGTGAAGGAGCACAATAACCATAAATAAACTCCAGCCTGCAGCCTGGAAATTATTCATAAAATAAAATAAACGCCGCCAGCGTAGTGGTCCCTTACCATACAATGAATCAAACATCAGATTCATTATGATACGTACCAGTGAGGTCAGAACAATAAAGGCACCTAATACGACGCTGACCATGAATGATTCTTTATAAAAGCCACCCACGGTCAGTATCCAGCTGCCTACAACAATATATCCAAGAATAACGATCATGGATGCTCGCATGGCACCCTGATCAATTTTCTTAAGTAGTTTGCGATCAACTACCTCTGTTTGATAACTCTTCGTCATATCTAAAACCTTCACTTGTCACAAGCAGATAAATTATCTGCACAGTATGCCCATACTCACCAGCCTGCTAGAATTATAGGTTAGAGCGACCTTAATAGCAGTTAATTTGAATTCGCCTGCACAATTAAAAAAATAGTAATGGATTTAATTCTTACCCGCTCAGGATGACACGCATGGCTTCGTTTTATTCATCGTTACAATTCAACCTTGGTGACAGCATCGACTTGTTGCGCGAAACAGTTCATAAATTTGCACAACACGAAATCCTGCCTTTGGCCGATACAATTGATCGCACTAACGATTTTCCTCACCCTCTGTGGAAAAAACTGGGCGATCTGGGTTTATTGGGTCTTACGGTTGAAAGCGACTACGGCGGCAGTGGTTTGGGTTATCTGGCGCATGTTATTGCCATGGAAGAACTCAGTCGTGCGTCAGCGTCTGTTGCTTTAAGTTATGGTGCGCATTCAAATTTGTGCGTGAATCAGATTCGCCGCAATGGCAATGCGTCACAACGCGCCAAGTATTTACCCAAACTGATCAGCGGAGAACATGTAGGCGCACTGGCCATGAGCGAAGTCAATGCGGGCTCCGACGTGATCAGCATGCAATTAAAGGCTGAGCTTAAAGGCGATTGTTATATTCTTAATGGCAGCAAAATGTGGATCACCAACGGCCCCGATGCCCACGTTTATGTGGTTTATGCCAAAACACCGACAAAAGACAAAGCACAGGCACTCACAGCGTTTATCATCGAGCGCGATTTCCCTGGTTTCAGTCGCGGGAAAAAACTCGATAAATTAGGCATGCGGGGTTCAAACACCTGTCCACTTCACTTCGAAAACTGTGAAGTGCCGGTTGAAAATGTATTGGGCGCTCCTCTCAAAGGTGCGCATGTGTTGATGAGTGGTCTGGACTATGAACGGGTGGTGTTGTCTGGCGGTCCCTTGGGCATTATGCAAGCCTGTCTTGATGTGGTGATTCCTTATGTGCATGAACGTAAACAATTCGGCCAGTCCATCGGTGAATTTCAACTGATACAAGCCAAACTGGCCGACATGTACACACAACTAAGTTGTTGCCGTGCGTATGTTTATGCCGTGGCACAAGCTTGTGATCGTGGTGAAGCCACACGTAAGGATGCCGCCGGTGTGATTTTGTATACGGCAGAACATGCTACCCAAATGGCGCTGCAAACCATTCAGTGCCTGGGTGGCAATGGTTATACCAATGAGTATCCTGCCGGACGTTTATTACGTGACGCTAAACTTTATGAAATCGGAGCGGGTACTTCTGAAATTCGTCGTATGTTAATTGGCCGTGAACTTTTTAACGAAACAAAATAGCAGGCAAAGGCATGGCGATACTTCCCTCACACTTAAACGATCAGGACAGCGTCTTCCAGCAACGCGTCACGCATAATAAACAACTGTGTGACGCATTAAAAAACAAGGTCAAAGGGATTTTACAAGGTGGGGGTTCTGCTGCGCAGGCTAAACATAAAGCACGTAATAAACTCTTGCCGCGTGAGCGTATAGAAAAATTGCTTGATCTAGGCTCGCCATTTTTGGAACTCTCACAGCTGGCCGCAGACAATGTGTACGATGAAAACGTGCCTTGTGCTGGTGTTATTTGTGGTATTGGTTATATCAATGAACGGCTGTGCATGATCGTTGCTAATGATGCTACGGTTAAAGGCGGAACCTATTACCCCTTGTCGGTAAAAAAACATCTGCGTGCACAAAACATCGCTGAAGAAAATCATTTGCCCTGTATTTATCTGGTTGATTCCGGTGGCGCCAATCTGCCGCATCAGGCCGAAGTATTTCCCGACAAGGAACATTTTGGCCGAATTTTTTTTAATCAGGCGCGGATGTCAGCTAAAGGCATCAGCCAGATTGCGGTGGTCATGGGGTCCTGTACGGCGGGCGGTGCTTATGTGCCTGCAATGGCAGACGAAAGTATTATTGTTAAAGGCAATGGCACTATTTTTCTTGCCGGTCCACCTTTGGTTAAAGCAGCGACCGGAGAAGAAGTCAGTGCCGAAGAACTCGGTGGTGCACATGTCCACTGTTTTGAATCTGGCGTGACCGACCACTTTGCTGAAAACGACGATCATGCGCTAACGATAGCCAGAGCCTGTGTTGCAACCTTGCCTTCACCAAACAAAACACCGCCAAACAAACACGCTGCACCGCTGTATTCTCTCAATGAACTCTACGGTATTATTCCCCAATCCCTGTCACAGTCTTTTGATGTCTATGAAATTATTGCTCGACTGATTGATGGCAGTGAGTTCAGCGAATTCAAAGCCAATTTTGGCCGCACACTGATCTGCGGTTTTGCACATATTGAAGGTTATCCAATCGGCATCATCGCCAATAATGGCGTGCTCTATTCTGAATCAGCCCAAAAAGGGGCGCACTTTATCCAGCTCTGTGTCAAACGCAACATACCCTTGCTGTTTTTGCAGAATATCAGCGGTTTTATGGTTGGTAAAAAATACGAAGCCGGCGGCATCGCAAAACACGGCGCCAAACTGGTTACAGCGGTTGCATGTGCCGAAGTACCAAAACTAACGGTTATCATTGGCGGCAGTTTTGGCGCTGGTAATTACGGCATGTGCGGCCGGGCCTACGATCCGCGTTTTTTATTTACCTGGCCCAATGCGCGCATTTCTGTAATGGGCGGGGAACAAGCCGCGTCTGTGCTTGCACAGGTCACACAAGAGAATCTTCAAAAACAAAATAAAATAATGAGCGCTGAAGAAATAGAGGCATTCAAGGCGCCCATTCGTGAGCGCTATGAACACGAAGGGCATCCTTATTACGCCAGCGCACGGCTCTGGGATGACGGCATTATTGATCCAGTGCAGACACGTGACGTATTGGCACTGTGCCTTGCTGTGGTGAGCCAAAGCCCATATCGCCGCACTGACTTTGGTGTTTTCAGGATGTAAGCCCGCCATGATTAAACGACTTTTAATTGCCAATCGGGGTGAAATTGCCTGCCGTATTTTACGCACGGCCCAGGCACGTGGCATCCACTGTATCGCCATTTATTCTGACAGTGATAAAAATTGCCAGCACGTGCTCAGAGCCAATGAAGCCTGGCATGTGGGTGACAGCCTTCCGAGTCAAAGTTATCTGAACATTAATAAAATTATTGCCGTGGCCAAACAAAGTGGCGCAGATGCAATTCATCCCGGTTACGGTTTTTTATCGGAAAATGCCGATTTTGCCGAGGCCTGCCAAAACGCGGGAATTATTTTTATTGGTCCGCCAGTCACGGCCATTCAGCAGATGGGCTCAAAGAATGCCGCCAAAGCATTGATGGCAAGGGCACAGATCCCCTTATTAGCAGGACATGATCTGAGTCAGCTTTCACCTATTGAGCTTGAACAGTGTGCAACAAGTCTTGACTACCCGGTGCTGCTCAAAGCCAGCGCGGGTGGTGGAGGCAAAGGCATGCGCATCGTTGAACGCAGTGACCAATTCATGCCAGCTTTCCAACGGGCGCAATCAGAGGCGCTAAAAAGTTTT
>Ga0209867_1000131_pt1 | contig 17890 bp, 17 predicted proteins | sample GWRWmT4_4Nov14_FD_187197 | JGI IMG/M metagenome (GOLD analysis project Ga0209867, IMG submission 187197) | Sand microcosm microbial communities from a hyporheic zone in Columbia River, Washington, USA - GW-RW T4_4-Nov-14 (SPAdes) (version 2) | ecosystem: Engineered > Artificial ecosystem > Sand...
CTTTTTGGATTGCGTCCATCAAACCCGGTCGTGCCCACCAAGGGGATTTTTCGGATGTATCCGCGAAATCCACGACCTTGAACGCCTGGTTGACCACATTGATGCTATCGCCGCGGGCGGCGTTGAATCCCACCGCTTCCTTCACCACCGCAGTGAGCCGAGACAGTTCGGCATCGTTCAATGGGGTCTTGACCGACTCTCCATCCGCGCTGACCAGTTCCCAATCATCCACCAGCACGGCGACCGACAAGCGGCGTATCGTCCCCACCGGTTGGCTGATCCGGCTCACGGTCTTGTCGATCTCATAATTGCGAGTGCTCTGGCGGCTGATGTCTTGGGGTGGGGTGACAGTCGTCGCATCGGTCACACCAGCGGGTGGCATGTCGCCGGCAGCGACCTTGGGTGGCAGGGGCGACTGAGCCTGAGCAGTCGTTGCGGCCCCCAGCTGCACCGCACCGGGCGGTTGATTACTCAGGGCACCGGGAATCCCTCCCGGCGCCATTCCCCCTATGCGGCGTTCCTCGCTGGTCTGTTCACTGCGGAGCACCTGACTGGCTGGATCGAAGCGTTCCTGAGTCTGTTCTACCACCGTAAAATCCATATCAGCGCTGACCTGGGCCCGCACCCGCCCCGGCCCCACAATCGGCATCAGCAAAGCCTCGATGCGATTGGCATAGTCCTGCTCGAGGCGGCGGGCATAGGAAAACTGATCCTCGCTCACCCCCACCGGACTCTTGGCGCCATCTTGCCCGCGCGTCAAAAGATTGCCGCGCTGGTCCACGACCATGACCTGGGAGGAATCCATCCCCGGAATGCTGGCGGCAATCAAATGAATGATTGCGGCCACCTGCCCCGGTTCCAGGTTACGACCCGGGTACAACTGCACGATCACCGAGGCGCTGGGCTTTTTCTGGTCACGTACAAAGGCCGATGCTTTGGGCAATGCCAGATGAACCCGTGCCTCCTGTACCGGCTGCAGGCTGGCGATGCTACGGGCCAGTTCCACTTCCAACGCATGCTGATAGCGGGCGCTTTCCATGAACTGGGACACCCCCAATCCCTGGGGCTGTGCCAATAGCTCGAGTCCTCCAGCTGCGCCCTGGGGCAGGCCCTGGGTTGCCAGCTTCAATCGCGCGGCATGCACCTGATCGGTAGGTACCTCGATACTTCCCGTCGTCTCGTCAATGCGGAAAGGAATTTTTTGCGCCTGCAAGGCCTCCATGACCTGCCCGGCCTCCTTGTCCGCAAGCCCTGCATAGAGTGGGCGATAGCCTGGCTGATGAACCCATAGCGCAGTGGACACAAGAATGGCGACGAGCAAGGCCAAGGCTGCGGCAGCCCCTAATACCTGACCTCCCGGTACTGCGGGCAATGGCCCCAGGCGTTCCCGCCAAGCCGAAAGGTTCGAAAACCGTTCGGTCTGTTTTGTTTCAGCAACATCCATGCATCAGGTCTCCGGGCTCACAGGCTCATCCGCATGACGTCTTGGTAGGCGCTCACCACCTGGTTGCGGATCTGAGTAAGCGCCCGGAAGGCCAGGCCAGCTTTCTGCGAGGCGATCATGACCTCTGCCAAATCCACGCCGGCTTGGCCAGATTCAAACTGACCTGCCAGGGCCGCTGCCTGGTGCTGCTCCATATTGACCTGTTCGATGCCGTGTTTGAGCAAGGCCGCAAAGGAGGCATTCGCGTCGGTCGATGCGGCCCTATCCTCTGTTTTTTCAACGCCACCGCCGGCTATCTCTGCCAGGCGGGATATCCCACCAATTCCATTCATGCCTTGCATTGCGTTTCTCCGTCAAAACTCCGCGTCCGACGCGCTACCATGCATATTCCAGGCCAATTAATCCGAACTTGACAGTGTAGACCCTGCCGCATAGCCGCATTCCTGGCTGGCCTCGGAAAAGGATCCACTATTCCGATTGGCGCGCCCGAGCCACTTCGCGCCGATGCAATCGAAACAGCAGCTTCTCCAGCAGGCCAATCGACTCCTCGGATTGGCCGCGCCATTGCGCTCGAATATCCCAACCTCCCTCCACCGGACCGACCTCCTCGATCTGGGCCCAGAACACCACAGGCCAGGGGAGACGCGGTTCAGGGTAAAAATGCAGCATGCCCCACTGCTGCAGGGGCAATGGCCGCGACTCGCACCAACGGACGTCTGTGAGCGTCAGGATCACGGATCGGGGGAAATGGAACCATGCTGGTTCGGGAGGGTGGTTGGCCAGAACCCAATCCAGCAACCAGTTGACACGCGCCGCCAAGGGCGCCAACTCACCGGAAGCATCGCTGGACCCTGGGTAACTCTTGGCAAATACCTCCTCGAAAGTAAGCAATAGGCCCAGCCGGCGTGTTGCGTTCTGTGCTTCTGCAATCAAGGTGGCCGCATCAGGTGCCTGCGCAGGGACCCACTCCAGCGGCAGCAGGGCACCTACCTCACCAGGTGATATTCCGAGCCGCGACATCAGGTGGAATCACCCATGCCGCAATGCGGCCCAGCCGCATCGTTGTAGACCCGGACCGCACCCTGATGCTGACGCAGGCGCTGCAGATCGGCGCCCAACTGGCCGCAGCGGGAAAGCGCGAGTGTTTCCACGCGGACAACCATGGCCTGTAGTCGTTGCAGCCCCTGTGCCAGGGAAAATGCCTCCGCCTCCCCATGGCTTGCCGAGCAAAGTTGTCGTAGCCTGCCTTCAAACTCGCCCTGCACTGCCACGACGGGTTCCCAGTCCCCTGCCTCAGCCTGATCCAGCATGCACTGGGCCAGCGCTTCCAATTCATCCAGCCAACGCTGTCGTTCTGGCCGTAATAGCGACATCACCACGCGCATTGCTCGCCTCAGGGTGCCGGAGATGCCGGTTCGACATTCGGAACCGCTTCGCCCAAGTTGGACTGAGGATCAATCGTCTCCCAGGCAGAACGGATTTGTCGCAACAGGCCAGCTACTTCATCTAGTACATCGGCCCGGCTTTCCAGATTGGCCACCAACAAACGTTCCTGAAGATAGAGGTAGAGCGCATTCAAGTTATCTGCAATGGCGCCGCCCTGGGCATGATTGAGCCCGCCGCGCAAACCTTCGATCAAGGTAATGGCGCGACCGATCTGGGCTCCCTTGAGTCCTGGTTCCGCCCGGAGAAGATGACCCCTCGCGCAAGCGATGGCACGTTCCGCACCCTCCATCAGCATCAGCACCAACCGATGAGGAGGTGCTGATTCCAATGCCCGCAGGGTGTCGACCTGCCGATAAACCCGCAATGCCTCTTCATAACCCATCGCTCCACTCCCCTCGCTCCATGACAGGGGAGTTAGCGTCAGAAATTCGTCCTTCTTTAGATGAGTCGCGAATCATAAATAGGTGCTCAAGCTTGTCCCTGGTTAACCGATACCTCTTGTGGACGGTCTAATTCAGCGCGGAAAGATTCGCGGGCAGATTAAGACCATCTCAATTTAGATACAAAAACGAATACCAGGAGCACGATCATGGCCGTAATCAATACCAATGTGATGTCGCTGAATACCCAGCGCAATCTCAGTTCCTCTCAGGGCATGCTGCAGACTGCCATGCAGCGTCTCTCCTCCGGTCTGCGTATCAACAGTGCCAAGGATGATGCTGCAGGACTCGCTATTTCCGACCGTATGACAGCCCAGATTCGGGGCCTGAACCAGGCCGCCCGCAATGCCAACGACGGAATTTCGGTGGCTCAGACCGCCGAGGGTGCGCTGGGCGACATTACCAATGCGCTGCAGCGCATCCGCGAATTGTCTGTGCAGTCCGCCAACGACACCAACAGCGCGACCGACCGCGCCTCTCTGCAGAAGGAAGTCGGCGCCCTGCAGCAGGAAATCACCCGCATCGCCACACAGACCTCCTTCAACGGCAAAACGCTGCTCGATGGCAGCTTCTCCAATGCTGTATTCCAGGTGGGCGCCAACCAGGGACAAACAATCAGCTTCTCCATCGGCTCGTCCAAGGCCACTGAAATCGGCGCGAACCAAGCCGACTCCAATACGAATGTGGGCGGCGCGCTGACTGCTGCAGCCAACGTCGCTGGCGGAAACAACGTGGTTTCTCAGTCGCTGACCATCTCCGGCACCACCGGCTCGGCCGCGGTCACCGTGGGCACCGATGCCACGGCGCGCGATGTGGCTGCGCTCGTCAATGCCCAGAGCGCCACCACCGGCGTCACGGCCTCCGCGCGCACCGAGGCAACCATCGATGGCCTCAGCGCAACCGGCACCGTGAGCTTCGATCTGTATGGCGCGAACGGCACCGGCGAGACGATTTCGGCCAACGTGGTCAGCACTTCCGACCTGTCGGCACTGTCCGCGGCGATCAATAGCAAGGCGGCCACCACCGGCATCACCGCTGAACTGTCCTCCGACAAGAGCTCCATCAATCTGATCAGCACCGAAGGCTATGACATCGGTATTGAAAACTTCGCCCATTCCGGCGCTGCTGCAGAAACACTGGATGTCGCCGGGGTCACCCTCACCGGCCCCACCGGTGCCGTCCCGGCCGCCACCGACAGCTTGGTGGTGGGCGGCCAGGTATCGTTCAACGCCTCCTCCAACTACACCCTGACCAGCGACGATGGCACCAATACCCTGCTGAGCGCGGGCACAGTGGCCAGCTCGCTGTCTTCGGTGGCCAGCCTGTCGGTCGGCACGCAGAGCGGCGCCAGCGATGCGCTGGCCGTGATCGATGGAGCGCTGGCTTTCGTGGATGACCTGCGCGCTGGTCTGGGCGCGGTGCAGAACCGCTTCAGCACGGCGATTTCCAATGCCCAAGTCACATCGGAAAATGTGAGCGCCGCACGCTCGCGAATCCTGGACGCCGACTTCGCGGCTGAAACCGCCAATCTGACCAAGGCCCAGATCCTGCAGCAGGCGGGCACTGCCATCCTGGCGCAGGCCAACCAAGTACCACAGACGGTGCTGTCGCTGCTGCGCTAAACGCGCAACTTCCATACGTCACACCACGCCGTGGCCCGGATTTCCGGGCCACGGCAACGTTCTCAAGGCATGAGCCGGGTGAACTTCATACAGCGGGTTCACCGCTCCAGCAAATGCCGCAAAGCAGGCCTGCGGCAGGGAGGTTGTCATGGCATCCATCAGTTCTCCCGGCCTCGGTTCTGGGCTGGATGTCAGCGCTCTGGTACAAGGGCTGATTCAAGCCGAGCGGCAGCCCGCTCAGCTGCGCTTCGACCAGCGGGAAGCAGGTCTGCAAACCCGTTTATCCGCCTTTGGCGCCCTCAAAGGGGCGCTGGTCGCCTTGCAGGACAGTCTGGGCGCCCTGCGCGGCTCTAACTTATTTGACCGGATCACCGCCACCATTTCTCAGCCCTCGCTATTCACAGCCAGCATCACGACCGGCGCCCGTGCCGACAATCACCGCGTCGAGGTGGTGCAATTGGCAAGTGCCCAAAAATTGCTTTCAGGGGGATTCACAGCAAATGCCCCGGTAGGCACGGGCACTCTTGCCCTCACTTTGGGGGAAACAAGCTTTGAGGTGGCCATTGACAGCGGCAGCCAGACACTCGCTGGCATCCGCGATCGTATCAATGCCGCCGGTGACAATCCGGGCATCATCGCCAGCATAATCGCCGGTGACGATGGAGAACACCTCATCCTCACTGCCACGCAAACAGGCAGCAACAAGGCCATCACTGTTCTTGCCAGTGGTGGCGATGGCGGACTGGCTCGCCTGAACCATGATCCTCTCAATGCCATTACCGGCAACTTCACCGAACAACTTCCGGCTGCCGATGCCCAGATCCGCATCGACGGCGTGCTGCGCAGCAGCAGCACCAATCGCATTGAAAGCGTTGTTGATGGCGTCAGTCTCGATCTGCTCTCGGCCAGTCCAGGTAATTTCGCCGATTTGCAACTGGCGCCAGATTCCACCGGGGCTCGGAGCACCCTCAAGAAATTTGTCGAGACCTATAACGCCCTGGCCGGCACCCTTGCCAATCTGAGTCGTTACGATCCTGATTCCGGATCCGCCGGTCCCTTGCTGGGTGATTCAGCGGTTCGTGCACTGAGCGCCCAGCTACGACGCGAGTTTGGCGTCCCCCTCAGCGTGGCGGATGGGGATTTGAAATTGCTTAGCGCCGTGGGTATTTCCACCGATAAGACTGGGCTGCTGACCCTGAACGAATCCCGCCTCACCGAGCAGCTCAAACTCAATCCGTCCGGTGTGGCCGCCCTGTTCACTGGTGCGGGTGGACTGGTCGAGCGCATGGATCGAGTGTTATCCGGCTATGGGGATGCTAACGGTGTGGTGGATGCCCGTACGCGCAGTCTGCAGAACGCCATCCGGAACCTGGGCAAAGACAGAGAGCGGCTGGACCAACGTATGGAAAGCCTGCAGAAGCGTTACCTCGCCCAGTTCACCTCCCTGGATGGGCTGGTCGGTCAACTCCAAAGCACCAGCACTTTCCTGACCCAGCAGATTGCCAATATGAATGCCATCAATCGCAGTGGATGATCCCAAGTGCCAAGGACTTGACGGATGAGGCGGAAAAAGCCATCCGATTTTTGGCAAATTCCGCCGCCAATCAAGCACATCACTCACAACTTATTGAATATAAAAAATAAAAAAAATGGATCGATAGTTGCAATAAGAATTCCAAGTAATACGAAGTCGCTGGGGAGAACGTGTCATCATGAAGCTGGATTTTTCCAACAGCCTGGGAATCCACGAACAGGCATTGAAAGCATGGACTGAGCGGACACGCCTATTGGCCGCCAACATTGCCAATGCCGACACCCCGGGCTTTCTCGCCAAAGACCTGGATTTTCGCGCCGTTCTATCTCAGACCACCGGCGGATTGGGGTCGCTTGATCTCACCACATCCCATATGGGTCATCTGAAAGCCACGGCAACATCGCCCGGCGTCCGCTACCGCATTCCCACTCAGCCCTCTCTCGACGGCAACAGCGTGGAATTGCAGCAGGAACAGGGCGCCTTCGCAGAAAACGCCGTGCACTACCAAGCCACACTGCAATTCATCCAGAACCGCATCCGCAGCTTGCAACAGGCCATCACCGGGGGAGAGCGCTGATCATGTCCTTATTCGATGTCTTCACCATCGCCGGATCGGCACTCGAGGCCCAGTCGGCCCGTCTCAATCTCACTGCCAGCAACATGGCGAACGCGAACAATATCGCCGGTTCCCCGGAGCAAGCCTACCGCGCGCGGCAGCCCTACTTCGCGCCTCTGCTAAACGCGGCCCTGCGGGCTGCGCCCGGAGAAGCACACAGTCCCGGCGTGCAAACTCTCGGCGTGCTGGAAAATTCAGCCCCGCCGCCGCGCCTCTATCAGCCCGGCCATGCGCTGGCCGATAAAGACGGTTACGTGTATGGCAGCAACGTCAACCCGATCGATGAGCTGGTCAACATGATTTCCGCTTCCCGCTCATATCAAAACAACGTGGAAGTGCTCAACACCAGCAAAGAGCTGATGCTGCGCACTCTCACGCTCGGCCAGTAGGAATGATCCCATGACAGCCGTTTCAAGCAGCGCCGTCGATGCCCTGGGACTTTCCGTAAGCCAAAAGACCGCTACAAAGCCCGGGGGCGATCTGGGCCAGGATGACTTCCTGTTGCTCATGACCACCCAATTGCGCAACCAGGATCCCACCCAGCCGATGGACAATGGTGCTTTTCTGGGTCAACTGGCGCAATTCAGCACGGTAAGCGGCATCCAGAGCATGCAAGCCAGTTTTGCGGATCTGGCCAACAGCCTGTACACCAACCAAGCCTTGCTGGGTTCCGAATTGGTGGGCCGCAAGGTCCTGATTCCGACGACCACTCTGACCTTAGGCGCAGAAGGATCGGTTCAGGGACAGGTGTCCGCCAATGCGGGAACGGACATCCAGCTCAAGATTCTCAATGGCCAGGGACAACTGGTGCGCACGCTTGCTCCCGTGCCGGACGAGAATGGACTGGGTTTCACCTGGGACGGTCTGGATACTCAGGGAAATCGCCTGCCCCCCGGCACTTATGCGGTGGAAGCCGTAGGGGCATCATCTGCCGGAATGCCCCCCATCCTGCTCGAACAAGAGATCACCAGTGTCAGCCTGGGCCGCGCAGGCGATGCGCTACGCCTCAATCTAACGGGTGGCCAGAGCGTGGACCTGACGCAGGTCCAGCAGATCCGCTAGCCGAAACAAACCCCAACGCCTTTGCTCGAGGAACCCGCCATGAGTTTTCAAGTTGCCCTTACCGGACTGTCCGCAGCCTCCACCGACCTGTCGGTGACCGCCAACAACATCGCCAACAGCAATACGACCGGATTCAAGGAATCCCGTACCAGCTTTGCCGATGTCTACGCGGTTTCCTCCCAAGGCATCAGTGCCACGACGCCGGGCAGTGGGGTACGCGTCGCAAGCGTCGAGCAACAGTTCAGCCAGGGCAGTGTTAACTACACCAACAACAATCTCGATCTGGCGATCAGCGGTGATGGCTTTTTCATCGTGAGCCAGGAAGGCAGCCTGGAATACACCCGCGCAGGATCCTTTGCGGTGGATCGGGACGGTTATGTGGTTGCTCCCAGCGATAATGCCCGCCTGCAGGTCTATCCCCCGATCAGTGGAACCAATAGCTTCAATACCGGAGGAATCGCGGATCTTCGGCTCGACTCCGGCGCCGGCGCCCCTCAACCGTCCAGCGTCATCGAGTTAGGAGCTAACTTCAAGGCGGACGCCACAGCCCCGACAGTTTCCACCTTCGATCCGACCGATCCGGAAAGCTACAACAATGCCGTATCCACCACGGTCTATGACTCCCTGGGGACCGCGCGCACTGCCACGCTTTACGTGGTGAAGGACGGCACCACTGCCAACACTTGGGCCAGCTATCTCTATGTGGATGACACTGCCGTGGGCGCAGCGCAGCCTGTGACATTCAATCCGGATGGCAGCCTGGCCACCCCGGCCGGCGGGAGCGTCGCCTATGGCGCCTTCACACCCACCAATGGCGCCGACCCCCTGAATCTGACACTTGATTTCACGGGCACCACCCAATATGGCAGCAGCTTCAGCACCAATCGATTGACGCAGGATGGTTTCGCCAGTGGCGAGCTCAGCGGCATTAACATCGACGCCAATGGTGTGGTGCAGGCCCGCTACAGCAATGGTCGCTCTATCCCCCTGGGTAAAGTGGCCTTGGCCGACTTCCCCAATTTCCAAGGCTTGCAAAAACAGGGTGATACCCGGTGGACGGAAACCTTTGCCTCCGGCGCCCCGTTGCGGGGAGAAGCGGGTAGCAGCAGCCTGGGCTTGATCCAATCGGGCGCTCTGGAAGCTTCGAATGTGGACCTGACTGCCGAACTGGTCCAGATGATCGTGTCCCAGCGCAGCTTCCAGGCCAATGCCCAGATGATTTCCACTATGGATGAGATTACTCAGACGGTCATCAACATCCGCTGAGCCAAGCCCTGAAGGACATCTAGATCATGGACAAAATGCTCTATATCGCCATGAGCGGGGCAGGCCAAATCCAGCGGGCACAGGCCCGCATCGCCCATAACCTGGCCAATGCCAATACCACAGGCTTCAAGGCCGACTTGGAGAGTTTTCAGGCGCGCGCACTGTATGGCGACGGCCAGCCAAGCCGGGTTTACACCGAAGCCAGCGGGGCGGGCTTCGATCGCGGCGCGGGGGCACTCATTCCGACCGGGGGCGAGTTGGACGTGGCGATCGAAGATGCCGGCTTCATCGCCGTGCAGTCCCCTGATGGCGGCGTTGCCTACACCCGCGCCGGTGATCTGCGGATCACTGCTAACGGTCTGTTGGAAACGGGTGGCGGCCATCCCGTGCTGGGGCAAAACGGCCCCATCGTGCTGCCGCCCGGCAGCCGGATCGAGATCGGTCGAGATGGCACCGTTTCCCTGATCCCGCCTGGGGAGCGCCCTAATACACTGGCGGTTCTGGATCGCATCGAATTGGCCGACCCAGATCCCGCGCAATTGATCAAGAAGGGTACTGGACTCTTTCATCTGCCGGAAGGCCAAAGAGCCGAGCCCGACGCCAACGTCCATTTGATCAGCGGAATGTTAGAAGCCAGCAACGTACGACCCAGCACTGCCCTTATTGACATGATCGCCCTGTCCCGGCAGTACGAGATGCAAGTCAAGCTGATGAAAACTGCCGAGGACAATGATGCCGCTGCCAGTCGCCTGCTGCGGATGGAATGAACCACTCTTTTTCAAGGAATCTCCTATGGATCCCGCACTTTGGGCTTCAAAAACTGGCCTGGACGCCCAGCAAACCCGCATGGCGACTATTGCCAACAACCTGGCCAATGCCAATACGACAGGCTTCAAACGGGGTCGGGTCGTATTTGAAGATTTGATTTACCAGAATCTGCGTCAGGTAGGCGCGCAGAGCAGCCAGCAAACCCAGTACCCGTCGGGGATGAATCTAGGCACTGGGGTACGGGTGGTCGCTACCGAGAAAATCTTTACCCAGGGCAATTTGGTCCAGACCGGCAATGCCATGGATCTTGCTATCCAGGGACGCGGTTTTTTCCAAGTACTGATGCCCGACGGGAGTCTGGGCTACACCCGCGATGGCTCGTTCAATCTGAATGATCAAGGGCAGCTGGTCACCGCCAATGGCTATGTGGTGCAACCCGGCATCAACATTCCCCAGGGCGCGCTCAGCGTGACCATTGGCGGCGACGGAACCGTGACGGTCCAGCTTCCGGGGCAGACGGCACCGGTTCAACTCGGTTCTGTACAAACCGCTGATTTCATCAATCCCGCCGGCCTGCAGCCGCAGGGACAAAACCTGTTCCTGGAATCAGCCGCCTCCGGTCCCGCCCAAATCGGGACCCCGGGACTCAACGGGTTGGGGACCTTGCTGCAGGGCACCGTGGAGAGCGGCAACGTCAATGTCGTGGAAGAACTGGTCAACATGATCGAGACCCAGCGCGCCTATGAAATGAACTCCAAGGCCATCAGTACCACTGACCGCATGCTCGAATACCTGAACAACAACCTGTAAGGCTGGCGCTCCGTGAACTCTATTCCGCGCAGGTTCTCCATCCTGCATAGATTCAGCGTCATGGCTGGGCTGCTCCTAGGAGGTTGCGCGAGCGCGCCGCCGACGCGGTTCGCGGACGTCCCTCCGCCCGCCCTGCCGGCAGTGCAGGCCACCGATGCACTCCCAAACGGCGCAATCTATCGGGCGGAAACCGAGCGGGCATTGTTCGAGGATCGAACCGCGCGGCGGGTGGGCGATTTGCTCACCATCGTCCTGGCGGAGCGCACCGATGCCAGTAAGAGCGCCACAACCAAAGCGTCCAAAAGCCAGAGCGTGGAGATCGCCGAACCTACCCTGTTTGGGCGGAACGTCACCCTAGGCGGAAAACCCCTGCTCAGCGCCTCCATCGAAGGCGACCGGGATTTCAATGGCGAAGGTGCCAGCCAGCAAAGCAACCGGCTCACCGGGAGCATTACCGTCCAAGTCATCGATCGCCACCCCAATGGCAGCCTTTTGGTGAAGGGCGAAAAATGGCTCACCCTGAATCAGGGGCAGGAGTTGGTAAGGATCGAGGGCATCGTCCGCCCGACCGATATTGGCCCAGACAACACCGTCGCTTCCACGCAGGTGGCCGATGCCCGCATCACCTACAACGGCCGGGGTGCGCTCGCCGACAGCAACACCATGGGCTGGCTGGCACGCTTCTTCAATCATCCCGTCTGGCCATTCTGAGGAGATGCCATGTCCACGAATTCGGGTCTTCGCTTGGCGCGCAGTCTGACGCAGGGAGGCATGGCGCTTGCATTGGCCATGGGTATCGCCCCCGTCCATGCTGAGCGGGTGAAGGACATTGCCAGCGTGCAGGGGGTGCGGAGCAACCAATTGGTTGGCTATGGTCTGGTGGTTGGCCTCGACGGCACCGGCGATCAGACCAGCCAGGCTCCTTTCACCATCCAGAGCATCCGCAATATGCTGGCCGAATTTGGGGTGATGGTGCCACCGAACGTCAACCCCCAGCTCAAGAACGTGGCTGCGGTTTCGGTCCAGGCGGAACTGCCCGCCTTTGCCAAACCTGGACAGCGCATTGATGTAACCGTGGCCTCCATCGGCAATGCCAAGAGCCTGCGAGGGGGCAGCCTGATCATGACGCCGATGAAAGGTGCCGACGGCCGTGTCTACGCCATGGCCCAAGGCAATCTCGCCGTCGGGGGCCTCGGCGTCTCGGGGCGGGACGGTTCGCGCATCAGCATCAATATCCCGAGTGCCGGTCGCATTCCCGGCGGCGCTTCGGTGGAACGTGAAGTCCCCAATGCATTTACACAAGGGGACGTTATCCAGGTCAATCTGCACAGTGCCGATTTCACCACCGCCAATCGCTTGGCCCAGACGATTGACCAACGTTTCGGTGCTGGTATCGCTCGCGCAGACGATGCTGCCTCCGTGACCGTTCAGGTCCCCGTCGGCACGGACAATCGCGTGGCCTTTCTCGCCGCCCTTGAAAACCTGGATTTGAAACCCGGTAACGCACCGGCGCGGATCATCGTCAACAGCCGAACCGGTACCGTGGTGATCAACCAAGAGGTGCGCGTCTCGCCCGCCGCAGTGACTCATGGCAGCCTCACGGTCACCATCCGCGAGGATTTCGGGGTCTCCCAGCCCGAACCTTTCGGTCAGGGCCGTACCGTGGTCACACCCGATACCGGTATTGAGGTCAGCCAGGAAAAAAACCGCATGTTCCTGTTTGCGCCTGACGTCGGGCTGGCTGAGATCGTACGGGCAGTGAATGAAGTGGGCGCCGCGCCTGGCGATCTGGTCGCCATTCTGGAAGCACTGAAAGAAGCCGGCGCCCTGCACGCCGAACTGATCGTGATTTGATCCAAGGAAGCCCTCATGATCCCCCCCTCCAGCACCCTGACCGCCGATCCTCATAGCCTCGACGCCTTGCGCCAGCAATTGCGCAATCAGCCCGACCAAGGCAATACCGAAGTGGGGCGACAGTTCGAGGCCTTGTTCATCCAGATCATGCTCAAGAACATGCGTGGCGCCGCGCTCGCCCCGGGCGTAATGGATTCGGACCAGAGCCGGCTTTATCAGGATTTGTTTGATACCCAGATGAGCAGCCAGCTTTCGCAGGGAGAAGGCCTTGGCATTGGACGGACCATTGCCCGCCAGCTTGATCCGCCCCCATCAGCGCCAGCCTTGGAACCTGCGCCACCCCAACATGCCGACCGGATCTTCCAGAATCTGACCCTAAACCGTCCCGTACTTGGCGCGCCGCTACCGCCGCACCCACATGTGGTGCGAATGGATGCCCCGATGGTGCAATCTGCTGTCCTGCCTGAAAACAGGAACCTCCACGCCCATTCGTCACAACGCCCCCTCACCCAGCAAGACCCGGCAATCCCAGCATCTACCGAAGGAAAATGGCCGCCGCGCTCGCCCGAGGCATTCATCAGCGAACTCTGGCCTCATGCGCAACGGGCGGCAGAGGATCTGGGTGTCTCCCCGAAAGTGTTGCTGGCCCAGGCCGCATTGGAAAGTGGCTGGGGAAAACGCCAGATCCGACATGCGGACGGCCGACCCAGTTTCAATCTGTTCGGCATCAAGGCAGGGAAAAGCTGGGCGGGTGACCGCGTTCAGGTAAGCACACTGGAGTACACGGGAACAGTGAGCGAGCGGCGCAGAGAAAACTTCCGCGCCTACGACTCCCTGTCCGAGGCCTTCGACGATTATGTCGGTCTGCTCAAGAACAACTCGCGCTACCGTCAGGCGCTGGAGGCAGGGGAGGATCAGGGGGCCTTCGCCGACGCACTACAGCGCGCCGGTTATGCTACCGATCCTCGCTATGCTGCCAAGATCAAAAGCATCCTGGCCACCCGCATGGCTCATCTGGATAACCCGAAAACCGGCGTGAACCAAGCTTGATCAGAGGACACCACCATGGCCGACATGTTTTCCTCGGGGGTGTCCGGACTCCTGGCATTCCAGAATGCGCTAACGACCACGAGTCACAACATCAGCAATGTGGCGACCGAAGGCTACAGCCGTCAACGGGTGGAACTGGGCACCCGCCCCGCCGAACTTCAGGGTGATTTCTATCTGGGGACCGGCGTCGATAGCCAGACGGTCCGGCGCAGCTACGATCAACTGCTCACTGAACAATTCCGCAATACGGGCAGCGCCGCTGCGCAATTGGATACCTATGCCACGCTGGCCAGTCGCCTGGCTAACCTTCTGGGTACTCAGGGCAATTCAATTTCACCCATGGTATCCCAGTTTTTCAACGACCTTGAAAGCTTGGCCGAGAATCCATCGGGCATCCCTGAACGTCAGGTGGTGCTCACCGACGCCCAAGGATTGACGGATCGGTTCAATACCCTGGATACCCAACTGAACAATCTTCAGGCCGAGGTCAACCAGCAAATCACGCAGGATGTGGGGGAAATCAACCGGCTTTCGACAACGATCGCGGATCTGAACGACCAGATCGTCACCGCACAGAGTCGGAGCAATGGCGCGCCGCCGAATGACCTGCTGGATGCACGCGATGAAGCGCTCCGGCAATTGGCCGCGAAAGTCTCAGTACAGACAGTCACGCAGGATGATGGCGCCATCAACGTATTTGCCGGCAGCGGCCAGGCCTTGGTCGTGGGGCAAAACGCTACTGCACTGATGACGGTGACCGATCCCTATGACCCCACCCGGCTGGGGATCGCCTATGGCGGCGCCACAGGTCCGGTGGTGAGCAATCAATTGACCGGGGGCAGTCTCGGTGGCGCGTTGGCGTTCCGCCGCGAAACCCTGGATCCGGCCCGCAACAGCCTGGGGCGACTGGCCCTGGGAGTGACCGATACAGTCAACGCACAGCACCGGCTCGGCATGGATCTCAATGGTCAATTGGGTGGAGATGTGTTCTCGGTCGCCGCCCCGCAGACCCTGCCCCACCGGGATAACACGGGTAGCGCCAGCCTAACCGCCGCGATCACCGATCCGGCCGCGCTGACACTCTCGGACTACCAGGCTCGTTATGACGGCAGCCAATGGGAAGTGACCCGCCTGAGCGATGGCACCCGGACCATCGGCAGCCTGCCCCTTACGATTGATGGGTTCGCCATCGACCTGACCGGCGCACCTGCTGCAGGAGATCGTTTCCTGATTCGTCCCACCGCCTCGGCGGCCGGAAGCATGGCGGTCCTGATCGAGGATCCGCGCGAATTGGCTGCGGCCAGCCCCATCCGCACGGGCGCCACTCTGGCCAATACCGGCAGCGGCCGCATCAATCCTGGTATGGTGATCGATCCAACTGATCCCGCCCTCAGCACGCCGGTTACCCTTGAATTCCTGACTCCAACCACCTTTTCCGTCAATGGTAGCGGCAGCTATCCCTATGCAGCCGGTGCCGACATTGCCTTTAACGGCTGGCAAATCCAGATTGAGGGCAGCCCTCAAATCGGCGATCAGTTCACCGTCACTCCCAATAGCGGCGGCGTCGGTGACAATCGCAATGCCCTCGCCCTCGCCGGCCTACAATCGAAAAGCCTATTGGAAGGTGGCACCGCGACCTATGGGGAAAGTTACGAGCGGCTGATCGGGGAAGTCGCCAATCGGAGCCGCCAAGCCACTCTGGGACGGGATACCCAGAATCTGCTGAACCAACAAGCACGGGCGGCGCGGGACTCCGTATCCGGGGTCAACCTGGACGAGGAAGCGGCGCAAATGCTGCGATTCCAACAGGCCTACCAAGCCGCGGCCCAGGTGATTGCCACCTCGGATACGCTCTTTCAAACCCTGCTGGACGCCATACGGAGATAATCGTGCGTATTTCGAGCGCCCAAGCCCAACACCAATTGGTCCAGGCCATGCTGGACAAGCAAAGCCAGCTCACCCGGACCCAGCAGCAGTTGGCGAGCGGGCAACGCCTGCTCGCAGCCGCCGATGATCCCGCGGCAGCGGTTCGCACTCTGGCCCTTGATCGTGCCCTCGACCGGCTGGGGATCTATGGGCGCAATGCCGATCTGGCACAGAACCGGCTGCAGGCTGAGGAATCCACCCTATCCGCCATGGGGGACCTCCTGCTACGAGCGCGCGAACTGACTCTGCAGGCGAACAGCGGCGCCCAGAACAACGGCAGCCGCGACGCTATCACCACCGAATTGCGTCAGTTGCAAGCCCAACTCCTGCAATTGGCCAATCGCCGCGATGCACAAGGAGAATTTCTGTTCGGCGGTTACCAGAGCCGACAAGCTCCTTTCCTGCGCGACGCGGCGGGTGCTGTGACCTATACCGGAGATGCCGGACAGCGTTTCCTCTCGATTGGGGAGAACCAGTTGCTGGCGATCAGCGATCCGGGAGAACGGGTACTGCTTGCGGCGCGTGACGGCAATGGCGTATTCCGGACTGCCGTTGACCCCAGCAACACCGGCACGGCTCGCATCGACGCCGGCAGTGTGGTGGATCGTTCAGCCTGGATACCAGATACCTATACCCTGGACATGGTGGCTGCCGATCAATACGAAATCCGCGATAGCGGGGGTGGTTTGGTCGTGTCCGGCGCTTATGTCTCTGATACCGCGATTGTCTTCAACGGCATCCAAGTCACTCTGGTCGGCGCGCCCCAACCGGGCGATCGATTCGAAATTCGCCCCAGTGGTGCCCAGGACATCTTCACCACCCTGACCCAGGTGGTACAGGCCGTCTCAACCATCGACGGCACCCCGGCCGAGGCGGCGCGCCAAGTCAGCGCGCTGGGGCGAGGAATCGAGGAAATCGATCAAGCGCTAAGCCATCTGCAGACGATTCAGACCGAGGTGGGCACCCGATTGGCCACCCTGGACCAGCAGCGGGAAATCAACGCGGATGGGACCCTGGAACTGCAAGCGCTGCGCTCGCAACTACAGGATTTGGACTATACCGAGGCCATTGGCCGACTGAACCTGCAGAGCATGGCGCTGCAGGCGGCGCAGCAAAGTTACCTCAAGCTGCAGGGCCTGTCCCTGTTCAATCTGATGCGCTAAACGCCCAGCGCAGCATGGCGGGCATAGTCCAGTGTAGGCGCAGGCCGGATGCTGCGGGGGGCGCCGCGAAGGGCGCCGCGACCCATTGGTTCGCCACTGCGGCCAGCGCGCCATCAACCCACAGCAAGGGCAGCCGGTCGCGCACCCACGGTGCCAGCCCCGCGCGGCGACACAATTCCGTCAGCATCTGGTGGTGGGCGTGGCCCGGCAGACGGATCCGCTCCCCGCCGCGCCGGAATCCAACCTCGAGGTGCCGGCCGGCAAGGGCCTGGGGATCGAGCCCACCTGGTCCCGAATCCAGAACCAGCCAGCCCAAGCCCCCCGGCAAGGTCAGCGGCTGCGAGGGCGTCAGCCAGGGCAGTTTCACATCCAGTACCGGCGCCAACGGTGGGCCGGCGTAGGCTCGCCCCTGGTGGCGGCGAATCTCCACGCCGGGATAGCCGAGCAGAAGCTGCCGGTCCGCATCGGCTCGGGCCAATTGATCCGCAATCGCCGCCAGCATGCGCGTGCTGGGCAGCGGCAAGCCGGCATCAGCGAGCCAGTGGCGCAGCAGCAGACGGCGCTCCCGCTCCGCTCTTTCGGACCAGCGCGTCAGCACCAGCGCGCCATCGGCCACCATTCCCGCGTCCAATTGCGCCTCGCCCCAAGCCGTCAGTTGTTCGCTGGCCTGTGCGCACTGGCGAGCGCTGCGCGAGAGGGTGCGGGCCGCCTGGGGCCAGCGCGCACGCAAGGCAGGCAATACGGCGCTGCGCAGGTAATTGCGATCAAGCACTGGATCCGCGTTGCTGGGGTCGTCGACCCACGCCAGCTCCCGGGCCTCGGCGTAGTCCCGCAATTGCTCCCGGGTCAGTTCGAGCAATGGGCGCGCCAGCCAGCCAGATTCGAGACG
>Ga0209867_1000132_pt1 | contig 17817 bp, 12 predicted proteins | sample GWRWmT4_4Nov14_FD_187197 | JGI IMG/M metagenome (GOLD analysis project Ga0209867, IMG submission 187197) | Sand microcosm microbial communities from a hyporheic zone in Columbia River, Washington, USA - GW-RW T4_4-Nov-14 (SPAdes) (version 2) | ecosystem: Engineered > Artificial ecosystem > Sand...
CACCGAGAGTGTTTGGATGATAGCTCGTGCGACCGCGGTTGATCTGCTGGCGCATGGCGCCATCGCGCTGATTGTTATGAATCTCCGTCAGGGGGCGATTGATCGGAATCTCGTGAAAGTTGGGTCCACCGAGGCGGATGAGCTGGGTGTCGGTATACGAAAACAGCCGTCCCTGCAGCAGTGGATCATTGGTGAAATCGATGCCCGGGACGATATGACCGACATGAAAGGCCACTTGCTCGGTTTCAGCAAAAAAGTTATCCGGGTTGCGATTCAGCGTCATTTTTCCAATACGCTGCACCGGCACGATTTCCTCTGGAACCAGCTTGGTGGGATCCAGCAGGTCGAAGTCGAATTTGTGCTCGTCTTCCTCGGGAATGATCTGGACCCCCAGCTCCCATTCTGGAAAGCTACCGTTCTCGATCGCTTCCCACAGGTCGCGACGATGAAAATCCGGATCCTGCCCGGAAATCTGCAGCGCTTCGTCCCAGACTACCGAATGCATTCCCAACAACGGTTTCCAGTGAAACTTGACGAAATGGCTCTCACCTTTCTCATTCACAAAGCGGAAGGTATGGACACCAAAACCTTCCATCATGCGATAGCTGCGAGGAATGGCACGATCCGACATGACCCACATGAGCATGTGGGTTGATTCCGGCATCAGTGAAGCAAAATCCCAAAAAGTATCGTGTGCCGATTGAGCCTGGGGAATTTCGTTATGAGGCTCGGCTTTGACGGCATGGATCAAGTCCGGAAACTTCATCGCATCCTGGATAAAGAAAACCGGCATGTTGTTGCCAACCAGATCGAAATTGCCCTCATCGGTATAGAACTTTACGGCAAATCCGCGGACGTCCCGAGCGAGATCCGATGAACCACGTGAGCCCGCAACCGTAGAGAAACGCACGAATACCGGCGTCTTTTTGGCAGGATCCTGAAGAAATTGGGCGCGGGTGACCGATGCCATGGATGCATAAGGCTGAAAATAGCCATGGGCGCCGGCGCCACGCGCGTGAACGATGCGCTCAGGGATTCGCTCATGGTCAAAATGGGTAATTTTTTCGCGAAAAATGAAATCTTCCAACAGACTGGGCCCGCGTTCGCCCGCCTTGAGCGTATTTTGATCATCGTTGATTCGCACCCCTTGATTGCTTGTCATCAGGGAGTCGGCCGAGTCTTCGGTATGAGCGTCCAGACGTTGGCTTTTTTCGTCAAGGTCTGTGGATACGATCGTTGGCTTTGCCATTTGCTTCTCCTTGGGTAGGCCTGTGGGGCAGGCTCGGCAGGCGGTATGAATGCATGCATACCAAGAATGAGTGGGACCTGTCGGTCGTTGATTGGTTCAGTGAGGCGAGGCGCCGAATTCATCCGTAAATTGCGGCATGAGCGGATTTGGATTTATCTCGCTTCGTTGGGCGATCAGTGGCTTGCAAATGGCAGGACCTGGGTACGAGGGATCCGGAAAGTTCCGGTTCTTAGGGATCTCTCGGACAGGCCCCTTAGTGCAGCTTTCCGTGGGTAGCGCAGATAACGGCAGGGAGATTGAACTCAAGTGTCCGCTGCAGCAGCTTGGGGATGCGAGGCCGGTTGGAGGAGTTCGCCGGCGCGCTGGCGCGCCTGTTCCAGCGTGCGGGCATATTCGAGCCGACCCGTCGCACGTCGCAGGCCAACGCGGCGCAGCTTGAGAATCAACCGCGGTGACAGCCCGCACAGGATGACGGCTTGGTCATGGCGATGGGCCTGCTGGATCAGTTCCTCCAGGGCGGTCATGCCGGTCATGTCCATGAGCTGCACATCGCTCATATCCAGCACCAGCACACGGATGCCTGGATCGATGACGTTCAGGGTGCGCAGCGCCTTTTGCGCCGCGCCGAAAAACAACGGGCCATTGATGTCGTAGATCAGCACCCCCGGCAATTCGGCGCCAGCCGGGCCGGAGACGCCATTGCCGCTCAACAGCCGACCCTCCGTAAGATCAATGACGCGCTTGATGAACAGCACCGCTGCCAGGCCCATGCCCACGGTGACGGCCACCACCATGTCGAACAGCACCGTCAGGCTGAAGCAGGTGAGCAGCACCAATACATCGCTGCCCGGCGCATGGCGCACCACACGCACGAAATGGCGCGCCTCGCTCATGTTCCAGGCCGTCATCAGGAGCAAACCCGCCAGCGCCGCCATCGGCAGGTAGGCCAGCAGGCTGGACAAGGCCACCACCGCACCCAACACGACGGCGGCGTGGATGACACTCGCCAGCGGCGAGCGGGCGCCGGCGCGGATGTTGGTGGCGGTGCGGGCGATGGCGGCCGTCGCCGCGATACCGCCGAAAAAGGGCGCAATCAGGTTGCCCAGCCCCTGCCCCACCAGCTCGGCGTTGGGGTCGTGGCGTGTACCCGCCATACCGTCAGCCACTACGGCGCACAGCAGCGATTCCAGTGCGCCCAGCATGGCGATGGCGAACGCCGGGCCCAACAGATCCTGGAGCAGGCCGAACGACAGTCCCAGCGGCTGGCCGTCTGCTCCGGCTTGCAGCCAGGGCAATTGCCACTGCGGCAGGAAGGGCGGGATACCGTGCCCTTCCTGCCCACCCGCGGTCCAGGTGAAGCGGGAGCCAACCGTGTCCACGGCCCAGTCCGGCCCCAGCCGGACCAACACCAGGGAGAGCAAGGTGCCTGCCAGTAGCGCCACCAGATGTCCGGGGAAACGCAGGCCAAGCCGCGGCCAGAACACCATGACGCCGAGGGTCAGCGCCCCAACCGCAAAATCGGCGGCATGCGCCTGGGGCGCCGCAGTCAGCAGGACCCCCAGCTTTTCCCAGTAATGCCCTTCCAGGGCGCCCACCGGCAGACCCAGAAAATCCTTGAGTTGCAGCGTGGCGATCACCACGGCGATGCCGCTGGTGAAGCCCACCGTGACTGGATAGGGCACCAGCTCGATGAAACGGCCCAGTCGTGCCAATCCCATGAACAACAGGATCACCCCCGCCATGGTGCTGGCCGTGAGCAGTCCGCCCAGCCCGAAGCGCTGGACGATGGGCAGGAGCACCACCACGAAGGCCGCGGTGGGACCGGAGACGTTGACCCGTGAGCCGCCCGCAAGGGCAATGATCGCGCCGGCGACGATGGCGGTATAGAGGCCGTGTTGGGGTGGGACGCCGCTGGCGATGGCCAGCGCCATGGCAAGCGGCAGGGCGACGATGCCCACCGTCACACCGGCGGTGAGATCGGCAATCAGGTCGCGTCGGCCATAGCCCTGGGCAAGGCTATCCCGTAGCGCCCGGGCGAGGGGCAGGGAAATGCGCTGATCCATGGCGGATCCTTCTGTCAAAGAGCACGCGGGCAGGCCGCGGGAAACGGCGTTTGATCTTAACCGATCCCGCCCCGCCTTGGGGCTGGGCAGCAATCACCCAACCCGCGATAATGGCCCCAGCCTGGACGCGCTTGTCCAGGCTGGATCAATCCCACTTATGGAGGAGTGCATGGCCAAGCCCCGCGCGATTTTCCGCGAAGAACACGAGATGTTCCGCCAGACCTGTCGCCGCTTCTATGAAAAGGAAGTGCTGCCCTATCACGATCAATGGGAAGAGGACGGCCAGGTCTCCCGCGAGGTCTGGCTGCAGGCCGGCGCGGCGGGTTTGTTGTGCATGTCGCTGCCCGAGCAGTACGGTGGCGCCGAGGCCGATTTCCTGTTCACGGTGGTGCAGGCCGAGGAACAGACACGCGTCGGCGCCTCGGGTCCGGGTTTCATGCTCCACAACGAGATTGTCGCGCCCTACATCTTCAAGTACGGCAACGACGAACAGAAACAGCGCTGGCTGCCGCGCATGGCCAAGGGCGAGCTGATCGGCGCCATCGCCATGACCGAGCCGGGCACCGGCTCCGATTTGCAGGCCATCAAGACCCATGCCCGGCGCGAGGGCGATCATTACATCCTGAACGGACAGAAGACCTTCATCACCAACGGCTACATGTCGGATCTGGTGATCGTGATCTGCAAGACCGATCCCAGCAAGGGTGCCGCTGGCGTCAGCCTGCTGGTGGTGGAAGCAGGGACCCCCGGTTTCGACAAGGGGCGCAAGCTCAAGAAGGTGGGCATGAAAGCCCAGGACACCGCCGAGCTGTTCTTCCACGACTGCAAGGTGCCGGCGACCAATTTGCTGGGCAAGGAAGGCGGCGGCTTTGGTTACCTGATGAGCGAGCTGGTGCAGGAGCGCCTGCTGATCGCCATGGGCTCGATCACGGCCTCCGAGCATGTGCTCCAGCATACGATCGACTATGTGAAGCAGCGCGAGGTGTTCGGCAAGCCGCTGTCCAAGTTCCAGAACACCCGCTTCAAGCTGGCCGAACTCAAGACCCAGGTGACCATCGGCCGCATGTTTGTGGACCAATGCCTGGAACTGCACATGCAAAAGAAGCTGGACGTCACCACCGCGGCCATGGCCAAGCTGTGGACCACCGATCTGCAGTGCGCGCTCACCGATGAGTGCCTGCAACTGCACGGCGGTTACGGCTACATGCTGGAATACCCGGTGGCCAAGGCCTTCGTCGATGGCCGGGTGCAGAAAATCTATGGCGGCACCAACGAAATCATGAAGGAACTGATCAGCCGCAGCTTCCTGTAAGGCGGCTCGCCGGGGTGGGGCCTGGTCCCGCACCGGTGAGCGGGACGGCGCTGCGACAGCCAGACTTCCCTGCGACCGGTTGCGAGCCGGTCGCCAAGTGATCGATCAGCCGTGGGCGCAGCCGCACGTGCGTTTGCCGCAAGGCATGGCGGGTGCACTGGCCTCGCCTCGGGTGATCACCTGCCCGCCGGTGATGAGCCGGTTGAGTGGCGCGGCAGCCGGCGTATCGCCAGTCGCTTCGCCGGTTTCCGCGCACAGATCGCCCCAGGTGGCGAGGTGGCGGCTGACACTGTGCCAGACGGACACGGTCCGGCCGTTGTCGGGGCAGTGGTAATCGTAGGTGGGCATGGTCATGACCTCGCAGCTTGGATAAAGTCAACGCCGACGATGCATTCGGGCACGCGGCCAGTTTAAATCAGGTTTCAGGTCAGTGTGATCCCTTGGACGCCGACTTGACCTTTCCTTTCAACACGCAGGGAACCAGCATGAATCGACGGGGCTTTCTTCAGGGTTTCGGGGCTGTGATGCTGTGGAGCGGATTGCCGCCGCTGGCCAAATCCGCCTGGGCAGCGGCCGAAGGGCTCGCCTTCGGGCCGGCCGCGCCTTTTTCATTCGATACGCTGCAACAGCAGGCGCGCGCCTTGGCGAGCCGTCCCTTTCAGGCGCGCCCGGTCAAAGCGAACGCCACCCTGGAGTCCATCGATTTCGATACCCACCAGAAGCTGCGCTACCGCAAGGAAAAAGCCTTGTGGGGTGATGCCAGCCATCCCCATGGCGTGCAGTTTTTCCATCTCCACCGTTGGGTCCGGCAGGGCGTCAAGATCCATGTGCTGGACGGGACGAATGCGCGCGAAATGGTCTATCGACCGGACTATTTCAGCTACGGCGATACCGGGCTCGACAAAATCCTGCCCAAGGATCTGGGCTTCGCCGGCTTCCGGGTACTCAATGAAGGCAAGGACGGGCCGGATTGGCTGGCGTTCCAGGGCGCGAGCTACTTCCGCACCAGCGGTCCACTGGATCAATACGGCCTGTCGGCTCGCGGCGTTGCCATCAACACCGCCCTGCCCGAGCCCGAGGAATTCCCGCTGTTCACCCAGTTCTGGCTGGATCAGGCCGAGGGCGGTGAGCCGGTCACGATCTATGCCCTGCTGGAAAGCCCCAGTCTCACGGGTGCCTATCGCTTTGTCTGCAAGCGCGGTTCCAGCATCACCATGGAGGTGAGCAGCGTGGTGTTTCCCCGCACCGCGATTACGCGCTTGGGCATTGCGCCCCTGACCAGCATGTTCTGGTACAGCGAGGCCAATCGCCGCCAGGGCACGGATTGGCGCCCGGAAATCCATGACAATGACGGCCTGGCGCTATGGACCGGCGCGGGCGAGCGCATCTGGCGACCGCTCAATAATCCCCACAACGTGATGACCAACAGCTTCTTCGACAACAATCCGCGCGGCTTTGGCCTGCTGCAGCGCGACCGCAACTTTGACCATTTCCAGGACGATGGGGCCTATTACAACCGCCGTCCCGCCCTGTGGGTGGAGCCTTTGGGGGAATGGGGGGAAGGTGCCGTGCAGTTGGTGGAAATCCCCACCAACGATGAAATCCACGACAACATTGTTGCCTATTGGGTCCCCAAGGCTGACGTCACGCCCGGTTCCCGCTGGGCATTCGATTATCGCCTGCACTGGGTGGACCAGGAGCCTTATCCGCTGGAGCAGATTGCGCGGGTGGTGGACACCTGGATCGGGCGCTCCGGCATTCCCGGCCAGGAAAAGGGCATCCGTCCCGAGAATGCCCGCAAGTTCGTCATCGATTTCGCCGGGTCAGGCCTTGCCGAGATGCCTCAGCGTTTCGACATCGTGCCCACAGTGTGGGCATCCCGGGGTCGGGTCGCCGGCAGCTATTCCCTCAAGGTGGTGGGTTCGGATCGCTGGCGTGTGGTGTTCGACCTGCTCGATGTGGAAGGCACGCAGCCGGTGGATCTGCGCTGTTTCCTGCCCTTGCGCAACCGGCCTCTGACGGAAACCTGGCTGTTCCAGTACCTGCCGGATGCCCACCGCCTGTAGGAAATAACCCATACCTTGGCAATGGGGTATGGGCTATGCTGACACCGGCAACATTCAGAGTCTTTTCCAGTTTCACATCGGGCCGTGCCGGACGCGCGGCCTTCAAATGACCATCATGGAGGAAGCATCATGAGTTATCGTTTTGACGGCAAAGTGGCCATCGTGACCGGCGCGGGTCATGGCCTGGGGCGCTCCCATGCGCTGGAACTGGCGCGCCGCGGCGCCAAAGTCGTGGTGAACGACTTGGGCGGCAATATCGACGGCACCGGCGGTTCCAGCGAGGCCGCCCGGTCCGTGGTCGAGGAAATCAAGGCCATGGGCGGGCAGGCGATCGCCAACGGCGGTTCGGTGGCCGATCCCCAAGGCGCCCAGAGCATGGTGGACGACGCCATGAATGCCTGGGGGCGGATCGACGTCCTCATCAACAACGCCGGCATCCTGCGCGACAAGAGCTTCAAGAACGTCACCATGGAAGACTTCCGTCTGGTGGTCGACGTGCATCTGATGGGCACGGTGCTGGTGACCAAGGCAGCTTGGCCGATCATGAACGAACAGGAATATGGCCGCATCGTGGTGACCACCTCCGCCTCGGGGTTGTGGGGCAATTTCGGCCAGACCAACTACAGCGCCGCCAAGCTCGGCATCGTCGGCTTCATGAACACCCTGGCCAAGGAAGGCGGCAAAAAGAACATCAAGTGCAATGCCATTGCCCCCATCGCCGGCACGCGCATGACCGAGGGCCTGATGCCCAAGCAGATGCTCGATCAGCTCAAGCCCGAACTGGTCACGCCAGGCGTGGTGTACCTATGCACCGATGAGGCCCCCAATGGCTTCATCCTTCAGGCCGGCGGCGGTCGTTTCTTCCGCGCCCAGATGCTGGAAAACCAGGGCGCCACCATCAAGGAGCCGACTGTGGAGTCGGTGGCCGAGCAGTGGGAAAAAGTCGGCGACATGGCCAAGGCCCGCGGTCACTGAATCTTTCCGGTTTTCCTTCTGGCCCTCGCATTCGGGGTCAGAAGGGATCCCGGCCTGGCCGCACACCTGATGCGGCTTGGCGCCTCAACCGGCGGCGACCGTTCGGCGGCTGGAGGTGGTGACGCCCAACAGACTGTTCTATGCTGGGCCGATATGCGCATGGAAGGAACTGTTTGCGCGCTCCAGCCTACGAAGGAAATCTCATGGATGAGAACATCAAGCAGCGGTTTGATCTGACCGGCAAGGTGGCCGTGGTCACCGGCGCCAGCAAGGGCATCGGCGAAGCCATCGCCCGCGGGCTGGGGGAATTCGGCGCCACCGTGGTGGTCTCCAGTCGCCGCCTCGAGGCCGTGGAAAGCGTTGCCGAACAGCTATGCGCCGCCGGTATCCAGGCCAGCGCGCTCGCCGCCCACATGGGTGACATGGAGCAGGCGCGGGCGTTGGTGGACGCAGTGGTCGCGCGCCATGGCGGCCTGGACATCATCGTCAACAATGCCGCCACCAACCCGGTGTTCGGCCCCATGATGAATGCCGATGAATCGGTGTTCCAGAAAATCATGGCGGTCAATGTGCAGGGACCGCTGGAGCTGTGCAAGCGGGCCGTGCCGGTCATGCGCAGCCGGGGCGGCGGCTCCATCGTCAATATCGCCAGTGTCGGCGGCCTGAATCCCGAGCGCATGCTGGGGCTCTACAGCGTCAGCAAATCCGCCCTGATCAGCCTGACCAAGGTCATGGCCAAGGAATGGGGCGGCATGGGCATCCGTGCCAACGCCATCTGCCCCGGGCTGATCAAGACCAAATTCAGCCAGGCCCTGTGGCAGAACGAACAGGTGCTCAAGCAGGCCTTGGCCATGGCACCCATCAGCCGCATCGGCATGCCGCAGGATCTGGCTGGCTTGGCGGTCTTCCTCGCCTCCGATGCCGCAGCCTATTGCACCGGTGGCGTGTTCGTGGCCGATGGCGGCCTAACGGTTTGAATTCGGCGGAGGCCGCGCGATGTACAAGCTCCATGGATTTGCCCTGAGCAACTACTACAACCTCGTGAAGCTGGCCTTGCTGGAAAAGGCCCTGCCGTTCGAGGAAGTCGCGGTTTTCCCGCCGGCCAAGCCGGACTTCCTGCAAAAAAGCCCCATGGGCAAGATTCCCTGTCTGGAGGTCGGCACGGGGCGCTACCTGACCGAGACCCAGGTGATCCTGGATTATCTGGAGGAAACCCATCCCGAACCCGCCCTCTATCCCGAAGATCCCTTTGGTCGAGCCAAGGTGCGGGAGCTGATGCGGGTGATGGAGCTGTATCTGGAGCTGCCGGCCCGGCGGCTCTATCCGGCGGCATTCTTTGGTGGCGCGGTCAGCGAGGAAACCCGCAACGAGGTGCGCGGTGTGCTGGAAAAAGCGTGCGATGCCTTGCAGAAAATGGCACATTTCGACGCCTATCTGACGGGCGACACCCTGACCTGGGCCGATCTGGCGGCGGTGATCCACTTGCCGGTGGTTTCCCTGGCGACCCGTCGCGTGTATGGCGAGAACCTGCTGGCGACGATCCCGGGCGTGGCGGATTATCTGGAGCGACTCCGGGCGCGCCCGACTGTGCAGACATTGCAAGAAGCGCAGAACCGCGCGGCCTCGCAGATGTTCAAGCGCCCCAGCTGAGGCGAGCGGCCGACCTTGGGGCGCGGCTCTCTTTCTTGACAGTTTGGACGGGCCCCACGATAATCCCGCGTTCAGCGCGCCCGTAGCTCAGCTGGATAGAGTACCTGGCTACGAACCAGGTGGTCGGAGGTTCGAATCCTTCCGGGCGCGCCACTCTATCCCCGCCCCGCGTCCTCGCACATCCCCTGTTTATTCCTCGCTGCGGTTAAAGGCAGCCGCCCCTGATCGGTTTCGGATCGGACCATACGCTCATCACCCGCCTTGACGGGCTGAATCATTTGCCAGCTTGTTGCCGCTTTGTTTCGATGAGCATCAAGCTGTCGCCGTGGGCAGGCAGTCAGCGCTTGATCGGATGACAGGTTTCGGCCTACTGTTTCCAAAGCGCTGGACTTCTCGTTGCCCCTCCTTGATGCTGGACTGGAATGATGGGCCGATAGGCCTCGAACCGTGGACGCCGCTGCTTTGCGAGCGGCTTTCTAATTGCCGCGATCTTCATACAGTTTTGCCCTGACCCTGGCAATGAACATGCATTGGGCGGCTGTGTCGGCGTTCCGGTGCCCTTTGGCCGCAATTTGATGGCGGAGCCCCGCCTTGATCACCCTCAATATCCAGCACATCACGACTTATCGCTATCGTCAGCCAGTCAGCCTTGGGCCACATCGCCTGATGCTGCGGCCACGGGAGAGCCGCGATCTGCGCCTCATCAAGAGTGAGGTGGCGGTCACGCCCACCGCGACAGTGACCTGGGCGTATGACGTCTTCGGCAATGCGGTCGCGATGGCCAGCTTCCAGGCCCAAGCCGCAACGCTGGTCATCAGCAGCGTGACGGAACTCGAACTCGACACCGAGGCCTGGCCGATCTTCGAGGTGGCGGCTTCCGCCATCACTTACCCATTCCGCTACTCCCCGGATGAATGGACCGACCTCGGCGCCTTGGCGCGCCCGCAATACCCTGACCCGTCAGGGCAGTTGAAAAACTGGGCACGGACCTTCGTCGGGGGCAATCCAACCGATACCCTGGCGCTGCTCAAGGACTTGAGTGTCGGGATTCCGGGCTGGATCAGCTACCAGAGCCGCGAAGATGAGGGAACCCAGTCGCCCATTCAGACCCTCGATCGGCGCTGGGGGTCGTGCCGGGATTTCGCGGTGCTGTTTGTCGAAGCGGCGCGCAGCCTGGGTTTCGGCGCCAGGATCGTTTCGGGCTATCTCTACAATCCGGATCAGGGCAAGGCGGATCCCCGCTGGGGCGGCTCAACCCACGCCTGGGCGGAAGCGTACGTCCCCGGCGCCGGCTGGATCACGTTTGATCCCACCAACCGCAGTGTCGGCGGCCACAATCTGATCCCCGTTGCGGTCGCGCGTGATATCCGGCAGGCGATGCCGGTGGCGGGGAGTTTTGTCGGGGCAAGCGATGTCTTTCTGGGGATGTCGGTGGAAGTCCGCGTCACCGCGTAGCAGCACTGTCCTGCCCTGCTGAAAAGAGGTATCGACAGCATTGCTCGTTGCTGGAGTTCTTAGCAATCCGCAAGGAAGGGCTGGGCTGCGGATCTGGATAGCGGACACCGGAATTCGTGCCCTCCGATCCCTTGATCTTGCAGCGGTACTGATGGCACTAACTCATCGCAGTCACCCACATTTGGAATCGCCGCAATTCAAGCAGGTCATGCAGCCGTCCATCATGACGACGGCCTTGGTGTGGCATTTGCCGCAAAGCTGCGCGCCGATGGGAAAGGCGCCCTTGCCGGTAGTGACCTCGTTGGTGCGGGCTTCGTACTGGGCGCGCTTTTCCTCGATCAACTTGAGCTGGCGCTCGTCCAGTTCCGCGTCGGGCAGCATGCCGATGAAGCGCAAATGGCGCTCGATGACATCGCCGATTTCGGCCACGAGCGAGGGCATGTAGCGCCCGCCGGGCTTCCAGTAGCCGCCGCGCGGGTCGAACACGGCTTTCAGTTCCTCGGCGAGGAAAGTGATGTCACCACCCTTGCGGAATACGGCAGAGATGATGCGGGTGAGCGCCACGATCCACTGGAAATGCTCCATGTTCTTGGAGTTGATGAAGATCTCGAAGGGGCGCCGGTGTTGGTGCTCGGTGCCTTCGTTGAGCACCAGGTCGTTGATGGTGATGTACATGGCGTGGTCGCCCACCGGCGGCTTGATCTTGTAGGTGGCGCCCACCAGCAGGTCGGGCCGCTCCAGTCGCTCGTGCATCTGGATGACGTTGTCGCGGGGCGGCTGGGGGACGGCGGCGGGCGCGGACGTCTTGGTCTCGTCGCTGGCGACCTGGTAGCCGATGATGGGTTGGTTGATCTTGATGGCCATGGTGGACTGCTCCCGGCGCGCGATCGCGGCGCTCATTTCAATTCAAACAATCGGGGCGGCATCCTGCGCGTTGGCCGGACGCCTGACTCTACTCAGAACCGGCCGTAATAGCCCTCTTTGAGGGCGTCGAACAGGTTGGCGGCGCTGTGTGTTTCGCCGTCATATTCCACTTCCTCGTTGCCCTTCACTTCCACCTCGGTGCCATCGGCCAGGGTGAAGACATAGGTGGTGTTGGCCAGGTCCTTGTCCTTCACCAGCACACCCTGGAAGGCCGCCGGGTTGAAGCGGAAGGTGGTGCAACCCTTCAGGCCCTTTTCGTGGGCGTAGAGGTAGATTTCCTTGAAGTCCGCGAAGGGGTAGTCGGTGGGCACGTTCGCGGTCTTGGAGATGGAGGAATCGACCCATTTTTGCGCGGCGGCCTGGATGTCGACGTGCTGGCGTGGGGTGATGTCCTCGGCGGTAATGAAATAATCCGGTAGCCGGGTTTCGGTGGCTTCCCCGTTGGGGTCGGCCTCGGGATTCACCAGGCTGCGGTAGGCCAGCAGCTCGTAGGAAAAGACGTCGATCTTTTCCTTGGTCTTGCGCCCCTCGCGGATCACGTTGCGCGAGTAATGGTGGGCGAAGCTGGGCTCGATGCCGTTGCTGGCATTGTTGGCGAGCGACAGCGAAATGGTGCCGGTGGGCGCGATGGAGCTGTGATGGGTGAAGCGTCCGCCGCGCTCGGCCAGCGCCTCGATCAGATCCGGGCGCACACTGGCGACGCGCTGCATGTAGCGGCTGTAGCGCGCCCACAGCACGCGGCCGGGAACCTGGTCGCCGACCTTGAGGCCGTCTTTGGCCATCTCCGGGCGCTTGTGCAGCATCTCATGGGTGACCTCGAAGGGCTCGTCCATGATCGGCGCGATGCCCTTCTCCTCGGCCAGTTCCAGCGCCACCTCCCAGCCGGCGATCGCCATCTCCCGCGCGACCTGTTCGGTGAAGGCAATGGATTCGGGCGAGCCGTAGCGCAGACGCAACAGGGTCGCGGCGGAGCCCAGCCCCAAGAAGCCCATGCCGTGGCGGCGCTTGCGGCGGATTTCTTCCTGTTGCCGCGGCAGCGGCAGGCCGCTGACTTCCACCACGTTGTCCAGCATGCGGGTGAAGATGCGCACCACTTCGCGGTATTCGTCCCAGTCGAAACGGGCGTGTTCGGTGAAGGGGTCGCGCACGAACTTGGTCAGGTTGACCGAGCCCAGCAGGCAGGCGCCGTAGGGCGGCAGCGGCTGCTCGCCGCAAGGGTTGGTGGCGCGGATGTGTTCACAGAACCAGTTGTTGTTGTCCTCGTTCACCCGGTCGATGAGGATGAAACCGGGTTCGGCGAAGTCGTAGGTGGAACTCATGATGAGGTCCCACAGGCGCAACGCCTTGATGCGCTTGTAGATGCGGCAGGCCACCAGCCCGGCGTCGTTGACGATGTAATCGTCGTGGGTGGGCCATTCGCGCCACAGGACGTCAGCGTCGTGGTGGACGTCGATACCGTCCGCCGTGGCTTCCTTGCGCTTGATGGGGAAGGCGAGCGGCCAGTCGGCATCGGTCTTGACGGCGTGGATGAATTCATCGGTGATCAGCAGCGACAGGTTGAACTGGCGCAGGCGGCCGTCCTGGCGCTTGGCGCGGACGAAGTCCACTACGTCCGGATGGCCTACGTCGAAGGTGCCCATCTGGGCGCCACGCCGGCCGCCGGCCGAGGAGACCGTGAAACACATGGCGTCATAGATGTCCATGAAGGACAGCGGCCCCGAGGTGTGGGCACCGGCGCCGGAGACATAGGCGCCGCGCGGGCGCAGGGTGCTGAATTCATAGCCGATGCCGCAGCCGGCCTTGAGCGTGAGGCCTGCTTCGTGGACCTTGTCCAGGATGTCATCCATGGAATCGCGGATGGTGCCGGACACGGTGCAGTTGATGGTGGAGGTGGCGGGCTTGTGTTCCAAGGCGCCGGCGTTGGAGGTGATGCGTCCGGCGGGGATGGCGCCGCGCCGCAGGGCCCAAAGGAATTTGGCGTGCCACGCCTCGCGCAGCGCCGGGGTTTCCACGTCTGCCAAGGCCCGCGCCACGCGCTGGTAGGTGTGGTCCACGGTCAGGTCCAACACCTTGCCGGCCTTGGTCTTGAGGCGATATTTCTTGTCCCAGATGTCCTCGGAAGCGGGCTGGAGCGGGAGATCGTCAGGGGCGGGAAGGTTCAGGTTCATCGGCATGATGCTCACGGGCGGGTGCTCCTTGCGGGGACTACGCATCTGGAATGGGAATTCATGTACAACATCTTGTGATGCGCAGGGGAAAGCCTAGGCGCCCGCAAGGCCGCTGTCAACGCTTACCCCCGCTTCTTTTAAAACAATGACTTCCTTTTAAGTCGTTTAAATACAATTGGTTGCAAATGGCTTGACGATTTCGGCATGGTGCGCTAGAGCGCTTGGCTTACGGCGCGCGACGGCACAACATCTTGTGTTTATCTGCATCGTAGGCCGGATTGATCGACGGGGGGATGTTTGGGCTATAGTCGCAGCCGTTGCGGAACGAAATGCGGGGCACTCTGTCCCATGCCCATCCCCTGATAGGGCCCGAAATTGCGTCGGTGTCCATGGGTTCCCGGATTGATGAAGAGGTGTTGGCATGAAGGTGGTTTCCATGGAAATGGGCGGTGTTCGACACCAGAACGTGTTATCGAGCCTGGTGTTGACGGCGAGTTTGCTGTGTGCGGCGCCGTTCCCGGCGCCAGCCGCCGTGCCATGGCAGGTGCTGAACAGCCAGGGGGTGCCTTCACTCGCGCCCTTGCTGGAGAAGATCAGCCCAGCGGTGGTCAACATCGCCACGCGGGGAACCACCGAGGTGCGCAATCCCCTGATGGATCACCCGATGTTCGAGGATCCTAACTTCCGGCGCTTCTTCGGCATGCCCGACGGACCGCAAACCCAGGAAACCCAGAGCCTGGGCTCGGGGGTGATCGTCGATGCGCGCAAAGGCTATATCCTCACCAACGCGCATGTGATCAAGGGTGCGGACGAAATCAAGGTCAACCTCAATGATGAGCGCGAATTCACCGCCAAGGTGATCGGCGCCGACGAGGAGACCGATGTCGCCCTGATCCAGATCGAGGCCCCGAATCTGACTGAATTGTCCCTGGCGGACTCCGACAAGGCCCGCCCAGGGGATTTCGTGGTGGCCATCGGCAATCCCTTCGGCCTGCGCCATACCGTCACCTCCGGCATCGTCAGCGCCACCGGTCGTTCGGGCATCGGCGATCCGGACAGCTTCCAGGACTACATCCAGACCGACGCATCCATCAATCCCGGCAATTCGGGGGGCGCTTTGGTCAATTTCCAGGGTGAACTGATCGGGCTCAATTCAGCCATTCTTTCCCGCAGCGGCGGCAATATCGGCATTGGTTTTGCCGTGCCGGCCAATATCGCCCGCCAGGTCATGCAGCAGCTCATCCAGTACGGCGAGGTCAAGCGTGGCCGACTGGGAGTTGTGGTGCAGAACATCACCCCCGATCTGGCCAAGGCCTTTGGCTTGAGCAGCAATGCGGGCGTGCTGGTGGCCCAGGTGCAGCCCGGCTCGGCCGCGGACAAGGCGGGGATCAAGGCCGAGGATGTCATCATGACCATCAATGGTCGTGGCGTGCAGAGCTATCGCGACCTGCGCAACACCATCGGCCTGCTGCGGGTGGGCGACAAGCTGACGTTGGAAATCCAGCGCAATGGCAAGCGTCAGGTCATCAACACCTCGGTGGGTGAGGCGGCGGAACTCAAGGAAGCCGCCAATGCCACGGCCACAGTCGCCAACGCCAAGCTGGAGGGCGCGCAATTCGGCCCTGCCGAGGATGGCAACGGCGTGGAAGTGAGCGAGGTGAAGCCGCAATCGCCCGCCGCGCGCAATGGTTTGCGTCCTGGGGATGTGATAACCGCGATCAATCGCCGCCCAGTGCGCAGCGTGGCGGAATTCCAGCGCGCCGTGAAGGGCCAGGACAGCTTGTTGGTGACGCTCAATCGGGGTCCGGGTACCTTGTTCCTGGTCATCAAGTAAACCCGTATGGGGTTTCAGGCAGCGGCCTGCGCGAGCGAGGCTGGGCATGCGGCCGCTGGATACCCGGCAAGAGGATGCGCTCGCGGCTTGAGGTCAGGACCTCCCCGCTTTCAGCCCCAGAGCATGCGCAAGCCAATGAGGGTGGCAAAAACGGCAAAGATGGCCCGCACCCAGCGCTCCGGCAGGCGGTGCGCCAGCCGGGCACCATAGGGCGCGCACAGCAGCGTGGCGGCGCCCATGCCGGCGATGGCGGGCCAATGGAGAAATCCGCTGCTGTTCGGCGCGAGCCCTGCCACGTGCCGGCCTACCAGGAGATACCCCAGGCTGCCAGCCAGGGCGATGGGCAAGCCGCAGGCGGCTGCGGCGCCGATGGCGGAGCGCAGTTCCAGGCCGCGATGGTAGAGATAGGGCATGGTCAGCGAGCCGCCACCGATGCCGACCAGGCCGGAAAGCAGGCCTATGATGCCTCCCGCGCCCATCAGGGCAAGGGCGCCCGGTAGCGGGCGGCCGGCGATCTGCCTCGGGGGGCACAGGCTGCGCACGGCGATGAACAGCAGGAACAGCCCGAATCCGCGCCGCAGGATGGGGCCGGGCAGTTGGGCGGCCAGGCTGGCGCTGAGCAGGGTGCCGATGAGGATGCCGGGCGTCATCTGGCGAACCAGGGTCCAAGGCACGCTGCCGCGCTGGTGGTGGGCGCGGATGGACGACACGGCGGTGAGGGTGATGGTGGCGAGAGAGGTGCCCAAAGCCGTTTGCATTACCACTTCAGGCGCAGCACCCTGCGCCGGCAGCGTGTAGACCAGCACCGGCACCAATATCATGCCGCCGCCGATACCCAGCAGGCCGCCTAGAATGCCCGCCAGGGCACCGGCGATGAGATAGAACAAAAGGCTTTCCAAATCACCTCACTCCCGTCATGGTGACGGTTGCTGGGGAAATCGTCTGATTGTCCCATGGATCGTCAAACAGACGCTTTTGAACAACTGAGGAGCGGAGCGGATGAGCAAGCGGCGGGAATGGCAATCGACGGCGGTACTGGCCGCATTGCTGCTGGGCGTTGCAGGATGCTCGCGGGAGGCGCCCGAACCCGCTCCACCCCCGGCGTCGCCGTCGGCTCCGGCGGCCGATGCGCCGGCTTCAACCCCCGTTCAGGAGATGGCCCCGGTGGATATTCCCTTTCGCAAAGTGGTGCTCGACAACGGGCTGACGGTGATCGTCCATGAGGATCACAAGACGCCCATCGTCAACGTGACCGTCTGGTATCACGTCGGTTCCAAGAACGAAGTAGCCGGCAAGACCGGCTTTGCCCATCTGTTCGAGCACCTGATGTTCAACGGCACGGAGCATTTCAACGACGATTATTTCCGCCCCTTCGAGCAGGTCGGGGCGACCGAAATGAACGGTACCACCAGCCGCGACCGCACCAACTATTTCCAGAACGTCCCCGCGCCGGCACTTGATCTCGCCCTGTGGATGGAGTCCGACCGCATGGGCCATCTGCTCGGCGCCATCGACCAGGGCAAGCTCGATGAACAGCGCGCGGTGGTGAAAAACGAAAAACGCCAGCGTGAAAGCGCGCCCTACGGCAAAGTGTGGGAGCTGATTGCGAAGAACACCTATCCCGCCGGCCACCCGTATTCCTGGACCACGATCGGCGCCATGGAAGATCTGGATCAGGCCAAGGTGGAGGACGTGCATGAATGGTTCAAGACCTACTACGGTCCGACCAATGCGGTGCTGGTGATCGCGGGGGATGTGGACACGGACACGGCGATCGCCAAGGCGCGGCAGGCGTTCGGCAGCATCCCGCCGGGACCGCCGGTGACGCGCCCCGCCAAGGACTTCGCGCCACTGGCGCAGCCACGCCGCGTGAGCCTGCAGGACCGCGTGGCCCAGGGCCGTCTGTATGCGGTGTGGAATGTGCCCGAATGGGGGCACGCGGACCTGCCGGTGCTCGATCTGGCGACCACCGTGCTGGGATCCGGTAAGACCTCTCGGCTGCATCGGCGCCTGGTGGAGCAGGAGCAACTGGCCACCGACGTGAGCCTGGGGCTTGATCCCGGTGAACTGGGTTCGCAAGTGTATTTGATGGCGACCGCTCGACCCGGAGCCGACCTGGCG
>Ga0209867_1000133_pt1 | contig 17805 bp, 17 predicted proteins | sample GWRWmT4_4Nov14_FD_187197 | JGI IMG/M metagenome (GOLD analysis project Ga0209867, IMG submission 187197) | Sand microcosm microbial communities from a hyporheic zone in Columbia River, Washington, USA - GW-RW T4_4-Nov-14 (SPAdes) (version 2) | ecosystem: Engineered > Artificial ecosystem > Sand...
ATGCAAAGTCAAGAAGAACCTTTAGATTTGAAAAAGGTGTTGTTAAACCAACTTTTTTATATATCTCATCCTTCGGTTTCAACGTTGGAATGCAGCTTAAACTTGAAATATTTTTGTTTTGGGTCAGAGAACCTTTTCGAAAAAATTACAAATGAAATCATCGAAATGGTTAAATGTAACCCTGAACAGGTCACCATAAAAAATAAAATTTTTACTATACTTTTTAAGGATATTGCAGCCATAAAATTATTAAATATTTTATTTAAGGAGAATACGGATCATGCACTATATCAAATTTATAAAAACTGGATAAAAGGCTCCGAATGGTTAAGTATGACCTTTTAACTCTTTTGATTCCAAAATGTTACCACTTTGAACTCTTTTGCCCAAAGGGTAAAAGATGAGACACCACGGCAGTGAAAGGGTTAAGCCTGTAAACTAAAATTGAATTTTTTCCCTTAAAATATGATTATAAATAAACATTAAATATGACTAATGGATTGCAAAAATATGCTTCGTCTTTACCATACGAAATTAAAATTAATATACTAAAGAGATTACCATATGATAATATTATATGGGTTAGCGATCCATACTTTTGGATCGAATATTGGAAGTATAACACCACTCCAGTTACAGACACCTTTGTGCCTAATCCAGAACAAGAGTATGTTTTGAGGTTGATTGAGTCTGGAAAAAATATTTTTATAAATGCTCCCGCTGGAACGGGTAAATCGGCCTTAATCAAGCATTATGTCGAAACCAACAAACAAAATAAACTAATAGGGTTAACGTCAACCACGGGAATATCCGCACTTAATATTGGTGGATCAACGCTCCATTCTTTTTTGGGTATCGGTTTAGGAAACGACGATGTGGAGGATTTATACGATAAAATAATTAGAAATAAAGATAAAAGAGATTTATGGTTGAAATTAAATCTTTTAATTATTGACGAAATAAGTATGCTTCACCCAGACATTTTTAATAAACTTGAAAAAGTAGCTCGATTGGTGAGGGAAAACAAGCTTAAATTTGGGGGAATTCAATTAGTGGTCACCGGAGACCTATTTCAACTACCATGTGTAAGTCAAAATTCTACCTTAATTATTCATAGTAAAAAATTTAATCGGTGCATAGATCAAACCATAGAATTGAGAAATATAGTTAGACAGATTGATTCTATCTTTAAAAATGTTTTAAATAAAATTAGAGTTGGTGTGGTTGATTATCAGGTTAAAGAGATCTTGTCGTCTAGATTTAAGATACTTCCTTCGGAAAAGGTTAAACCAACCAAATTATTTTGCACACGTAGATCTGTAGCTGATTTGAACGAAAAATCATTAAACAAGTTGGCCAAACAAGGATTTGAATTTAGAGAATACGAAATGACGTTCAAAGAGGAGGAATGCACCATATCTTTTGATTACATTGTTAAAAATTTTATTAAAAATTCTACGACCCCTATTACCTTACAAGTTTGTGAGAATACCCAGGTTATGTTGACCTATAAGATTGGTCCTACATTAGTTAACGGTAGTAGAGGTATTATAACTGGATTTACACCAGAAGACTATCCAATTGTACAATGGGTGAATGGAACCACCTCTACAGTTAAACCTATAAAGTTTAACTTGTTTCATACCTTAAGAAATGGAAAAGTTAAACAGGTTGGTTATGCTACTCAGATACCATTGAAGATAGCATATGCTTTAACAATTCACTCGTGTCAAGGATCGACATTGGACTGTGTGAGTATAGATTTGAACGAGACTTTTGAGTATGGTCAGGCATACACCGCGCTGTCACGAGTTAGAACACTTGAAGGTTTGTACCTCAAAAAGTTTAAATTTGACGTGATTAAAGCTCACCCGGAAGCTTTAAAATTTATGCAAAAATAAACAATAAAAATTTTAATAAAAAGTATAGTCTACAACCCCACCACATATTTGTATAGTTTCTCCGAATAGACTGACCCAAAACTCCGGTTAAATTAGATGTCGAAGCCAATAGAGAGTCTTCTTCTATCGTGTCCGGCACCGAGCGGCTTTGTGAAAAATTAATAGAGAGTTGGAACCATTAAAACACGAATTATTCGACCAAATTCAAAGTTATTAAAAGTAAACATATCGACATTATCACAAAATCGTTATAAACTATGCTATAAATCAACCATACAAATGTCATATGTATTTTAGCCTTACGATGGTCGGTTGGGAGTAAAGCAAAAACTAATGCTGTACCCAAAGCTAAACTTAGAATTTCTTTCGTATTTGCGGGCAAATGGTACTTTTCACCATATTTAGAATTCATTTATTACTTGTAATATTTTGGTTTATTGCTTTATATTTTTTTTAATGCTTATTGCAAGCATTAAAAAAATATTTTATACCTGAAAGGTTATTCAAAGAAGAAAAAAGATGCTAAAGATTTGGCATCGGCCTTTGGTACCGGTGTGACATGTGGAGGAGAAACTGGTTTATGCGGTACTACTGGGTGTGGTACTACTGGATGGTTTGGAGGGGGTACCGGGTGTGGTACTACTGGATGGTTTGGAGGGGGTACCGGGTGTGGTCCTACATGTGGTGGTACAAGGTGAGGATGCGGTCTAATTAAACATTCAGGAGGAGAAACCGCTGGATGTGGTGGAAAACAAGGATCGACTCCCATTAACGGTTTACGGGGCTTGTAGTCACACAATGGTCTACAACAGCATGGTTTGCAACCACAACCACAGTTTCCTTTTGGAGGAGGTGGGTTTGGATACTTGTTTGTAGATAAGGTATAGTCACCAACACAATCTGGACAAAAGTATGCGTTTTGGTGCATATCCCATACAGATCTAGCAATTGGAAAAGGCGCAGAGGTGTGTCTGCACGGATTACATCTATAAGCCATTTATTTACTACTTAATATTGATTCATCTTCACCACTTTGTAAATAGGAGGATACAACTATACTTTTGTTCTAACCCTTTGTATGTTTTGGCTGTACCATTTATCTAAATATTGGATTTATGGAATAATTAAGTGTACACCATTTGGCAAGATAATGGTTCGGTAGTTGTACCGAGGTTTGGGTTCGACCATCCTATACCGAGCCGATTTTATTGGATAGTAATGGCGCTTTTGCAACCATAATCTTGCGGAATCCGTTGCCCACTCTGATAGTGGAAACGATATAGATTGTATTACCATTTTTATTAACTGTTTTATGGCTTATAGAAAGCATAAATGTTTATACATTTTCCCCCGATATTTCTCTTTGTTCACAGGAAGATCTGTGATAGTTTCGACCACAATTACGCTTTTTGGTTAAGGTTACGCTGAAAGTTCTTGTACCCTAAATTAGTCAGTAAATAAAATGCAGACGAAAGTTTTAATGCCATGGTGGTATATTATTGTTATAATTTTGATAACAATTGTGGTTATTATCACCATTAATTATAATAATTGTTGCAAGACGTGTAGAGACGGAGGCCCCTGTAGATCCGGCGAGCCAAATTGCCATTCAAGGTGCCTTCCAGGCCAACAATGTTACAAGTTGATGTGTGCTCCATAATAACCTTGTAAATTTTTTATGCTTACAGTAAGCATAAAAAATTATAAAATTGAATAATTTTGAAAGTAAAAAGATGTCTAAAGTTATACAAATACAAACACTGGTTGTTAATGTCCTTGGTCACGAAACCTCTCGCATTAAAAGAATTGTTGAACCATTACAAAGAAGAGGAAATAATTACCGACACTAAACTTATTCTAACCTTTAAGTATACGAAAATTTCTAAAACAACTAAGAATACTACTTGTGGCTAAAAACGGTCACAATTTTGAATTTTGGTTCTATAAGAATTAAAGGTCATACGTAAGGATAAAGTAACATGTAAATTTTTTATGCTTTTTGTAAGCATAAAAAATTTTTTGTAAATATTTTTTTGTATTTTTGTAAGGTTGAAATAACCATAATTTTCTTATAACACAGGGAAACCAAGAGCGCCTCCTGAACGGTTACCAAGGACCATTAAAATTTAATAATCCTCCTTATGCTTCCCAGGTATCAATTTTCAATCCACCTGATCACATAAGCATTGCTCGGACCTTAATATCCTTACAATGGCCTGACTGTACATTGAGCCATCCTAACGGTCTTTTTTGACCCTAGGACAACCGGTTGATGACCCAGTCGATAGCGATCTCACTTAAGGTTACCCTTAAGCTACACCGACGGTCTTGTCCACATAGTCCTCTTGAAACTATCTGAATTTTGACCGTTTTCATCAACCTTGCCTGTTCCGATGTAAAGGTTAGAATAACCTCTAAATCACTAGGTGTCGACTGTCGTCGACGTACCACTTATAGCCACTTGAATCAGATCTTTGGATCTGATTTAGCCCGGCCATAAGCCGACTAGACGGTACCAAAGTATCATGTTAATTCACGATTCAAGGAATGGTTTAACAAACCATTACCATCGGTCCCTCACGAGACCACTTCCGCCTGTTCAGAACTAGTTTTGGCAAAACCATTCTGACAATGTTGTTGTTGACAGCAACAATAACAAATTCGTATGTCTGTGCATAATCTGATCCTGGTTGACCTCCAGCACCTCCAGCAGCGGTAATAGCGGCTGGACTAGCTTGCGGAACAATAGAAACATTGGTCAACTTACCATAGTTGGTTGAACCCATAGGATCAAGGTCGTAAAAGTGTAGAGAGTACGAATACAAGTGATAACCAATCTCTGATGGTATAGTTGGAGCATGATAAAATGGATTGACTAGAGAGAAGTAATCTGATCCCATTGCACCTAACCTGTTTGTGTTCTCGTAGATAAGAGTTGTATTGGCGATAGGGTCAAATGAACCAGCGGGAGCAAAGTTAACGTTTGGAACGTTAACAACCGGTGAAGATGTGGCATAATTTGACCATTCAGCACTACCAGTTCTATTTCTGACAGCAAAGAATAAAGCTTTAATGGCGTGTGAGAACCTAATATCAAAAGTTGGCATGGCATTCGTAATAGGGGTATAGTTTTGTCGTGGTGCTGTTTGGACCTGTTCAATAAGAATGTCCCTAATGGCACAACCCATCCTTCTACGCTCTTCGTTGGAAACAATGGCATAGTTGGCCCATACTTGGACTGGTCCTAGAACAGGGGCCGCGGCAATATGGGTTCCAACCACAATTGGAACATATGGGCTCGCTGGTGGTCCCAAAGCACTATTGGTCAAAATTAACAATTCATTCCAATCTCTAAAGTTAAAGTTGATTTGCATCTCATTGTAGGGGAGAGCGGCTGTAGGGAGGGCCACACCAGTATCTCTGGAGAAGAAGAATGGAAGTGGGAGATTAAGGTTGGTTCCACCAGGGCCTCCAAGAATTCCGCCAGGAGCAACAGGATTGATTAAATTAGAGATGTTTCCAATCATATTATCATAACCATTTCTTTTGCTAGCCGGTACGGTGAAAGCAGACCAGAAATCGAGATGATAATTGTCGAAACGAGCAGCTACTAAATCGTTAAAAGTAATGGTTGCTTCACGGATTAAATTATGCATTAAATTTTTGGTCCATCTCAAAGCGAATGTAGGAGCAAGTTGAGCATTAAGAGTAACCTGAGGAATGTTGGCTCTCACCCATGTTTGTAGAAGGTAGTCTCCAGCACGAGAGATCGAAACAGACCATTCTTGGCCGAAAGCAGCATTGCCTGTATTTCTGGAAAGTGGAACAGGTACTTGAGTGAACCAAGTCGACTTTCTGATTTCTCTTACAAAGTATGCCGTGGCAGTCGGACCACCATACATATACTTTTCGATCTCGTCAAAAGTGGCGATATCAATAAACCCTGAGGTTATATTCGATGAAGACATAGACATGTTTAATTTATTAGTAGCAATATTTCAGATAAAAATTTTTTGTACATAGAAACGTTTATATTTTTTATAGTTAAAAAATAACCATTTAAACCAGAGTTGTGAATTCCAATCAAAAGGTCACCATAACTTTTAAAAATATTAATACAAATGTCAAGGCTAAGGATTAAAGAAACAAGTATAAAATTGAAAAGAATAAATGAAAGAGGAAGAAATAATAGCTACTTTAAGCCACTCTTACTTTAATTACACTTTAAAAGAGGTTCGACCTTTTTTAGAATATTTTGACGAAAATGTACCATTAAAACTAACAAAGGAAATGGTTGACTCTGAGGTTTTAGAAAAATTATTTTTTCTAGCGACAATTTCCACCATAGACATGAGTATTCCTTTTAATTTTTGTTGCAAGGACAATGTTAACCACTCTCTAAAAAAGCATCAATGGTTAACTGACTTGAAACCATTCGGAAGTAAAAGTAAACAAGGAGTGGTTAGTAAAAGCTTACTTTTTGACAAATTTTATGTTGTAATTAAAAGGGCGAAAACATCTAGATTTGACGAGATTACTCTAAGAGATTTTTGTGTTGGAATTAACCTTAATAAGATTATAAACGAATCGCCATTTTTTGTTAGAACTTTAGGTTGTTTTCAGTATAAAAACCAGTTTCATATAGCTACCGAATTTATAGATGGTATTAACCTTAAAAATTTTCTAATAGACAAAAAGAGTACTTTTAAGGACTTTTTAAACATTTTCTTTCAGATTTTATTAGGGTTAGAAGTAGCCCAAAACAAGTTAAATTTTTCACATTATGATCTTCACACGGACAATGTTATTTTGGTTCATACCAAGGATAACCCAATAAAAATTTCATTGTATGGTTATCAATACACCATTAATAGTCCATATAAGCCGGTTATGATCGATTTTGGCCTTTCATCTGTTTGTACAAAAGGGCAAACTTTAGGTCAAAAAAGCCTTGAAACAAAAGGTATTTTTGACTATCTATCGCCCGGTTACGATATTTATGTTTTCCTCCTGTTTTGTGTGGACGTGGTCCAAAATAAGAACTTGTCTATATTTAAAGGTATCACAGACCTTTTATTATTTTTCAAGTCGGAAACAAACTTATCCGTGGACCTATTAACCAACAATCACATCAAGTCTCTGCAAAAAGGTGTATCTAATCTAATTCCATACAAATTTATAACTTTTATCATTCAAAGGTACCACAACGACCTTGATATTGAAATTCAATCCAAAAAATTTACCGACGACTGTTTGGGTAGACAACCAACCTTTTTAAAACTAAAAAAAATTTTAGATGTCAATGATGAACTTGAACATGTAAACAATTCCTGCAAAAAGAAAGGTTTAATTCGATCTTTACTAAATAATATTAAAATTTATTATTGGTACAAGGAGAAGAATAGTTTGTCGAAATCGGATATAGATTATCTGCTTGATTTGGACAAAACAAACCTTGAAAATATTTTATACGACTTGAATTTAAAAATATACAAAAAAGGTTCAGAAGAACCTAAAATTTCTATCGAACAAAAAAATTTATTTTTCATAGCTTTGGATTATTACTACCTTATTTTAGAGTTGGAATTGCACCATCAGTATTCTGTCTACTCTAATTTTTTAAAGTCTTTTAGGGAGACTTTTGTCTATAAAAATATATTTCAACAGTTAGATACCATCCTCCTTGAAGAAAGGATAAACAGACATTTTTAATGCTTATTTGAAGCATTAAAAATAATTAAGATTTTTGCAAGAGTCTAACGTTAGGTCTAAGTTTACCTAAAATAAATTGAAGTTTGACTTAAATTTATTTTTAATGGTTCTTAGAACCATTAAAAATATTTTTCTTGGATTAATTAAATTTTTCCCATGACAAGCTGTTAAATAACCCTATTTGAGCTTCCAAACTTCCGGCTATATTTAAGGCTTCAATTATATCTTGATCTACCAATTCAAAAGATGAGGTTGTCCGCTCCACACAATCAAATAAAACTACATTGTCGGATGGTTGGAATATATAGGGTAGATCGCTCTTTACCTTTTCTTCTATACTGTTAAAAAGGTTCCAACCATCCATACAGCTGGTCAGGTTAAACAATTTTTTGTAGCGTTGAATTTCAGTATAGACAATGTCTTCTATAAAATTTGAAATTTCTATAATTGATGATAGCAGAGCACCATAATCTACTCCCTGAACATTTACAAACTCGCCAAAACCATCAAAAGCTTCAAATAATTTTAATTTAAAGTTACGGACGATTTCAACCTCTTCCGCTTCAATCAAATTATTTATGGCTTCAAACATCCTTTTTATAATATTTAATTTGTCGTCCGCAAAGTCTTCTGAAAACCACGCGTCTATTTTATTCCATTCGTGAATAAAGGTAGAAACACTATATTTAATAGTTTTTTTTGTAGAATGGTTCTTGTGTTCCTTTTCAATTGGAAGTTTAATCAAAATTCCAAACAACTCTACAACGTTATCAAGCTCCATAAAAATAAAATTTTCTTTATAATCATTATTTATATCTAAAATGGTCTTTTTTAACCTATTACAAACAACTCTGCCAGCGCTAGAATTAGCGCTCTTAATCCAACCTGTTTCTCGGTCTAATTTAAATTTAATACTACCTGAGTTTAAAAAGGTGCTTTCGGCCAAATCTTTAAATTTTTCGGGACAATTTTTTACAAAGGCCATTCTAACCATCAATGTTTTAAAATCGTTAATTTCGTCAAACATAAAGGGAGTGTAACCTTTATTTGTAAAAAATGTACTATTGTTGTAATTGGTGTTTTCTAACCCTTTGGTGTAGGCAAAACCGTAATCAAATATAACTGGAAAGTAACCATTGGTAAATATTAATCTTTCGATCAACGCTCCTTCGTACATAAATTTATACCAGAAAAAGGTTCTTTTTAAGCATCTTCTCAACAAAACATTTTCCAAGTGAAGGTCGTAATGGGTAAAATTAACCTCTTGTTGGGCCACAAACAAAGCTATGATTAGCTGATGAATTAAAGCTTCGGAACAACTAGTAAAACTAGTCTTTTGAAGATATTTTAAAAGTGTCATCTTGCTAGGGATGTATTCGATCACGGAGACATCCCTTATACAGTTGTACTTGATAAATGGATTAAAGTCACCACTACCCCGTTGTTTTTTATTTTCAGGTAAGAGACACTTTATATTTCTCTTGATCTCGAGAATCCTGTTAAAATGTGGTAGAAAAGGGCTTAACTCTTCCAAGCTTTTCGATATCTTAAATTCGTGGTCCAACAGAGTATTAACATCTTTTGAAATTTTGAAAACATACATCTTGTATTCTTCTTCTATCGTGTCCGGCACCGAGCGGCTTTGTGAAAAATTATACATCTTGTAAGAAGGTTCATCCACAACAAAAAAGTAATCGGTTGCCGACTGTGACATATTGTGGTTATCTATACTGAAAATTTTAAAATGTGATTTTTTAGCTTTGGATGACCTTTTAGATGAAGAAGAATCCTTGAAAGGTCTTAATAGACCAACAATTCCTTGAGAAGTCTCTTTGTTAAACAGTTTATAGTATTGTAGATCCATTATTTATTTATGTAATTTTTTGGTGACAAAATTTCAAATTATTTTTATTACTAAGATTTTGCAGAGTAATAAATGGTATCAAAGTCAATTTATACACCGGTCTCTCAAGATATCGAGAAATCAATTAATTATAAGTCCAAACGACCAAATACTTTATGGGCGAAATATTGTAAATTCGTGGTTATTTTATCTGGAATTTTAACCTTGATTCTAACGACAGTATTTGGATTAAATATGGCGTACAGCTACCAAACAACAAATGTAACCGATACGACTCTTCCCACGGCGAGTACGACTCTGAATGTAACCGATACGACTCTTCCCACGGCGAGTACGACTCCGAATGTAACCGATACGACTCCTACAGTACAAGATGAAGAAGAAACAGATGTTGTAACCACTCTTTCCACAGCGAGTACAACTCTTCCCACAGATGAAGAGCAAGATGAAGAGGAAACAGGTGTAACCGAACCTTTAGTAAAACATATGTTACAAGAAGATAATGGTGAATATACAACAGAAACAGATTCTTCCGAAGAGATTCAAGAGTTGAAGGATGCCGTAATCTCTAATAAAACTATTGTCGTTGATAGTTCAAATCAATCTATAACTGTAACATTAAAAATAAATTGATTTTAATTTTTTAATTCAAGGATTTTATGGTTTTTTGAAGCGTCCAAGGAATGTACTAACAAAAAAGAATATTAATGGTCAAGATTACTTTTATGCAAAGATTACGAAACAAGGATATCGAGTGGAGAAGTAAGGAGACTGAATGGATCAAAAAAAAACAACTATTAAAAATTGTAGACAAATTGACAAAATCTAAAAATTTTAATGATTGCAACAATCATTAAAACCATAAAAAATTATTTTATAAATTCTTCCAACGCCTCCTCTGTTCTACCATTAATTTCTTTCTGAACAAATTTATTCTTTTTAAATAAAAGGTAGTCTGGGAACCCTCCAAACGACGGCTTTAATTTTTTGACGATATTAAGTAGTTTTTCAGTCTCAGGTGTATTATCGTCTCCTTCTATGGTCAAACAGACCACGTTTGGTTTATTTTTTTCAGCAAACTTTTGAAAGTGTGGTTTGGCACTGGTACAGTAGCCGCAAAAGTTTGCTTGAACCATAACGACACATGTTTTATTTTTAAAATGTTTAAGGTTCAAGTTACTATTAAAATCCTCGGCCTCTAGGTATAGGACAGGGGAAAGTAGATACGACATTTATTACTCTGTAAAATTTTGAGAGTAATAAATGGAGCCAGGCACAAACAATGGATGGACTACGGTTGTTGGTAAGAAACAACAATATCGTAACAAATTTTCAATTCCAAAGGTTACCGATACCTCTTCAAGCGTTAGTTCTGAAAAGGTTGTCGTTGACTATAAAATTGAAAAAATAATTATAAAAAGGAATGGTACAACTAAAACATATTGAGCTTAATAAATTTAATGCACCTGAAAATGTCAAGACCAGTTAAATCTTCCCTATAATAAATATGAACGCCGACAACGACAATACCATCAATATCATACCTTTAGACTTGGATCTCTTGAATCCTAACCCTAGAAACTACATGGACCCGAACCAAGGTGGGTCTAAAATTTTTATCATAGGTAAGCCTGGCAGTGGCAAATCTACACTTATAAAAGCGTTGTTCTACAACAAGAGTCAGATTATACCGGTCGCCTTAGCGATGTCTGGTACAGAGTCGGAGACCGGGTTTTATAAAGAGTTTATACCAGATGCTTACATCTTTGATGAATATGACCCTGAAGCTCTATCAAACTGTATCGTTAGACAAAAAGGTGCCAGGCAGCATATGTTGTGCCCGTGGACAATGCTTATAGTCGACGATTGTATGGACGATCCTAGCGTGTTCAATAAACCACCACAGCCTGGTCTATTCAAGAACGGCCGACATTGGAAAATGTTGTACATAGTTTCACTTCAGTACGCTCTTGACGTAAAACCCCATATAAGATCAAACATTGATGGAGTCTTTATATTCAGAGAGTCAAATGTAGCCATACGCAAGAGGTTGTATGAAAATTATGCTGGTATCATACCATCTTTTAATTTATTTGAACAAATAATGGATACCATCACCGGTGACTACACGGCGTTGTACATACAAAATGCTACCAATACCAACGATTGGAAAGAGTGTGTTTTCTACTACAAGGCACCATTAATAGACAACTTTAAATTTGGTTGTCAAGAGTACCGTGGATATTCAGATAAAATTTTAACAAGAAAATAAATTTTTAATGCTCTTTTTGAGCATTAAAAATCTTAATTATTTAAACATCATATTTTTGGTCATTGATGACCTTCATTTCTTCTATTAACTCGCATTCAAGTCTATGTTATTACCCTCGAAAGTGACACCTTTAGACTTAAGGTTATTCAATTTCTTGGATAATGCAAACCTTAAATTTTTTAATCTTTGACGAGTCTCCAACCTTCTTTTTTATGGTTAAAATGTACTCGTTTTTACACTCTTCGTATATATCCTTTAATGGTACACCATAGGATTCAACGGTGTATTTAATTCCTTCATTTAGCTCTTGAAGTTTTTGGTCCAATTCAAGCATTTCCACCACTTTCAACGCAGAGTTTTCTTTAGCAATTTTTAATTTTGAACCTTCACCTATTTCAACACACTTTTCAAATGTACAACTGACTTGGAAAGTAGGATGGTGATCTTCACCACGTTTTTTTAAAGTTTCAAAATATGGAGGGGTCAACTTTAATTTTTGACAGTATAGATTAATTTTCGAAATAGAAGTCATTTCCATCTTTATTGTATTAGTTTTTTTATTTAAAAATTTCATTTTTTTCTTTAATGGCTTTTAAAGCCATAAAAGAAAGATGGGAAAAAGGATATGGAAGGTTGGTAGTAATGGTTTATTTCAACTTAAAATAATTCTCTTCTACATGTAAACGTAAACTCATTCGGAACCTTTGTGTACTTTACTCGCTTCTTTTTAGGTGCATTTGTACTGGATTCTGGAATTGGATTGTTTGGTGTTTTGTTAAGGTCAACTTTACTCAAGTCGATTACCAACTCTTGAGCTTCTTTTTCATGTTTGTTGATCATTTTTACGACTTTAATCATATTATTCAAATTTGAAGCTTCTTCGAGCAATAACAAATCCAATATTTTTTCTGGAGTGACAATGCCTTTATTTATTAGTTTATTTTTAATGAAGAGGTACACTCGTTGATCAATTTGTACAACAGTTTGTAAATTTTCTGGTAAAAGGGACCTTTGTTTTCTCTTATCGTATTCCTGGAAGATTAGATCCACAAGTTTTGAAATGTTTTCATCGTGTAGGTTAAAGGTAGAAATATACTGCGGATACAATTGTTTTAGCAACTCGATCATTTCCTGGTTGTTTTGAGTTTTAAGTTGAAGATATCTATATGGAATACTTTGCTCGTTGTTTCGAACCTTAAAAAGTTTGATATATTCTTCGTTCATAATCCGGTATTGAGACCCACTAATATGAGTCAATAGAATTCCTTGATAGTCAAATGGATACTTTAAACCTTTCACAAAGCCAAAAATGGAAGTTATGGTCATGTCTTCAAATTTTGGTTTGGGTAAACCATCAATTTTTAAACAAGCGTCTTCTGGATCTGTTGAACCAAGAAAATACACCTTTTTCAAACCTTTAGGAGAGCATACAAAACGGGTATTTTCATCAGCCATCAACATAAAGGTATATTGGCATCTTAAATTCAATCTAGTGAACAAGTCTTTCAGATACAGGTTGTAATTCTCCTTTAAAGCATTCTCAAATAAATCCTTAAAAGAATTGTTTGAACCCCATTTGGACCTTCCGGAATCTAATTTTCTATGGGTTGAAATGTACCATTTTCCATGATAAAAAATTCGAATAACCGTTCCTTCAAAAGAGTACCCAACATCCATATCTTCAAGTTTATGATTTAATTCGGTCATCTTCTCCATAAATTTATTTTCGTCGTTTTCAGAGTATTCATAAGGAAAAACTCCACCATTACAAACAACCCGGTTGGTTTTTTTATCAATTATGGTTCCACGAATCTTACGAAGTTCATCTTCTGGTAAGTCTTGATAAAGACTGGTTTCAACTGTCTCGAATCGCTGGTCTCTTTTAGGAGACAAAGACTCAAAGCAGTTTTGTATAGTAGCACATTGAAGAATCAATTCTTGGTCAGAATCGACAATTTCAATAGTAGAGGTAGTCTCTTTAATAGTAGCCATTGTAAGCTTTATTTAACTTTATTTTTTAAATTTAAAATCAAATTTCTGCACTTTTGAAAACTCGATTGACCAAGAAGATACTGTACTTTCAAATATTAATTTTTAATGCTTTCAAAAAAGCATTAAAAATTTTAATTTACTATAAATTTTTGAACTTTAATGAGAGCTTCATAGGTATTTTTGCATTCGTCAATATTGACGAATGTAGGGTTGTTTGTATGCTTGGTTTTCTTAAACCGTTTTAACAATTCAACACTTGTTATATTAACCTTTACTGGGAAAATTAAATTTTTAAAGTCCTTGTTAACCAACAAGTCTTCTATCTCAAGACTAAAAAAATATGATTGATTAAACTTTAACTCTTTCAAGTTTATATTAATGGACGTTTCTTCCCTAAATTCTCGCATCAATGTGAAAATTATAGATTCGTTGTTGTGACTGTGACCACCCGGAAATATATAAATTGGTGGCGTTGGTGCTTTTAAACCAAAAAAAATATTTTTATCAAAGTTGTGGTTCGAATTAATCATTGTTTTTATTTTTTCCAATTCGGTGGTGTATAACGTCTTCAGTAGATTATAATTTATTCTTTTAAATTTAAGGTCTTTCACAACCTTTGTGAAATGAAAAGATTGTGTTCTCTCTAACAGTAAGACTGTATGGTCAGATGTAATCAACATAAGGTTAAGAGATGTGTTTGTACATTCCGTCCCAAAAAATCTATTGAGTGTGGAAGAATTCACCTTAAATTTGGCAATTGTTCTTTTTTCGTACCGACCCACTATTATTCCTTTTTTTATTTTTTCAAGGTTGAGGTGTTCCATACTATATCTTTTTTATTTATTTTAAATTTTCGTTTCAATTTCGTGAACGATCGAATTAGATTGTTTTTCTCCCTTTATAAGAATATTTTTATTATTATTTAAGATTTAAAAGGACCACAACTACGTTGAAATTTGAATATAAAACAAATTTGGTATATAATAAAGAATGACGATAAATATGGATATCTTGGAGCTCAATTCAAAGATTCAAAGTTTCATAATCGAAGAAACCATTAATCTGGAAAGATTTGAAAAGACCTTGAAAAAGGTAAATTTGTTATTAAATGGTAATTTTAACCTTCGGCATCGTATAATTTATAGACTTACCTGTTTAAGAGAAGAATTAACCATTAAAATTCGGGAATTTGAAAATCTCAAGTATTTTATTATAGACGTTGCACCTATCATAGAAAAATATAATTCTTTGAATAAACAAACAATGGTTATACCATTCTTTAATTCAAATAGAAAAAATTTAAAGGAACACTCGGCCAAAAAAGATGAAGTCAAAAAAGAATTTATTCAAAAATTAAAGGAGTATACAATCCTTAAAAATTTTGAATTCATGATAAGGTCTACAAACAACTCAATCAAAACTAGTCCTCCACCGTGCGTGTGTGGAAACAAAACAGAGTTTATCAAAGATGACGATAGAGCCGTGTGTGCTGTGTGTTCAACAGAGCAATCGCTCATATCAAACACGTCATCGTTCTCAGACGTGGGTAGGGTCAATATGGCCAGCAAGTACACTTACAATAGAAAGGTACACTTTAGGGACTGTATTATCCAATACCAGGGCAAGCAGAAAACAAACATCCCAGAAGAAATTTACACCATAGTAGAAGTTAAATTGATTGAAAAGAAAATCATTAGTGTTGATGATAGCCTTAAAAAAGAAAAGCGTTATGAAAAGGTTACTAGAGCCACAATTTTAGATATTTTAAAGGAATTGGATTCAAAAGACGTTAAAAAATATTACGACGATATTGTTCTGATCCACCATGCTTTGACAGGACAACCATGTGACAATATAGAATATTTGGAAGACGCCTTATTGGAAGACTTTGATAAGCTTACGGAAACCTATGACAATGTATACACAGTGGTTGATGGTGAAAAGGCATCAAAAAGAAAAAATTTTATTAATGCTCAGTTTGTCCTTTATCAACTTTTAAAGAGACATGGGCATCCATGTCACGAAATGGATTTCTTAACGTTAAAAACATCGGAAAGAAAAAGGTTCCATCACACCATATGTAAAGAGCTGTTTACAACTCTTGGATGGAAGTACTCGTATTCAATTTAAATATTTTTAATGCTTCAAATAAGCATTAACGCCAATCTCAGAGGGAAAATGAGTTAACCGTTAATGGAAGAATGACACCTGAATATATAGAGTTTGCAAAAAATGAAAAATGGAAAAAGTAGGGTTGTTACTTACTTAAAAACATACAACTATAAAAATTGAAGAAGCAGTCAAAACCTTCAACAAAATTCGGGGGTTTTAAAGGTAACCGGGATCATAGATAAAGAAACAATAGATTTTATAAATCATCTAAAGTAGAATCATTTGAGATGGTAAAGTTCCAACCATCAAAATTTTGCAACTCTATAACCATCCAAGTTATCAGAAACTTTACCTTTGATTCGGTTTATCAAACCATTAAATTTCTTCGTCAACAAATCGACCCAAACATCGTTGTTAATGGTTCTAGCTCACTCTGTTCCAATATATTGTAAAAATTTTCTATCTTTAGAGTGTTCAAACCCACATACGTCTTGAGCAGTTTAATATCTGATATAAAGGTTCCGCAAAGGATAACTTAACACCACCATATTTTTGAATTAAATAATCACAGGAAGTATCCTTTCCAGCTCTCCTTTCAAAACCAAAGGCTAGTTTTATACACTTGGATATTTCTCTTTATTTTATGGTTCAATATTCCTAAAATTTCATTTTTTTCTTTAATGGCTTAAAAAGCCATGAAATTGATAATTTTTTTCCATTTAAAATCACTTTTCTAAAAAAGTATGAACTTTAAGAGTTAATGCAACCACTAAATAAAATTTATAATAAATGACTTTAGAAGATCAATGTAAGCGTTTAATGTACTATAGAGATCAAATCAAGGAATTAAAAAAGGCTGAAGAAACCACTCGGAACCGTATTATTTCTTATCTTAAAAATCATAACCAAGACGGGGTTATTTTCAAGCACAACTATAAACATATAACATTAATGGTCGAAGAAACCAATATTAAGAAAAATATTAGCAAAAAAGAAAAAGAGAAGAAGGTTCAAAAGATCCTTGAAAGTGCCGGAGTAAAAAACATTGATACGGCAACAAAAGAAATTATTAATGGTATAAGTCAGGTTACATTAACTGATCGTCCGGTAAGAAATAAATTAAAGTTGAAAACAACCAAGTAAATTGAAATTATATTTATAAATAAGTTTAGGGAATAAATCATCATGTTTTTAAAAAAGAAACTTTTTAAAGGTATACTTATATCATCAACGTGTCTCTTAGGGTTAGTAGCACCACTCACACTACCACTTTTTGTCGTGTTGGCTGGTTGTTTTAAAAATAAGGCTTATTTAACCATTCCATTTCTTATTCTAGATATTAAAAGTATAATAAAATTTATAATAGATATTTAAACCATTATTTTTTGAATAAATTTTTATGATACAATGTATCATAAAAATTTTAAAATTTATTTTTTCATATTCAACTGCTTGAGTTGTTCCAAAATTTCCTTTTGTGCCTTTTCGGCTGCTTGTTTGTTTAAAAGGTCAATTGTCTCCTGGTTTAGAGCAGGTTGTTTTGTAGATGATACGGGACCTTTTTTCCATTCATTGATTGTATTTTGAATATCTTCAAATTCTTCGTGGCTAATGTCACCGTCACTTATAGCTTTTTTGATTTTACGGTGTAAATTGTTCAAAGTAGTCGAGGCGATAACCGAGAGTCTGTAATGCTTCATTTTCTTCTCGTTCAATTTACTTTGTACAAGCTTTGCTAAACCAGAAATTGAACCTACACCAGAAAATGTGGCTGATGATATCATATTTCCGACTCCTGGTATAGAAGCCGCTACAACACCAACAATAATATCTGCCAAAATTAAAGAGTATTCTAAACCGTCGGTTACGGTTGAAAGACGCCCATACTTTTTGCACATTCCATTGCGGTTTTTAATTTCGTCTTGAAGAAGCTTCTCGTCGTCCATAATTTT
>Ga0209867_1000134_pt1 | contig 17784 bp, 16 predicted proteins | sample GWRWmT4_4Nov14_FD_187197 | JGI IMG/M metagenome (GOLD analysis project Ga0209867, IMG submission 187197) | Sand microcosm microbial communities from a hyporheic zone in Columbia River, Washington, USA - GW-RW T4_4-Nov-14 (SPAdes) (version 2) | ecosystem: Engineered > Artificial ecosystem > Sand...
AGAGAGTGGTGTGTACGCGTGTGTATGCATGGAGCTTACCTCTCGAGTGAATGATAGGTGGAGAGTTGGATATAGCATGTACCAATTTAGGGTGGAGAGGTCTCACGTCGGTAGGCGCCAACTATTCGTGAGCCGTCGGTAGGCGGTGGGTGTAGGGCTCGGGGTCCCCAACCCCCCTGGTGGGGTGAAAGCACAGACCTGTATTGCTTCTGTATACGTGTAAATGTGTGTATGATGTGTGTGTGTTTGTCTTGTGATAAAAAAAATGGTTTGTGAATGTAATGTGTTGTTTGTGTTGATTATAGGTTGCTATTTGATTATTGTGTGTTTTTATCAAAGGTCGATTTGGGTGGGAATTTTTTTTTTGTTGTATTCATTCCTCTCTTTTAGTTCTTTTTGTGAGATCTTGCTGTTTTTATGTGGTTGAATATAAATATTGAGTACGATTCTTACTCGTTATGTTCAGTCTTTTTTCTCTTGCTCTTAATGAGAAGAGTGGTTGTAAGGGGGTTATGATGGGGGTGTAGTGCTCTCTATGAGCTCTCTTAGGATACGTTAGAGTAAATTAATTAGTTTGAATATAACTATCCTTGGAGGTGGAGAGCTTGAATCAGGGTGAGAACATGATTTTTTCTCATAAATCATCGTTGTTGAAAGAGGTTCAGTTTTTTTTTCTTTTGTAATTCCGTCAGATGTTCTCATTTAGGAGATCTAATGCTCTTGATCTTGTTTATGGAAAAGTTTCCTCTCTTTAAGCCATACATCTTAGATTTGATGAATATTGCTTCATCTCAGGGAGAAGGGTTGATTTTTTTAAAGCTCCCCAAGTTGTCGTTAATGAAGTTTACGGGAGGGGGGGAGAGAGTGTATAGCGAATCCGTATCGGAATAGTGGATTTCTAATTCTTTTCTCGTGATTCATTGATGAATCGTTATCCTTCCGTAGCTGGTTATGGCGGAAGCTATCGGGGTTGACGCTAGGGTTCGATTGTATTTCGATTCTTCCTTGTTTTCTATCAGATAGGCATTTGGAGTGAAAGATCTAATCAGTTTAACGTTTTTTCCTTGGGAGCTTAGTTCGTGTAAGTCGAATCGATCAACGATTTGATAAGAAGGGTAGTTTTTTCTCATTCCCAATCTTCCGTAGAGAGAATTCATGATCAGCTTGGCTGAAATGGAATTTGTGGAGTGGTGAGATTTCTTTAAGTTATAGAAATAGTTTATAAATTTGTGAAAGACGGAAAAAGAAGATTCGTATTCAATTCCTCATCTTATATCTATCAGATATCCAAGTTTTTGGGCGTATTTAGCTTCTTCGCTAAATAAGATCATGGGGGTCGAGGAGAGGAGTTTTTCTTCGTATGGAGCAGAGGGGGGGAGAGAGTGGTTAGAATTATTTCCAATGACGGATGCCCCCCTGCTCAGTTTCTTTAATGATTTTACGTATACGAACCCGAAGAAATCCTCTAAGATGACATTTTTTTTGAACTTAGGTTCACCTACAGGTAGTTTATTTAGCATGCAGAAAGGGTATAGGGAGTTGATGTCGAAACCTAGAACCCCTTTCACTCGAGATTGTTGTTTGATAAAGTTTAATCCCCCTTTGAAACTCTTTCTTATGGTTTCTTGTTCTTTAGTGAAAATGTTCTTTTCGTGGAAAAATTTAGAGTAAATCTTTAAGGCCATCCCTGGGGTTCCAAACGAAATCAAGGGGTCTTGAAGAAAATTGTGACGAAGTTGTTTTTTAAAAATGAATAAGAGGAAGGCTAAGACTTGTGCGTCGTGTTTTACGTAGGGGAGAACTCGGTGTTTTTGGGATTTGTTCACGAATGGGTTAAAGGGTAAAGAACTCTTGATCTTTTTTGGCGCGATCATGGCGTTGAGTTCGTATAGTTTGAAGGGTAGGAAGCTTAGACTGTCTTTAAACACTAAATGTTTTCCTCTTAGTTTCACATGTAACATGATGATTTTATTTTCATGGATTAAGATGTTCTCTATCATACATTCTTCATGGACGATGAAGAAATTGGCCAAAAGTGGTCCTTCAAATCTACCTAGATTATGACAATAAAAAACGAAGTGTGAGCCTCTGAAATGAAAGAAACATCTAAGAAAAAGAGATTCGAGTAAAAGATGGGAGGATCGATGACAAGTTTGAGTTAGAGTTTTTTTGTTTACACCTTCGATTTCACATATGGATGCCGCGAAGGGTAAATGGATTCCTTTAATTATGTGAGTTTCAATGTCTAGCGTCATTATTCTTTCTTTGCGTAGCATGGTATTTCTTTGGTACGTTTATTAGCTCGAAGGTCAAGTTCCCTATGGGTAGTTGAATTTGGTAAGATCTTAGCGTTTTTTCGAACTTTTGGTGAATTCGAGGAACGAGGATTTTAATCTGTTTATGAGTCAATTTGATCAAATTGCTAGAATATACTTGAAAACGCGCATGCGTTGGAGTCAGGATGTATATTGAGAGTAGGACGAAATCTTCGCTCGATTTCTTGAATTGGGTAAGGGATTCTTTGATTTTTTCGTAGCTCAGATTTTTTAAGTTTGAATGAATGATCTTTGTGTCCATCTGGATGAAGTAGAGGAGCCTAGAAGGTTTCAATGTTAGTGGCGTTCAAATTTTAACTTGAAATCATAGAAGAGGATATGAAGACTTCGGTCCTTTCGTACTAGAAGTTTCGTCTAGGGGGGTTTGATTGTAGATAGAAACCTTCCTGCCTTGCGGCGGAATGAACTCAAATCATGTACGATTTTAACGGTCGAACAGACCGACCTTTGAAAGCGGCTACACCTTCAGGTTATCGTAATTCAACATCGAGGTCGCAAACCTTGTCGTCGATAAGGACTCTTGAACAAGATTACGCTGTTATCCCTAAGGTAGCTTTTATTTATTGATCGTTCTCTTGATTTTTAAAGGAAAACGGGTCATTTTTACCTACGTTAGTATTTGTTAAATTTATGGATTAAACAATTAAGCTATTGAAAATCGATATGCCTTTGTCTATCTTCGTTTGTTATAGAAGAAGGTCGCCCCAACCAAACTACCACTCTCGATGCACTCCTATTTTTATAGAATTCATTGTGGATCGAGAATATAGTTAAGCTCTATAGGGTCTTTTCGTCTAGCAATCTGATAGCAGTATCTTCACTGCTGATACAATTTCGATGGCGTTTATTTTCGAGACAGGGGGAAATTCGTTTAACCTTTCATACGGGTCGTCAATTAAACGACGATTGATTTCGCTACATTATCACGGTCAGAGTTACCGCGGCCATTTAGTCTTGGTTTAGGTTTTAATTACAAAACGTTTTGAAGACCATAGGGCAGGCTGCACCTTTGAGTTGAACCAAGGGCTATGTTTTTGGTAAACAGTCGATTTCCAATTTGCCGAGTTCCTTGAAAATAATTACCGTTCTTCATCTCTCTACTTGTGTTAGATAAATACAGTCGTGGGCATTAGTTTTTCTTGTTTAAAAGTAATGTTCTTCCTTGAGAATGAGAATCTGAATCACCTTACTCATTATTAAAATAAGAAATCGTAGAGATAGATTGAAATTAGTCATACTTACATTATCACTAGTGTCGAATTTCTTGAGGAGAGACACTATCATTTACTACTTGTTTTTATTAGAACTTTAGCTTCTTTAGAGAATTTGATTCGTTGAAAAGAGAATTCGATGAGTGAACTATTACGTTTTCTTTTGAACATAGCTGTTTCCAAGCTTATTTTTTCATCGTCTTTATCAATTTTCATTTTATTTATCAAGAATGGGATACTTTAGTTTCTAATGGAAGTTTTTTCTTTCTTGACAGCTAATCTTATCACTAACTGTCTAAGACTTCGAAGAGAGTCCATTACTCATATAATTTTCGTAAATAACCAGCTATATCCAAGTTCGATTAGCTTTTCACTGCTAATTACAAGTCTTCCAAGAATGTTTCCACAGTCACAGGTTCGTTCATAAAACAGCTCATAATTAGATCACTTGGTTTCGGGTAAAATTGACTATTCTAGTTTCTTTGAGTCTTCAAACTTGCCAATTCTTTTTCTTGTAAGTCCATTATACAAAAGGTAAATGATTGTCATGGCTTCAATCTTCATTGTGAAATTTCCCTCACGGTACTGTCGTTATAAATACTCTGTTTGCGGTCTTATGTAAAATTCACAGTTTTTCTTAAGACTTCTCGATTTCATTCGCCATTACTTTCGAGTTTAGATTTTTTAAGAGTTACTAAGATGTTTCAGTTCTTTTTTCATAATGTTTTTCAACTTGGACGAGCGATTCAATATCTTTGATCGCTTCGATTGGTCCGGGAGCAGAGTTTTATTTTGTCTGAAGATTCATTCTACTTTCATCTGGATGAAAATCGTTGCGCAGGCGCTATTTAATGGCTTGAAATACAAAAGGAAGTTCGTTGTAGGTATGATGGGCGGGAGGAGATGTCTGAATCCATTCTAAAGTGGAAGAAGAATGATATTCGTTGTTTCAATAGACAAATCTTTCCTCTCTGACGAAGGCATCATATATAACGAAAAGGAATCATATGGCTCCGATTATAGAGATGGCAGAACCGATGGAACTAATGTTGTTTCATCCCGCAAAAGCATCAGGAAAATCCGAATACCTTCTCGGCATTCCGGCTAATCCTAGGAAATGTTGAGGAAAGAAAGTGAGGTTTACTCCTGTGAACATTAATCAAAAATGAATCTTTCCGTAAACCTCGTTATAGACGTAACCAGTGATTTTCCCGAATCAAAAATAGAAACCGGCAAATATACCAAAAATCGCTCCCATGGACAACACGTAATGAAAATGGGCGACAACGTAATAAGTATCATGAAGAGCGATGTCTAGAGCTCCGTTAGCTAAGACTATTCCAGTCAACCCTCCGACCGTGAATAAAAAAATAAACCCTATGGCTCAAACCATGGGGGTGGTGAATTGAATCTTTCCTCCGTACATGGTGGCGAGTCAACTAAAGATTTTTATTCCAGTGGGAACTGCAATTATCATCGTGGCAGAGGTAAAGTAGGCGCGAGTGTCCACGTCCATTCCGACCGTGAACATGTGATGGGCCCAAACAATGAAACCTAGAAAGGCTATCGCGAGCATAGCGTAAACCATTCCTAGATAACCAAAGATTTGTTTCTTTGAAGAAAACACTGGTACAATTTGGGAGATTATTCCGAATGCGGGTATGATGAGGATGTAGACCTCAGGATGTCCGAAGAATCAAAATAAATGTTGATAGAGGATTGGATCTCCCCCTCCCGCGGGGTCAAAGAAAGTGGTATTAAAGTTACGATCAGTTAGTAACATAGTAATGGCTCCAGCTAAGACGGGCAAAGAGAGAACTAAAAGGAATGCCGTGATGAGTACAGCTCAAACGAAGAGGGGAACGCGATCCATGGTCATTCCTGGTGCTCTCATGTTGAAAATAGTAGTGATGAAATTCATAGAACCCATGATGGAGGAAGCACCTGCCGCATGAAGGCTAAAGATGGCCATGTCTACTGAAGGTCCGGAATGAGCTTGAACTCCAGCAAGTGGGGGGTAGACTGTTCAACCTGTTCCTGCTCCTTGTTCTACTAAAGCAGAGCCTAATAACAAAAAGAGGGCGGGAGGAAGAAGCCAAAAACTGAGGTTATTTAATCGAGGAAATGCCATATCTGGAGCTCCTATATATAGAGGGACGAATCAGTTTCCGAAGCCACCCATCATCACAGGCATTACCAAGAAGAAGATCATGACGAAAGCATGAGCGGTGACGATGACATTATAAATTTGGTCATCTCCTAACATAGCTCCTGGTCCAGAAAGCTCTAAGCGAATCAACATGCTAAGAGCGGTTCCGATCATGGCCGAAAATATACCGAAGACTAGATAGAGAGTTCCAATGTCTTTATGATTTGTTGAAAATACTCAGCGAATTAGGTAATTGTTCATTCTATATTACATCGCTTTAGATTCTTGATAATTTAAAAAAATCAAACGATGTAATATAGAATGGAAAAATGAAACTTGTGAATTCCTTGTTATCATGATGGTGCAGAACATTGGCAACTCGCTTTCCAAGATGCAGCGACTCCCATAGCAGAGCAGCTGATGTTCTTTCACGATTACATTATGTTTGTTTTGACGATCATTTTGATCGTTGTGGCTTGATTAATGTTAAGAGCCTTTGTCAATAAGAATTACTACAAATTTTTGGTGGAAGGTACTGTCATTGAGATAGTCTGAACGACTATACCTGCCGTCATTCTCATATTCATCGCTTTCCCCTCTCTTCAAATATTATATACTATGGACGAAGTAATAGACCCTTCTTTGACCATCAAAGCTATTGGGCATCAATGATATTGAAGTTACGAATACTCTGATTATGAAACAGAGTCTTTAGAATTTGATTCTTACATGATTCCTACTAACGATTTAAAAGAAGGAGATCTTCGACTCTTGGAGGTCGATCATCGAGTGATCGTTCCCATTAACACTCATGTCAGAGTGATGGTGACTGGAGCAGATGTGATTCATAGTTTTGCCGTTCCTGCTTTAGGTATAAAAGCTGATGCCGTTCCCGGAAGGCTCAATCAGACTAGTTTTTTCATTAAGAGACCCGGAGTCTTCTATGGTCAGTGTTCCGAGATATGCGGTTCAGAGCATTCTTTCATGCCCATCGTGGTAGAAGCCGTTTCACTAGATAAGTTTGTTTATTGGGTTTCTTCTAAAATGCAGGAGAGTTAATAGAGGATCATCCTCATCAGGGAGATAGGTTAACGTAGACCGGTGAGTCTTCAAAATTCGCAGTATTGGTTCAAGTCCAGTTCTCCTTGAATGCCTCAACTAGATACAGTCACTTTTTTAAGTCAATATCTATGAACTTTGTTCAGCTTGTTCTTCATGTTTGTCTTTGTAGTCATTTTCTTAATGCCCCAAATAAAGGCAAATTTCAGAATCCGTTCTCTATCTGAAAAAGGTAGATCAGATAAGATCGCTGATAGCAAAGAAATTAGCCTTCTAAAAAAGATTTTACAGTTATAATGGCTTCTTATTTTGATCAGTTTAACTTAATATCTATATTGTCCACTTATGTCACTAATTCTTCTCTGGTCATGATAATGACCGTTTTGGTTTGTTGAGTCCTCTTTAAAAACCATCGTCTAATTCCTTATCGTTGACAGAGTTTAGTAGAAATTGTTTACGATCATTTCGTGGGAGTTGTGAAGGACAGCTTAGGAGTCAAAGGGTATCGTTTCTTGCCTTTTGTCTTTAGTTTGTTCCTCTTCATCGCTTGACTTAACGTCTTAGGATTATTCCCTTACATCTTCACTGCGACGGTTCATATCGTTGTGACATTCGGTCTTTCTTTCACTATAGTGATCTGTGTAACTATTATCGGGTTCATAAACTTTAGATCTCGTTTCTTGAGTATGCTCATGCCAAGCGGAGCACCTCTGCTTCTCGCTCCCCTTTTAGTCCTTATTGAGACCGTGAGTTACATGGCTAGAGCTATATCTCTAGGAGTTCGATTAGCGGCGAATCTCTCCGCTGGTCATTTGCTATTTGCTATATTAGCTAGTTTCGGGTTTCAGATGGTGATGAATCAGATGTATCTTTTAAGCCTATTCCCAATCTTAATTATGATCTTCATCACGATGTTAGAGATGGCGGTGGCTTTGATTCAAGCTTACGTTTTTTGTCTGTTGACTACTATCTACTTAGGGGATACTTTGGCGCTTCATTAATCCTCATTTTATTTCAGGAACGCCTGAAGTAATTATGTCCCACACCTATCATCCTTATCATTTAGTCGATCCGAGCCCTTGACCTTACGTCACCGGTTGTGGTGCCATGTTCACGACCGTGGGTGCCATATTGTATTTTCATTATAGTCAACCCTGATTACTTCTTTTGGGGGTTATCGTCTTGGTTTTTATCTTTTTCGTTTGATGTAGAGACGTCATCCGAGAAGCCACCTTTCAGGGTCATCACACTTTCATAGTCAAGCGAGGCTTGAAGATCGGAATGATCCTTTTCATTCTTTCTGAGATCTGTTTCTTCTTTTCCTTCTTTTGGGCTTTCTTTCATAGCAGTTTGGTTCCAACCATTGAATTGGGGTCTGTATGGCCCCCTCAAGGAATAGAAGTTCTAAATCCCTTCTCCGTACCTCTCTTAAATACAGCCGTTCTCTTGAGTTCTGGAGCGACAGTGACTTGAGCACATCACGCGATCATCTCTGGTAAAAGAGACGAAGCCATTCAAGGTCTCTTTTTAACTTTGATCTTAGGGGCGCTCTTTACTTCTCTTCAAGTCATGGAATACATCGAAGCTTCGTTTTGTATCGCAGATTCAGTCTATGGATCTGTCTTTTTTGTTGCCACGGGGTTCCACGGCCTCCACGTCATCATAGGAACAACTTTTCTAGCTGTGTGTTGATTTAGATTACTGTACCATCAATTCACTAGACATCATCATTTTGGATTTGAGGCCGCGAGTTGATATTGACATTTCGTTGATGTCGTTTGATTGTTTCTCTACGTTTGTATTTATTGATGGGGATCTTAGTAGCCTTAAGGCATTGCAAAGTAAACTAAAGGTAAGTTTCTAGGCTCATACCCTGGCTATAAAAGTTCGATTCTTTTCTTTGCTAATGAACGAGTTTAACTATGAATTGCTTTCTCTATTCTGTTTGTTAGTCTTCTTGATAAGTCTTTCCGATTTCTCTTTCTTTTGGGGAGGGGCCGTGTTGTTAATCACGGGTTTGATATATATGAGTTTCATAGGAGATTCTTCTTGACATTCTGAGATGTGAGCCTTCGACCATTGGAGACAATTCGTTAAAGGTCTTTTGCTCCTTTCTTCTTTAGGGGTCTGATATCTTACAGATAGAAAAGGGATCGACACGTTTTTATTGCTCTTTTTTACGGTCTTAGCTTCTCTCACTTTGGTTTCCTGCAACCACCTATTAATGATATACCTCTCTCTCGAACTTCAAACTTTCTGTTTGTTCATTCTCATCTCTAAAAACAGAAACTCTATGCTGAGTACAGAAGCGGGGTTAAAATATTTCATTCTCGGAGCCATCTCTTCTGGAGTATATCTTTTGGGAGTCTCTCTTCATTACGGAATGAACCTCGGATTCAATTTAAATGATTTCATCTGGACAGAGAATTCCCCTTTTTCTGACGTAATCAACGGATTGATATTGATATCATTGTTTTTCAAATTGACCGTGGTTCCTTTTCATTTTTGAGCTCCCGATGTTTATGAGGGGGCTTCGACAGAGACGGTAGTTTTAATAGCCACTCTCCCCAAGATAAGCGTTCTTACGGTTGTCATTCATTTGGGATTTCTTTCTCACTTGCTTACTCTGGCTGCTGTTGCTTGTATGGTTTTCGGTACTCTCGGCGCTCTCAATCAAACCAAGATCAAGAGATTGATGGCATATAGCGGAATAAGTCACGTGGGTTTTATGTTAATGGGAGTTCTCCTAGGCAACAATCATGGAATTCAAGCGGCTTACGTGTACATGATCATCTATGTTTTGATGGTGATCTTGACTTTCACCATAGTATTACATAGTCCTCTCAAGAAATCACTCATTGTGGAATTCTCAGGGTTACACAAAGAAAATTCGACACTGGCTTTGAGCTGAGCGATCATCTTACTTTCGATCGCCGGAATCCCTCCTCTAGCGGGATTCATAAGCAAATGATTGGTTCTTTGAGCTGCGTTTAATTTCAAGTTCTATTTCCTCACTCTGATTGCAATAGTCTGTTCAATGATAGCTGGTGGTTATTATCTGAGGATACTCAAAATGATTTACTTCCAGAGACGATCGAATGTTCTGATCTGAGAGACCATCCTCTCTCCTGTTCAGCCCATACCATCTTCGTCTTCGTATCTAATATCCTTCGGAACTTATGGCTTATTGTTCATGATATTAAACCCAACTCCTTGAGTGTTGATTTCTCATTGAGGAAGTCTTTATTTGTACTAATGTATTCGCTAATAGTAACATTGCCTTTGCTAAGCGCATTATTGGCCGGCGCGTTCGGCCGATTCATAGGAGAGAGGGGGAGTGTTTTGATCACTACAGGTATCCTGATTCTATGTCTCATCCTATCCATTCTCTTCTATGTGGAAGTTCACTTGGAATGTAGCACCGTTGAGGTTCTCTGATGAAGTTGATTCGATACGGGGTTCTTGCATAATCCTCTTGGTCTCTACTTCGACGAGATCACCGTCACCATGCTCGTGGTTGTCACTTCTATCTCTGCTCTCGTGCATTTGTACTCCTCGGCTTATATGAAAGGAGATCCTCATTTACCTCGGTTCATGTCTTATCTCTCCCTTTTCACTTTTTTCATGCTTTTATTGATCACCAGTCACAACCTTCCTCAATTGTTTATTGGCTGAGAAGGGGTCGGTCTCTGTTCTTATTTACTGATCAATTTCTGATTCACTCGTATTCAAGCTAATAAAGCAGCCATAAAAGCGATGTTAGTCAACCGAGTAGGAGATGTCGGATTGATATTAGCAATGATCTTGATTTGGTTGACCTTCGGTACTTTGGAATTTGGAGCCCTGTTCAGCTCTTCAATTTTTCAATGAGTGACCGACCAAACCCTGTTCTTCATTTGTCTTTTTCTACTTATAGGAGCAATAGGAAAATCGGCTCAATTGGGGTTACATACGTGATTACCTGATGCTATGGAAGGTCCCACTCCGGTCTCTGCTCTCATTCATGCTGCGACAATGGTTACGGCGGGGGTTTTTCTAGTGATTCGTACTTCCCCTCTATTTGAGCTCACCTCTTACGGACTTCTTCTCACGGCTATAGTTGGTAGTTTTACTGCTTTCTTCGCAGCCACAATAGGACTAGCACAAAACGATCTGAAGAAGGTCATAGCTTATTCCACGTGTAGTCAGTTGGGATACATGATCATGATATGTGGTCTTTCACATTATTCTGCAGGTCTGTTTCATCTTTTTAATCACGCTTTTTTTAAAGCACTTTTGTTCTTGAGCGCTGGATCTGTGATTCACGCGTTGATGGACGAGCAAGATATCAGAAAAATGGGGTCTCTTCTACATTTGACCCCAATAAGTTACATTGCGATAATGATCGGTAGTATATCTCTCATGGGCTTACCTTTTCTTACCGGATTCTATTCCAAAGACTTGATCCTCGAATTAATCATGGATAAGATGTATCTCTCCTTTGTTTTATGATTAGGGCTTTTAGCGGCTTTCTTCACTGCTTTTTACTCATTTAGATTGATCTTCTGAACATTCTTATATCAACCCATTTCGAGTCGTCACGTGTTTCAAAAAGTTCACGAAGGTTCTTGAAATCTAATCCTCCCCCTGTTTCTTTTGATTATCGCGAGTTTGGTTTTAGGTTATTTCTTTCAATTTTCCATGTTGAAAGACTTACCTAGTCCAATGATCACTTCGATGAGCAAATGAACTCCTACAACTCTGAGCGTTCTAGGAGGATCGTTTGCTTTATTGTTATTTTTAACTTTCAGAGTAGGATGAAAAGGCTATCTCTCCAAGATGGGAATGGTTATTTATTCCTTCATCAACGCCGCGTGACATTTCAATTTCGTCATCAATCACTTTTTCGTGAGACCATTATGAGCGATAGGCTTAATGACGACTTATAATAGGATAGACAGACAATTTTTGGAACACTTCGGACCCGAGGGAGTCTTGACGAGATTGACCTTCATCTCTTCCAAAAATAATCTTTTTCAATCGGGACAGCTAATGAATTATATTTTAGTCTTTGCTTTCTTTTTGACCGTCTATCTGTATCTTGCTTAACCGAATAACGGGTTTCTTTTGATTTTGGAGAAATAAAGGCGTTACGGTCGATTACACATGCTAACGAAAGTGAACAGGTGAGGATAAACGATAAATATATCGGTTTGTATTAAGAAGAGCGAGGTAAATGACTCTCCACTTAAGATGCAAAGTCTAAAACCACATTTTTACTGAAACAAGGAAAAAACGTCAAAGGCAGCAGTGATAAATCTTATACACTTCGTTTACGCGAGATATAGAGACCGTAATCAGTCTTGTCTAATTAAGTGCCAGCAGACGCGGTTATACTTAAGAGTCAAGTCTTTATCGATCAATAGGTTCAAAACACGTGTAGGAATTAAAAAAAATAACGAATTACTTCAATAATATGGTAAAATTCATATTGGATAGAGTACCAATAACTAAAGTATCGTTATAAAGAATCTAAAACGTTGAAGAAAGGGGCGTAAACAGGATTAGATACCCTGGTAATCCTTTCCCTGAACGAGATGTCGTTATTACCTGAATAGTACTTTCGCAAGAAAGAAAGTCAAAAAATCTGGCTGTTTACTTTCCACTTAGAGGAGTTTGTAATTTAATACGATTGTCCACGTAAAATCTCACTTTTTCTAGAAATCTCAGGTGCTGCATGGTCGTCTCAAGCTTATGTTTAAAATGATAAGCCAATCCCTTCAAAGGAGAAAGTCAGATCGCATGGCCCTCATGAAAAAGGAAATTATGCACTACAATGGTCAATAAAAATAAAAATTGACGTCTGGATAATCTTTGAAAGAAGACTTTGAAAGCGAATTTAATAGTAATCGAGAAGAATGGTGTCTTGGTGAATAGGTTCAAGTATTAGTACAAATTGCCCGTCACCTTTGTTTAACTTATTCGTGAGAAAGCGGAAACGTGACTCAGAAGAACAAAACAAAGCAAGTCGTAACATAGTGAGAGAAAGGGAACTTTCTCTTGCAGAGAACTCTTAAAGAAAACGATATACCAATTCTCTGCTAATGGAACAATTGTTTCTCATTTTTTCTACTCTTATTTTAGTGGCTGGAGTCATGGTAGTCCTTTCGATTAACCCTATTCATTCCGTTTTCTGACTCACCTTGACTTTCATATTGACGGCTATGCTCTTCATCACTTTGAACATTGATTTTGTCGCATTGATGTTAGTCATCGTTTACGTCGGAGCCATAGCCATTCTATTTCTGTTCGTCATAATGATGTTAGATGTTTTGAGATTCAAAGAATCTTTAGAGATCAGCCAATTGATTCCGGCAACGCTCCTGATCGGAATGGGGTTCTTTACTAATCTTTGATGACTCAATCAAGAACAATTATTCAAGCTTCCCGATCTAGCTCCTTTTCAAGAATGAGACTTTGTTCATGACACTAATATTGAATTAATTGCAAGAATCATGTATACCGACCTCTGGATCCCCTTCCTCTTAGCAAGCATCATTTTACTGGTCGCGATGATAGGGGCCATAGTCCTCACTCATGAATTAGGGAGAGAGACTAAAAAACAATCTCTATATAGGCAGCATCAAAGAAACGATTCATGAATTTAGAATTCCTTAGTCTATTAATCCTATTAATCTTCGGAGTGATTTTATCAAGTGTGATTTCCATGGCCTCGTATTTTCTCGGAGAAAAATCCCCTGATCGAGAAAAAGTCTCCGTATACGAATGTGGATTCGACCCCATGAATAATCCCGGAGAACCTTTTTCAATCCGATTCTTTCTTATCGCCATTCTTTTTTTAGTTTTTGATCTAGAAATCTCTTTCCTGTTTCCATGAAGTGTCGGGATGTCTTCGATTCCACTAAAAGGTCATTTTGTTATTTTCATTTTTTTAATGATATTGACTATGGGGTTGATTTACGAATGAAAAAAAGGAGGTTTAGAATGAGAATAATGTATTTAGAATTAAACTTTATCGCGTTCGTTCTATTCGTACTAGGAGTGTTAGGAATAGTGTTTAACAGGACCAATCTCATCCTCGTTTTAATGTCGATCGAAGTCATTCTCTTGGCGATATCTTTAAACTTTATTATCTTTTCATTCGTTTTACATTCTATCACAGGACAAATATTCTCCATATTCGTTCTTACCGTGGCTGCTGCCGAATCAGCTATAGGATTGTCTATCATGGTCGCCTTTTATAAGATAAAGGGAACCATTTCCATTCGGACCCTCAACTTGCTTAAAGGATAATGAAAACGATTCTCTGATCCATCACGATTGAACTCATTAAAATATTGTTGATCCTGATTCCAGTCTTGATCTCAGTAGCCTATTTGACTTTAGCTGAAAGAAAGATCTTAGGCTACATGCAAACTAGAAAAGGACCTAACGTTATAGGAATCTACGGCCTTCTTCAACCTTTGGCTGATGGAATCAAACTCTTCACTAAAGAGACTATCATTCCGAATCACGTCAGCTTAATCATTTATTTTTTTGCTCCGATTTTAGCTCTGACTTTAGCTTTCTTAGCTTGAGGGTTGCTTCCTCTAGGAGCAAGTCAAGTTTTAAGCGACTTGCCCATAGGGATTTTATTTATCTTCGCTGTCTCTTCCGTGGGGGTCTACGCCATTCTCATGTCAGGTTGAGCGAGCAACTCGAAATATTCATTCATGGGTGCCTTGAGAGCTGCCGCTCAGATGATCAGTTACGAAGTCGCCATAGGACTTATCGTCATTTCGACCGTACTTTGTGCTGGGTCCCTAAATCTAACAACATTGATTCAAACGCAAATCGAGAGTGTCTGATTTCTAATTCCTCTCTGACCTGCCGCTATCATGTTTATGGTCTCAGCTTTAGCAGAAACGAACAGGGCTCCTTTCGATCTGACAGAAGGAGAGTCGGAACTCGTTTCTGGTTACAATGTAGAATACCCAGCAATGTCCTTCGCGTTGTTCTTCTTAGCAGAATACTCGCACATCATATTCATGAGTTTTCTCTTCACCGTGATTTTTTTGGGTGGATGAAGTTCTCCTTTCCAATTAATACCTTCTAATCTGTGATTGAGCTTAAAAGCTTCAATCGTCATTTTTCTCTTTTTATGAGTGAGAGCATCTTTCCCTAGAATCAGATATGATCAATTAATGCAATTGTTGTGGAAGACCTATCTTCCGGCGAGCTTGGGTTTAATTTGTCTGGTGGCATCTTTCCTACTATTGATCGATGGGTTACCTCCTTTATCATGTTCTTAATTCCTCTATTCATTTTCCCCATATTGGGAATTTTAAACGTGATCTTAACAAAACGTCATCAAGAAAGAAAAACCAGAATTAGAGGGTTACAATGATCCATGGCGTTATTGAGCTATTTTTTACTTTTATGGTGATCGATCCCCCTTCATTATGGTTTCTCTTTTCACACTTCGATTGAATGACTCACCCTCCATCAAGTCAAGTTAAACTGAGGGCCTCTGATATTCGCCATAGACGGAATTTCCATCTTCTTTATAGGCCTAACCATCTTACTGATCCCCATATGTATCTTAGTGAGTTGAAACTCCATACGTTACCTAATTAAAGAATTCCTCATAAGCCTTTTCCTCATAGAAATCTTATTGATAGGGGTCTTCACTACTGTAGACATTCTGATGTTCTATGTCTTGTTTGAAGGAATCTTAATTCCCATGTTCATCATAATTGGAGTATGAGGTTCTAGAGAAGAAAAAGTGAGAGCCGCTTTTTATTTCTTTTTCTACACCCTTGTTGGATCCCTCTTCATGCTGATCTGCATATTCAAAATCTACGAACTGACAGGAACTACTAACTACGTGACCTTGTTGACGTTGGAAATTCCCACTCATTTACAGATTTGATTGTTCATAGGATTCTTTCTTAGCTTAGCGGTCAAAATTCCGATGATTCCCTTTCACATCTGGTTACCTCAAGCTCATGTTGAAGCTCCAGTGGCAGGATCCGTAATCCTAGCTGGAATTCTACTAAAATTAGGGGGATACGGTTTCATACGATTCTCCTTCCCCCTTTTTCCTTGTGCCTCAGAATATCTATCACCAATGGTGATCGTCCTGAGTTTGATCGCCATCATCTACGGTAGTTTTACCACTTGTAGACAAAACGACATGAAGAGATTAATCGCTTATTCATCAGTCGCTCATATGGGATTAGTGACCTTGAGCATATTCACCCATTCGATTGAGGGTTTAGTCGCTTCGCTTTTTCTCATGATGGCACACGGTTTCGTTAGCTCAGGTCTCTTCATGGGGGTGACCGTTTTATACGACAGGCATCACACCAGATCCATCAGATATTATAGAGGGGTTTGTTCATCGATGCCCCTGTTTGCTGCTTTGATGTTATGTTTGACGTTAGCAAACATATCTTTTCCCTCAACCTGTAATTTCATAGGAGAATTTCTATCAATCCTTTCAGCATTCCAATATGCTTGGTGAGCCGGAGCGTTAGCATGCTCTGGAGTCATTTTGTCAGCTACATACGCTCTATTCATGTACAACCGAATATTCTTCGGATCCATGACACCTATGATCTTGCATAACAGAGAAATAACCAGAAGAGAATTTGCCTCCCTTTTACCCCTCCTCATACCCACTCTCCTGCTAGGAATTTTTCCAAATATGCTCTTATGTGCAATGACTATGGGGTCCTATGCCACAGTCGGAAGTATATAGTGCTCAGTCACAATTACAGATTTCTGTACTATGAGAATTAGAAAAGAAAACTCGATCCTTTCTATTATCAATGGTGTCGTTATAGATTTACCATGCCCATCTAACATCTCTTACCTTTGAAACTTCGGATCCCTCTTGGGATTATGTCTAGTATTGCAGATAGTAACTGGAATCTTTCTGGCCATGCATTACTGTTCAGACACTAACTTGGCCTTCTCGTCAATCATGCACATTACAAGAGACGTGAATTACGGATATCTCTTACGTTACCTTCATGCCAACGGAGCTTCTGCTTTCTTCATCTGTGTTTATCTTCACATAGCTAGAGGTCTCTACTATGGGAGTTATTTAAGAACTCATCTATGAGGTTCAGGAGTCGCGATCTTCGGAATCATGATGTTGACGGCTTTCATAGGTTACGTGTTACCATGAGGACAAATGTCTTTTTGAGGGGCTACAGTCATAACCAATTTCGTTTCTGCTGTCCCTTACGTAGGTAATGACATAGTTCAATGAATATGGGGAGGATTTAGCGTCAGTGGGGCCACCCTCAACAGGTTCTACAGCCTACATTACCTTTTCCCATTTGTTTTGGCAGGTGTAGTCGCCGTTCACATAATTTTCTTGCACGAGACGGGATCCAACAACCCTATAGGTCTCCGAAGCGACGTAGACAAAGTCACTTTTCACATCTATTACACTTCTAAAGACGCGTTCGGATTCTTGATCCTAGGAGCACTCTTAAGTCTATTAGTATTCTACACTCCAAATCTACTAGGAGATGCAGAAAACTTCATCCCAGCTAACCCCTTGGTCACACCAGTTCACATCATGCCAGAGTGATATTTTTTATTCGCCTACGCCATTTTAAGAGCAATTCCAAACAAACTAGGTGGAGTTATAGCTCTAGTTGCAAGCATAGTGATTCTGATGGTCCCAGTATTAGTTCATACTAGTCAGTTGAGAGGCTTAGCCTTTAGACCTATAGGAAAGCTAGCCTTCTGGATGTTTTCAGCTAATTTTGTTCTTCTCACATGAATAGGTTCCAAACCCGTCGAAGAACCATTCATCACCATAGGACAATTCTCCAGCATGTTTTATTTCACCTATTTCCTAGTTTTAATTCCAGCATTAGGAATTCTTGAAAATCATTTGACATTTTCACCCTGATTCAAGCTCTCCACCTCCAAGGATAGTTATATTCAAACTAATTAATTTACTCTAACGTATCCTAAGAGAGCTCATAGAGAGCACTACACCCCCATCATAACCCCCTTACAACCACTC
>Ga0209867_1000137_pt1 | contig 17401 bp, 17 predicted proteins | sample GWRWmT4_4Nov14_FD_187197 | JGI IMG/M metagenome (GOLD analysis project Ga0209867, IMG submission 187197) | Sand microcosm microbial communities from a hyporheic zone in Columbia River, Washington, USA - GW-RW T4_4-Nov-14 (SPAdes) (version 2) | ecosystem: Engineered > Artificial ecosystem > Sand...
CCCCCAGGCGCATCACACGCCCGACGCCCCAATAGCGAATCCCCAGTGTTCGGCGCATGCGGGCGGGATGATCGTGGTTGCCGGGCAAGGCCAGGACCGGGCAATTCAGGGGACAGAGCCGGTGCTTCAGCCGCAGGTAGGCACTTTCATCGCCCGCGTCCGTCAGATCACCCGTCAGCAACAACAGATCAGGGTGCAGCGCCAGCACGCGGGACAGGATGCTTTCCAGCGCTTGATCGGCATCCCGGCCGGCAACAGCGTGACCGGCTTCGGCGGGAAGATGGAGGTCCGTCAAATGGGCAATACGCAGCAAATGCACACCCCGGGGATTGCGGAATTCAGCGGAGCGGGGATTGCTCCCAGAGATCCCGTCGACTGGGATTGTGGTCTTCCAGCAGAGCATGAAGCAAGAAAAGTTCAGAAATAACCTCGGGCGGAAATCCCTGGCGCCCCCCCCGACTATCGACCAGCAGCGAGTCGATATAGCGTGCGCATGCCGGCGTGGGCCAGCTTTCGGCGATTTTATCTGCGATGCGCTTGAATTGCCGTTCCAGAGCACAGGGTGCATCCTGAGGCGGGTGGGCCAGTGGAACAGCCTGGACAGATTGGGAGCCGGTACGGCCGAGATTCGAGCGGGGTGGGATGATGCCACCCGTTGTTACCGATGGGGGCGAAGCAGTCGGAGTGGCTGTCGGGTTAAGTTCGCCACGATCGCTTTTCCAGGCGCCGGTTGGGATGGCTTGCGAGCCGGTCAGATTCAGGCTTGCGGTCGGTTTGGGGTTGAGACGGGCGCGTAATTTCAATAATTCTTCTGCTTCGCTTAAGGTGAAAGCAGGGCGCCCCGGCTTGGTGGATTCAAGGGTCAGGTTGGCCAAAAACCGTTTTTGCAGTTCCCGATCGGGAAGTCCGGACAGCAGCAGCAACAGTTTCGGATGGCGCCGGTTGAGACCGGAACTGTCTGGTTGAAGCTGCTTCCATTGCGTGAAGTCAGGCGCGCTCGCGCCGAATTGTTCAGCATAACGGCTGGCCCATGCGTCGAATTGGTCGCGATTGCCGCTGGCGTGATGGATGTCCAGCAGCATGATCCAGTCGTCTGGATTAAAGGGCGCGGCGGTTTCGATCCATTGTTCGAGGATGAATTGAGCGCGCTCACGGTTGCCGCTTGCCAGGGCATACAGAGCCAACCAGCGCGTCTGGGTATCGCTTGCCGCGGAGCGGGTGTTGGTCAATATCGCTGCACTGGTCTTGTCGGGCGCCGACCGGTTCCAGAGCCGGCCGGCCAGGATTCCCAGTGCGAAACCGAGCACTGCAATCAACCAAAATAGGGGATTCGTCATCATAGAGCTTGCCACGCTTGCGGGTCTATCCGACATTTGTCGGGATCTGGCCTAAGTATCGGCGGGACAAGGAAAAAGGTTGAGCCGGGATTACTTTCCCAGGGTCAAGCCCAAGTCTTCACACACTGCCAGGATGGGCTCGGCTTGGTTGAGCGTATAAAAATGCAGTCCGGGTGCACCTTCGTCCAATAGACGTTGGCAGAGCCCATGAACCGCTTCCCGGCCAAATTGACGAATGGCGATCTCGTCCGTCTCCAGTGCTTCCAGCCGCTTGCGGATCCAGCGCGGGATCTCGGCGCCGCAGGCATCGGAGAAGCGGGCGAGTTGCAGATGGTTGGTGATGGGCATGATGCCGGGTGTAATCGGAACATCAATGCCCAAAGCCGCGGATTCGATGATCAGGCGATGGTAGGCGTCGGGGTTGTAGAAATACTGGGTGATCGCCCCATCGGCGCCAGCCCGCACCTTGTCTCGAAAATGCCGCAGGTCTTCTGCCGCGCTGCGGGACTGGGGATGGATTTCCGGATAGGCGGCCACTTCGATATGAAAGTGTGCTCCGGTCTCCTGACGGATGAACGCCACCAGATCCCGCGCATGACGGAACGGACCCGGATCGCCCATGCCCGAGGGCAGGTCGCCGCGCAGGGCAACCAGGCGGCGGATACCCGCGTCCCGGTAGCGATGCAGGATCTCCCGCAGGGTCTCGGCCGTGGCGCCGATGCAGGACAAATGAGGCGCCACCTCGACGCCGGTCTCCCGCATCAGGGCCAACACGGTTTCCAGCGTCCGCTCCCGGGTCGAGCCTCCGGCGCCGAAGGTCACTGAGAAATAGGCGGGCCGCAGGGCCGCGAGGCGGCCCGCCGTGTCCAGCAATTTCACCATGCCGCCCGGGGTCTTGGGCGGAAAGAACTCAAAGCTCAGCGTAGGGCGCACCCCGCCCGGACGGTTCATGGCCGTGGCCCTTAATAACGGTAATGATCGGGCTTGTACGGCCCGTCTTTGGGAACACCGATATAGGTCGCTTGCTGGTCGGTGAGCTCGGTGAGCTGGGCATTGAGCTTCTTCAGTTGCAGGCGCGCGACTTTTTCATCCAGGTGCTTGGGCAGGGTATAGACCCCCACGGGATACTTGTGGGTCTGGGTGAACAGTTCGATCTGGGCGATGGTCTGGTTGGCGAAGGAGGAACTCATCACATAAGACGGATGCCCGGTGCCGCAACCCAGATTCACCAAGCGTCCCTTGGCGAGCAGGATGATGCGCTTGCCATCCGGGAAGATCACATGGTCGACCTGGGGCTTGATTTCTTCCCACGGGTATTTTTCCAGCGCGGCGACATCGATCTCGTTGTCGAAATGACCGATGTTGCAGACGATAGCCTGATCCTTCATCCGCGCCATGTGGTCGTGGGTGATGACGTGGAAATTACCGGTGGCGCTGACAAAGATGTCGCCGTGTTCGCAGGCATAGTCCATGGTCACCACGCGGTAACCTTCCATGGCCGCCTGCAGGGCGCAGATCGGGTCGATCTCGGTCACCCACACTTGCGCCGACAGCGCACGCAAGGCTTGCGCGGAGCCCTTGCCTACATCGCCGTAGCCCGCAACGACCGCGACCTTACCGGCAACCATGACGTCGGTGGCGCGCTTGATGCCATCCACCAGCGATTCACGGCAGCCGTAAAGGTTGTCGAACTTGGACTTGGTCACCGCATCATTGACGTTGATGGCGGGGAAGCGCAGCTCGCCGCGCTCGTGCATCTGATAGAGGCGATGCACGCCAGTGGTGGTTTCCTCGGTCACGCCCTTGATGTGGGCGAGACGGGTGGAATACCACTTGGGATCGGTTGCCAGGCGGGCGCGGATGGCTGCGAACAGCACCTGCTCCTCTTCGCTGGTGGGGTGGTTCAACACGGCCAGATCCGTCTCGGCGCGGCTGCCCAGATGCAGCAGCAAGGTGGCATCGCCACCATCGTCCAGGATCATGTTGGAGTGACCGCCGTCGGGCCACGCGAAGATGCTGTGGGTGAAAGCCCAGTATTCCTCCAGGCTTTCGCCCTTGTGGGCGAAAACCGGCGTGCCGGTGGCGGCAATGGCCGCCGCGGCATGGTCCTGAGTGGAGAAGATGTTGCAGGAGGCCCAACGCACCTGGGCGCCCAAGGCCTGCAGGGTTTCGATCAATACCGCAGTTTGGATGGTCATGTGCAGCGAGCCGGTGATGCGCGCGCCGCGCAGCGGCTGGCTGGCCGCGAATTCCTCGCGAATTGCCATCAGGCCGGGCATCTCGGTTTCCGCAATGCGGATTTCCCGGCGCCCCCAGTCGGCCAGTTTGAGATCGGCGACGCTGTAATCAGAAAATTGAACTTCAGCCACGTGACTCATGGTCTGCTCCATGCGTTGGCTGGCGGGGGAGGGGCGGGATTCGCTCGCCGCCATCCTTGACCCGCCAGGGTTGGACAGTCGGAGAGCGCAGTTGAGACGTTTCCGAGCCTGGGGGCCGGCCCCTGGAATCGGGGCAGGCGCCTCGCAGCGCTCCTCGGATAGCCCGGAGTATAGCGCAACGGGTGCGCTTTATTCCGCCGGCAAGGAATCGCTGGCGGTTTTCCGGAAGGCGGGCGCCCTGACCCGGAAAACCGCCGCGATCGATCAGGCTGCGGCGCGCAGCGCTTCGGCCTTGTCCGTGCGTTCCCAGGTGAAATTCGGTTCCTCGCGGCCAAAATGGCCATAGGAGGCGGTGCGCTGGAAAATGGGTCGGCGCAGGTTGAGCATCTGGATCAGGCCGCGCGGTCGCAGGTCGAAATGCTCGCGCACCAGCGTCACCAGCCGGTCTTCCGGCAGCCTGCCGGTGCCGAAGGTGTCGATGCTGATGGAGGTGGGTTCGGCCACGCCGATGGCGTAGGAGACCTGTACTTCACAACGCTGGGCCAGCCCCGCGGCCACGATGTTCTTGGCGACGTAGCGCGCGGCATAGGCGGCCGAGCGGTCGACCTTGGTGGGATCCTTGCCCGAGAAAGCGCCGCCGCCGTGGCGGGCCATGCCGCCGTAGGTGTCGACGATGATCTTGCGTCCGGTCAGGCCGCAATCCCCGACCGGGCCACCGATTTCGAAGGCGCCGGTGGGGTTGATGTAGTACTTGACGCTGCCATCCTGCCACTCTGCGGGCAGGATGGGCTTGACGATTTCCGCCATTACCGCTTCCACCAGGGTGTTATGGGAAACCCCAGGGGCGTGCTGGGTGGACAGTACGACTGCATCAATGCCCACCGGTCGCCCGGCGTCGTAGCGTACCGTTACCTGGGACTTGGCGTCGGGACGCAGCCAGGGCAGCGTGCCGTTCTTGCGCACTTCGGCCTGGCGCTGCACCAGCCGGTGAGCCAGCGTGATGGGCAGCGGCATCAACACGTCCGTTTCATCGGTCGCATAGCCGAACATCAGGCCTTGATCGCCCGCGCCCTGGTCCAGATCCAATCCCCGGCCTTCATCCACACCCTGGGCGATGTCAGAAGACTGGTGACCGATCTCGGTCAACACGGCGCAGGAATCGGGGCTGAAGCCCATTTCGTCGCTGTAGCCAATCTCGCGGATGACCTGCCTGGCCACGCGATCAAACTCGACATGGGCGTGGGTGGTGATTTCACCCGCCAGCATGACCAGATTGTTCTTGACCAGCGTCTCGCAAGCCACGCGGGCCAGGGGGTCCTGGGCCAGGATGGCGTCCAGCACGGCATCGGAGATTTGATCACACACCTTGTCGGGATGTCCTTCGGAAACCGACTCGGAGGTGAACAAGCGGGTCTGGGCCATGGCAAGGTCCGTCCATATCTGCAGGATTAATGAGGAGCCGGGTCAACCGGTGCTGCACGCAAGCCTAGCGGATGGCTGGCGGCCTGCCAAGAGTGCGGCGGGTTGTCTGCATTCTCGCTTCAGACCCGCGGCATTCTGCCTGGAGTGCGCCATATTTTCTGTTGCCCGAAGATGAAGCCTTCATGACAATTTGATTGCAAATGAATGTTATGATTTTTCGACGGTCCCATTAGCTCAACTGAGGGGCCATGATTTCGGGAGCCATGTCATGATTCGACGCATTCAAGCCGGCACCTTATTGACCCTCGCGATTCTCGCGGGACCTCTCTGGGCCGAACTTCCGACGACGCCAGCGCCGCCGGGTGCAGCAGTCTATTTCATCACCCCCCGGGATGGGGAGCAGATCCGCGGGCCGGTTACGGTCCGTTTTGGCCTCAAGGGCATGGGGGTGGCGCCAGCGGGCACCGTCAAGGAAACCACCGGGCATCACCATTTGCTGGTGGATCTGGAGCAACTACCCGCTTCTGGCCAGCCCATCCCGTCGGATGCCCATCACCGCCATTTCGGCAATGGGCAGACTGAAACCACGCTGGATCTGACGCCCGGCCAACATACGCTGCAATTGCTGATGGGGGATGCGAATCATGTCCCCCACCAGCCGCCGGTCCTGTCCGAGCGCGTGACTGTCGAAGTGATGCCGCAGTGAAACCCTGCCGCCGCACTGTGTTCGGGATGTTCCGGTGAGCGTGCTCCAGATCGAGGACGGTTGGGGTCGCGCGCTGCGCCGACTGCCCATCGAGCCGCTCATCAAGGCGTCTTATCGGCACCTTCCGAACGGCGCCATGGTCTATGACGCCAGCCGCCTGGAGCGACCCTCGGCCCATTTTTTCGATCCCGATCACTGGCGCGCGCAGGCCGAGGTGCTGCCCGTTCCCGGTGGGCGCGGGCAGGTGCAATTGATTGTCCGATCGGGGCAGGAGTGGGTCTTGCGCCATTTCCGCCGTGGCGGTTGGATAGGTCGCTTGATTCAGGATCGTTACCTGTGGACGGGACTCGCCCGCAGCCGGCCGTGGCGAGAATGGCATCTCCTTTACGATCTCTATCGGGCGGGGTTGCCGGTTCCCCGGCCGATCGCGGCGCGGGTGCAGCGTGTCAACTGGCTGTGGTACCGGGCTGACATGATTACCGAACGCATCGCGGCTGAGCCGCTGTCCAGGGTGTTGCAAGCCCCGCTCATCCCGGAAGGGTTGTGGGAGAGTGTTGGCGCCTGCATTAGCCGATTTCACCGTGCCGGCGTCTACCATGCCGACCTGAATCTGGACAACATCCTGGTGGATGAGGAGCAACGGGTCTTCCTGCTGGATTTTGATCGGGGCCGACGTCGTGCTCCCCGCTCCCATTGGCAGCGCGCCAACCTGAGGCGTTTGCATCGCTCCCTGCTCAAGGTGCGCGCGCGCCGCCCCGGTTTGGCCTTCACCGCTGCTGACTGGGATCGCCTGTTGGCCGGTTACGGCGGCGAGAAATCCCGCGCGTAGACATTCGGCAACGGCAGGGGCCGCTTCTTGAAGCGTTCATGTACCCAGAAATACTGCGCCGGGCAACGCCGGACCTGCGCTTCCAGAATTTCGATCTGGCGCTGGGTGTCGGCAATCGGATCATCGCTGGGGAAATCCAGCAGCGGCGGGTCGATGCGGATGAGATAGGTTCCCGTTTCCAATTGCCGCTCCATGGAAAACGGCAACACTGCAGCCCCGGTCATGCGGGCCAGGCGTGCGGTCCCGGTGTTGGTGGGGGCGGAATGGCCGAAGAAAGGCACCAGCGCGCTGTTGCTGCCGCGATAATTCTGGTCGGGGGCATACCAGATGGTGCGGCCCTGGCGCAGAGCCCGCACCATGGCCCGGATATCATGGCGTTCGATGGTTTGGCGGAAGCGTTGCTTGCGATAGCCGCCGAGAAAATACTCGATTACGGGATTGTCCTGGGCTCGGAAGAGAACATCCACATCGGCATGGGCCGCGAACAGTCGCCCACACACGTCGATCGAGGTGAAATGGCCGCTTAACAGGATGGCGCCCTGGCCGCGCGCCTGCACGGCCTTGAGGTGCTCCAGCCCTTCCAGCCGCAGGCGCCCTTCGAGCCGGGATTGCGGCGCCCACCACGACAAAGGCAGTTCGATCACGCCCATTCCCAGCGACGCGAAGTGCGCGCGGAGCAGGTCGGCGCGCTGCGCGGCATCCAGTTCAGGGAAACACAAGGCCAGATTGCGTGCAGCCACGTGACGCCGGCTTCGTGCGAGATGCGAGGCCAGCCATCCCACAGCGCGGCCAAGCCTCATCTGCATTTGATAGGGGAGCTGGGCCACGATCCAGAGTCCTCCCATCAGCAGCCACATGGGCCAGTGACGGGGATGCAGGAGTCTGCGGGGAGGATGCTCCATGGGGGAATCCATATCAAAAAACGCAGTCTAACAAAGCTTTCATGCGCTCGTGTTATGATCCGGCCAGGTTTTTGAGCAGGCCCGGCATGTCGATACAGATCCCTGATTTTAAAGGCTTAAAGGCGCTTGTGGCGGGCGATGTGATGCTCGATCGCTACTGGCATGGCGACACTGCGCGCATTTCCCCGGAAGCCCCGGTTCCCATTGTCCGGGTGGACAGCCGGGAAGAGCGGCCCGGTGGCGCCGGTAACGTGGCGGTGAATCTCGCAGCCCTTGGCATTGAAACCCGTCTCCTGGGCCTGTGCGGGGAAGATGATGCGGCGCATGCCTTATGTGCACTGCTGGAGACGGCCGGCGTGGCCGCGCATTTGTTGGCGGTGCCCGGTCTCCCGACCATCACCAAATTGCGTGTGATGAGTCGCCACCAGCAATTGTTGCGGCTGGATTTTGAACAGCTTTTTCCCGATCAGGCAGCGGCACGACTGGCTGAATCCTTTGCCGCCCACCTCGAAGGTGTCGATGTGGTGGTGCTGTCCGATTACGGCAAGGGTACTCTGGGCCAGGTCCAGACGCTGATTGGTGCGGCCCGGGCCGCCCGGATTCCCGTGCTGGTGGACCCCAAGGGAACCGATTTCAACCGCTACCGGGGCGCCAGCGCCCTGACCCCCAACCTGGGTGAATTCCTGGCGGTAGCCGGGCCGTGTCCCGCACCCGCCGACCTGGCACAGGCGGGCAACGCGTGGTGCCGCAAGCTGGCACTGGATCGCCTGGTGATCACCCGCAGCGAACAGGGGATCAGCCTGTTCGATGCTGTGACCAGCCACGTGCACCTGCCGGCCCAGGCCCGGGAAGTGTTCGATGTGACCGGCGCAGGCGATACCGTAATTGCCGTGCTGGCCGCCGCTCGCGCTCGGGGATTGGAATGGCCGGCGGCCGCGGCCCTGGCCAACGTGGCGGCCAGTTGGGTGGTGGGCAAGCTGGGAACGGTGGCGATCAGCGCCGTGGAACTGCGCCAGGCGGTGGGGGAGGCCAATGGCGAGAGCCATGGCGTGATGGACGAACCGGCCCTGTTGGCCGCGGTGACCCGCGCTCGCGCCGCCGGGAAGCGGGTGGTGATGACCAATGGCTGCTTCGATGTCCTGCATCCCGGGCATATTCGCTATTTGCGTCAGGCCCGGGCGCTGGGGGATAGACTGATCGTGGCGGTGAATGACGATGCCTCGGTGCGCCGCCTCAAGGGCGCGGATCGACCGGTCAATGCCTTGGCGGACCGCATGGCGCTTCTTGCAGCGCTGGATGGTGTCGACTGGGTGGTGCCGTTCGGCGAGGATACCCCGGAGCGGCTGATTGGCGCGGTGGTACCGGATGTGCTGGTCAAGGGCGGTGACTATACCGTCCAGCAGATTGCCGGCGCCGGGTGCGTGCAGGCCGCTGGAGGGGAAGTGCGCGTGTTGCCCTTCGTGGCGGGTTATTCCACCACGAGCCTGCTGGATCGGGTGCGCAAGCGAGGGGACGGCTGAAATGTTCCGTCGGCTGTATACCGCGCTGTTGACGCTGTTGCTCCCGATCCTCGCCGTGCTGTTTGCCTGGCGGTTGTGGCGGCGCCCCGAATACCGCGACCGCTGGTGGCAGCGACTGGGTTTTGCCGGCCCCCGGCGTCCACAGTCATGCATCTGGGTCCATGCCGTGTCGGTGGGGGAAGTGGCCGCCGCGACACCCTTGATCAAGCGCCTGCAGTGCCGTTACCCGGCCTGGCCGGTGGTCGTCACGACCCTGACCCCAACGGGCGCGGATCGTGTTCGTCGCAATTTTGGCGACAGCGTGACCCACTGCTACCTGCCGCTGGACACGCCCGGCGCCATGGGGCGTTTGCTCGATCGCATCCAGCCCCATTTGGCGGTGATCATGGAAACGGAACTGTGGCCCAATCTCCTCGCTGCCTGCAGGCGACGCAATATTCCCGTCATCATCGCCAATGCCCGCATTTCGCCGCGTTCCCTAAAGAGCTATCTGCGCCTGCGGCCGTTGATTCAGGAGCTGCTGAACAACGTGACCTGGGCGGCAGCCCAAAGTCGATCTGATGCGGGCCGGCTGGCCCAGATGGGCCTTGATCCGGAGCGCATCCAGGTCATGGGCAATCTGAAGTTTGAATTCCACGAGGGCGAATCACGGGCGGGTCCGACCAACTGGCGAGCCGGCTGGGGCGCGGCCCGACGGGTATGGGTGGCGGGCAGTACCCACGAAGGAGAGGACGCGCAGCTGATCGATGCCCTGTTGTTGTTACGCAAGCGCTGGCCGGAACTGCTGCTGGTGCTGGTACCGCGCCATCCCCAGCGTTTTGCGGCGGTGCGCGCCTTGCTGGAAGCCCGGGGCATTGCGTATGCGCGGCGCAGTGCTGGGGAGTGGCCGGCAACAGATGTGCCCGTGTTTCTGGCGGATACCATGGGCGAACTGGGCGCGCTTTACGGGGCGGCCGATCTGGCCTTCATTGGCGGCAGTTTGGTGCCCATTGGCGGGCATAATGCCTTGGAAGCCGCGGTGCATGGCGTGCCGGTGCTGACGGGGCCGGTCGTGTTCAACTTCCAGGAGATCTATGGCGCCCTGCGAGAAGTGGGGGCAGCGGTGACGGTGGAAGATGCCGAATCCCTGGCCGATGGCGTGGAACGATGGCTCAAGGACCCTGGAGCGGCGCAACGGGCGGGGGAGCGCGGGCGACAATGGGTAATGGCGAATCAGGGCGCACTGGATCGGTTGTGGGCGCTGGTGGACCCCTATCTTTCGGGGGCGGGCCCCATTGTGGCGGGTTCCGTCGCGCCTGTCCCGCCAGTTGCCAAGGCCCTCAGGATTCAGTAGCGCGGCAGGGCGGGGTCGATCTGCGTGGACCAGGCGTCGATGCCACCGGTCAGGTTATACACGGGACCGTAGCCTTGGCTCAGCAGGAATGCGGCCACTTGGGCGCTGCGCATGCCATGGTGGCAATAAACAACCACGGGGCGATTGCGGGGCAGCGACTCGATGCGTGTGGGAACCTGACCCATGGGGATCAACAGGCTGCCGGGCAGATGGGCGATGGCATGTTCCCAGTCCTCCCGCACGTCCAGCAACAGCGGGGGTGCTGCTTCATTCAGCCACTCGGCCAGTCGGCGGACATCGACCGTATCCATCGCCCGTACTCCGTAGTTAGAAAGTGAATGCCGCCGGCATGCGGGCATGCGCCAGAGGCGGCAGGCAGGTTTCCAGCAGGCTGCGCCGCACCCATTGATCCACCGCGACGCGGGTGAAGAGTACCGCTTCCATCAGGGGCTCGGTGCCCACGATCAGCAGCAGCCGCCCCCCGAGGGTCAGTGCGCGGTGGAAGCCCTCGTGGTACAGCGGCAGCGAGCCGGTCACCACGATCACGTCGTGCTGCTGTTCGATGCCGGGCAAACCCAGCCCCAGGTCTTCGCAGGCCAGTTGCACGTTGGTGATGCCCAAGCTCGCCAGACGCGGGGCAGCAGCCGCGATGAAGTCGGCGTGGATGTCGACACTGCGCACGGCGCGACCGAGATGGGCCAGGCAAGCTGTGAGGTAGGCGCTGCCCGTGCCCACTTCCAAGACCTGATCGAGCGGATCGATGTCCAGCGCTTGCAGCAGCCGGGCAGCCAACTTGGGCTCCTCCATCACCTGCCCATGACCCAGCGGAATCAGGGTGTCGGCATAGGCCAGCGAGCGGTAGGCGGGCGGGACGAAGGATTCGCGGGGCAAGGACGCCATCAGGTCCAGCACCCGTTGATCCAGCACCGACCAGGTGCGGATCTGCTGTTCCACCATGCTGCTTCGGGCCTGCTTGAGATCCACCACGTGTCGCTCCCGGGCAATGTCCAATGAAGGGCCCAAGTCTACCATGCGGCCGGCGACTTTCTTCCCCCGCTGCGGCAGGGGATACAATGATCTCACCGGGCCCGGCCGCCAGCGGCAGCGGCCGTCCAAGCAAGGAAAACCAAAGATCATGAGCGCCATCCCCACCGAACTGTCCGAACGCATCGAACGGCTCAGCGACGCACTGACCCAGCCCCATCCCGGTTCCCGGAAGATCCACGTCGCAGGGTCGCGACCCGATCTGCGGGTGGCGATGCGCGAGGTGGCGCAGTCGCCGACCCGCAGCGCCCAGGGGATGGAGGACAATCCACCCATCACCCTCTACGATCCCTCCGGTCCCTATACCGATGCGCAGGCGGTGATCGACCTGAGCGCGGGCCTTGCTCCGCTGCGCCTTGACTGGATCGTCGAGCGGGATGACACCGAACCGCTCGCCGGTCCCACCTCGACCTATGGGCAGGGTCGGCTGCAGGCCCCGGAACTGGCCGGTGTGCGCTTTGCCCGCGTGCATCCGCCGCGCCGTGCCAAAGCGGGCGGCAACGTCACCCAGATGCATTACGCGCGGCGTGGTCTCATCACCCCGGAGATGGAATACATCGCCATCCGCGAAAACCAGCGCCTGGATGTCTTGCGCGAAACCTACGAACGGGCCGGGATCCTGCGCCGCCATCCCGGACAGGCCTTTGGCGCCCGCCTGCCGGAGCTGGTGACGCCGGAATTCGTGCGCGCCGAAGTCGCTGCCGGTCGCGCCATCATTCCCGCCAACATCAACCATCCTGAGAGCGAGCCGATGATCATCGGCCGTAACTTCCTGGTGAAGGTGAACGCCAACATCGGCAATTCGGCGGTGACCAGTTCCATCGCCGACGAGGTCGAGAAGCTGGTCTGGGCGATCCGCTGGGGCGGGGATACCGTGATGGACCTGTCTACCGGAAAGCACATCCACGAAACTCGCGAATGGATCATCCGCAACTCGCCTGTTCCCATCGGCACGGTGCCGATCTACCAGGCGCTGGAAAAGGTCGACGGCAAGGCCGAAGCCCTGACCTGGGAGATCTTCCGCGACACCCTGATTGAGCAGGCCGAGCAGGGGGTGGACTACTTCACCATCCACGCCGGGGTGCGACTGGCCTACATCCCGCTCACCGCCCGGCGTGTCACCGGCATCGTCTCGCGCGGCGGCTCGATTCTGGCCAAGTGGTGTCTGGCCCATCACAAGGAGAATTTCCTCTACACCCATTTCGAGGAAATCTGCGACATCATGAAGGCCTATGACGTGAGTTTTTCGCTGGGCGATGGCCTGCGGCCGGGTTCGATCGCCGATGCCAACGACGCCGCCCAGTTCGCCGAACTCAAGACCCTGGGCGAATTGACCCAGATCGCCTGGCGGCATGATGTGCAGGTGATGATCGAGGGGCCGGGGCATGTGCCCATGCAGCTCATCAAGGAGAACATGGACAAGGAACTGGCGGAGTGCTTCGAAGCGCCGTTCTATACCCTGGGGCCGCTCACCACCGACATCGCGCCGGGCTACGACCACATCACTTCCGCCATCGGCGCGGCGCAGATCGGCTGGTACGGCACCGCCATGCTGTGTTACGTGACGCCCAAGGAGCATCTGGGCCTGCCCAATCGCGACGATGTGCGGGAAGGCATCGTGACCTACAAGATCGCCGCCCACGCCGCCGATCTGGCCAAGGGGCATCCGACGGCGCAGCTACGCGACAACGCCTTGTCGAAGGCGCGTTTCGAGTTTCGCTGGCAGGATCAGTTCAATCTGGGGCTCGATCCCGAGAAGGCGCAGGAATTTCATGATGAAACCCTGCCCAAGGAGGGTCACAAGGCAGCTCACTTCTGTTCCATGTGTGGCCCGCAGTTCTGCTCGATGCAGATCACCCAGGACGTGCGCGCCTATGCCGCGCGCCAGGGCTTGGAGGAAGCCGAAGCGCTGCAGCAGGGCATGACGGAAAAAGCCCTGGAATTTCGGCGTGGGGACGGGGATCTCTACCGCTCCGAGTGACTACCAGCGATCCCAGCGCCGCGGTCGTTTCAGCCCGAACAGCCGCGGCAGCCCCAGGCCGATGAGGGTGCCCAGAATCATCACCAGCGCGCCGGCCACGAAACTGTCGCGGCGACCGCGATCATCTAGCCGTGCGGTCTGTTGTTCCAGGGCCTGGATTTGAAGGCGCAGGCTGGCCACTTCCTCGCGCAGCTTCTGGTTGGCCTCTGCCATGTGCAGGCCATCCTGGGACAGCTTGAGGGCATCCTTCAACTGCTGGGTTTCCGTGCGCAGGTGTTCCAGCTCGGGGGCGTTCCGCGCGCTGGCGGCCTGCAAGGTTTCCGCCTGGATGCGCAGTTGCTGATTCTGTTCGCGCAGTTCGGCGAACTCCCGGCTGGCGTGGTCCATGCGCGGGCGGACCGGCGGCGCTGTCATGAGCTGGCTGCTGCGCACCCAACCCATCTGCCCGGCGCGGGTGCGGATCTGGGTCCAGCCGCCGGGCGCCGTGGTCATGACCTCCACAGGCGCGCCGGGGGGGATCTGGCCGGTCACCACCTTGGTCTCGCCCGGCTGTTGCCGGAGTTCCACGCTGGGTTGGTCGCTGATGTACTGGTTCTGGGCTGCAAATGTGGGCATGGCATGCAGCAGCGTCAGCGCCAGAATGATCGTCGTGCAGCGCAAGGCCGAGGCAGGAAAATCGAGCGGCTTGATTGATTTCATCAGCGGGAACGATCCTTTTTTTTCGAGAGGGCGCGCCGCAGATGGCGGAGGCGTCGCTTGATCCAGTGCGACGCCCGTTCAATGCCCAGCCGATGCAGGTGAGCGCGATCATCTGGCGTGATGTTGCGATAGCCGTCGTATTTCAGCTTGATCCAGGCGTTGCGGTCGAATTGCCGAGCGATCCGGAATAGCCCGCGGGACAGCGGATTGCCACCGCGCACCATGGCCGCGCCGAAATCAACGATGCAGGGCGTGTCGCCCGCCTGGACCAGCAGATTGTCCTTGCGCTTGAGGTCGGTATGCGCCACCCCGCGGGCATGCACGGCCTCGATGATTTCCCGGAGTTGCTCGAAAAAAGGATGCGCCGGATCGAGTCGGGTTTGGGCAGCGCGGAAGCTTTCGCCTTCCACATAATCCAGCACGAGGTAGCGCCCATCGACCAGCCCATGACAGCGGGGGATGCCCGGGAGACCTTCCAGGCGAGCATAGATGCTGCGTTCGCGGCGAATGATCCAGCGCTCGACCCAGCCCCAAAGCGGATTGCCCCGGGGAATCTTGACAGCATAGCGCCCCGCTGGATCGACATAGACATAGACGTGGGATTGGGCACCCCCGGCCAGGGCCCGGCTCCCGCTCAGGATCTGCTGCTCGATGAAGCGGGCAATTGCTGCATGGTCCGGCCCGCTGGATGTGGAGGCGCTGGGCTCCAAATGTTCAGCCCAGACGCTGGAACAGAACCCACAGTCCCCACGACAGGGCCGCGGCGATAATGGGCTCGCCATTGGCGCGCAGGCTCTGGGTGAACGACCAGTCGCCGCCGAAGGCCTGTGGGAACCGGTCGAAACGGGGTATCAGTGCATGGGTACTGGCTGCCCAATGCCGCCAGCGTTCCCCAAACAGACCTTCCAGCTTGCCATCCTCGCGCACAATGGCCGGAGGATAAAACCCCCACACCACGGCCACAGCCAGCGGATAGGCCCACCACAGGCCGCTGGCCAGGCAATAGCCCAGCAGCAGGGTGAGATTGCCGACATAGAGCGGATGGCGGACCAGGGCATAGGGGCCATCCTGGGCCAGCTCCTGATCTTTCTTGATGTGTCCGGATGCCCATAGCCGCACCAGCAGGCCCACGGCAATGAGGCCCGCAGCGACGGAGAAACTCACCGGCCCCGTCGGCGCGCCAGTTGCGCACAGCAGGGCAATCAGGGCAATTCCAAGAAACTGGCGGTATTTATCGCGGCGATGCGCCAGATTATGGCGGACATGCAAGGCTTTGCTGGACATGGCGTCTCCTGACGGAGGATTCCGGAGTGGGCGCCACTTTATGCCGGTGCGCGCATGTGATCAAGGTGGTTTGGCCTGGATAGGGTCAGGGCGGCGCCGACTGTTTCCATTTGCACAGGCCATTGCAGTCAAAAAAAGGGCCTTCACAAGGAAGGCCCAATAGAGTCCAACTGGCGATACGGATCGTTGGCTCAGGGAGTAAAGCTGATTCCGATGGGCGTGACCATGTCGGCCACGGTGCTGCCGAAAATCGGAATGGAAGCGATCAGGGTCGTACGGACGGCCGCATTAACGGGCGGCAGGACGACGCCATTGACCACGGTCAGGCCTCTGTCGCGCACAGTGGGAACCAGGTTAGGCGCACGAGTATTGACGAGCTGATAGGCGCCGCTGGCGGGCGTGGCAGCCAGCACGGCGGTGTCGAAGGTAAACAAGCTGAGGCTGCCAGCGGACAATGAGTATTTGCCGGCCTGGGCATCCACGGCGGACAGTTCGTCGAGACTCATGGCCTTCATGTCGGCTTGGGCGGCCATGGGCAGCAAGGCCATGGCAGTGAGGCCCAGCAGGGTGCGGAAATTTTTCATGGGTACATTCTCCCTCGGTGATTGTTTTGTCGGTTCGGATTGAACCCCCGATGCCGGGCTGTTTGAGACACCGGTCGGGTCGACAAGGTTTATGCAGGGGATGTGCCAATTACTTAATATTCTGATAAATAAGTATGTTTATCGCAAGTCGGCGGCTTGAGTGACGCCGGCCGTCAGCTTGTGACGTCCCGCCGGACGTGGCGCGTCACTCCGCAACCCGGCTTACTTGCCCCAATGCTTCGCCCATCCGTATGGCGCCACCATCCTGGCGTTCGGGGGGCCAGGCCGTATGCCCCGGGCTGAACAGCAGGATCACGGTGGAGCCCATGTTGAAGCGGCCCAGCTCCTCGCCCCGCGCCAGGCGAGGTTCGCCATTGAAGGTCTGCCAGTGCGGCGCTTTGCCATAGGGCGGCGTCACCATGCCGGACCAGACGGTTTCCATGCTCCCCACGAAAATGGCGCCTACCAGGATCACGGCCATGGGGCCGGCGCCGGTCTCGAACACGGTGATGAACCGTTCATTGCGGGCATAGAGGTTCGGGACTGTGCGGGCGGTGGCGTCATTGACGCTGAACAGTCGGCCCGGAATGTAGCCGGTGCGGAGCAGGGCGCCGGAGAGCGGCATGTGGATGCGGTGATAGTCGCGCGGGGAGAGGTAGATCGTCGCGTAGGATCCGCCGGTGAACATCTGCGTCAACGCTGCATCCCCACCCAGCAGGGCGTCGAGCGCAAAGTACTGGCCCTTGGCCTGGATCAGCGTGGCGCCGTCCAGAACGCCGATCTGGCTGATGTGGCCGTCCACGGGGCTGGCGACCACCAGTTCCCCAGGCGCCAGAGGGCGGGCATCTTGTCGCAGCGCGCGGGTAAAGAAGGCATTGAAGTCGCGATAATGATCCGGATCGGCGCTTTCGGCTTCTTTGAGATCAATCTCATAGAGCGCCGAAAAGGCGCGGATAAAGGCGTTTTTGAATGGCCGCCAGGTGATGCGGGTCAGCCGGTACATGATTCCGGAAAGGGCGTGCTGGGGCAGATGGTCCTGCAGCCAGGCATTTGCCTGGTCAAAACGGCTGGGTTCGGTCATTGTTTCCTCGGCAGGCAGGGGCGCTGGCGGCGCAGCATGCAGCGACAGCGGTGAGCAGGCGACAGCAAGGGCCAGAATGAGCAGATCAAGGCGGATGATTCCACAGATGCGCATGGCTTGGCATGGTTTCAGTTCAGGGCGGTCGTTTATGATAGGCGATTACACAAAGCAAGGGATGGATGGGCATGGAGCAACTTGAACCGGTGGCGGAGGCCTTGGTCACGCTGACCGACTGCATCCGCTGGGGCGCCAGCCAGTTCAACGCCGCTGGCCTGCATTTCGGACATGGGACGGACAATGC
>Ga0209867_1000138_pt1 | contig 17217 bp, 15 predicted proteins | sample GWRWmT4_4Nov14_FD_187197 | JGI IMG/M metagenome (GOLD analysis project Ga0209867, IMG submission 187197) | Sand microcosm microbial communities from a hyporheic zone in Columbia River, Washington, USA - GW-RW T4_4-Nov-14 (SPAdes) (version 2) | ecosystem: Engineered > Artificial ecosystem > Sand...
GTAATATTGGGGTTTTCAGATAACCAACCCCAACTCCACGGCTTATCTGGGTTTTTGAGTACAACATCAAAAGTAATATTGGGGTGTTGAGATAACCAACCCCAACTCCACGGCTTATCTGGGTTTTTGAGCACAACATCAAAAGTAATATTGGGGTTTCCAGATAGGTAACCCCAATCCCACGGCTTATCTGGGTTTTTGAGCACAATATCGAAAGTAATATTGGGGTTTTCAGATAAACAAAACCAAACCCACGGCTTATCTGGGTTTTTGAGTACAACATCAAAAGTAATATTGGGGTTTTGAGATAACCGCCCCCAATCCCACGGCTTATCTGGGTTTTTGAGTACAAAATCAGTAATATTGGGGTTTTGAGATAACCGCCCCCAATCCCACGGCTTATCTGGGTTTTTGAGTACAACATCAGTAATATTGGGGTGTTGAGATAACCATCTCCAATTCCACGGCTTATCTGGGTTTTTGAGCACAACATCAAAAGTAATATTGGGGTTTCGAGATAACCGACCCCAATCCCACGGCTTATCTGGGTTATTCTTTACGAAATCAAAATAACGGTAAGAATACATCTTTATTTTTAATATTTTTTTCTTATTTAAATTTCAATTTTCTACACTTTTTAATGCTCTGCTAGAGCATTAAAAATTTATATTTAAAAGGTCGAATACAAGCTTGGAATTATTTTTTTGAATCCCTTTCTTTCAAGGTTCATTATAGCCATTTCAGAAGCCTTCTTTTCGGCGTCTTTTTTAAGTGCTGCAGCACCTTCTCCAAGCAAATTATTTGAAGAGTCATATACTTTTGAAATAAATAGATTTTTATCGTTCTTTACCACCCTTTCGGTCTTGTACACAGCTTCAGAGCCCAATGTGTCTTTATATTGGTCAAACACACCTTTAAGTCGATTTTTTGAATCAACTAAAGTGTTGTAATCGATTTTCAAAGTATATGGTTCAAATAACTTTAACAAAATTGAATATATCAGTTGATATGCCAATCCGGGTTGACTATGGTTAGGTGTAGAATAATCATAGATTACAAATTCAATTACTCCAATTAATGCTTCAAACACGTCTTCTAAAAGTTTTTTTTTTGCTCTAAGTCTAAGCTCTTCGGAAGCTGATATAAAAGGCCAAAACCCCAAATTTTCTGCTATCTGATAAAGGTTATCTTTTGACCCTAAATTAATCTTCATTCGAGCAACAATTTCCACAGCTTCAGACTTACCTCTAAGCTGTGGAAACTTTTCATAGGAACTCCATACAATAAACTTTCCAATGGTTGAGTCACCCATTTGTTCAAATGGTTCATAGTTGTACTGTTCGTCGGCACTACTACTCGTAAAAGCCATATTAAAAAAAGGTAGAGTTTGACTATTAACATATTTCTTTATTGATGGTTCATCTAACTCTGCGTATTTTAAAATACTTTTTAATAAATCTGTAAAAGATTCGTCTCTTGGACCATAATGTATATCCATCTTTATTTTAACGTAAATTATCTCTGGAAGTTCAATTTTCTGTGGATTGTGTGTTTTTTGACTTGTATAGTCAATACAACTTAAATTTTACGACTAATAAATGAAGATTCAAGAGAAAACATATACCGTGATTTATACTGTAGCGGTTGGACTTGTCGTATTTGGACTGTGTTTTAGGTTTGGTGGAGAAAAATATATTATAGACTACTATCGCAACAAATACAACGACTCTCCAACCAAGACAGTATTGAACGCGTGCAAGTACTTTGGTGTTGCTCTTTATGTATTTGGATGGTTGATAGTATCTGTATGTTTGAGTCTGAAACATAAAGGCAACAGAATCCTTAAAAATTCTATTCTTTCGGTTGCTTTGGTGAGTGTGTTGTGGGCCGTTTTTGAGTTTAAAGAAGAGGGTTTTGTTTTTCAGCCTAAACTACCATTAATTTCCTGTTCAGTATTGTTGTCGGCTTTGGTGGCTCTTATAAGCCTTAAATATTCTCTAAAAGATATCGCTTTAATTGTGGTGGCAAGCTTCCTTATTGTATTTTCCGAATACGCTGTACTACCATTTCAACGAGAAAATAATATTGTCGATGGTTTAGGTATACCATTACTTATACTCGGCTGGTTTATATTATTTTACGTGTTTAATGGTGATTCGGAACCATTTTCAAAGGTTTTTAATGTTGAGGAAGGAATTCCCCTTCGCGTACTTAGATAAAGTCGTTCGAAACCATTATAATTTTGATTTTATTATCTAGAAAATGGTTGAATTCAACCATCATTTTGATAAAAATATAATTCATATACAAGTATTAAACTAATAAATGGACGAAATTGAACTAAAGCGGTGTGATAAAACGACTCTGAAAAATATGGCTCTAAATAGGGGGTTGGATAGAACTGGTTATAATGGTAGAAATTTGTCTAGAATGAGAAAGCAAGATTTTATAGATTATATCCTCCACACAGACGATAACGATACATCGGAAGAATTCGAAGAAGAACTTTTAGGGTTTATTTTGAGCCAAATTAGAACGGATGACGCCTTAGATCCAATATTACATATATTTAATGCTTTAAACAACCTATCGGAGAGAAAGGAACCATCCGAAAATAAAAAGGTTGAAAGAATACCAAACGAAGAAGATGAACAAGTGCCAAAATTAATGATAAACGAAGACCACCATACACCAGAAGAAATTTCTGAGGTTAAAACAAACCTTGTTAATTTAGAAACTAAGATTACATGTGTAGTTTGTCTGACACGCCTCAGAAATGTGGTTTTTGCCCCATGTAACCACTTGGCAACCTGTATTTCTTGTTCTAAAAACAGTTTGTTGACTAAATGTCCACTGTGTCGCAAAGAGTTTACGGGTACAACAAGAATTTTTGCGTGTTAAATTTTTAATGATGTAACCCATCATTAAAAATTTGTAAGAAAAAAGTGTTCAACGTCAAGAAAGATAGAAAATTAAAGTTTCCAATCTTACAACAGATTTTAGGTAAACTGAGACCAGAAATAAAGTTAGTTCAAAAATCCTAAATATCGTTTTTTAAAGCTTAAAACAAGCTTTAAAAAAATTAATCTTTTGTCGCTGAAGGACCTCTCATCCTACCTTCTGATGTGGTTGAAGCTGTCCTTTTTGTTTTAGGAATAAAAGTTAAAGGTGAACTACCGCCACTAACAAATCCACTACTATAAACTTTTGGAGTTCGGCTTTGTGACTCGTAAACACCATTAACGCTATTGTACATTTGCAAAAGGTTAACATTGGTCTTTTTGGCGATAATTTTAGACACAACAAATATTGTGGTTTGAAAGAGCACCAGAGCCATTAATCTTATTTCAACGGGCCAACTACTTACAGCCGAAGGCACATATGATTTCTCCCCTAGCTCTATAAGGAGCTTTTCATACTTGCTCATGTACAATGTTTGTTGTTGGGTATAACCCTCCATATCAAACCCTATTTTACCCAAAACAATTTCACAACCCATAAATCCCATCATTAAATACGACTTGTATGTTTCTACGGTCGAATCTACCGCTAAATTTTTTAAGGTATGGTCGTACGTCTTCTTCATATCCAAGTGGTTAGACATCATGTTAAAATTGGGTATATGAACTTTAGGGTATGTTTTCTTCAGTCGGTCAAATTTAAATAACAACTCTCGTTTTTGGTCATCTTCATCCCTAGAGTATTCATTTCCAAAAGTTTTTACATTTGGTCTTTCATCGCCATAAACCTTTTTAATTTCTTTTACGGGCGGAATTATGGTTTGATGTTCCTTAATATTACTTTCTTTATTTGCGTGGTTGTTGTGATACTTTTCTTCATTCCTAGCCTTAGAAGAAGATAAAATGGACCTTTTAACCTTACGATAACGCTCCGACGATATAGAAGCTGCTAATGGTGAACTGCTAACGGGTCTAACAACTTTACGTTTTAGAATGGGAGAAGGCTCCATTGAATCGGACGATTCCCACATAAAGGTACCTTTTCGTTCGGTGGATGGTTGGTTAGGTTCTTTAATCGAAGTTATTCTTGGTACCGCTTTAAAACCACCACCACCAATCGAATCTTCGCTCGAAACTATAGGCTCGTAATGATGTATATATTTTTCTGCTGCCAATGAACCATTAACTTTTTTTTTATTTATTAACAATTCAAGGTACAACTCGAGCATCTTAGGAAACCTTGGTTTAATTTTGGTTAAACCAAACTCATGTTCGACTTTTCTAATGATAAAACTATTGGTTTTTACAGGCATCTTTATTATTGAGAAAAAGAGAAAATAAAGATGTCTCAAGCCACAGTTTTAAACAATGGTTCATTACCCCAACAATCGACAAATGATAAGTGGTTAATAGCTATGATCCAACCACAAACAAGTTTTGACCTTGAAATTGCTAATAAATTAAGCCCGTTCCCACACTATCCAGGACCAATACGAGCGATAGGTGGTTTATACCATGGTCCGAACTGTAGAATACCCGGATTTCAACCATTAATTCAACCTATTCTCAGACCTAAAACACGTGTTTCAAATTGTCTAACAAGTCACTGTTACGAGTATGGAAACACGAGGTTTCCTCCAATGTGCGAGTGCGGCGACAAGTATGACTGTCGATCTTACGGTAAATGTTACAACAATAGTTGCGCTGTGGCTGGTTGGAACAGAGAAAGTTGTAGTGGTAACTGTTCTCCAACATGCGGTACATGCAACCATAATTCAAATGTGATATTTCATTAGATTTTAATGGTTAAAAAACGCCATTAAAATCTACCATTTATTATTATTAACCCTTTGAGGCTCAAATTGACCAATAAGCTCGTAGGACGTGGGATGTTGGGTCTGAAAGGGTTAAAACGAGATCATTTCTACCTTTAATTAAATGTATTTAAAAAAGTGTTAATAATGGTAGATAATAAATGACTTCTATTGTAAATGGGTTCACCGTTCAAAAATCCACTAAAACTAGTTATGATACCGGGCAGCCATGTAGTTGCTTTACTTGTGCCTTTACTACTACAATAAGACCATGTAGCAAGACAGACAGTATGGATGATTGGGAGTATGGCCACGAAGCCTGTTGTTTCACATGTCCAAATAAAAGGCGTTGTGCAAAACCAGATAAAAACGAATGTTTTATAGGTGTAGACTCCCATAAAAGAGACCCGCTTTCAAAAGTGACGTGGAATGGTAGGGGTCCTAACCTTAAATGTATATACGACGTCAACAAGGTCAATACTATGGACCAAATTGACAATTTTAAACAAAAGTTTGGAACTCATGGTGACTTTAATACCATAGTGGCAAACTTTTGCCAACAATCTTCAGATACATGTGTCATAGACCCAGATACCGGTAAAAATATGACAAAGTGTTCAAGGTTAAAGTCGACCGGTAAAGATGGTGAGCTGTGTCGTGGTTGGTTTAACCAACAACCTAAAAATGTTCAAGACACGGTGGTTCAAAACTATTGTGCGGTCAACAACACACCAGACTGCAAGTGTGTAAATAGATCTTTAAACGAGGTCTATCGCAGCCTTAAAGTTGGAAAAGTTATAAATGATGGTTGTTGGTTCACCCCTTGCGCCAACCCACAATCATACCTTCAAACAACAGATGTTGAAAACCCTTCTTGTCCAGACAATTTCTGCGATGTTATATTCAACATTGTTAAAGATAGGGATGTGTCCATAGATAACATTAAAAACGATGTGAACTGTGTGTTTAAACCTGCTCCAAAACCACCTCCACCTAAGCCAACTCCACCACCTGTAGTGCCACCTGTAGTGCCACCTAAGCCAACTCCACCACCTGTAGTGCCACCTGTAGTGCCACCTAAGCCAACTCCACCACCTGTAGTGCCACCTGTAGTGCCACCTGTAGTGCCACCTAAGCCAACTCCACCACCTGTAGTGCCACCTAAGCCAACTCCACCTTCTCCACCACCGCCTATACCAGGGCCACCTTTACCTCCGGTTCCACCTTTGGATTTAAAGAAAAATTATTTGGTGTTAGGGTTCGTTGTAATTATAATTTTAATACCATTTTTCCAAGGTTCAAGAAGCCTTTTTGCAAATCATGTATTCTTAAACACAATTTTTATGGTTCTTTTAGGTATAAATATATACAGTCTACAAAGTTATATAAACACAAAGGTATAATTTTTTTGAATAAGGTTAGAAGAATTTTTAAAGCTTGTTTTAAGCTTTAAAAATAATCACAAATTTTTAAAAACTTGTAAACGTCCTTTTTTATCAAGTTTTCATCGAATCCGCTAATTAGAACTTTTCCGGTAGAAAACAACCTAAAAGTTAAATATTTTTTATTTAAAGCATTCTGCTTCTGTTCACCATCAAGTAGAGTTGTGTACGACTCGTATGCTATGTGCTGGGTGGTTTTACCTTGTTTCTTATTCCAACAAACATGTTTTATTGGATGGTTAATAAACTCCCCAACATCAAAAGATTTTTTGATCGTTATAGCTCTATCGTTAGGGAGAAAAAAAGCCACAAAATTTTTATCAATAAATTTTTGAATTATGTCTACCTTTGAATTTTCGAAAATATTTTTTGTTACTTCTTGGTCCAACATAATCATAAAATTACATAAAATTGGAACTATCACAATTTCCAATCTATCATTTTCGTTGTAAGTTTTAGCTGTAAATACATCATTATTTTTATTTAATTTTTCTAATAAAGTGTATATCTTGTACATAACCTTTTCAACGTCTACTTGTGGTATACCAATAACCTGAAACGTCCCGATATTTGTAATCTTTATATGGACCATTTTCTTCTTGCGCTTAAATAAGGTGTGACACATCACAAGATGGCACGCGTTTTTAAATCCATTTTTGGTTTTAAAAAGGTTCTCATTCCCCTTAATTATCTTTTTATATTTTAAAGCTGTAATGGTACCAGCTCTATTAGACTCACTTGATATATTTATAGCCTCGACCAGGTTTTCGAGATTGATAATAAGATTGGTTTTGACCAAAAAAGTCTGGAGAACCGGTGTTTCAAATATATTTATTTTGTTTGACATTATGGTTTATTTATACTTTTAAAATAAGAAAAATTTCAATTTGTTGCTATAGCATTTGATTTATTCGACCCTTGTAGTCGCGGAAACTGCTTTCGACTATACAAGCCAAATTATAGTAGACTCTGTCATTTATCCACAAATGAAATTTTAACCATAAAACTAAGAAAAAACGCAATGTTGTTTTTAGAGTCTCCAAAAGTAAGAGTTGAGTGTCGTCTCTCACTCAACACAACTCAACTCAACACAACTCTCAAAATCTAAGAGTAGACTCCAAAAAAGTAAGGATTCGAGACAAATCGTAAGGATTCGAGACAAATCTGACTTGTTCAACAACATTAGATTTCTCTTCTTCGACTTGTATAGTCGCACTCGCACAATCTATCTTCATTATATAAAAATTGAAATTTTGACTATAAAAAATTAATTTAATAAATATGGCGCAAAACAAGCACGAACCTTATAAAAAAATTGATCTATCAGTTGTTGATAGAAAAAAGATTAAAAATAACCATGGAATTGAAGCCAATGAAAAAGTTAAGATTTATGATGAAATCAAGCGCGTCAAAGAGCTATGGACGTTTCCAAGAAATTTTAAACAGATACCAGAAGCTATAAGGTGTCATTGGGACCACCACACTTTCGAGGGTGTAGGTATATTTTGCCCACTCCACTATAAACCTAAACAGGTGGCAAAAACAGGTGTAACCGAGGTTAAAACAAAAGGGGAAATTTCAAACACGGTTTACACCATAAAAGAAAACATTCCAAAGAAAAAGGATATATCGGATCTTTTAAGGTCGAATGAGATCATTGAAATTTCAGATGCTTATTATGAAGTTGATGGTATATTTTGTTCACCAGAATGTTGTCTCGCTTTTATAAATGACGAAAAAACAAAGGTTGGGGGGTCCAAATATTCAGATTCTGAAAGACTGTTACATTTTATGCTTGGTTTAACCACCCGTATCTCACCAGCAAACAATTTTCGATTGTTGAAAGCTTATGGTGGTAATTTGACCATTGAACAGTTCCGTAAGAGCAATAAAAGTATAAAATATGAATATTATGGTACAACTGTCCTTATTTCACACTTGTTTGAAAAGAAAATAAATTTAACCGAAAAGTAATATCTTAATTTTTAATGCTTCTAAAAAGCATTAAAAATTTAATTTTTTGAAATGGTTAACAGCTCCATTTTAAGCTTTAATATTTCATTCTCTTTGTCCTTTAGATCTAACTGATGACTGTATTTGGCTTCGACAAGTTCTATTTTATGCTTTAGTTTCTCCATTTCGGAGTCATGCGACATGGTTAAGGTTTCAAGTCTCCTCTCTAATTCTATATTAGTTTTTGTGATGTCGATCAAGCACCCTCCATACTCCTTCGATAAATCCACATACTTGTCGCTCAAAAGTTTCAATTGTTGGTTGGAAAGGACCACTATTTCGTTTGTAGTTTGACCATCGGGTCCTTTGACCTTTAAAAATTGACATTCTAAATCATTAGAAAGATAGTTTTTAAGGTCAAGTTCTACTTTAGAGGTATACTGTGGATCGATGTAAGCATATTTTGACAACTTAATTTCTAATGGAGTCCAAGACCTGCGGTGCTCGCCAGTTCTTCTACATAAATCTATGCTTCTACCATACTTGTACACCTTATCTGAATTTTTGTGGTTACTTAAAACTTCTTTGAAAATTTCGTTTTCTTTAAGGTCTTTAACACCACCTAAACAAAACAGATAGATACAAGGAGTAGAGGTTACATTGCACTTTAAAACATTTTTAACTTCTTCGGGTTCAGCTCCACCTTTGATTTGCTTAGAGAGTTGTTTTCGTTGTTCGGTAGTGCCTATGTGGGCTGTATATACCACTTTTGTAGCCCAACTCCTAAACTCTTTAGCTATACCGGATCGAGATAAAAATACAACCTTGAGCAAACCATTATACGTCAAGAAGAGAGATGGTTTAGTTTTATTCTCGCAGGACTCACCAGTGGTGAGTCCTGCACAATTAGAAAATATTACATAATCTTCGCTTTGTTGATAACCATTATGTTTGTTATATACCACACGGCATAAGTTTTCCATCTCAAATATTTTACCAATGTCTTTAGCCTTAAAGTATACCTTATCTTCACTTCTTTCCCCTCTAACTTCTACAGGTAGAATGTAACCATCTTTATCCTTAAAACACTCCTTATCTGTTAGTTTTAGAATAGGTGGAGCATCTGGATATTTGTAACCTTCCATTCGTCCACATAGTTTAGGTATATTTAAACCAGCCCACTCCACGCCAACAAATAGTTTACATCTTTTATATTTTAAAGTTGACTCGGACCATTCGTATTCATTATCTTTATTTTTGGTGTACTTGACCACTTTGTATTCAGTTATACTCTTTTTGTTGATAATTTTTTCTGGTCCCATTTGAGCACATCCATAAAAGAATTTTGGATCGTACGTTTTGAGTTCGTCCAAGAGGTAAAAGTCTTTATTTTTATACGTATAAGTATTTAATGTATTCATTTATATTCTAAAAAATATAAATAAAAAAGTGCAAATTAATTTCTAATATAAGAATAAAACTCACAACAAGATAATACAACAAATAAACATGAGTTTTGCTTTACCTACAACTGTAACTATTGTGGATAAATATCCACCTTTCGAGACGCCTATTCAAAATGTGGTTAACCCTTTTGGTCTCACAGGACCAAAAGGCAAGTCTCTAAACCTTTTGGACGCGATCGAAAAGTATACAGCTTTCAGAGAGCTTGTAAAAATCGCCGGTATGGATGGTATTTTGAACGATCCTCAGACTAAATTAACCCTATTTGTTCCAATAGACTTACTTCTTCCAACTACAACTTTAAAGGCGTGTATTGACCCTTACGGACCTATTGTACAAGATAAGATTGTACCAAGCATATCTTTTGAAACCGCAAGAAAAATGGTCAATAGTGTTATTGTACCAAGCGAGTTGACTACAACAATGATTATACAAAGCGCCTTTACCAGATATAAAACTCGAGATCAAGTCAATACTTTGACTATGGAAACAGTGCACTGCGTTCAATTTGAACCAACAACATTCACCAGGCCACCATTTGGAATATTGGTTAATGGCAAGGCTAGAATATTGACTCCTTCTTCTTCTATCGTTTCTAATGGTATAGTTCATACTATAGACAAGTTTCCCTATGAATGGTTCATGTAATCTAGAAATTGAAAATTTTTTGATAAAAAATATTAAATAAAACAATGGCTACAAACGTACTATTTATTGGAGATCCACATTTTAAGGTGAAAAATGTTGAATTTATACCAAAATTTATATCAAGAATTGAGGAAATTATAAGCTTAAATAAAATAGATTTTATAGTGGTTGCAGGAGACCTTTTAGATAATCACGATAGAATAGATGTTCATCCGCTCAATTTAGCCTTACAGTTTATAAATTCTATTTCGAAAAATCATCAAACATTTGTGCTTGTTGGAAACCACGATTACACTAATAACCAACAGTTCCTATCCGATCACCATTGGATGAATTCTTTAAAAAAATGGAGAAACGTAATCATTGTTGACGATGTGACCGATTTTAGCTTTAACGACAGCAGATTTTTATTTGTTCCGTACGTACCTCCGGGAAGGTTCTTAGAAGCCATTAATACTAAATTTGTTGAAGATGAAATTAAAAATTTTAAAGGTGTCTTTGCTCATCAAGAATTTTATAAATGTAAAATGGGTGCAATTGAAAGCATAGAAGGCGATAAATGGAACACGTCTTATCCAATGGTGGTTAGTGGCCATATTCATAACAAACAATGGCCACAACCAAATATATACTATCCTGGATCCGCTATGCAACATGCTTTCGGACAATCGGTAGACAACACCATAAGTTTACTATCTTTTGGAAAAGAATTTGGGGTTGAAGAAATTGACCTTAAAATGCCTAAATTAATTATTAAATATCTCACGGTTAAAAGAGCATTGGAACCATTAAAATACGAAAATACAGAAGACAAAAAATATAAATTGGTGGTTAAAGGAACCATGGAAGAATTTAAAACTTTTAAGAAATCCTTAAAGTATAAAGAACTTTTAAACGAAAATTTTAAAGTTGTATTCAAGGTTAAAGAATGTAAGGTTGTAGAGTGTCAAACTACCGAAACTAAAAAATTTATAGATATTTTGCACCACTTGGTTAAAATAGAGAATGATCCCGATTTATATCAAATTTATAGCGGTTTCACTCTTTCGGTAGATAATAAAGATGTATGAAATAACGTTTTCCTTATTATTAGTTTTGATGATTGCTTTAAGCCTATATTTTAGCTTTTCAAACCTTTCAACGGAACATTTTAATTTAGACGATTTGTTGGTTTCAGACTACCACAATAAAAAAAGATTTTCTAACAAGGTTGTTTTAATCATAGAATCCTTTCATGATTTAAACCGTTTGTTAACCCTAATTAGAAATATTTTAAATCAAAATTTAAAGGTTGATTCCATCATCTTAATAACACAAAACACAGATGTTTTCAAAAAGGTTAAATTAATCCATAATACATGTGTTTTTAATCAAGTTGGTGGGTTGTCAATGTGTTTAAAAGAAAGCTGTAAAGATACCATTCTCATTTTCATTTATCCGGAAGGTTTTAATGCTTTTAACGATCCTTATTTTCTAGAAAATTATTTGAAGGATGCAATTAACCCTATCCCACGTGGTGTTTTAAAAGTCGATAATAACTTGACAAAAGTACCTATCAATAAGGTATACGATACCTAATTATTTTTTAAACTCTTTTTAGAGTTTAAAAAATTTTAAAGTTAATATTCATCATAATCTATAAACCTGTCGTCTTCCTCATCCTCGTAGAAGTTAATGGTTGTTTCTTCATTAATTCTACATAATTTTTCAATATCTAATTTAATATCAAACATGGATGTCCCAACCTTTGCTCTTTTGCCACATATTATAGAGGCTGAAACACCTGTTAAATCGTCCACTTCCGCATCTCTAGCGGTTCGATAAAAGTTTTCCATAATCTCCTCAAAACCAACCTTGGAAAACGGTTTTTCCCCTCTCATCGTATATCTAGTTAATGATTGAATTGTACCGGTAAACGTTAATCTATCCGCTCTTAACTTTATATGGCTTAAATCAACCCCGGATCCCATAATTTCAACCATTTCTTTGATTCTAAATTCTCTGGCCGCTTCTATCCCTAACGTATTATAGATATCCCAAATGTTATCCGTGGAGGTATTCTCCACATCTATATCGTCTAAAGCATAAAAGTCTTTCAATGTTCCTCCTTGGGTCTGAATATACCACACTTTCAATTTTTCACATTTTTGATACGATATACTCCTAACACCGTCAATTCCACAAATAGTGGTTACTAGCAAGTTGTTTTGAAGAAACGAATCAAGCTTAATCTCAGGCTCACAAAACACATGTAATTCTAATCCAACAGATAATGGTGAAAATATACAATAAACGTTAAATTTATTTTCCAAGGATTCCTTAACCATTTCCATATTTATTTTTTGAGAATACACAATGTCTTTCTTAAGCTTCATTCTGACCACATGTGTCGAATTTTTAAATTCGTCGGTTGCACGGTCGTAAAGTTTAAAGAATGGTTTATACCACCATTCTTTTACTACCTTTTTTATACTCCAAGACTCCACTAATTCGTGCAAAGTGACATGCTTTAGGTATAATCCTTTTTGTCTTATACTTTCAATGGTTAAATTATCCTTTGTAAAATACACTTTGCACGTAACATTTTTAGGGTTCTTGGTTGCATTATTTATTTCTTGAAAACGTGTTAGACAATTGGTAACTGCGCCGGTTGTAGTCGATCCTGCAACATGAAACGTGTTTAAGGTTGCCTGTGTGATAAATTCTCCCATGCTTTGAGCACCTACAATACCAACACATTCACCCGGAGTTATCAGACTCTTGTAATAACGGTATTCTAATTCTTGCTTCAAAATAGGTATGGCTTCATCACTAATTTGAATATTTAAGAGTTGTTTCATGATAGGGTCCTTTCTCACCTTACAAATTCTATCTTCAACATCTTTTGGAATATTTGACCTTGGTTGGATAAAATCAACCATCCAATTAATTTCTTCCGAATTCAAAGATCTAAACTGCTCGTATGGTTTATTTAATCTTTGAACAAGTCTATAAACATTGCAAAAAGTCTGGTCTCCATCAACCATTACAACCTGAGAAGGATCATAACCGGCTTCTCCGAAAATATATTGGTACAGTCTACCATTAACATCTCTAACTGTGGAATCGGGATACACTTTTATATCTTCGTTTAGTTTGACACCCTGTCGTTGCCCGTAACCAGAAACAGATGTTTGAAGAGCTGTGTCGATAACGCCTTTACGCCCCGCCATGGCATGATGGAAAAATTCTCGAGGACTCAAACCTTCCACAAAACTATGCTCGATGAAACCTTTATTTTTAAATTCATTTTCTTGAGGATGTATTAGGCCATTCAATCTCCTACCATCTATCGTCTGTTGCCCCAACATACTTGTAATCTGACAAATGTTAAATATGCTTCCTTTACTCCCTGATTCTTCTGTAACTTTAAAGTTGTTTAATGGTGAAAGAGCATCTTTACTTTTCTTCATGATTTGATCCGTGCAACTGTTTAAAGCACCAAGAATTTTCTGTTCCCTTATAAAAGGGTTAATTGTTACCTCTTTTATATTTTTCGATTTTATAAAGGTTGATTGGCACAATTGTTCGGTTTCTTTAATTAATTCAAAATTTTTAAGGCAATCGTCAGCATTAATGGTGAAACCTCTTTCAACGAGGTACTTGTTGGTCACAAATTGAATATTGTTGATAAAATTTGCGACTTCGAGTTCACCATAATCTTTGTATAAAACGGCTATTAAAGAATTTACAATATTTTTGGTTAAAGTTCCCCTTAAAAACACTCCGTTTTTTATTTCAAGTTGTGGTGTAGAGTAGTCGAAATCAAAAGGAAACATGAACGAAAGAATTAGTTTACCATTAAACGAAAGGGTTTGTTTACCATTATATTCAATATTTAAAATGTGGTCAATATCATCCATTCTTTGTTTGTAATTTTTTAAACCGTCCATTACCATTAATAAATCAAAAAATTGCTCCTGGTCCAAGGTCTGTTCGAACCAGTCATCTTTTGACAAGAAAAATAAACCAATTAGGGAGTCTTGTACTATAGCCATGTTTGGTTTGCCATTTTGACTGGACATTATACATTTTAAGGTGGAACTAAGCTCTTTTAATTCGGCCATAGCTTCGTAAGATTGTGGTACATGTATATTCATCTCGTCTCCATCAAAATCCGCATTATATGGTTTGGTTGCAGCTAAATTAATTTTAAATGTTTTAGTAGGGCGAATGACAACCTTGTGAGCCATCATAGATGCTTTATGTAGCGTGGGTTGTCTGTTTAAAAGTACATAGTCACCATCCATTAGTTGTCGTTTAACTATATCTCCAATTTCTAATTGTATAAATTTCTTTTGAGGATATACAACACTATTAAGTTGTTTGCCGTTTCTAATAATGGAGTCCCCTTCCTTTAACTCAAACTTTGTATCTTGAATGATTATTTGTTGGCCATCTCTAACTATGATATCCCCAAAATACAAGAGTGTACCGCGAAAGTTTATAGCATTTTTAAGGTTAATGCTGCGCTTTGGATCGAAGGCCTTAATTAGAAAATTTGCTTTGTTTGAATTGACTAGTTCAGTCAGATATTGTAGATTGAATGCCGTAACATGTACTGGGATAGTCAATATTTCAGCAATTTCTTTCGGTACACATAATTCGTCTAATTTTAATGTTGGATCCGGGCCTATAACTGTTCTACCCGATTGATCACACCTTTTTCCCAGCAAATTGTTTCGAATTTGGCCCTCTTTACCGGCTATACGTTCCTTTAAGCCGGTAATTGGTCTTGCGGTTGAGGCGTGTTTAGCCTTCTTTTTTGAATTATTAAAATATGTGGATATTCTAAACTTTAAATTGGTCAAGTGCTTTTGATGGATGTCATTGGCTGTAAGAATGGATGATTGAAGCATTGATTTTTTTCGTTTGAGTTCATTTTTATTAAGGTATTCTTCGCTTAAATATTGATTGTTTTTTATTATTTCGGTCAATTGGTAAGTAAGGTCGTCGTCACAACAATTTTCATCAGACATAACATATGGTCGACAACAAGGTGGAATAACAGGAAAAATTTTAAATACAAAATTTTTAGGATGGGCCATCTCCGGATTGAAACCTAAAAATTTTACGGTTTGGTCATCCATATTTTCGAGTACTCTTAGAATTTTATAAGTATCGATTGGGGTCTTATATTCATCCACTATTGTTTCATTAACCACCGATATAGCAGTCTTTTCTGTGCCACAGTGATAACAACATTTAATATTTTTGACCCACAACAGAATATCTGAAAATTTTTTCACTATATTTTCAAGTTTAAGATGGTCCGTGGAAAGTATAAACTTGTAGCATTCAAAACACAGACATCTCAGTACGCTACAGACATCATTCATGAAAATTGGGTTAATTATTGGAATTTCTAATTTAAAATGCCCAAAGTGTCCAGGACACTCCCACACAACCAAGTCACATGTTTTACAGCTTTCCCCATTTTCTATGGTACCCATAAACTTTGAATAAACATTTTCTCCTTTGTCAGACACCTTTACAGCTGTAACATTACAACATGACATTTTTAATATTTCTTCTGGTGAAAGTACACCAAATTGAATATTTGCAATGTCGTATAGTTCTACACCAGAATCTACGTTAGATTTAGTCATCGTCTTGATTGGTTTATTTTTCTGGTATTTTTAACCAAAAATTTCATTTTTAAAAAAATAATAAATAAATGGACACAAGACACGTTGGATGGGATTCCACGTCCTACGGACAACATTATAACAAATCATACTATGATCCGAGTGTCATAACTTGGATATCTGACGCCGTTATGCATAAAACTATGGGGTTGGATAAACGACCCATTCGAGTCACAGACAGAGTTATCAAGAGTGTTTTGGACTCGTTTCTAAGCAATCACAGAGCTTTCCCAGGAGATATTTTTACCAGATACAATATCCCCGGTGATGGCAACTTTAGTGGTGATTTTGGTGTGGTAAAGACCCCGGATTTTACAGTTCAAGATAACGTGGGTTTTAGCTCAAACTATAGCCTAAATCAGGTGGTTGAGTTTATGGCCGAATATATCAAGACGGAATACCAAATCAATGAAAACAATAAGCGTTATTCGGCTTGGTCCGCTCTTTATGGTGCCAATGATGTGGGTTTGAGAGCCCACTCGCAGATAAAACTACGTGAAAAACGACCCACACCATTCCAATTTCATATGAAATTTTAAATTTTTTAATGCTTATTTAAAAGCATTAAAAAATATATTTTCAAACGTCGTATTTTTGGTCGTTGATGACCTTCATCGCTTCAATTAATTCTTCTTCGTCAATAGAGATGTTTTCCAAGTCTTGAAAGCTATAATTCAGGGCTTTATTAATTTTAGGGTTACTTGAACCCTTTTCAGTGTCAATCTTCTTCTTCTATCGTGTCCGGCACCGAGCGGCTTTGTGAAAAATTTCGTGTTAAATTTTATCGGCCCAGTATTTGGCCACGTCAATTGCCGCCTCTTTGGCTTCTGTCAAGTCGACCTGCTTGCAAACCGCCCGGTGCTCGCGGACAGAGGAAGAGGTGCTCCCAGTCCTGCCTGACCCCGCAGTTGCACAGATCCGACTCCGAGAGTCCCCACTTCTTCAAATTCGTCAGTGTCAATAACGACACCCAAAAAGTTAGTTTTAGTAATAGGTTCCATTATATCTTTATTTTTGTAATTTTGTTCGGAATAAAATTCATTTTTTTATTCTCAAATTTAACCCTTTGAGAACGTTATATAGTGGGTCTCGACACCTGTTTAGCGATCATCATTTATACAAAAATGTAAATCAAAAAATTTTTAGAAAATTTTTAGTAGTGGATGAGTTTATGGTCTACAGCGCCATTAAAATACAAATAGTGGATTAATCCACTATTTTACTTTAATGGTTCTAAGAACCATTAAAG
>Ga0209867_1000140_pt1 | contig 16838 bp, 15 predicted proteins | sample GWRWmT4_4Nov14_FD_187197 | JGI IMG/M metagenome (GOLD analysis project Ga0209867, IMG submission 187197) | Sand microcosm microbial communities from a hyporheic zone in Columbia River, Washington, USA - GW-RW T4_4-Nov-14 (SPAdes) (version 2) | ecosystem: Engineered > Artificial ecosystem > Sand...
TATTGAGCGTCACGCCCTTCGAAAAAACCCCATTAAACCAAGCCTTTTTCGATGCGAGTTGCGAACCCTGCCTATATGATGCCGATAACCAGTTGCAGTTATTCAACTAACAACCGGACAGTAGTGGGCTTGTCCGGGTAATCCATGCTTGTCCTCGGGCCGGCCAGGGCCGGTCCCGGGGGCCACACCCAAAGGCCTGAGTTTGCGGCTCCTGGATTGCCCGGATAAACCGGGCAATGACAATGTCGGGTGGAATACGCATAAATGTGATCAGAAGACACGCTAATTACATTCTGTGAAATTGATGTTTCCTGCACTTACAAAAAAAGCCCGGAACGAAACGCTCCGGGCTTTTTTGTTGAGACCGTTTGTGACGCCGTTAGAAAGCGTAGGCGATGTTGACCGAAGCGAAGTCCCGGTCATCCAAAGGCGCGTCCGGACCGAAGTTCGTGGTCCAGCCGAGCGATCCGGTCCAGCGCGACTGATAGTTCGCCGCCACTGACAGGCCAATCGCCTTGCGTTCGGCCATGTAGTTGCCGAGTGGCGAAGGTGTGCGCCCGCCAAAATCCCATTTCCATGCAATCTGGGGGACCAGATTGACGGGGCTGCCGAATACGCGGTTATAGGTCATGTTGAAGACACCCACGGCGCCCCATGAGAATGGGGTGGCATAATTGGTCGGACCCTTCAACTCAGAGTTAAGCTTGTAGGTGGCCGCCGCGATTGGGTTGAACAGCCCTTCGCTGTTGCTGGAGGCAATAGCCGAGCTGGTGGAAATGCCTGGCACATAGACCATGCCCACTTCCGTCACTATGGCGCCGCCATCCGCCGCCAGCATCTGTACGACCGGGTTGGAAGCGAACAAAGCGGACGTTACAGTGGTTTGCGCTGTGAACACGTCCTCGGTCGGGATTTTTAGATATCCATCCGCCTGCACATGCTTCGGGTTGATGGCTGAAGACGTGACCTGCGGTATCAGCGGCGTAATCGGGGCGCCATCGGCGCCCGCATCCACGTGACGCAAGAAGGCGACATCCGCCGGACGGCCCGGAAGCACCGCAAACGCCAGAGGATTAACGGCGGCAATCTGCGGGTTGATCGAGACATATTTACCCTGAGCAGCGGCGGTGTCCGCTGCAGCCTGCAGACCAGGCGTACGGGTAAGCCCCGCAGTGGCGATTGTCCCCGGCGCCAGGCCCAGCATGGCTTCTTCCGCAGCGGCCACGTCGGCAAAGCTCAATTCCCCCGTGCGCGCCACAGTCAGATTCGCGACCTGCGAATTGGCTGGATCAAAACGGCCCGTCGGATCGGCGATTTTCTTGCCGTTGAATGCAGCGCCGGTGCGGAACGCCGTCTGGCCGTCAAGATCGTTCGCCAGAGCCTGAATTTCGCTGCCAACATAGGCAAGCGGCTGATCATGACGATAGGTCGCCTCACCCTGCACCGCCAGTGACCCCACCGTAGTGCTGAAGCTGACGCCAAGCAGCTTGATATCCTCCGGATATTCCAGCCGGTATGTCTGGCTATTACCAAGCAGGGCGCTCAGGGTGCGCTCGGACTGGGCGGCATTGCCATTACGCAGGCGCAGCAGATTGTTACAGTTCGTCATACCGCCCGGACGCGCGACATTGACCGCAGCAGCACTGCCCAGTGGACTCGAGTTGGCCGAGCCAAGGCCGCGCGCCGCCAGCAAGGCGCCCGTTGGCGCCAGCGCATTACAGGCATTCTGAATGACGTCAAAAGTATCATTTGCCAGACGCGGCGCGCCCGGTACGGCGCCGAATCCTGTCCCTAGCCAGCCGCCATAGGCCGCCGAAGCGGGAGTGCCCGGATTTGCCGCCAGAAAGCCGCTGCCAATAGAGCGCGCAACGGCCGGATTGGACATGGATACGTTCAGGATCGGTAGCCGTGAATGATAGTTCAGGAAATACAGGCCGAATTCGCTGCCATTATTCAGTTCTTCCGCGAAATAACGCAGCGCCGCGCCAAACTCGCCACCATCATCGGCATTGACGTCATTGGCCCGTTCGATCGACGCCGAGGGCGCGTTTACCGCCTGCGGCGTATTCCACACCTGGTCGGCTTCGAGGCCGGCGGAAATCGCGAACGGATTATAGCGGGCATCGTCGCCGAAATCAGAAATGCCAGCACGCAAAGGCTGGGAACCACGGCCAACAATGTCCGCCGAGCTGAAATAAGTGCCTGCGGGATCGGGAACGATATTGTCAGCCTTGAACTGATAGAAGCCCTCGATGCTGAAATTGTTAGGCAGGCCGAGCGCCGCCTTCACCGCCAGAATCGGCGTGAAAAACTCCTTCACCTCGGAGCCCGGCTTGCGGGTCGCCGACACATCGATCGGGTTGATCACATTGAGACCGTTCTGAATAAACGTGCTTTCACCCCAGCTGATTACCTGATTACCGCCGCGCAGTTCCAGCGGCAGACCGCCGACCTCAAAGCTGCCGCCAACGAAATAGTCGAGCAGCTTGGCGTTCTGCGATACTTCGCTGCGCTGCGGGCTTTCCAGATCGCGGAAATCCACATTGTCGACAACCGGATCGATAAACGCGGTGCCGCGCACAAAGGCGTTGAAATTGCGCCAGGTGGCCGATGCTTCCGAAGTAGCCTTCACGACACCCGAAAACACGTCCCATTGACCATAATTCAGATTGCCGTCATCGCTATTGGAGCCATATGAGGACTTATAAAGGCCCGTGGCGTCTAGAAATTTGCAGCCTCCAGCAGACTGGCCAATATTTTCACAATCCCGGGCGCTGGTGCGCATCGAGGCGCCAGCCGAAAGCACCGTGTCAATTGAGCCGGCAACTTCGCCATAACTATAATCAACGGCGTTTGCGGGCTGTGTCAGCATTGTGGATCCGAGCAGCGCAATAGCTGACAGCGCCAGACGCCGATTGGTGTTCAGCACTGCGATACTGGAAGGGGGGGATTTTCTTTCGTGGAACATTCATGCCTCCTGGGTGATGTGATCTTGTTGTTTTCGTTGTTGTGGGCGTTCCCGGTGTGAGCGGTGAACATCTTGCGAAGGGGCTCAACAAAAAATGGACGGTTCGGGTGGAGGCCACGAACCGTCCAAAGTTATTGAGGCATGGCGCCGCCAAGACGGCGCTACACTGTAACGGCGCGGAGTCCACGCCGTGTCTGCAAGGCACGCGATCAAAGGTTGATCAGAAAATCTTGCAAACCTCATTTTGACATTCACCGTCAAATTTCCTTGCCGGACGCTTCTTCAGCGTCTGACGCCATTGTGATCTGCGAAATGAGGGAGTCTTGCTAACGTCTTTGTCAGCAATGTGATCAGCAATGTGCACGTCACACTCTTAAGCGCCGCCATTTGCCACACATGAACCACGCCCCAACCCGCTAACCGCTTTTACAAACTACACAGGGCGCGATAACGGCAGCCCCATTGCCAAATCGACACCCGTCTGTGTCCGAACCGCACAGGCCGCATCGCTAATCTGACCTTGCCGCAAACTATGAAGATGCAGGCTTGCTGTCAATAAATTTAGTTAGTAAAATTACTAACTAAATTTATAATCAGAGAATGTTGCCAAAAATTGTAAAAATGCAACAGATGGGGTCATTGATGTTTTTGGCCAGACAGGCGGCATAATTGTGCTGCCCCAATCATATCAGGGATGAATAAGCCTTGAGTTACCTGGAATGCGCGTGATTTTTGGGCGAGTCCGACTCCAAACATAAGGCCGCGCCCCTGGCTTGCGCGCGAAGCCTGCTGCCTATAGGAAAGCTTTAACTGTAGCTCCTATTGATTACAGCAAAACAATATTACATCTTATGCGAGCAATTTATTTGATGAAAACATCATCAAGCTACTGATTTATTTTGTATTTTCACGGGTTGTTCCGTATGGGGCAGTCCGGGAAATGCCAACAGTAATCCCCAGTCAGCTGGTCTCTAGACCGTTTTTTGAACTCATTTACCCATCCCACCCTCATCGTCATCGCGAGCCGCGTAGCGGCGTGGCGATCCAGGAGTCACAAATGAAGGCCTTGGGGTGTGACTCCTGGATTGCTTCACTTCGTTCGCAATGACGAAGCGGGAGGGCACGCGTCAATCAGATCAGAAAACGATCTAATGGCGATTCGTCCCCGTCATTGGAGACCGGCATCATCTTTTTTATGGTCCGTCCTTTCTGAAATGCAAAATGCAAAAAGGGCTGCGGTTGCCCACAGCCCTTTTCTTCAATCCTGGGAAAAAAAAGGGGGACGGCTTACATCATGCCGTCCATCATGCCGCCGCCCATTCCACCCATTCCGCCCATACCACCCATTCCGCCCATGCCACCCATTCCGCCGCCGTCACCCTTTTCAGGCTTATCGGCGACCATGGCTTCGGTCATGATCAGCAGGCCAGCGACGGAAGCCGCATCCTGTAACGCGGTACGCACGACTTTGGTCGGGTCGATGATGCCCGCTTTGAACATATCGACGAACTTTTCGGTTTGTGCGTCGTAGCCAATGTTTTTGTCTTTCGACTCCATCAGCTTGCCAACAATGATCGAGCCATCGACACCGGCATTTTCGGCGATCTGCCGTGCGGGCGCCTGCAGGGATTTGCGAACGATTGCGATCCCGGCTTTCATGTCATCATTGGTGGGTTTCAGCGCGTCAAGGGCGCGTATGGAATATACCAGCGCTGCGCCACCGCCAACCACGATGCCTTCTTCCACTGCGGCGCGGGTTGCGCTGAGGGAATCGTCCACGCGGTCCTTGCGTTCTTTCACTTCAACTTCGGTTGCCCCGCCGACGCGGATGATTGCAACACCGCCAGCCAGTTTGGCCAGACGTTCCTGCAGTTTTTCCTTGTCGTAATCCGACGTGGTTTCTTCGACCTGCGCACGGATCTGATTGCAACGTCCTTCAATGTCTTTTTTCTTGCCTGCGCCGTTGATGATCGTGGTGTTGTCCTTGTCGATCATGATTTTCTTGGCGGTGCCAAGCATCGCAAGCGTAACGCTTTCAAGCTTGATGCCCAGATCTTCGGAAATCACGGTGCCGCCGGTAAGCACTGCAATATCCTCCAGCATGGCCTTTCTGCGATCACCAAAACCCGGCGCCTTGACGGCTGCGACCTTCAGGCCGCCGCGCAGTTTGTTGACCACCAGCGTGGCAAGGGCTTCGCCTTCCACATCTTCCGCAATGATCAGCAGCGGACGGCCGGATTGCACAACGGCCTCCAGTATCGGCAGCATGGGCTGCAGGCTGGACAGCTTTGCTTCATTGATCAGAATCAGCGGATTGTCGAGAACCACATTCATCTTGTCCGCATTGGTGATGAAATAGGGCGACAGATAGCCGCGATCAAACTGCATGCCTTCCACGACATCCAGTTCGGTCACCAGGCCTTTGGCTTCTTCAACAGTGATGACGCCTTCCTGACCGACCTTGTCCATTGCCTTGGCGATCATTTTGCCAATCTCGGATTCACCATTGGCGGAGATGGTGCCGACCTGTGCAATTTCTTCAGAAGATTTAATCTTCTTGGAGCTTTTGAGAAGATTTTCAACCACCGCAGCAACAGCCATGTCGATGCCGCGCTTGAGATCCATCGGGTTCATGCCGGCGGCAACCGATTTGGCGCCTTCGCGTACAATCGCCTGCGCAAGCACGGTGGCCGTTGTTGTGCCGTCACCAGCCACGTCATTGGTTTTTGACGCGACTTCACGCAGCATTTGCGCGCCCATATTTTCGAACTTGTCGGCCAGTTCGATTTCCTTGGCAACCGTCACACCGTCTTTGGTGATGCGCGGTGCGCCGTAGGATTTGTCGATCACAACATTTCGGCCTTTGGGGCCCAGTGTGACCTTTACGGCATTGGCCAGGATATCAACGCCCCGGAGCATCCGGTCGCGGGCGTCACCGCGAAACTTTACTTCTTTCGCCATTGTGCGAATTCCTTCTGTTTATCGACCTGTCGCTGAGAAATGCACAGGCCCGCCAGGGGGCCCGGGCACGGCTGATATTGGGATCAGCTCACGATTCCCATAATGTCGCTTTCCTTCATGATCATCAGCTCTTCGCCCTTGATCTTGATCTCGGTGCCGGACCATTTGCCGTACAGCACACGGTCGCCAACCTTGACATCCAGCTTGGCAATCGAGCCGTCTTCCCGCCGGGCGCCCGGCCCAACAGCGACAACTTTGCCTTCCTGCGGCTTTTCCTGGGCGGTGCCCGGAATGATAATGCCGCCTTTGGTTTTTTCTTCTGCGTCGAGCGGCCGGACTAGAACCCGGTCATGCAATGGTCTGAAAGCCATCTGCGAAGTCTCCCTCAATTCATAATGTCAATGATTACTGGGGCCATGAGGATCACAGCCGATTAGCACTCATGGCTGATGAGTGCTAATTCGGGTCAGGTTGTAATTTGCGGGACGCCGCCTGTCAAGGCGGATAAAGCTGCGAGGATCAGAATGGGTTTGCTCCGCGCTGCACCGATGCGGCGACCAAAATCATGTTCACATTTTTACCGTCTGTGGAAAGTGGAACGCCCAGACGCTGATAGGATATAAATTCTGCAGGGGATTGGCGGACCAGGTCACCAGCAAGATAGGCCGGTTTTTTCTTCCGTACAGTATATAGACACGCTTCAATCAGGCTGCCGCGTTGATCGCCAAGCTCAATGTCGTCAAGATATTTTCCGGTGAATTCGCCGCCAAAGCCATTCACCACATGGGTGCCGATCAAGCGTGTCCGGAAGCGTATATCGTTTTTGTCATCCGTGATGACATCGATCAGCATGGTATGCGGCAAAAAAGCTTGCATCTCCACGGGATTAATATCGGCACGCGAAGGCATTAGCCGGCCGCCACACTTCGCCTGCCAATAAGCATAGAGCTGCGCCAAGGGCTTAGGCAGGCTTTTCTCATCAAAGTCCAAGGCTGTTCCCTAGATATAGGCAGTTTACAATCAAAACACGTAACTCCGCAGAATAGAGATAAGGCAGCCTAAATCAAGATTATTAAAATGCAAACGATATAAGCAACTCCAAAGCTTATAAGGTTTTTTTATTTGATTAATTTTTTACGACCAACAACAGGCTCTGAAACTATACATGTTATTTTTCATGTAATTATAAATTACATGAGCCATGATTTGTAATCAACATTCGTATAATTGTACAAGGTGTCATTATAATGACAGCCAATTAGAAATATTTGCAAGAATTACAGCTTGGCAGATATATTAAATATTATTTTAATATTTATTTAGGAACGGTTATGGCGCTTTTGTGGTTCAGGGCAACCTGCCTAACGAGGTATACCCTGGCCAGGGCTGGCTGTTTCCTGTGATTAGGTTAAACTGGACGCCGTCAACCAATTGAAGGATCCCCCATGCAGCTCAATCTTCAGGGCAAAACGGCCATTATTACCGGAGCGTCAAAGGGCATTGGCCGCGCCATTGCGCATGCATTGGCGGAAGAAGGATGCCATCTGCATCTGGCGGCGCGCACGGAGGCTGATCTGGCGGCTGTGCGGGACGCCATCCGCGCCAAGCATCAGGTTTCGATCACAATCCATCCGATGGATTTGAGTGACGGCAAAAATGCCAAACGGCTGGTGGCCGCCTGTACGGACGCAGATATTCTGGTGAACAATGCAGGGGCCATTCCCGGTGGCGCCATTGATGCGGTGGACGAGGAACGCTGGCGTCAGGCATGGGATCTGAAGGTCTTCGGCTATATCAACATGTGCCGCGAAATGTACGCGCTAATGAAGGCCCGCAAGCGCGGCGTGATCATCAATGTAATTGGCGTGGGGGGTGAACGGCCCACGGCGGCCTATATTGCAGGCGGGGCGGGAAACGCCGCACTGATGGCGTTTACACGCGCGATGGGGGCGGTCAGCGCCAATGACGGCATTCGTATGGTCGCCGTCAACCCCGGCATGATTGAAACCGAACGCCTGACTGCGCTGGCCCAGGGCATGGCGGGTGGCGTTGAATCCCCTGCCTGGCAAAAAATGCTGGCGGCGCTGCCATTCGGACGCGCGGGCAAACCGGAAGAAGTCGCCGACCTGGTGGCGTTTCTGGCGTCCGAACGGGCAAGCTATATCAGCGGCACAGTCATCACCATCGACGCAGGCGCCGCCGCGCGCGGGTAAACGGGTACATTTTTCATGACAGACGAAGAGATTATGCTGGCGCTGCGCGAGCGTGTGCGTAAGCTGCAATTCATGCGCTATCTGGCTGGCGATATTCATGCCGTCAGCCAGGAAAAACGCCAGGCGGTACTGCATTTCCATCCCGGGGAAGATTTATGCCAGTCGGCGGGGGTCATTCAGGGCGGATTCGTGACCGCCATGCTGGATGGCGCCATGGCGCATGCGGTGCTGGTTGCATCGAAAATGACGCTGGGTCCACCGACGCTGGAACTCAAGGTCAGCTTTCTGCGCGCCGCATTGCCTGGTCCGCACAAGGCCGTGGGCCGCGTGTTGCGCATGGGCAAAAGCATTGGCTTTCTGGAAGGCGAACTGTTCAACGGCAAAGACGAATTGATCGCCAAAAGCTCCGCCACGGCCATGCTTGTGCCGCAGGCGCCCGTGAAGCCGTAAAGACCGGATACAATTTTCAGCTCACACCCAATACATGGATCGCGGCTTGACGGCGCGTCACCGGCCTGTCACGCTGTAATTAAGCGTTCGCATAATAACAGTACGCAATTGGCAGGGAGGGCATCATGCAGCATATTCTGGATGGATTTCGTGTGCTTGACATTACCCAATTTCTGGCCGGGCCGGCGGCGACGCGCCTGATGGTGGAAATGGGGGCCGAAGTTATCAAGGTCGAATTTCCCAGCGGCGATCCCAGCCGCAAATTCCCGTTTCTGAAAGACGGGCGCAGCGCCTATTATGTGCAGCAAAATCGCGGCAAGAAGGCCATCTGTCTGGACCCAAAAACGCCCGAAGGACTGGAAATCCTGAAAGGACTGATCGCCAAATGCGATGTGTTCATTGAAAATTTCGCCCCCGGCGTAATTGGCCGCATTGGCCTTGGCTGGGACGTGGTGCGGGCGATCAATCCGAACATTGTCATGTGTTCGATTTCGGCGTTTGGTCAGACCGGACCGCTTAGCGCTTTGCCAGGGTTCGACAATATTGGTCAAGCCTATGCAGGCGTGACCAGCATGATCGGCGATCCCGACAAGGCGCCGGCTTTTCCACAATTGGCGCTGGGCGATGTGGGCACTGGCGTGCATGCGGCGGCGGCGATCGGCTATGCGCTGCTGCACCGGGAGCGTGGCCATGGCGGGCAATTTATTGATGTGTCGCTGCTCGACAGTTATTTCCATCATCACGAAGTCAATGTGCAGGTCTGGTCTTGCAGCAATGGCGCGGTTAAACCCACACGTTCCGGCTCGCACCATTATGCGGTGGCGCCTGCCGGAATTTTTCAGGGCAAGGAGATGCCGATTTTCCTGCTGCCGATCCTCAATATGTGGCCGCGCTTTTGCGAAGTGCTGGGGCGGCCCGATATTATTGATCACCCCAAATTTTGCGACAACGCGGCGCGCGCGGAAAATCAGCTTGAACTGATCGCCATCATTGAGGGTTGGCTTAAGGCGCAGGAAAGCGATGAAGCGTCTATTCGCATCTTTGAAGAAAACCACATTCCGGTAGCACCGATTTTATCCGTCGAGCAGGCCTGCCAGCATCCGCATCTGATCGAACGCGAAACCGTGCGCTGGGTTGAGGATCGCCAGCTTGGCCGGTTTCAGGCGCCGGGTATGCCGCTGCGGTTTTCGGCGTTTCCAGGGCATCTGGATCTGGTGGCGCCATTTCTCGGCGAACATAATGTGCCCGTCCTGAGCGAATATCTTGGCTATTCCAAAGACAGGATTGCCGCGCTGGCCGCCAAAGGCGTGTTAGCATCCGAACCCATTCCGGCGCAGGCAGCAGCCGCAGAATGAATAATTTATAACCAACCAACAGGAGATCAGTATGGCCGGTATCATGGAAGGTAAAGTCGTCATCATCACAGGCGCCGCATCCGGCATTGGCCGTGCCACGGCGCAGATTTATGCCCGTGAAGGTGCGCGCGTGATCATCGCCGACGTGAATGAAAAAGGCGGCGAAGAAACCCTTGGGATGATCAACAAGCAGGGCCATCAGGGACTGTTTGTTAAAACGGACATGACGGTAGAAAGCGATGTAAAAACCCTGATTGATCGCGCAATGACAGCGCATGGGCGTCTGGATGCGGCATTTAACAATGCAGGCATTGAAGGCAAGCAGGCGTCATCCGCAGATATGCCCTCGAACGAATTTGACAAGATCATCGCGGTCAATCTCAAAGGCGTTTATCTGTGCATGAAATACCAGATCCCGGCCATGCTGAAGGGCGGCGGCGGGGCTATCGTGAACACAGCATCTGTCGCAGGTCTTGTGGGCTTTCCCGGCCTTGGCGCTTATGTCGCCTCCAAGCATGGCGTGATCGGCCTTACCAAGACGGCTGCACTTGAATATGCCAAGGCAGGCATCCGCGTGAACTGCGTTTGCCCTGGTCTTATCGACACCCCCATGGTGGGCCGTTTGGGTGGAAGCAACCCCGATCTGGTCGCTGGGCTTGTCTCGGCTGAGCCTGTTGGACGGTTGGGCAAACCATCGGAAATCGGCGAAGCGGCGGTGTGGCTGTGCTCGGATCACGCTTCATTCGTTACGGGTCATTCCATGGTGGTCGATGGTGGTCTGGTGGCGCAATAAATTGCGGTGCAAGCGGTGGTATGCGATTCCATAACCATTAAGGGGATCTTTAGAGCGGGATGATTTCAGGTCCGTTCATAACCTCATCGCCTTTGTGAGGAGCGACGCGATGCGGGTGTAGCTGGTTCAACCTGAAAACATATTGCTCTAAAGCCCAACTGATCTGGCGGTCTAAAGCACTTCCAGCGGGGCTTGCGGCACGTTCGCCCAATGATCTGCGTCATGGCCGTAAAATATCCGTGCGCCGCGTTTTTGCAGCTCGCGGAATTTTTGCAGGCTGGCCAGCATGCCTTCGCGGTCATGCAGAAAATTGCGATGCGGCAGATGCAGATCATCCAGCGTCTTGCGCATATAGCAGGCATCGCCAGTCAGCACCACGTCACCGCGCGCCAGCCTGATCTTCATGGACTGGTGGCCGGGCGTGTGACCATAGGTGGGAAACAGCGTCACGCTGGCGTCACCGAACAAATCATGTTCACCGCTGATCTGTTGCACATCATGGCCAAGATCGAAATCACGTTTGTCGAAGCCGTTTTGATGCGCCAGATCCGGGTCCATCGCGGCTTCCCATTCCGGCTTTTGCACCACCATCGGCGCATTCGGAATCTGATCATTACCGCCCGAATGGTCAAAATGCAGGTGTGAATTGATGAGATGCGTAATGTCTTCCGGCGCAACGTCGAGCGTGGCAAGCCGCCCGCGCAATTCTTCGCCCGGCTTGAATTCTACCTTGGTGATGGCGGCCATCGCGCCCAGCCTTTCCGCCGGGTTGGTCTGAAGGCTCGTATGCAGGCCGCTGTCAAAGATTGCCTTGCCCTTTGGATGCACAATCAGATAGCCGGGTACCGGCAGCCGCAATTCCCCCGCCATGCCATCAAGAATGAATTTGGCTGGCATCGTCAGCCAGCCGCAGGTCATGGCGAACAGGCGGACAGTCATATGCTTCTCCTCTACAGTTTGGCGCGCGGCCACATGCGCCGCAACACCACATCTTTGGCGATGAAATGATGATACAGCGCGGCGCCAATATGCAGGGCGGCCAGAAGAAACAGCCCATAGGCGCCGATTTCGTGCAGTTCGCGGAAAACGCCAAACCATGCCCTGTCATCGGCGGCAAGGTCCGAGAGCGGGATAATGCCGAAGGATCGCACCTCATAGGGCGCCGTCGCTGACTGCCCGATACCGGCAATGACCTGCAAGCCAATCAGCAGATACAGCGCACGGTGCGTCCACGTGGAAAGCGTACGCTGCCAGGCGGCAATACTATCCGGCAAAGGCGGCGGCGGCTGGCGCAGCCGGTTGGCAAATGCCGCCAGAGCAACCGCCGCGAGAATGAGGCCAAATCCCGTATGGCCGCGCGTGGCTTCCACCTTTTCAGGTCCAATGCCTTCCGGCATCTGGCTGGCCCCCGCCAGCATCAGCAGCACCAGCGCCCCCATGATCCAGTGCAGGGTTTTTGCTGTGCCCGAATATGCCTTTGCCGGCGGATTATTATCATTCATCATATTCGCCCGGATTGCCGCATAAGTTTCGTCAGAGTATGGACGAAATGAATGCCGCTTGAAAAGGGCCAAATCATCGCCACCTTAATTTGGTCACAGTGACGCACCATATTCACGAACAAGCGTCCATAACCCCGGAGCGAAACCAACCCAAGGAGCAGTCAATGGTAAACCCTGCAAGATCGAAAAAGATGATCACGGCGATGCTGGTTCTGGCAACGTCGTTGCTGCCCGTCACCGTGCAGGCGCGCGGCATGGGCGCGGATTATTTCAAGAATACCGACACCAATAATGACGGCGCGCTGACCAAGGAAGAAATGGCGGCCTCGCGCATGCAACGCCTGGGCAGCGCGGATACGGATAAAGACGGTTTTATTTCCGCCGCTGAACTGACGGAACATCACGCCGCCATGATGCGCGCCAGACAGGACAAGCATTTTTCAGGCTTTGCCGGGCGTTTCGACGCCAACAAGGATGGCAAGGTCGCGCTTGATGAAATCAAGACGTTCGATCCGCCTTATTTCAAAGATGCGGACACCAATGGCGATGGCAAGCTGACCCAGGATGAAATGAAAGCCGCAAAAGAAAAACATCATGGTGGCATGATGGGTGATGGGCATAAGGGCGGCGGCATGATGGATGATGGGGACAAGAGCGAATAGCCGGGCGAATTAAACGCTATCAGACTGGCCAATGATGGCGATGTACACCGCCATCATTGGTGACGAAATATCCACCCCAATCGGGGCCTAACCTGTCCAGCATTTTTTTTGCCTGGGGCAACGGCAAGGCGCTGAGGCCTGTAGATAATGCGTCAGCGCGCGCCGCATCCGGGCCGTGGATTGTCAGGCTGCGATAATGCTGCGCGGGTTGGCCGCTGGCGGGATCAAACAGATGATGAAAGCGGCCGCTTGCGTCAAATTGCGTGCCGTAACCACCTGATGTGGCGATGGCGCCCTGGCGCAGCGGCACGCGATCCATCATCCGCCATGACGCCTGCGGATCGCGGATGCCGATTTGCCAGGCCCGCCCTGTGGGATGCGGCCCCAGCGCGCGAAATTCGCCAAGGTCCAGCAACACATTTTCCATGCCCGCCGCGTGCAACAACGCCGCCACCTGATCGGTAATATAGCCCTGTGCAATACCGTTCAGGGTGACCGCCATGCCGGGTCTGGTGAAACGGATCTTATCCTCCTGAATATGTATGGCGCGGGCATCGACACATTCTCTCGCCGCTGCAATTTCCCGATCCGGGGGGCCGGATGGATCGGCGTTGGGCTGCGCAAAATGACCTGAATACAGTTTCCATAATGGCTGTACCGTGACATCAAATGCGCCTTGCGTAGACAGATGAATATCAGACGCCATGTGCAGAATATCCAGAAGCGCCCCGGGCGCGGCGTCCAGCGCGCCATCACGGTTCAAACGGCATAGCGCAGAATATTCCTTGTACAGACTAAGCTGGTTTTCCAGGCTGGCGGCAAGCGCCTGGCAGCGGGTCAACAATTCTCCGGCTATCCGGTGGTCCGGATGAAAAAGCGTGATCTCCGCATCCGCGCCCATCGCGCGGCCACGCCACACCACAGGCTGCAAGGCGGCGTGCGATGCGGGCGGCATGAATCCGCCCGCAGCCAGCATCGCGGTAATGCTGATAAAACGGCGGCGCGTTAACCGGGGGGCAATATCACGCATCCTTCGTCCCATTGCCCCTGCCTCCGCGCAGCCATCCAATGATTCCGGTCGCCGCCAGCAGCAGCAGCAAAATCGCCGCTCCATCGATCAGCCACGGGCCATAGCGGCCAAAAATTCGCCCGCTGTGCATGTCCAGCAATATCCGCTCCGCGCTGATGCCCGCACCACGATGGGCCTGCAAAATCTGTTCGCGGATGGCGGCGGGAATGATGCTTGTCGTTGCCCAGCCAATACGGGAATCCCGAACCTGTCGCCATTCCAGCAATGACTCATCCGCCGAAAAAACCAGATCCGGCGCCAGTGCAACCGCCACACGGCCATCCTGTGTTACGCCAACCCCTGCAATGGGTGTTGGCAGGGCGCTGATGCGTTCGATCAAATCACCGTTCTCTGCAAGCAGCAGGATTTCCGTGCGTCCGGCCACCGCAATGGCGTTCGCTGTTTCCACCGCGCCAACAATGCCATCAAGCCTTTGTGCAATCATGCCGCCGTCAAAAAACACCCTGTCCTCCAACACGGTCACCTGATGCTGGCCAACTTTATAGCCGTGCATCTCTGCTTTCGATTCTGCGCCAAGCCATTCAAGCAGCCATGGCGCGGTGATGGCCTGCCGGTCAAGACCAAGCTCTGTGGTGTGGTTCAGCGCAACGCCGCTCAGCGCCAGCACAACAACCAGCGCCGCAGCCACAAGTCCGGCACGGCGATGCCAGCGTAGCAATGCGGAATTGCGTTGTCCCGCTTTCATGGCGCGGCGCTTTCACTTGGCCTAACATGGCGCGCCAGCAGAAGTGCAAATTTCGCCATGGTTTCAACAGCGCGCACGGAAAGCGTCGCGCCCGATATGCCGTCCACCGGTTCGCTCAGCCGGTCATTTTCCTGTAATGAAAGGCCGATGAACTGATTGGTAAAAAATGGATGGCGCACTTCACCGCCCCGGCTTTCACGGAATTCCAGCACCTGCACCCGGGCGATCTTCTGATCTTCGATCACGAAGCCCGCCGTAATCGCTTCGGTCTTGCCGGTCTCGTCCAGTATCCAGGCGCTGCGCGCGCCATCCGCCCAATACCGTATCCGCAGGGCCGCCGCCTTATGCCCCAGCACGGCTTCAGCCTGTTGCGCCAGTTCGCCTGTCAGCCAGATAATTTTTGGCGGCGGCGCGGCGCCCGCAAAACTGTCCGCGAGAAATTTGTCCGGCGTCAGATACACCTCGCCCCGCGCTGGAGGGGCCAGCAGGATCAGTGCAAATCCAAAAAGGGCGAGGCAGCTACGCATATGGGCCATGGTGAATTAAAAGATGAATTAAAACTGGAATCCCACGCCCAGGTTAAACCGGTCATCTTCGGAAGTGCTGGCGGGCGCATCATCAAACTGATAATCCGCTTTTAGCACAACATCGGGATGCGGCCAGAAGTTTACGCCCAACTGGGTCTGATCGAATTTGCTGTCCAGCTTGTCGCCTGCGGTATTGTCCCATCTGCTATAGCGCGCAAAGAGGCCGATTTCTCCCAGTGGAACCGCAAAACGGTAAGACGGTTCGGCATACCAGCCATATTGTTCATCACGGCCCAGGGCCTTGGCGGCGGCGCCGTCAATCTCCCAGCGGGCATAAAGCGCGCGCAGGCCCCACGGGCCACGCCGGATATCCGCATGGGTTTCCACCAGGAATGCCTGCGTATCATCCGCGCTCTGGGTAATGTCGTTCTGATACTGCCCGCTGACAGAAAGTTCCACCCCCGGCATACCGTTCCAGCGCAGGCGCGCGGTCATGGCCGGATCATTGGCCGGCGCTTCGGATGCTTCTGTGCGTCCGTCGCGGGGCTTGAATGCATTGCCACCCGCCGTCGCCACTTCAAGACCGGAGTGAATACTGGCATTATAGCTGAAGCCATTGCCCAGTTCGCCAAGAATCTGAGCACCGCCTTCGCGCCAGGTGGTGGGAATGATGTTGGTTTCCACCCCGTTGCGCTCTACCCCGTAAAAAGTGGGCGGCTCATGGGTTTCGTTCATTATGCCAATGGGCAGCAGGAACACCCCTGCCTGGGCTTTCTGTTTTCCGCCCAGGCCAAATTCAAGAAACGCCTGCTCCAGGTCAACCTCGCCATTCTCTCCCTCTCCGGCTACGGAATGCTCCAGTTCCACCTCTGAAAAAAACCGCATATTATCTGTGAACTGATGTTCTACAAACAGCACGAAGCGGTGCGCATCAATCTCATCCTTGCGGCCGCCATTGTAATGCAGCTCACCATACCCGCCGATACTGGTATTGTTCCACCATCCTGCGGGGCTGGTGTCCGCCTTCTCCATTTGTTGCGCCACCACGGCGCCCGTCGCCTCAACTTTTTCTTCTGTTGCGACAACACGTTTTTCAGTGCCTGTCTGCGCTGCTTTCAGGGCGTCGATTTCCTTTTGTTGCGCCTGAATGACACGCCACATTTCCTCGCGGCTGGGCAGGGCGTCCTGCGCCAGGGCCGATCCGGCCAGTGTGCCGGCAATCATCATGCCGGTTGCCATCAGGCCGTTAAATCGTATTCTTTCCGCAAAATTTTTCATCTCTGTTCCCCTGGTTTAATCACGCGATTGCCGGTGCTGGCCCCGCCTGTTTCTATAGCCCGTCGCCCCCGCGCCTTGATCTGGCGCAAATGGGGTTTCCTCCAATGATTTGCTAATAAGAGTGACTATCAATTTAGAGAAAAATGTCAATGATAATCATTAGCAAATATTCGATTTCATAAAGTGAGGTTATTTTTTAGACTGTTTCGTTATTTGACTGAAGCGCCCCCGCTTAAGCGTCATCCACCAAGCCTTCGCAAGAAGGCTACGGCTGGCAAAGGAGCCACAAACTCAGGCCTTTGCGTGAGACTCTGGATCGCCACGCTTCGCTCGCGATGACGAAGTATACGTTTG
>Ga0209867_1000145_pt1 | contig 16645 bp, 25 predicted proteins | sample GWRWmT4_4Nov14_FD_187197 | JGI IMG/M metagenome (GOLD analysis project Ga0209867, IMG submission 187197) | Sand microcosm microbial communities from a hyporheic zone in Columbia River, Washington, USA - GW-RW T4_4-Nov-14 (SPAdes) (version 2) | ecosystem: Engineered > Artificial ecosystem > Sand...
TATAAATTTTATTAAAGTAAAGGCACGAAAGTTAAAAAGAGATAAAGATATTAGCATGATAGTTATTGACTACATTGGACTTATTGACAAAGGTAATAATAACAAAAGTACCAACGATCAAGTTGCGGAAATATCCGGTGCATTAAAAGGATTAGCAAAAGAACTAAATATACCGATTATATTATTAAGTCAGTTAAGTAGGGAGGTTGAAAAGCTAAATGATAAACGACCAATGCTATCACATTTAAGGGATTCGGGAGCAATAGAACAGGATGCGGATATGGTTATGTTTATTTATCGACCTGAGTATTATGGTATAATGGATGATGGAGCTGGAAATTCAACTATTGGTAAGGCAGAATTGATTGTTGCTAAACATAGGAATGGAGCATTAAGCGATATAATTGTTAACTTTAACGGCAACTGTACAAACTTTTATTAACGTGCCGCAGCTATACGAAGGGCGGGAATTTAAAAACGAAATTTTAATATGATGCAGAAAACTTTATTTGAAAACGAAAATTTGATTGAACCACTAAACCCCGCCTTTTGTATAGGTGCTGTTAGCGGCAGTACGGGCAAAACTTACAGGGCTATTCGCCACGATGTAACAAGGGCAAAGCAAAAGCAAAACGCTGATGAAGTTCACCATCCTGACGAAAAGATTAACCAAATTAGAAAGGTTTTATCGGGCATTGATTTAAGTATTTTAGAGTTGTTTTCGGGTAACGGAAATTGCACAAAAATATATTCTGATTATGGAGAAGTATTAGCCTTTGAGAAAAAAGGAACAGTCTATAATTCATTAGTTGAAAACGTAAAGAACTGTATGCTTGTGCAGTGCAATAAAGCCGATAGCTTTTTAGAATTTCATAGGCTAATATTTCTAAAGCAAAAATTTGATGTGGTGGATTTAGACCCTTATGGATTTCCAAACAGATTTTTTCCTGATATATTTTTGCTTATTGATAAAGGAATATTATTTGTAACAATGCCAAAACCTTACGTAAATATTTTGAATGGAATAACCGCAGCACATTTAATAAGCTACTATGGTGAACAAAACCCAAATGAACAAACAATTATAGAACGGATTGCATTGTGGGGGTTATGCCATTGGAGAAAAGTAGAATTGATTGATAGTATAGATTGTAAAAGCGTTTGGCGGTTTGCTTTTGCTGTTGAAAAGGTAAAGGCTACTGATTACACAGGTGTCCGTAATAGGTAGGATGTAGTATTGCCGCTAACTACTTGATAAAACTAATAAATGTAACTCAAATATGAAACAACTAACTAAAAGTAAAACAATTAGGTTTACCGAAACGCAAATGAATAGTTTAAACATTTTACAAAATTATGGAGTTAATATAAATCAATTTGTTAGATTAGCTGTTAAAGAAAAATTACAAAAAGACTGGAAAGAAATTAAAGAAAAAAAAGAAAAAATTAAATATCCTTTTTAATGAATAAGAAAATTAAAGTTAAATATTTAAAATTAGGCAGAGAGAATATTTGGGGACTGGCTCATTGTGGACTTAATCTTATCGAACTTGACATACGATTAAAAGGTAAAAAGCACCTAGAAATATTAACTCATGAAAGTTTACACATATTACTTCCTGAACTGGAAGAAGATGATATTGTAAAACTCAGCGTAATATTAACAAAAACTTTATGGTCGGAAGGATATCGGAAAATAGATAACAATAATGATATGCAATTACAAGATGGTAGTAAGTAATTTAAATTAAATAATAAATGAAAAATAGAAATCTAAATCATAGTGATAATTGGTCTACTCCAAAAGAATTTTATAATAAACTTAATGATGAATTTAATTTTGATTTTGATCCATGCCCTTTAAATGAAAATGAAATAACTCCTGAAAAAAATGGATTATTAATAGAATGGGGACAAAAAAATTATATAAACCCCCCGTACAATAGAAAATTAAAAGAAGCATTTGTAATAAAAGCTATTGAGGAAAGCAACAAAGGAAAGTTATGTGTAATGTTATTGCCTGTATCAACTTCTACAAAATTATTTCATGATATTATAAAACCTAATGCAAATGAAATTAGATTTATAAAAGGTAGAATAAAATTTATCGGAATAAATACAAAAGGAGAACTAGTAGATAATAAATCCCCAATGCATGATAGTATGATTATTGTGTTTGGAAATAATAAATAGTTTACTATAATCCACAAAAACAACCTTAATGTAGAAATTAACCAACAAATAAAAATATGAATTACGAAAAATTTAAACAAATTATTGATTTGCAAATAGCTCACAATAAAAGATCAGATGAACTTTATGCTTTAAAAATTGATTTATTAGATACCTTTAATGAAATTTCTCGTGCAAATGAATTGCTTTGGGAAGAACTATTAACCGAAAATGGTGATTATCATTTATGTTATTATCTATACGAAATGAATGGTATGTATGGAACCCCTAATCTAAACGAAGAATATAAAGACACAAAAGAGCTGTATGATTATTTAATAGAAAACAAAGGATTTAAATGAATGTAACCGATTTTAACAAAGTAATTGAAAAAAGAATTGATTTGATTAAGTTAATTATGTTATCGAAAGGCAAAGAATATTCAACCGATTCCGATAAGTTCCATAATTTTAAACAGTCAGTAGGTATAAGCTTTCATACATGCCCTGAGAAAATAGCTTGGGAATTTGCTGTTAAACATTTTCAATCCATAAAAGATACTTTAGATTCAGTTGATAATGGAGCTGTAAACTATACCGATAAATATATTGAAGAAAAAATCGGGGATGCAATTAATTATCTTATTCTTATTGAAGGGATGTTAAAAGAACGTTTATATGATAACAATTAATAGTTTAAGTGGTGGTAAAACATCAAGTTATTTAGCAGTTCATTATCCAGCTGACTATAATATATTTTCATTGGTAAGGATTGAAGATAAAAGATGTACTCCAAAAGACTTAAAACTTGTACAATTAATATCTGATAAAATTGGAATGGAATTTATTGCAACTGCTGAAAGTGATTTAACATTAAAGGCAGTTATAGATTTAGAACAATTAATACAAAAAGAAATAATATGGGTTACTGGAAATACATTTGATAAATTAAATAAAAAAAGAAATGCATTACCTAATCAAGCGTGGCGATTTTGCACTACTGAAATGAAGATGCGACCTATTTTTGATTGGTGGTTTAAGAATATAGGTGAGAAAGTTAAAATGGGGATTGGTTTTAGATACGATGAAATGGAACGAGCCGAAAGGTTAAGTACTTCATTTAAAGGAATAGTTGGTAAGTCAAAAACAGGCAATAGGAATAAATGGGATGACTTAGAATGGAGACAAGGTTACTTTCCTTTAATAGATAATAAGATTACACATTTTCGAGTTAAAGAATGGGCCGATAAAAGTGGTATAATATTTCCTAAAGATAGTAATTGTGTAGGGTGTTTCCACAAGCCAATACAACAACTTCGTAAAAATTGGGATTTAGAAACTAATAAAATGCAATGGTTTGCAGACCAAGAAAAAAAAGCAAGGTGGAAAAAAGAAATGAATTACGAGCAAATTAAACAAGTTGGATTGCAGAATGATTTTAATTTTGGAACTGGTAGTGGATGTCAAGCTGGATTTTGTACTGATTAAAAAAAGTTTACTTGACTAAAGCAAAAACTAAACAGGATACTCCGAAAATAATACTGATTCCTTTTAACCGCTTTTGTTTTTTAACCTCCAGGTTTAAACCTTTCATCTGAATGGTTAATGATTTGTTTTCTTCGTCTTTAAACTTAATTATAGTTACTTGATTTCCGATAATAGTTTGTAACTTATCTTCATTCTTTTTATATAAATTAACCTGGTTACCTTTAAAAATTAGTTGTTGCTGGCATAATGAATCTGCTAAATAGTATGCTTCAGCTTTATGGTATTGTTTTGCTAAGAACTTAGCTTTATCGGAACTAAAACAAATTAAAGTATCTTTGTTATTTATAATTAAACTTTGAGAATATGCTGTCAAATTCAGCAACAAGGTTATTATTATTAAGCGAATCAATTTCATTTACTTTTGTTTTATATTTTATTATTACTGTTTGTTTTTTATTCTCCAATACGTTTAGCTCCTGAGTGTATTTATTTATAATAACTTTATTCTTTTTTATATCGGAATACAAGCTATCATTAACTTTATTCAAACTATCAATTTCTATTCTATAATCTTGTATTATTCCTAACTCATTGTAAGGAGAATAAAGAAACCACAATATTAATAAATGAACACATAATGTTATCAAGCACAAAATAACCGATTTATTGAACATGACAAATATTATTTTCTTGTACTGAATTTATCAATAGTGGTTAATCCTAAACAACCAAAAGCCAATGCTGTAACACATTCTACTAAGGTATCTGATGGCTTTATGTGTTCGGGTGTAAACTGATTAGCAAATAAAGTAGCACATAACATAATAGTACATATAATTCCACATACTCGTTTACTAGATACTATTCCGCTTTCATCTTGTAATATTTGTTTTATAAAGTTTTTCATTTACCCTAATTTTGTATGATAATTATTCTTTTTTACCCCTACTTTTGGTTATCTTACTTTGTAGTTTCTCGATTAACATCTCAATCCGTTGCTCCAATAATTCTATTCTTTTTTTGAGTTCGTTGATTTGTTCTTCGTAAATTGTAATTACTTTGTTATTACCCGATGCTTTTAATTCGTTTCTACTTTTAAAGTAATCCCAAACATCTTTACCTTTGAGTACACCTATTAAGGCGACTACTATGCCAATAATAGAAACCTGGTCCATTTTATTTAATTGCTAAAATTTGTTTTCTGTTTTTAACTGTATAAGATATATGCACCCAAGTAAAATCGTATTCATTAATTAACTGGTCAAATTCTAAATTCTCTTTACACCAATCAAATAACTTTTTATTTTCTTCTTTATTACCACCACTTAAATCAATCGCTTCACCCTTTACATGTTGACTTGTTTTCGAACCGCCTACTTTTGCATTAAGTGATTCACATCTAAAAAAAGAATTAACCTTAATAGGTTTATTATACCACGTTCTTAATGGCTCAAAGCATTTCTCAGCTACTAATTTCATACAAGCTAACTGAGTTTCATTAGGATTGTTTTCTATTCCAAATCTAGTAGCTGTATTGCTTACAGTTGCTTCGTCAAAACTAATGTGTTTACTTATCATTTCTTAGTTTCTAATTGTTCAACTCTTCGTTCTAAACTATCATGCTTAACATCCTGGACCATTACCATAGTTTTAATTTCGTTAAGGTCTTTACTCATCTTCATCAAAGCATTAACCCCTAATGCCCCGATGAAAGATAAGATGGCTATCAACCCCGATACAAGCCATAAAAGAATGTCAAATTGTGTCATTATATATTAATTAAGTTCCATTGATTATTATTCCAAAAATATTGCTTATCATCATTAGGATAAGGTATAGGTGCTTCCCATTTATAGTTTACTAAAATCCAATCTTCGTAAGGCTTAGGTGAAATAAAAACATCATTTACACTATCATAAGTAAATCCTATTCCAGCATAAATATTTCTAAAATTAGAATTATAAGATGTTTGTTTTATCGTATCGTAATCATAAATATTTTTAATATTTAAAGAATCTATAAAATCAATTCCTAATTGTTCAACTTCAATTCCATTATTAGTAATAACTTCGTTATCAATAACAATTACAGCTATCACAATACTTTCTTTTATAAGTGCAAAGTTTGCCATTATTGAAATTTATATTTTATTATTACTATTCCAGAACCACCATTACCACCTTTTGCAAACCCACCATTATAACCACTTCCACCACCACCTCCACCTGTATTAACAGTTCCTGGAAGTCCAGCAGAAGCATTATTAGTTCCATTTCCACCGCCTCCAGTACCACCAACCCCAGCTGTACCTGTAAAAGTTCCACCACCACCTCCACCAGCATAATAAGTAGGCGTTCCTGTTATTGAATTTTGTAAACCAATACCGCCAGCTCCACCTATAGCTCCAGCACCTTGAGCTCCAACTGCACCAGCTCCACCACCACCACCAGCTTCACCAGTTGTTCCACCGCCATTTCTTCCTTGACCTACAATTCCAAGACCTCCAACTGCATATAAACCTGGATAAGAAACACCACCGCCACTTCCGCCAGTTGCTCCAACTACTATTGCCGCATTATTAATACCATTATTATCACTTCCACCACCACCGCCACCCGTTGATACTATTGCATTAAATGATGAATTAACACCACTTGCTCCACGAGAAGTTCTTACTGTAGAACCACCACCGCCACTGCCTATTACTACTGGATAAGATTGAACTGATATTGATAATCCTGTTGCTGTTAACAATCCACCAGCACCACCGCCACCTGACCTTAAAATTCCACCGCCACCACCGCCAGCAACAACTAAATACTCAACTACATCATTTGGAGCAGAACCTAATTGAGTTACTACAAAATTACTACTTGAATTAAAAACATGAACTTTATAGTCTCCTACTGTAGTTATAGTTCCACCCGTTGCAACCGTAAATGTAGGTGCAATCTTATTCATTAAAGGTATTAAGTTGTAATACATTATGCTTGTGTGTTAATTCCTAAAACATCAAATTTAGTATCTGTATCATTCCAAACCAAACCAATATAAATAGTTTTACTTATTGTTGTTGTAGTTGGTAATGTTACTCCGATGGCCCGATAATTAGTTCCAAAGGCTATTGTTTGTGCTGTGCCATTATCTTTTATTCTTATTATCATAGCTTGACCTTCAGACATTGTGCCAGTTGGATTTGCTATTGTTAAGCCTGTAGCTTGAGCTGTTATCTTAACTAAATCATTTGTTGAGGTTGGTGTTACTGTTGCTGAACTTGTTACACTTTGAACTCTAGGAGCATATTCTGCTTTACCATTAAATGTAGTCCAATTCGCTGAGGTTAAAGCACCCCTATTTGAAGCACTTGCATCGGGTAAATTAAAAGTATGAGTAGCAGTTGCTGAAGATATATTAAAATCACTTCCTGTAGTACCCGTTGCTAATGATTGTATTTGTGCAGTTAATCCATTTAATGCTGTTAAGCCACTTGTAAAGGTTGTTATGATTTGACCTAAATGGCTATTCTCAGTATGTAATGTAATTGTGCGACCACTATGTGCAACGTAAAATCTAATGGCTAACCTATCAGTTAAAGTTAAAACAGTTTGTGGAACCGCTAAAGCTGTAGTATATAAATCAATATTTGTACCTCCTGTAATACTTTCAGGCGTTGTTGAATTACTTGCAATTAATGTTAAACTAGTACCATCGTATTTATATAATTCTACATAAAAACTAGGTGAGCCACCAGTTGAAGATGCACTAAAATAAGTTTCAAAATTCCAATTACCTCCTGGTATTAATAATTGATTAGGATCACCAGCATCAGTAATAAAACTTTGAATATAACCATCGGCTGAAATTGTAAAATCAGTACCAGCTCCGATAATAGGTGTTTTATTTAATTCTTTAAAAGCAACTCCACCTAAAGTTCCCTGAGCTACCGAACCATTAAGATAGTAAGATACTGAAGAACCGCCACCGCTTGTTTGTGGGAAGTTAGCAAGAGAACCATCACCTCTAACATATTGAGAAACCACACCAGCTCCTGTTATTGCTATTGTGCCACTTGTTGTTATCGGACTACTAGCAACGCTAAAAGCACTTGGCATTGATACGCCTACACTTGTAACCGTTCCAGTTGTTATGTTTCCGCTACCTAATAAAGTTGTTGAATTAATTGTTTTTAAATTAGTACCCGAAACTAAAGTATCTTGTTTTAAATTTAATGCTGTTTGAGTTGCTGTTGAAACTGGTTTGTTTGCATCGGAAGTATTATCAACATTGTTTAATCCAACCATTGATTTAGTTATTCCCGAAGTCGTTCCTGTAAAAGTTTTATCTCCAGCAATAGTTTGTGGACTTGTTGAAATCACACCTCTTGCGGTTGCACTTGCATCGGGAACGTTTAAAGTTATTACAGGAGTTGTAGTGCCATTTGCTACCGATGAACTTAAATCAGTTCCACTTGTTCCTAAAGTTAAAGCAGCTACACTTGTAACCGTTCCACCGCCACCCGTTGAAGCAATAGTGATTATTCCATCCGCTCCAGTTCCTGTAGTTGTTAAAGTTATATTACTTCCTTCAACTAATTTTATACTTCCACCAGTTGCCGATAAAGTTGCTGTATGCGAAGTTGAATCTGAAGTATTTGCTAATGTTTGATTTCCTGTATTTGTACCGCTTGTATTTGTTATAACTGTTTGTTGAGCATCGGTAACATAATTTTTATTTGTACTTGCTGCTATATCCGCTGTTGTTGCATCCGCCCCTACAGTTACTAAACCTTTTGAATCATAAGTGATTTTAGTTTTAGTTGCTCCCGTTATAGCTGTATTACCAGTTACTTTAGTTCCTAATGCTGTATTCAAATCGGTTTGACTTGCTAACGTTCCTGTTATAGCACCCCAAGTAACAGCACCCGCTGCACCTGGTCCGATTAAAGTACCACCTAAAGTAGTACCGTCTCCAATATAAAACATTTTAGTATCAGTTGTATAAGCGACTTCGCCACTTTCTAATACAACCGTTATTCTATCGGCATTCGTGCCACGTCTAATTCTTATTGCCATTTTATATATTATTAAATAAAGTTACCGCCATCTATTAAAGTATATGAAGTTGCTGCTGCAAAAGTACCGCCATCAATTAATACATTGAAATTAGTACCGCCACCGCCACCACTATATATAGGAATATTTAAAACATTACTTACTAAAGTAGATGCTCCACTTGTTCCCGTTGTTGTTAATGTTATTCCGCTTCCAGCTGGCAAAAAAGATAAAGCACTTAATTGAGTAGTACCATCACCTAATTTGAATTGGCCCGTTGTACTTAAATACGCTGGCTCACCAGCTTTTAATACCATAGTTGCATTGGCTGAAAACCATGCTGAATTTTTTGGATCGTATCTTAATTCTACTACTGCCATTATGTTAAAGTTTGTATTATTGTTACAGGAGCTGGGTCAGTTAATGTTTGTATTAGTTGTTGTAAAACTTCAATCGTATAATAAGAACCGCAAGGCACCACCGCAATAACATTCCCATCTTGGTCTATTATTCTTACATCATCAGGATTAATGACTGAAGGCGAACCTGTTATTGGTAAAGAGCAAGCATCCCATTCAAAGATGGATTTAAACTCAATATCAAAATACCAACCAGCAACCTCATCGTTAAAAGCATCTACAAAATCAGTTAAAGTTGCATTTGAATTTACATCAATAAGTTCTGAGAAATCAAATTGTTTAAAATAAATTAAAGTATCTAAAGCTATTTGTTTGCAGTCCGATAAGACCTCAAGTTGATTTCTTAATCCCTTCTTACTTTTATCACAAATGTAAAATCTTATTACAGTAATATCACTTGTCCCATCAACTCTGTTAGGTTGTAAAGTACCAAAAAGCATAGGATATTTAATTGACTGACCGCCATTTAATTGATCCCAAGGGTCACCAAAATACCAACTCTTAACTTGCTTGTGAGCAGTTGAGTACGTTGCTATTGTTGATATTAATTTGTTTAAGGTAAACATCTATTAATTTCTTATTTTTTTTAATGTACTTTTTAATTTCACTCTTTGTTTTCTTTCTTATTGCCATATAGGATTATCTCGGTTATCTTGAATATTACTATAATCTTTTTTACCTAAAATTCTAGTGCCTAAATAAATATCAACATCATAAGCATTTCGTTCAGGGAATATATCCGCTCCTGTATTATTATTGTAAGTTGGGTATGTTGAGTTATTATAGTTTAAATATTTTATCATTCTGTCCCCGTACATCTCACCATTAGTTTTCCAAATATTCATTAAGTATTCCATGTCATTAGTTGGTATCGGTTGCCCGTTATCACTACTATTTGTCATTATGCCTTTATTCGCATATCGGAATTTAAACGTTGGTGAGCTTTCATACATAATATAATGGACCATCATTTTTAAAATGTAGTTATCAATTAATGTTTTGTAAGCTGCTGGAATAGTAGTTGCTGAATTTATATAAGCTAAGATATGTGTTTCAATAGTATTATATAAACTAGTTCCTAATAAAGGAAGTATGTATTTATCTTGCACCAATTCAATTACTGGTGTTATCTTATCGTACTCGGTATTGTCATCAATAACCGAATGTCTAATTAAATAATCTTGACCTATCCAAAGTGTTGCCATGTTATTTCTTTTTACGTTTTACCCTAGTTTCACCAACCCAAATGTGGCGGCACCAAGGAGTTGTTTCAGTTCCATCATTATAAAATCCTCCACGAAAATTCCAAGCATCTTCACCAAATTCATTAGTGTAATCCTCAATTTCATTATATGTTAATCTTTTAGCTTTCATTTTGCCATCGATTAATTCAGTTCCTGAAGTTAAAGCAACCATTTTTCTACAAAAATCTCTTGATGTTGATATTAATTTACTACCACTTACATCAGGTCTTTTATCGTATCTATAAACTGTATAAATTTCAGTCTCATAATCTGCAGTATCTTTATCTAATCCTTTTTCAGTTGGTGTAAATAAACCTCCTAAAGTATCAATTAATTTTTTAGCTGCTAACCATTCTAATACAGTTGTAACTTTATCTTTATCTACATTTAATGCCTTAGCAAGTTCTTCGGGTTTAGCAAATGGATTACCCTTTAATTGGTTTAATATTCCATTTCTTAAATCGGTTTCCGATAACTGAAATCTATTAGCTGTATATAATTTTTGTTTTGATAACTCGAATTTTAAAACTTGTTTTGAATCCTTAAAGTTTACATACTCAATATCTATGATTTCATCTTCGTCATCTATTTGTATTGCTCGTGCAGTTGCCCATTCAATAAATCTTTTTTCTTTATCACTTGATTGTTGAACTTTTACAACCTCATTATTCATTTCATCTTGTGCAATTCCTAAAAACGTTAAAGCATCCGCATCACTTAATCCAAATCCTGTCTTAATCATTATTAATGCCTGGTCTGCTGTATAATCACCCTTCTTTAACTTGTTGGCTATATTAAAAAGATTTTGTCTTTGTCGGCCTGTTAAGTTTTTAAGGTGTTCGTTTACTTGTATTTCTTCTTGTATTACAGTTGCACTCGGAGTGCCAATTTCTGCAGCTTCAATCTTTAATCCGTATTTTTCAATTATATAATTAGTTACGATATTAGGATCACGTAAATTTAAAGCATTGATAACATTTTGATTTTCTAATGGAAGTTCTTTGCCTATTGGCTGAACTTGTTCTACTTCAAAAGTTATATCTAAACCAGTTTTTAGTTTAAACATTTTATCAATAAACTTATTGAATGCTACTTGTTCAATCTTAGCATATTCGTTAATGAATAATTCATGTGCTAAATCTAATTCGTTACGATCGCCTAAAGTACCCTCAGTTTTGATTTTAAACAATACTCCCGGCACGTTATGTCCTGTGATTATCTTTTGTTGGTTACGTTTATTTAACGCTTCGTATTGGTCCGCTAATCCTGTTGGAGTTACATTTACAACTTCTGCTCCTTTACCATCGGGATTAGTGAATGATAAAACTACTTTACCAGCATTTTGTGTACCTTGATGTTTCTCTTGAAAACGTTCTTTGATATCTTCTTTAACTTCAGGTGTTAATTTACCCGAGAAAAAAGTTATAATATGACCAGCACTAAATCCATTCTTTACTAAACTATGAAAAAAGTTACTAATCTCAATATCGGTATTAATGTCTAATAGAACGCTTGAATAATCGGGTGAAGGGTATAAGCCATCTAATTCATTTAAAGACGGTGTAAAGTCCTTAGAATAGTAAATTGATGCACCTATAAACCCCTCCTTATAAAATGGAAAGTAAGTTTTTTTTAAATGGTAACTTTTAGCAGTCCAATCTTCTGAATACCAAACTCCGCAATTATCAGCACTTAGTCTTATCTTACCCAAATCTAAATGGTAAAACTCAATCGGTTGCCCTATTAAATTAGTTGTTACTTGACATGCGAACCCTCCATAAATTGCTTTATCGGAATCACATTTTTTTCTTAATTCATACCATGAATCAAATCTATTTGCCTTCGCTAAAAATTGTTGAACTTGTGGTAAATCTTGACTAGGTACTATTTTTAATCCGCTAAGATAACGTGCTTTGCCTTTTAAAATAGCAGCGTGTTCAGGATGATTGTTATAAGAATTTAATAATTCTTTTGGAAAGTTATTGTCTTTACCCCATTTAACAAACTCACCAGCTGTATCTATTTTATAAGTAGGAAGTTGGTTAACATCCATCTTAATAGTAATTATGTCATTATATACTTCTAATTTTCTAGCCATTGTAAACCTTGTTAGTTATTGCTCCACCTTGATATTCTTTAAATGTAATTTTTGTTAAATCAAAACAAGTTGCATAACCTACCTCCACTACATTTAATCCCGTTGGATTAGTATTACTATTGCCTACTTGTTCGTATATCGTATATTCGTAATCGCCTACTGTTAATGATATTTGTGCAGTTGTTGGTGTTGCTGTTTCAACTATTATAAATTCATTATATCGTTCCTTTTGTGTGCTTATATCCGCTGGTAAAAAGTATTGTGATGTATTTGTTTGAACGTTCTTAAATTGAAATAAAAAATAAGGATTTGCTAATAAACATTTCTCTTGTAATGTTAAGATAACTGTATTACTATTATTCTTATTAATTGTTATCATACTTATATAACGTACAAATATATCAATTTGTTATTTAAAAAAAAAGCCCAAGCTTACGGGCCTGAGCTTAACTTTAAAAAGTTACTTATTAAGCTATTAAATTAGCAATTAAAGTACTAGTTACTTTGTAAATTGGTGCAATCTCTTTACCTTTAAAAGAAAGTTTATGACCAGCTAAATCAGTAATTGCCATCCCGCTTTCAGTACTCCAAGTTAATAAATCCATTCCTTGATCCTTACCAAATAACCAATAATCACCGTTAACATCTTGAACCATCATAGTCAAAACATTTTGAGCAACTAATTGAATTTCTTGAATAACTGTAGAAGTTAATTTTTTAATAGTGAAATCAATTTGTGGTTCGTATGAAACAGTTCCTGAAGCTGGTGTATAAGTACCAGGACTTGTAAACATTCCCATTTCTTTATCTAAAGAATACACTCGGTACTTCTTGCCTGTAGCTAAAGTATAAGCTGTAACCACTCCAGCAGTTGCTGTAAATGTTGAACCAGTTCCTGAGTTATTTTCAAATTCAGTAATGTAAACATTTTTTATTCCACCAGCTCCACCTTTACAACCTAGAAAGGTATAACCGCTTGTTAATACACATGGCATATTTTTATAATTTTAATTTGTTTATAATAAGGAGGGTTGCCCCTCCATTAATTTTTATCCTACGTAAAGAACATTCATTGCTTGATTCACAACGTGTGCGAAGATTGTCATGATGTTTTTTACAAACATATCTTCACGATTGAAAGCAATTTTGTTAACTTCAAACTTATTGATATCACTAACTAAATCAGTACACCAGTAAATATAATCTGGGCGAGCTGCTACAACAACGTTCTCAGCTAAAGGCACAAATTGAATTTGAATTCCATTGTAGAAATAAGCTTCAGTTGGTTGACCTAAATTAGTTACAGCGAATAAATCACGATAAGTAGCAGATACGTTATAAATATTGATTAATTGTTTGTGAGAATAAGGAGCATAAATAAATGGCTTAACTGCACCATTAATAACTCTTGCTGGGATAGCTGCATAAATTTTAGCGTATTCAGTTTGGATATTAGTACTAGATATAGTCGTTCCTAAAACTTTAATACGAGTTCCTAAAGCACCACCATTATAAATCATTCTAGTTGCAACACCATCAAGTAATGAAGCTGAACCTGAAGCAACTAATGCTTGTTCAACTGAACTAACTTGATTCTGAGCAGTACCTGGAGTTAAAGCTGCAACTGCAGTACGTGTAGCACTTGTTGCACCGTTCCAAAACTTACTTTGTAAATCTTCAGCAATTAAATTACCGTAAGACTTTAATACTACTGAACCAAATTCACTTGATTCAATCTCCCAAGCTCCTGGCTTCATTGTTCTGTTAAAACGTGAAGAACGTAAAGCATTAGGATCAAATTCTTGGTAGTACATTATTTTAGTTGGTGTAATCAAAGTATCAACTAATCCAAAAGTTCCTGATGAAGTTGGAGCACCACTTGCAAATGCTTGAGCTGTAACGCTATTATCATTTTCGGTAAACACCGTGTCGCTCTTGATGTCGGTTGCTAAAGTTACTAAATTCTTATTTACAGTATCATTTGCAAATAAAATCTCTTCGATAATCGGCTCGACTGCCTTACCTCTGATGTCTACTATTGTTGCTGAAATTGCCATTTTATATTTTGTTTTAAATTATTAATTAATTATTTTGTTAGTCTAAATTTTTCTAAAGAACTTAATTCATCCCAATTTTTTGTAACCTTAGTTTCATTTTGTATTGGTGTGTTTAAGATTTCGTTTACTACTTTGTTAAGTAAAACAACTTGTTTTTTCAAACTAGATATTTGACTTTCTAAAGATACTTGCATCGCACTCATTTTAGTATCCATTTCTTTAGGATATTTTAATTCCGATTCAACTACTTCAGGAGCTTCAACTTCTTCTACTTTTTTGCTTTCAATTTCAGCAACTACTCCGCTTAAAATTTTAACTACATTGCCATCTTCCATTGTGTATTCGCCATCCATTACTGGACTAGCTGTGCCACTTGTAATATCCATTATTGCAGTTCCGATAACTAATTCGCCATCATAAGCAAATACTAAACCATCAACTGTTTTAGCTTCTTTCATTTTAACTTCAGGTGTTTGCTCGGTACTTGGTTTTTTTTCTTCAGTTGGCATTGTAGGTTTTTCAGCAACTGGATTAAGACCTTCTAAGGCCACACGTTCATCAACACTAAGTTTAGTTATGATAAAGTCTTTAATTTTTGAGATAACATTTGTTTCCATGCTTATATAACGTTTAAAGTTTTTAAATTGTTTATTATTTTTATTACTTGTTCATCTGACATAGTTACTTTATTGACTTCAGCTGTTTTAAATAAGCCATCAATCGAAACACCGTTAACTTCACCCGACTTGATTTTTGTCCATACATCATCACTTTCAACCTTGCCCGTAAGAAACCAAGTTCCTTCTGGCAGTCCTTCGAAGCCTTTAGCTGTTGCAAATCTTTCATTATTTAATAATACTGATTCAAAGAATGTAACCCCTTCTATTAATTTACTTGAATGCTCAATATCTACAGCACTTGATAAATTATCTTTAACCCATTTTTGTTCTACTAATTCAATCGTTTCTTTATCGAACATCAAGTTAAATTCCTCACCCGCTATATTCCGATATATTAATTGATTCGGTATAAGTACGGGAGTGAATATAATTCTCTTATCTTCGTTTTGAATTGCTAACTTGATTTCCGATTGTTTGTTGAACTTAATCCAATTTATTTGAATGGCTGGATCACTTACTAAACTAACTGTCTTTAATCCCATTTCGGAATCTTCGACATCTATTATTGCTTTCTTAATTGGTAATTCCATAATGTAATAACGTTTAAATTTTTAATATTGTTTATCCATAAGTGGATTCCGATACTAATTTGTTTACTCGGTTTGTTGTACTTCGGTTTTCAGTTTCAACAACGTATGCTTTAACAGGAGCAAAGTTATTATTTTGATTACCAGTAAATGTAGTTGATTGCCCTTGGCCTGGTCCATATATTGATGGAGCTTGAGCTGTACTTGGAGCTGAGGTTTCTGCTGCTGGTATTCCACCCGCTGAACTTCCACCTTCATCAAATTGTGTGCTATTAATCTGAGCAACGTTTGCGGCTGTAGTTGCAACTAAAGCGATTGCTCTTATTGCTGACATTACTCCTAACGTTGGATCGGGAACTGCAAAGATAGCTCCTAATCCTAAAATACCATTCATTATAGCACTGGCTCTATTAAACTTCTTTTGTGTTTCAAATTGTTGCCTTGCTAAATCTTTTTCATCTTTTGCCTTTTGATCTAATATTGCTTTTTCTTCTTTAGAACCCTGTTTAACATTTTTTAATTTATCCGCATAAAGTTTATTTATCTTTTGAGTTTCCTTCATGTAATAAGTATCCGATAAAGTTTTTGAAACTGCTAAAGTTGTTTGAGCTGCAATATTTACCGAATCAACTATGTCTTTTTGTAATTTTTTTTCTTTAGCTTTTTTTCGTTCCCTTGCAGCATCTTCTGCAGCTTCCTTATCTTGCAAATATTTATTTTCAATATTGGTAACATCTAATCCTAATAACTGAGCATTGGCAATATTAATATGATAAATTTCTTCAAGATGCGCTCTTTGTAATTCTACTTTTTTAGCATTATTTTCTTCTTCTGCTTGTGATCCTTCTTGTAAATTTTTACCTTGATTTGTTAATCTTTGTGATTCTAATTGATATTCACTTTCTAACCT
>Ga0209867_1000150_pt1 | contig 16058 bp, 19 predicted proteins | sample GWRWmT4_4Nov14_FD_187197 | JGI IMG/M metagenome (GOLD analysis project Ga0209867, IMG submission 187197) | Sand microcosm microbial communities from a hyporheic zone in Columbia River, Washington, USA - GW-RW T4_4-Nov-14 (SPAdes) (version 2) | ecosystem: Engineered > Artificial ecosystem > Sand...
ATATAATCATAAATGGTAAGAATATGAGATTTCTAATATATAAAGTTTAAAACAATATAGAGAAATAATGTGGAAAGATATTAAAACATTAAAAGAGAAGCAAGAACATATTAAAAATATTTTAAATAAAGGTTTATGTTCTTCTTTAAAAAATGAGAGAATAGAAGATTATAATGACTGTATGGAAGCTTTTAAACTTCATAAAGATAAAACAAAATTAAAAGGAGTAATTGATATATGTATTATTAGTAATAAAAGAAATTTTAGATATTATGAATTTAATTTGATAAAAGAAGATGGAAGTATTATTGATATATCATATAGAGAATGTTTTAAAAAAACATCAAATGAACAAGATATATCTTTCAATTTAAATACTGCTTTAAGAGTTGCGATTGAATCTCAAATAGAATATTTTAAGAAAAATGTAGAAAATTGGAAATGTGATTTATGTAATTCAAATGACGATATACAAATAGACCATATAATATTGTTTAAAAACTTAAAAGAAAACTTTTTAAAAAATGAAATAAATATACCAACTATATTTGAAAATGATTATTATAATAGAGCAAAATTTAAAGAAGAAGATAAAGAATTTGAGAATAGATGGTGTGAATTTCATAAAAATAATTCTAAATTAAGAACTTTATGTAAACAATGTAATTTAACAAGAAAAAAAACAACATTTGGAATTGAAAAAGAAAAAATAAAAATAAAAAATCCATTTATAAATGATGATTAAATAATGTTTTTTCATATAGTTCTTCGTGCGGATATATTCTAATACTTATTAAGATAAAGCTATGGATTCATCTTTATCTTTTTATGATATTTTTTCTAATAATACAATCACCCCTGAAATAATCATATATGATACTTAAAACATCATCCATATTAATACCAGGAGAGCAACAATACAAATCGATAGCGCAATATCTCTCCTCTACATAAGTATGAATACTTAAATGACTTTCAGCGAGTAAATAAAGTAAAGTAGCCCCGTATGGTTGAAATTGATGTTGTGTATAACCAACAACGGTCAAATTCATTTCTTCTACTATTTTTTCCATTAAAGGTTTAACACCTTCAACGGTTTTGAGTGGTTTTACATTCGATATATTTATAACATCAGCAATTAAATGATGACCATTCATCAGTCTTTATATACTAATATTATCTTTTTTTTTAATTATTTTAATGTCGAAATATTTATCTAATGTATTTTTATTTCTTATCTTTTCCTTTATGATTTTCAGTTCGTGTTTATAAACATTTGCTTCTAATTCAAACAATGTTATTTCTGGTTTATTATTCATATCTAATTTAATAATAGAAATATATAATATGAATGGTTATCCTTTAAGCTCATCGTTTATAGGGGCGATTGGACAATATCCAATAAGTCAAATTCTAAATATAGACAAATTGAATAATACTACTTTAAGTTCTTCCGGTGAAATAAACTTTTCTAATGTTAATAATTTTAATACTAAAATAGATAATCAGGGAGTATTGCGTGTTTTTTACACACAAAACATAGCAGTCCCGACTGTTCCTACTCAATGGCTATCGGTTGTTGATAGTTTAGGATATTTATATGGTCAAGATGTTCAAAATCAATTACAATTTACAGAAATAAATAATTCAATAATAGGATTAACGACAGCATTAGGAGAAACTACGCTAACAGCAAATTCAGCCGAAGAGATAGGCATAGCAAACTCGGCAGCTATTACATTATTAACAGCAACGGTTGGGGATGTTAGTTCTCAATTTCAATATTATCTTCCATTAGCTGGTGGGACTTTAACAGGCGCTGTATTAACTAATAGCGATTTCACATATAAAGGAACTGAATTAACGACCAAATTCGGCAATTACTTATTAAAAGCTGGTGGAACTTTAACAGGCGCATTAACAACTAATTATGATGTCACATATAAAGGCGAAGAATTAACGACTAAATTCGGTAATTACTTATTAAAAGCTGGTGGGACTTTAACAGGCGCTGTATCAACTAATAGCGATATCACTTATAAAGGCGAAGAATTAACGACCAAATTCGGCAATTACTTATTAAAAGAAGGCGGAACTATGACAGGTCGCATAAATATAAATACTGGTTTATATGGAACCCCTGTTGCTGCTTTTGGAAATGGTGATAGGATTACATTAAACCCCTCTTCATCCCCTTCTACGTATCCATATTCAATAGGTGTTAATACAAATAATTTATGGCATTGTATCCCTAATGGTGCGTCTTATAATTGGTATGTTGATAATGTTTCAAAATTATCATTATCATCAGCAGGTGATATAACAACATCAGGCATTGTTAATTTAACGACAACAAACAGCTATTTAAATTTTGGATCAAGAACACAAAATGACTTAATTCGATTATATGGAACAACTTACGGCTTTGGTGTAGCAGCGAATATATTAAGATATTATGCTGACGCAGCCGCATCTCATAAATTTTATTCAGGGGCAACAAACACAGCAACAATATCACCAGCAGGAGATATAAGCGCAACTACCTTTTCGGGTGGTGGTGGAAATATTACAGGTATAAATTATAATAATATTTCGGTTAATGCTTTATCATTTACATTACCATTATCAAAATCTGGAACTAATGCCGTTTCTATTAATTTGAGTGCTTATCAGCCTATAATAAATACTTACACTATAACTGGGGCTACTGGTGGGAGTTTTGGATTTGCGACAGGGACATTAACCCTAGGAATGCCAACAACTTATTCAGCATTATCAATAGCATCATTAACATCTGCTACAAGTATTATTTATAAAGGTGCTGAAATTTCATCATCATATTTAAAATTAGATGGGACGAATAATATGGTATTAAATGCTGGGATTGCTTTAACAGGAACTGGAAAATTTAGCGGTGATGGATCATTATTAACTGCTCTTAATTATAATAATATTACTAATAATGCTTTATCATTTCAAACTCCTTTATCTAAATCTGTGGCAAATCAAGTAAGTATTGATTTAAGTGCTTATTCTCCCACGAGTGTTAATGATACTCGGTATTTAAGATTAAACGGAACGAATGATATGGCAAATACCTTAAATATAAGAATATTAAATCAATATGCGATTGATATTCAAACAACTGACAGCACTGCTCCTAATTGTATAGCATTTAAAAATAATACTACTTCATATGGTTTTATCGGTCTCCCTGGAACTACTTATACAGGCAATTATGCTAATAATTTATTCTTACAATCAACCAATGGCATTATTTTTAATAGTGGTGGTATTACTTCAACCGGAACGCCGAAAATGATTATTATGGCTGGTGGAAATATTGGTATTGGAACTACAAATGCTCTCCAAAAACTTCACATTCAAGGAGGAGCAACAACAGCAATGATAAGAATTGAAACAAATACAGATGCTGAAAATCAAACGACAGGGATTGAATTCGGCATTCCATCATTTACATCAATTAAATCTGCGAAAATAACATCAACATCCCTTACAGGTAATAAAAGTGATTTAAAATTTTATACTCGTAATGGAACTGCTGTTGATGCTTATAATTATATGACATTGTCATCAGGTGGCGATTTAATAATAGGAGGTGTTAATGGTGTTAATTTAGCAACAACAGAAAATAGAATAACAACTAATGGTTCTACTTTATGCGGCGTTTTTGGTGGTGATTCTTTATTAAGTAGTTATTGGGGCGTTGCTGTTAATATAAATTTTGGAGGGCTTGGAGATAATGCTAATGCTGGTAATACTAAAATTCAATATACTTCATCATTTACAATTAATACAAGAACAAGCGCAACCTCGAGCGGTTTTGATAAAACTTTATTTACTGTTCGAAATTCTGGTAATGTTGGTATTGGAACTACTGACCCAACAAATAAACTACAAATTGAAAACGGAAATTTTAGGGTATATAATGGAGCAGGACAAATAAGAGGGGTTTCATCTTATATCAATATCGCCACAAGTATGGCAACAGGTAGTTTAACAATAGGGGATACATCCAAAAATTTCGGTGGTGGCACTAATTGGAATACTAATGTGGCAGGATTGCTTATGGAATGCCAAAATAATACGGAAATAGCAATTCATGATGCTGATACACGTATTGCTTCATTTATGTATTATGCTGGCGGTGGTATAAATCAATTTTATATTGGCAGGGATATGGGATGGGGAACAATATCACAAACTAATTTTTATGGTAATATCAATATTATTAATTCATTAACAAATAAATTAATTTTTGATGATAACACAAATAGCACAAAAATACAACTATATACTGGTTATAGTTTTGGCATTAATGCTTCCACATTAAGATATGATAGTGCTGGTGTTCATAAGTTTCTTACTAATAATAACCAAACTTTTATTATTGATGCTGACGGAAATACAAGAGCAACCGGAAATATGACAGCATCAGCGTATAGCACAGCATCTCGTTATTATTGCTCTGCTACCTACGTTTCTTTTTCGAGTATAGTTCAAGGAGGAAGCGGACTAACTTATTATGGTTGGTTTGTTGGATTAAATGGTTATTGGTATACAGGATATTCATATTTAACCATTTCAGCATCCGTTAATATGGCAGGTTCTGGCAATATTTTTTGCTGGAATGGCAGAGTTTATTTAAGTCCAGCAGGTGGATTAGTATCAGTTGGCGGAGTTTTACAAATTACAACTGATTATAAAAACCCTGTTTCTGGTGATAATGCTATAAATGTCCAAGAAATGTGGGATGGATGGGGAAATAATTATTTAAGATTTTATGGAACTAATTTAAATGCTGGACTTCTAACAATAAAAATATATGGTTAAAATAAATGGATGAGACTTTTATTTATGAACCTAATCTAATATTATTAAGAAGCACAAGAGACCAATTATTAGACAAAAGCGATAAATATTTATTACCAGACTTTCCAATAACTCCTGAAAATTTGATTTTAATAAAAGACTACCGGCAAGCATTGAGAAACTTTACAAACAACAATTTTATAATTCCTGACTTCCCTTTTTAATAATTTTCTTTTTCAATTATTAGATATGAGCGAAATTGGCAGTCCTTCACCATTAGCCCGCGAGCGTTCATCAAGCGCTTTTAATAGAAGAAGTGAATTCACCAATGACATTGGCACGTATATTAAATCAGTTGAAACACAAACGATCGGTGGTCCATTAGTTTTAGTCAATCAAAAAGAAAAAAAGAAACCTTATGATGTTAAATTTTCAAATTTTCAACCAAAGGTTCAACCACAGATTAAATATACCGCTAAACAAGCATTTAGACAATATAAATCAAGAGTCGAACCGAAATTAAAAAGCAAAATTCAAATTGACGAAGAGGATGATTTAGTAAAGAAAATTAAAGAAGCATTTGGTATTAAACGACAAAATACAAATTATAATGAAGTTGAAACAGCACCAGCAGCTGGTATTTTTACCGACTTTCAAGACCCTCGAACATTTCAAGAAAAAAATGAAATTATTGACCTAGAAGGAAATATAATTAAAGGGAGGCAACGCCAAATGGAGCCGCTACCAGAAGACGAAATAAACGGTTATTTATATTCTAAAATAGACGCTATAAGATACCAACAACTTGAAGAAAAATTAAAAGAAATTGAGAGTGATACAGCTTTAACAGAAGAACAGAAAGAAGCAGCAAAAAGCAAATTAGAAAGGGATTATATCGATGACCATAGAGCGGAAATCGCAAAATATAAAAATAGAATTCGCCCAACCTCAGCCCAAAAACTTGAAGCAGAATATGAAAGAGCGCGAATATTTGAAGCTGTTGATGAAACTAAATTTGCTGTAAAAGTTAATAATTTTGTTGCGAATGGATTTAAGGAAGAAGATGCCCAATATTATGCTACATTAGAAATTTATAAAGAGAAGAGAGCAAGCAACAGCCCATATTTAAAGAATATATCACTGAAAGAAGCAGAAAAAATATATGAAAAATTTTCAGCAGAAAATAAAGAAAGAATTAATAGTCGCAAGTTTTCAACAAGTGCTGACCAAATAAGACTTATAATGGAAATAGCAGAAGAAGAAAGAAATAAAAAACAAGAGATTACAAATCTTTTATTAGAAGAAAGAGAAACATTGACCGGTAGAAAACAAACACCAGTAGCAGCAGAAGAAATAGAAGAAGAAGAAGAAGAAGAAGAAGAAGAAGAAGAAGAAGAAGAAGGCGAAATTAGTCCAATGACTGAAACAGAAATGTCTGTTGCTTCAACACGAGCAAGAGTAGGAGAAGCAGGGGAAATGACAACAGCTGATTTAAAAAGAAAACCTGGAAGACCCCCAACAAAAGCGGAAACTATAGCCAAACGAGCGGCAGAAGAAGCCGCTAAAAATGCAGCAATAGCCAAAAAATTGACAGAGTCTGTCGCAAAAAAATAATTATGTCAAATTGATTTTTTTTCTCATCTAATATTTAGATATCAAAATAATGGATTTAGTTTCAAGCTATCCTCGTAATTTAGCATATACCCTTAAAAAATTGGAAAATTTCACCAAACAGACTGTGAAGGTTATGCCAGACCGGAGTGAAGTAAATTTTGGGGACGTAGTTCGCTTCAAGCTTCCTTCATCTGCTATGATTGATTTTCGAACAATCGCTATTTTCGCTGATGTTACTTTACCATCTACTGCCGGAACCTGTATATATCATCTACCGCGTAATACAAATAGTCTAATTCAACAGCTAACTATAACCTGCAATGGTGTCCAAATTTGTAACATTAACGATTATAACCTGCTATACAACACATTATATGATTTAGAAGGGGCTGACTTCTCCCAAACTTCAAAACGCTTTTTAGAAAATCCAGACCCTTCTGTGTTTTACTTATCGGGCACTGTTGCTGCTGCTAATAGCCCTATTAATTTCATAGCACCATTTGATAAAACAGTAGCTGAAAATGTTGAAACTGCTCGTCCAATTTTAATTACAAATCTTTTAGGTTTTATCGGCTCTTGTAGCACCCCCTGTATTGACCTGAATGATACCGGAGATATTTATATAGAATTTCGCCTTTCCCCTACTTCTGTATTATGGGGAGCAGGAGCAGAAAATGCCTTCATCTCTGCTGCTGCTGCTAAATTAAGCAACATTCGATTAACTTGCTCTAAAATCAATTTCGAAAGCAGCGAATATTATAACCTTAAATCACAAAAACTATTAGAAGACAACCTTTTAATAGGCTATTACGACTATTGGACTGCCCGTGGTTCATCTGTAACTAAAAAAAGCAATGTGAATATGAATTTTAATATTAATACTAATTCACTCGACCAGTGTATTGCCACCTTCCAAAAAAGTGATTATCAAACAAATAAAAATTTAGTATTAAAAGGAAGTGACGCAGCCGGAGACGATGCAACCAGAACATTTAATTATCTTCTATCAACTCAACAATCATCTACAACTAATGAAGCGGCTGGGGTTGGTGATATGTTCAATCAGTCGTATTACTTCATGAGAGCGGGTTGTGACCTCCTAACATCTCAATGGTCAATAAACTCAACCAATATCGACCCATATCCGCTACCACCAAGCGAAATCTGGCATCAAAATCTTATTGCTCTTGGAAATCAACAAATGGACCTGGGAACATCTGGTGTTCATGCTGGTTGTGTTAGTCTCTTTCATTTCCTTAAATATTACTTTTGCCATATTCTCTCACTCGAAAACCTTTCAGGCGATGGGCAGTTTTATCGCTCGGGTCTTTCTGGTAATGGCTCAACTATTAATATCGGCTATCAAGCAACTTTTAATTCTACTAATGAAGAGACTATCTCCCCTGTTATCTTCTGCCGTTCAACTAAAATCCTTTCAATCCAAAATGGACATATTGTCTCCGTATATTAAATAAAATCTTTTTACTATTTAGATATGGCAAGAGTTCAAAGTGATAACGGTTTTAATAATTTACAGTATGCTGTTAAAAGAAGTGGAGATGCTCAAATAGCTGAACATTATGCTGCTCGAGTTCCGTTAGGTTTAAATGTATTTAAAGGATATTCTAAAACTAACGAGATTTTAAGTACAGCCACAGCTAAAATAAATGGTAAGCGAGGGGATTTTAAATATGAGATACAACCAATAGCGCATTCGCGTCCTTATTATGGTTTTGACGCTAAAATAGACCCAACTATTCTAAACTCAACACGTAAAAATTTTGTGGATGTATCTGGTAGACTAATTGCCGCAGAAGACCTACCGACCAAACCAAATAAAAATGTATCTAAACATCCTCTAATTGTAAGTAATATTATTCGATAAATCTATAAAATCTATAATTTTTTATATACTATTATTAATAAATAATGGAAAATACCGACCAGACACCACCAGCAATTAAGCCTAAACGCACCCTATCACCTGAACAGATTGAGAAATTAAAAGTAGCGCGACTTAAAGCAGCAGCAGCAAAGCGGGCTAATAAAGAGCTTGACAACTATGATAAAAATAAAAAGAAGCTGGAAAGGGAAAAGAAACGAGACGAAGCAGCAGCGAAAATACTAAAAGAAAGGGATGAAGCAAACCAACGATTAGAAAAAGAACGACGAGAAAAACTGAAAGCAGAGATTATAAAACCACCTCCAAAACCAGAGCCAATCCCAGAGCCAATCCGTAAAATACCAAAAGTAAAAAAGCAACCTCCACCAAAAGAAGAAAGCGAAGAAGAAGAGGAAGAAGCACCACCCCCAAAAGAATTTATACGAAAACCAAAACCCGCATTAAGACGAGAATTAACTGATGATGAATTATACTCAAAAGCAAGTATCGAAATGTTAAAACAGAGATTTCACGAACAGACACGACGAAGATTAGCAAGCGAACTTTTTAATTATTAATATAATATAAGATGATACAAGAAATAGCTTTAAATTTTAAATTCGACCCAAAGAATAGCAAATTAAATTATCCACAGTGTCGATGTGGTAAATGTCCCGCATTTTATTGGAATATGTTATCAGTTGGTTCAAGAGGCAGTGGAAAGACCTTTAATATCGTTAAATTATTAAAGCATTATGAAGACAATGATTTGATTGACAATAATAATAAAATTCATCCATTAAGAATAATCGTCATTAGTCCAACATTAGACGCTAACCAAATATTCAATAATTTAAAGTCATTAGCAGAAACAGACAAATATGATAAATATAGTGATGAATTATTACAATCAATTGTGGATGATATAAGGAAAAATAAAGAAGAAACCGAAGCATATGACAAATATATTGAAGCCTATAAAAAGGTCATAAAGATAAAAGAAAGTAAATTAAATGATTACTTTGAAGATAATCCCGATATATACGACATATTAAAGACATATGATTTTGCTGACCCTGTTGAAATTCCACAGCCTAAATATTTGATTTCACCAGTAAATATAATAGTTTTGGATGATTTAATGGGGTCGGCAAACGCATTTACTAATAAAAAGGCAAGTGTATTGTTAAATAGTCTTATAAAAAATAGGCATAGTGGTATTTCATTTGCTATATTAGCTCAAAGTGTTAAATCAGTTCCTAAAAATATTCGATTGAACTGTAATCTTTTCTTCATATCCAAATTTGCCTCAAAAAAAGTAATTCTCCAAGATTTATATGAGGAAGTAAGCAATATTTTGACCCCTGAAAATTTCGAGGAATTATATGACAAAGCAACAGAGGAACAATACGGTTCGCTAATTATTGATAGCACTCATAAGAATAAAAGGTTTTTGCGCGGTCTTGATTATGAAATGATAATTTCATAAATATTATGTTTATATATATTAAGTATGTTACAATCACAAACGAATAAAAAGGATGTTTATCCAGAGGAATTTACAGAAGATGATAAATTAACATTTGATTTACTTTTAGAACAATCTAAAATGCTTTTCCCTAATTTAGTCGCGGATGAATGGCTTTTAAGAATGGGCATCACTGCATATATGAAGAAGGCCAAGAATGGAACTGAAAATATAGAAGTAAGCGATGAAGAAATCGCCGAAATTAAAAAGAAACACGATAAGGAGGTTGTATATTATACGCCAATAATTGATGAACCTTTAACAGATGCCCCGCCAAATATCATAACAGTAGAATAATTTTATTTTTATTATTTAGAATGTCCAAATATTATAAAGTTAAAAACACCACTAATATCTGCCTTAATCCCAATTATAACTGTATTAAGTCAAATTCATTAACATTTACCCGTGTTTCTGGTGGTCTTGGTTATTCTGCTGCTCCTAATATAGTTGTAACACCAGCAGCAGGGGATAACGGTTATGGTGCTATCGTGACAGGAACATTTTCGGCTGGTGGTATATCAGCAATAACAACTGTTTCGGCAGGTCGTAATTATAATAAACTACCAACAATTTCATATACAGGAATTATAAGTGTTACTATCACAGCCAATGGGAGCGGTTATCGTGTTCCGCCGATTGTGACTGCTTCTGGTGGCAATGGTTATGGTTTCACTGCCACTACTACTTTACTTTCGACCACTGTTAATGGTTTTATTATTGATAATGGTGGATCTGGTTATACTAATGGTTCTGCTATTACTTTTAATAATACTGACACAGGAGGGGGAACAGGTGTAACAGGCACAATTATAGTCACAGCAGGAGTAATAACAGGGGTCACAATAACAGCAGCAGGATCAGGATATCGAGCACCGCCAACAATAACATCTATTGCCGGAGGAGGAACAGGGGCTGTTATTCGATTTTTATTAGCTCCTGTTGGGGTTTCAGGTATAACAATTACAAACGCAGGATATAATTATCCAGCTTCTGGTGTAATATTTACATTTACAAATCAACCAAACGGAGCAGGAAGCGGCGCCGCAGCTACTACTTATTCAATTGTAGGCACAACTCTCCCAAATATTACAGTCGCATTTAATAAAACCTTTTTTACTACTTGGACACTACCAACAATAACTATAAATGATATGGGACGCCTTAAAGTTAAAAATTTAATAGCATCAGGTATGACTGCTAATACTCCTTATACATTTCGTTTAAAAGATGTTCAATATACCAGTAAAGATATGTATAATAGCGATAGCGGAGACCCTACAATATCTCAAATAATTTCAGGCGCAACTTCTTATAACTCCTTAACCGAATCTCCATTCAGTTTAATATTACCACCTCAAAATATAAGTCAAATTACTCTAATAACAGATGATAGTTTATCAGCAAAGGAAACAGGTGTAGCCTCTGCGCTTTCATACGCAATGATATTAGAAATAGATGAGTTTGACCCTGAAACGACTGAAATAAATGACGTCTATCGAGAGAGTGCTTCACGAGTAATAAAAAATTATTAAATATAAATAGATGCCAGATAACACAGGAAACAAAATTTATAATCTTTATATCAACTCGGCAAATCGAGACATAACAGATAAGACTTATGATTTTAATGTTTATTTAGAAGATGCTAATATTAGCGTTAATCCTAATGAGGGGCTTAATGTAAATGTTGTTTCGTTTCATATGCTAAATTCAATGTATAATGTAAATCAAAATGCTGAAAATAACACCTTCAAATTGAAGAACAACTTAACAAACACAGAAACCACATATACAATACCATTTGGAAATTATAATGTGTATACTTTAATGAAAGAATTAAATACGCTACTGGAAAATAAAATTGTAGTATCCTATAATCTCGCTACTAATAGTTATACTTACAAAAATATCTCTCTCGTTTCTTATAGCATAATTCCATTGAATACAATTCGTTTATTGGGTATAATAAAAACGACAGTAATATTACCAGCAGCATCATATACAGGTTCATATATTAATATGGTATATTATCAGCAAATCATATTAAGATGTCCAACGCTAATTTTTGAGAATAATTCAAGCGATAATATAGAAACGAAAACAAACTTTTTAAATACAAGCGACATCTTATATTGGATTAATAAACAAGATGTAGAACCCTTTAAAATGATTAATTATAAAAATGAGGATTGTTCAACTGTCTATTCGTATAATGTTGTCAATCGCAGCTTAAACCAATTCAATTTTAAGTTAGTCAACGAATTTAATGAGCCTATATATGACGCCCCTAATTTTTTATTACAATTACAAATAAGCGTATATGATAAAGACAATAATTATTTTAGGGAGGCATCAATCCAAATTTTAAAATTATTGAATGATATTTATTTCACGTTGTTGAATATGATTTCTTTGATGACACAAAAAAAATAAAATCTTTATTTATATTAAGATGAGGGATTTACAATCGCGAGTATATGGAAATAGTAAAAAGGTTTCAGTAATAGCCCGCCGTATGGGCGCTTATAATAATGAACCAGTTCGTAAAATGGGGCATTATAACTCACCAATTAAACGAATGGGACATTATAACGGAGTTTCAGGGGCTGCTAATTTCCAAGTTCCAGAGATACGCCCAGTAGTTTAATATTTTATTTTTATTTTATAGTATGTCAATCACAGACCAGCAGAAAGAATTACTAAAACAATATAAAGACAGGGCATTTATTAATGCTTTATTAGCGGAGGAAGCAGGCAATTATTATCATTTTGTGAAAAATATGATTAATATCCCGCTAATTTTATGTAATTCGGTTATGGTGTGTATAAATTCTATCATCACAGACCAAGATTTATTGAAAATCTTGAATATCATTCTTAATTCCTCCACTGGTCTAATTTTGAGTTTGATAAGCAATTTCAAGATATATGAGAATATACAGCAATTTACCACATTGCGAATCAAGTTCAATAAATTGAGCCATAGTATCGACAGTAAATTAACGAATGACAGCGATAATATCACAGCTGAATACATAACAGGCGTTATAGAAGACTATGACCAGATAACGGAAAGCATCGAATTTACTTATCCTAATAAAATCAAAAGAAGAATAAAAAAGCAGTATGAAGGCAAAATGACGTTACCGTCGGCTCTATCAGTGGAAATCATCAGCATTTGTGATAATAGTAGTTGTTGTAATAAGTCGATTATATAAACCATTATTTTTTATGTTTGCTATAAGACAGGTTTTGATTTAAACTATGTCCCATTTGCGTTGCTAATTCTTGTCTTTCTTTCTTACTTAAATTTTGATTTGTAGCAGTTGTAGATGCGCTATATCTTAAAAAACGATTGCTAATCTCAACGCCATGTATTTTAGCGAACACTTTTGAAATTTTGCTACTGAAATTTGGCTGTGATATTATCTCTCGTTTATCTCTTGCCAGTGAAAACAGATAATCACCAATACTTAATTTTTTTGTCTTGATGTAAGCAAGTAAAATTTGTTTCAAGTCGTCTGGAATTGGAATATCTTGTTGCCCTAAATATGAAGCTGTTTTATACTCGTTGAATATAAATCTCCATTTACCCCTAATAATTAAATAATTGTTAGTATCTTGTAACATTTTGGCGTTGTTTTCATCAGTTATTACAACAAATCTGTGTTCAAGTCTGCGAGGTGGTATCAATACATTAACAGCATAGATAAGTTTATCAGTTATATTTGGTAATTTATCAATATTCTTTAATAATACCTGTCTGTTTGATAAATCAATAATCTTATCTGGGTCTTCTGTTGTATTTTCATCACGTTTTGCTTGACTTTGCTTTGTTTGGTCTTTGGCAAGAGTTGATATTCTCAAATAATCACTTCTTAATGAGGAAATATGGCTTAAAACAACTGTATATGCAATCAAATATGACGTAAAAGTATTGTCATTCGAATATTTTTCACGCAGAGCATTAATAACCTTTTCAACATCATTTAAATAGGGCATCTCATCAAACAGTAATTTTTCATCAAATGCTTTACTATTCATCAATTTAAGCAATTCATTCTTAACATTAGACGGCAATGAATTGCTTATCATTAGTTTATTGATAAGATTAAGTTTGCTAATATAATTCTTAATTGTGTTTGGTTCAAGGTTAGTATCACGAGTGACATAAGATGGGACAACATCAACAACTTTATTAACTTTATATTTAAGTCCTTTGGGTTGTTTGATGTTTGCTGCTTTTGTATTGGTATTTATTACAGGAATGACCACTGTCTTTTTAGGGGCATCTGTAACAGGTTTTGGGTTGGTTGCTTGTTCTTCTGCTTTTCTTTTGGCTCTATATATTCTCATTTCTTCATTTTTCTTTTTCCTATATTCATCAATGCCTATTTTTGATATTACTTTTAACCGATGGTTCTGCTGATTTACTCTGTTTTGTTCAGCGAGAGTTAGCATTTTTGTATATATCATATACAAAATAAAAAATAAATTACTTATCAACTTTTGGGGGTCTTCCTCTTTTTTTTTTAGGTTGTGAATTAAGAACATCACCAATTAATGAATCAACATATACATGACTTACAACATTAGCAGCCAATTTTTTAAAAACAGTATTCTCATTACTTTCCTTAATTGCTTTAAGTTTTTCGATGTAATTTTTAAGATTGGATGAAATAACCTTGGAGGCTTCATCAGGTGTTAATGTTTTGCGAGCCCGATAGTTTGAAACATCGCGATTATTTTGTAATCTGTATAGTTCTCTGTTCTTTTCTCTATATTTGTTTTTGATTGGCTTCATATATTCATTATAGGCTTTTCTGTCTTTGTTTCTGTTCTTTAAAACTCTTTGATAACTCATATAGTTGTCGTAGGCTTTCTTTTGGTCTGCTGTTAGTGTTTTAAGATAGGCTATTTTATCACCCCTTCCCATATCATTGACCTTATTATAAATATCGCTCATTACTACCTTAATAATATATTTTATTTTTATATCATTTTTTTAAATCTACTTATTAGAAATAATGAAATTATATTATCCTTATGCTGCTAATGACGGGAAACACAAATATTATATCATAACAAAGACGGGTAAAAAGGTTTATTTTGGTGCTAAGGGATACAGCGACTTTACAATTCACAAAGACCCAGTGCGAAAGCAGAGATATATAGACAGACATAAAGACAAAGAAAACTGGACGAAATCAGGAATTGATACTGCCGGCTTCTGGTCTCGCTGGTTATGCTGGAATAAACCAACAATTGAGGCAAGCTATAATGATATTAAGAAACGTTTTCTTTAATCTATTCTAGACATTTTAAAAATTCGCTTCATCGTTTTTTCACATTCCTTTTTTATGTTTCTATCTAATATTGCTCTATCTTCTGGTGATAATAAATTATTTATATTTTTTTGTATATTTTCATCAGTTGAATTAACTATTTTTTTGCCTTCTTTGCTCATTCCAGTAGTATATGCCATATATTCTAATTAATATAAATATTTTTTCTATTATAAACCAGCGAAATTCTTATATATTTCTTATATATTTCTTATATATTTCTTATAATTTTTAAAAGGAATAATGATAATAATAATGTAATAATAAAGGAATCCTATTCTTATCATTTATGATTATATTATAAAAAAGGTTATTATTAGAATGGTCTTATTAAAAATTTGGGAAGGTTGGGAAGTTTGGGAAGGGTAGACAAAGGTTCTATAGAAATTTCAAAAAAATAGAAAAAAAAAATAAAAAAAAATTTATAGAAGCTCTCAAAAAACTTCGATAAACCCTCCCAACCTTCCCAAAATTTCCAAACCTTCCCAAAATTTAATTATCAATTTCCTCATCATTTTTATAAGGAATATCCGCAAATTAGGGAGTTAAACCATAGTATGGTTAAACCATAGTATGGTTAGACGTTAGACCATTACAACCTTAAACCATAGTATGGTTAGACCTTAAACCATTACAACCTTACGTAACTACCTTAAACCGTTACTACCTTAAACCGTTACTACCTTAAACCGTTACTACCTTAAACCGTTACTACCTTAAACCGTTACTACCTTAAACCGTTACTACCTTAAACCGTTACTACCTTAAACCGTTACTACCTTAAACCGTTACTACCTTAAACCGTTACTACCTTAAACCGTTACTACCTTAAACCGTTACTACCTTAAACCGT
>Ga0209867_1000151_pt1 | contig 16044 bp, 16 predicted proteins | sample GWRWmT4_4Nov14_FD_187197 | JGI IMG/M metagenome (GOLD analysis project Ga0209867, IMG submission 187197) | Sand microcosm microbial communities from a hyporheic zone in Columbia River, Washington, USA - GW-RW T4_4-Nov-14 (SPAdes) (version 2) | ecosystem: Engineered > Artificial ecosystem > Sand...
ATCTACGACTGGGTGTTTGGTGAATGAATAATCGCGATAAAAGGTATTTAACGGACACACTATGAAAAACGAAACAGCAATTCTTGATCCTGAAATAGTTAAAGAGTTAAAAGACATCATGGGACAGGATTTTTTATTGCTCTTTACTACGTATATAAGCGATTCAGAAAATAAGATTACCGAATTAAAAAGAGCGATTCAGCAAGAAGATATAGATCAAATATGCAGAGTGTCGCATTCGCTTAAAGGCAGCAGTTTAAATCTTGGTGTAATAAAAATTGCTGAACTGTGTAACAAGATTGAAATGAGCGCCGTACACGGTGAAAAGCGTTCTTTTATCGACTTGGTGCAGTCTATCGACACCGAATTCTCTAACGCATGTCAATCAATACATGAGCTGATTGTGTAATGCAATTGATCTGTTTGCGTCTTGATTTGATTATTTAAATCGTCTCAAAAAATAGAAATGTTCTCTCGAAAACACAATTGGCCTGCAAATTGCTTTTGTTACTCTTGATTAACAAACGATGAGCAGATGTTATGGATATTAATAATTTTTCACTCTTGGATATCAATCTGGCCTCCTCCGATGCCATGGTACGAAAAAATAGTATTCCCAAGTTACCCGCTGGACGTGAATTCTCGAGCGTTTATCAACAAACACGCGAAAATGCTGATCGAGCCTCTGACCGGCAGAAAGATAATAACGCGATTAAAAGTACCCAAGAGGATAAAAGTGCCGAGAATAAGCGGCTTTTACAACAAAATTCACTTAAAACAACACGGGAAAACAATAAACAGCATAACGATGATGTGCGAGAACAATCTGCTACTAAAACTGAAGAACACCTTAAGAATAATGATCTTGAAGACGCACCTGAAACTGTTGTGCAGCAGGAAAAGGCCGAAGCGATTATAAGTGAAGATTCCCATGAGTTAACAAACCGTGCTGAATCTCAGCTGCGAGAAACGCAAGAGGATGGCCAGGAATTGCCATACGGTGAGCTGAGCGGCAATGTGTTGCAAGGAAACGGCATTTATACCGAAGCAGATTCTGAACGGGTTGCGGAGGATGCTAGTAATAAAGAAAACGAACCGGCTGATCCAATCGTTGGCATGGAGGTGGACAATGCATCGGTGATGCATTCTGATGTGCTCTCAGATGCCGAGCAAAATGCGCTTAATGAGGCTGAATTGGATGCGGGCGTTAATGAGTCCGGAAATAATCAAGTGAATAGGCTTGCTCAGAATGCTTCTGATGATAACAAGCATGAACAAGGTTCAGTGCTTGATATAGAAACTGGAATTCAGACGGAACAATCCCTTCTTGCCGAAGCGGCAGCGTCTGATTCCGATGCAGTGGAGTCAGGCGCTAACACAACCGATAAGAGTGCGAGCACTGAAGACGGTGAATCAGCACTTATCGCCACTAATAACGAAAACGACGGGTTAAAAAACACCATACAACACATGCCTGGTGCTCAAAATACAGGTAATGCCTCTGATCAGTCTAATGCGATCAACTCTGCCCACGATGACGACAATAACAATGAGACTAATCCGGATAAACAAATTGACAAGAGAAGTTCAGAAAAAACATCTGATACAAGTACAAAAAATGCCGCTGATGCTATTCAAAACGCTAAACAGGACACTGAACAAGATGCAAATGCAAACAATGAAAAATACGCCAAGGTTTTAGAGTCGCTGGGTATTGCAAGAAATAAAGAAAGCAAAGCGATTGAAAATTTTGGTTTATCAAACGCAAATGAAAAATTAACTACGAAGCGTGATGAAAATTTAGTAAGCACCCGAGGTGATTCAATCACACAAACAAAAAATGATCATCAAAAGAGTTTTCTTGATCTAAATAAATTAAGCACTCATACGAAAGTCCCACTGCGCGATACCTTGGAAATTCCGGTAACCCATAAAAAATGGGGCGAGTCACTTGCAGAAAAAACACTGCTGCTTGTAAATCAGAAAGGAAGCAGCGCCCGTCTTAATTTAATTCCACACAACCTGGGTCCATTGGAAATAAAACTGCAATTGCAGGGTGATGCCTCCTCGATTGAATTTGTTACGCATCATTCTGCCACAAAAGAGGCGATTGAATCGGCGATTCCAAAACTCAGGGAAATGTTTGAGTCAGGTGGTTTGTCACTGGGTGATGTGAATGTTAAAGACCATTCGCGTCATTCAAAGGGGGGTGAACAAGCCAATTATTTTACAAAAACTGAAAGAAAAGATAATAACGCATCAGCAAGTGATGAAAGCGCGGTAGAGGTGCTTAATGTTATTAAAAAGGGACGTGTTGATTATTTTGTATAAAACACCTGCCAGTTTTTTTTATAGATTATGCATCGAAGAGATACAGATCTTTGCCAGCAGGATTGATGCGTGTAATAAATAGCACATTTAAATACACGCAATACTGTCAATTACATGGCGTATATGTTTTTCAAATGGCCATTCGTGTGTCAAATGCTTGTCATTGAACTATTCCTATCGTTAAAAGAATTAACCCCTTTCTTTAAAAATTAAATAACTGTTTGATATTCAATAGAATAAATTGTTTGTTTGGCTAAAATAATCTTGGCTTGTGTTTTGCTTTGGTGTATTTCACTTAGAAAAGGAGATTGTTATGGCTAAGAAGGAAGCGGTGCCTGAGGTCGATGTGGAGGTAAAAAAGCCGGCGGGTAAAAAGCCTCTTGTGATTTACGGCATTGTAGGCATTTTAGTGTTATTGATGAGTGTAGGGGGTGCGGTGTATTTTCTTAAAAGCGGAGACGCTGCGGACGAGGAACACACCGAAGAAGAACAGGTAAAATTAAAAGCGTCCTATTTCTCACTGGAGCCTGCCTATGTTGTTAATTTCAAGGATGAACATAATAAACAACATTTATTGCAAGTAAAAATATCGATTATGCATCGTGATCCGCGCATTGATGAGATGTTAAAAACCCATAGTCCATTAATACGCAGCAATTTACTTGTTTTATTAAGCAGCCAGGATTTTAGCAAATTGCAAACTCAAACGGGTAAAAACGAATTGGCTGAAAAGGCGCTTGAAGAAGTACAAGGTATTCTTCAGGAAGAAGAAGCGGACGATACCCTTACGATCGAGCGCGTATTATTCACCGATTTTGTGATGCAGTGATTTAACTATGTCAGTTCAGGATATTCTTTCACAAGATGAAATTGATGCGCTTCTGCATGGTGTAGATGGTGGCGCCATTGATGAAGATGATTCAAAACCTGCTGAGGGGGTGAAGTCATACGATCTTGCCTCGCAGGATAGAATCATCCGTGGCCGGATGCCCACCCTCGAAATGATTAACGAGCGTTTTGCGCGTTATACGCGGGTGAGTATGTTTAATCTGCTAAGACGTTCTGCCGATGTTTCAGTGGGCGGGGTGAAAATCATCAAATTCGGCGAATATGTGCATAGTTTATATGTGCCCACCAGTTTGAATATGGTGAGAATAAAACCGCTCCGCGGCACGGCACTGTTTGTTTTGGATGCAAAGTTAGTATTCAAACTTGTGGATAATTTTTTTGGTGGTGATGGACGTCACGCAAAAATTGAAGGCCGGGAATTTACACCCACGGAACTTCGGGTGGTGCAAATGGTGCTGCAGCGTGCATTCAAAGATATGCAAGAAGCCTGGAAAGCAATACTGGATGTTGATTTTGAGTACATGAATTCGGAAGTTAATCCGGCCCTGGCTAATATAGTTACACCCAGTGAAGTTGTAGTTGTCAGTACGTTTCATATTGAACTTGATGGTGGTGGTGGTGAAATGCATCTCACCATGCCTTATTCGATGATTGAACCGCTCAGGGATATTCTTGATGCAGGTGTTACAAGTGAAGTGGATGATAAAGATGAGCGTTGGGCCAAATCACTCAAGGAAGAAATTTTAACGGTTGATGTACCTATTAATGCCAAAGTAGCCGAATCACAACTGAGTTTGCGACAAATTCGAGATCTTAAAGTAGGCGATGTACTTCCTATCGACATGCCTGAATCAATTACATTAACCGCTAATGGTGTGCCCTTATTTAGAACAAAACTGGGAATCAGCAATGGAAATCTGGCCTTGAAGGTTTTGTCCCCGGTTGTTAAGGCAAAAGTTGAAGACAGTAAATTTAAATTCAAAAAATCAGTACCAAAATAATCAGGAGCTCAAGGTCTATGAGCGATGCAAGCAATGATCAAAATCTTAGCGATGATGTTCTGGCCGATGAATGGGCCAGGGCCTTAGAAGAACAAGAAGATGTTGACGCAACAAAAATTGAGCAAGCCCCCCTGGATGAATTTAATGAGGGTGGCAAAACATCTAAACGAAACTCGAATAAATCAGCTGATTTTGGTGAAATGGCTGAAGGGACAAATCTGGATGTAATTCTTGATATTCCTGTGACCATATCAATGGAAGTGGGCACAACACAAATTAATATTCGGAATTTATTGCAACTCAATCAGGGTTCCGTCATCGAACTGGATCGAGTTGCAGGCGAACCCCTGGATGTGATGATCAATGGCACATTAATAGCCCATGGTGAAGTGGTGGTGGTTAATGAAAAATTCGGGATTCGCCTTACGGATATCATCAGTCAGGCTGAACGGATCAAGAAGATAAATTGAACATGATAACAATATTAAAAAAACAGCGTCTTGTTGCAAGGAATGCATTTACTAAAATGCCTGTTTTTTTGCTTTTATTCCTTGGAATGCAGATAAATTCTGCTGTGCTGGCTGAGGAAATTACAAACCTTAGGCCTGATAAAATTTCGCCTGCTGCGGATGAGGCCTTGCCAGTTTCATCTGCCATCACAAGGGCTGCACAATTTCCTGCGCAGCTTAGTGCTGACGATAACAAAAAGTTTGCCTTCAAAAAACATGAGGGTGTTCCTACGTCGTACTATGTACAGGTCGGCTTTGCATTAATTCTTATTGTTTCACTTATTTTTGCGGCCGCATGGCTCATGCGACGTTTGAATTTTTCGGCAATGCATACAACAAATGCTATTAAAGTTGAATCAAGTTTTTCGCTGGGCCCAAAAGAAAAACTGCTTATTATCAAGGTTGAAAATGAGCGTATTCTTTTGGGTGTCACCAGTCATCAGATTAACCTGATTCAAAAATTGGCGCATGTAACAAGTGAAAATACGCCCGATGTTCCAGCGAATACAACTTTCGCCGAAAAATTACAAGCTTTGCTTTCAGGGAGTGCTAAATGAATTCACTCACTCGACGACTGAGCTTTGTATTGTTTACCTTGGCAGGCATTTTTTTTGCCAGCAACAGCTATGCGGCCTCCTTGGATTCATTAGGTATTCCTGCGTTAACGCTGACCAAAGCGGCTGATGGCACAGAAAATTATACCGTTACGCTGCAGATTCTAGTGCTGATGACAATGCTGTCATTCTTGCCGGCATTGCTGATGATGGTGACCTCGTTTACACGCATCATTATTGTGTTTTCAATTTTGCGTCAGGCGATTGGCCTGAACCAGGCACCATCGAATCAGATTCTTATTGGTTTAGCCTTGTTTATGACATTTTTTGTGATGTCACCTGTTTTGAATGAGGCGAACAAGGTGGGGCTTGAGCCGTATTTGAATGATCAAATCACAACATTGGATGCCGTGAAAAAAGCATCGGTACCTTTTCATCGTTTTATGCTGAATCAAACACGTGTGAGTGATCTTGAATTATTTATCAACATGTCGCAAACAAATAAAAAATACGATAAACCGGAAGATGTTGAATTTTCAGTGTTAATACCGGCATTTATTACCAGTGAACTTAAAACGGCTTTTCAGATCGGTTTTTTATTGTTTATTCCGTTTCTGATTATCGACATGGTTGTAGCCAGTATCTTAATGGCCATGGGTATGATGATGTTGTCTCCTCTGGTGATTTCATTACCCTTCAAAATTATGCTGTTCGTAATGGTTGATGGTTGGGCCATGGTGATGGGTACGCTTGCGTCGAGTTTTGGCACCTTATAAATCTTGATAGGAATTCCTCTATGACACCTGAATTTGTGATTGATATTTTTCGAGAAGGTGCATTGATTACGATTCTTATTGTCACCGTTACCATACTGCCCAGTCTGGTTGTGGGTTTGATTATTTCGATGTTTCAGGCCGCAACACAAATTAATGAACAAACCTTGAGTTTTCTGCCACGTTTTATTATCACCTTTGTGGTATTGGTTACTGCGGGTCCATGGATTGCCAATCGCATTTTTCAGTTCACCGAAAAAATTATTTTAATAGCGCCGGACATGGTTAGATGATTGAGCTGTGGAGCTGATCTTGTTATGACGATGATGTCTTTATGGATCTGAGTTATCAGGATTTAATTCTTAATTTAAACCGATTTATGCTGCCATTTATGCGCATTTCAGGTTTCTTTTTGCTTGCGCCAGTTATTGCAAGCCAGCTTGTGAGTGTGCGAATTCGTCTGATTATTTCGCTTGCAATCACGTGGGTGTCACTGGGCCATATTGAGCACATCCCCATGATTGAACCTTTCAGTTTAAAAATGATTCCTCTGGTTTTTTCAGAATTACTTGTTGGGATTGTTCTGGGTTTTATGGTGTTGGTATTTATTCAGATTGCCGCACTCGCCGGACAACTTATTGCCATGCAAATGGGTATGGGTTTTGCCATGATGATGGATCCGGTGAATGGCGTAAATACAGTGACCATCGGCCAATTGTACATTATGGTATTTACCTTGTTGTATCTGGCCGTTGATGGGCATTTGATCACAATTGCTATTATGCTTGAGAGTTTTAAAACAATTCCGATTGATCGCACGGGTTTTGATCTGGCGATATTGGAGCATGCAACTCAAACACTCAGTTGGATGTTTAAAAATGCGGTAAAAATAGCCTTGCCTGCAATTATTGCCTTGTACGTCGTTAACTTCGCGTTTGGGGTCATGAGTCGTGCCGCACAACAATTGCAGATTTTCAGCATTGGTTTTCCCTTCACTATTATTTATGGCATGGTCATTATCTGGATAACACTCGGTATTTTGTTGCCACAATTTGACGCCATATTCAGCGAATTACTTGATCTTATGTATCTCTAGAATCATACAGAGACTGGCGAATTTAAACTGGTGTGCAGGGCGCGGCAATGGCAGAAAATGATTCCAGTCAGGAAAAAACCGAACAACCCACCGAAAAACGAAAGAAGGATGCGCGGGAAAAGGGGCAGATTGCGCGTTCGCGTGAATTAAGCATGGCGGTGGTGATGATGGCGGGTGCCATTTCAATGTTTACCTCGGGTGCCAGTATTGTTCAGGCAATGAGTGATATCTTCAGAAAATCCTATACGGTTTCACGGCATGATATTTTTGAGCTTGAAAGCGCCTCGCAGTATTTAATTAACAGCAGCCAGCATGCACTGCTGGTTCTCATCCCGGTTTTTATTATTCTTTTTCTTGCGAGTATTCTGGGGCCGGCGATGTTAGGCGGTTGGTTATTTAGCATCGATAGTGTGCGACCCAAATTATCAAAATTAAATCCTATCGAAGGGATGAAACGTATTTTTTCAGTCAAAGGCTTGATGGAAATGGTTAAAGCCTTTGCAAAATTTGTTGTCGTTTTGGTTTTTTCAGTGTTTATTATTTATTTCTATCTGCCAGAAATTATTTTTTTAGCAAATCAGGATGTTATTTCAGCCATCGTTAACGGCGCTGAAATTTGTGCGTGGTCATTTTTATTATTATGCAGTTCGCTGTTATTGATTGCCGCCATTGATGTTCCATTCCAGCTTATGGACTATAACAAACAGGTACGAATGACCAAACAGGAGGTGAAAGATGAAATGAAAGATTCTGAAGGTAAACCCGAAGTCAAAAGTAAAATACGGCAATTACAAATGCAAATGGCACAACGGCGCATGATGGCCGATGTTGCCACGGCCGATGTTGTTATAACAAACCCAACACATTTTTCTGTGGCATTAAAATATAATACGCTGATGCGTGCGCCTGTGGTTGTTGCAAAAGGGGTCGACGCTATCGCACTCAAAATGCGCGAAATAGCTAAAGAAAATAACGTTGTAATTGTGGCGGCGCCACCGCTTGCGCGAGCCATTTACCACACAGCCGCCATTGGTCATGAAATTCATTCCGATCTCTATGTTTCAGTGGCACAGGTCCTGGCCTATGTCTACCAACTAGAGCTTTATATGCAAGGCAAGGGCGCCTTGCCAGATGAAGTAAATAATGTATTTGTGCCAGAAAATATGCGTTTTGATTAATCCCCTTGTTTATGTTTCCCCTTCCTCGTTCAGATAATCCATTCCAGGCAAAGAATTTGCACTGATATTAACGCACGCTGTTTTCACTGATTTTTGCGTCTAACAGGTCAATATTATGACGTTCAGCGTGAGGTAATCTGTTTTTCTTTCCTGGCCACATACGCTTTTTTGACGTGTAAGGTTAAGAACGAAACCGACATTCTTTTATTGTATTAATTGAGATATTCGATGTATGGCCGTGGTTGCTAACGACTTGGTAAGTGGTATTAAGGCCGGCCTGGGCGCGCCTTTACTGTTGGTTATCGTGCTGGGCATGATGATTCTTCCAGTGCCAACGATTTTTCTGGATTTTTTCTTCACCTTTAATATTGCCATTTCACTGGTTGTTTTGCTGGTGACAATTTACACCCTCCGGCCACTGGAATTTGCGGTTTTCCCAACCATTATTCTTGTAGCCACCCTGTTACGTTTGGCGTTAAACGTGGCGTCAACGCGTGTTGTGCTGATGCACGGACATGGCGGTACAGATTCCGCAGGAAAAGTCATTGAAGCCTTTGGTAATGTCGTCATTGGTGGAAATTTTGCCGTGGGTATCGTGGTTTTCACTATTTTGATGATTATCAACTTTGTGGTGGTAACCAAAGGTGCGGGCCGGATTTCAGAAGTAACGGCCCGATTCACCCTAGATGCCATGCCCGGTAAACAAATGGCGATCGATGCCGATTTGAATGCCGGTCTTATTGATCAGGATGAAGCGAAAAGAAGACGGCTTGAAGTGGCGCAAGAGGCCGATTTTTACGGCTCCATGGACGGTGCAAGTAAATTCGTGCGTGGTGATGCTATTGCCGGTATTTTAATTCTTTTGATCAACCTGATCGGTGGTTTGATTATTGGCATGGTGCAGCATGGTTTGAGTTTTGATAAAGCCATTGAGTATTACGCCTTGCTGACCATTGGTGATGGTCTGGTGGCACAAATACCGTCGCTGTTGCTGTCTACTGCGTCGGCCATCATTGTGACACGCGTGTCTGGTGCGGGCGAAATGGGCGTGCAGATTTCGTCACAAATGTTTAGCAATCCAAAAGCGGTGTATATGAGTGCCGCGATTTTAGCGCTTATTGGTGTGGTGCCCGGCATGCCACACGTGGCATTCCTCTCGTTGGCACTTTTAATTGGTGGTGGTGCGTATTTACTCAAGAATACAAAAAAGAAAACGACCGAAGAAGAATCAACACCCGGCGATTTGAGCCCCGTTAAAACGCCTGAAGTTAAAGAGTTAGGTTGGGATGACGTGCAAGCTGTGGACATGCTGGGTTTGGAAGTGGGTTATCGTTTGATTCCTCTGGTGGATGCCAACCAGGGCGGCGCGTTATTGAGTCGCATTAAAGGGGTACGGAAAAAACTTTCGCAGGAATTGGGTTTTTTAGTGCCCACCGTACACATCCGGGACAATCTGGATTTATTGCCGAATGCCTACCGCATCACCATGATGGGTGTCACCGTGGGTGAAGCCGAAATACATTCGGCCATGGAACTTGCCATTAACCCGGGGCAGGTTTTTGGCAAATTAAAAGGCATTGCCTGTAAAGACCCCTCCTTTGGACTGGATGCAGTGTGGATTGATACCAGTCAACGCGAGCAGGCGCAAACTTTAGGTTATACCGTGGTTGATGCCAGTACCGTTGTGGCTACGCATATCAATCAGATCATGAAAATGCATGCGCATGAAATTATCGGGCATCAGGAAGTACAACAACTGCTCGATCAATTGGCCAAAACATCGCCCAAACTTGTGGAGTCACTGGTACCCAAACTGATTCCCCTGAGCAAACTGCTCAAAGTGCTGCAAGCCTTGCTTATTGAGAACATTCCTATCAGAGATATGCGAACCATTGCCGAATCTTTGGCGGAGGAGGCGACCCGGAGTCAAGAGATCGACGCTCTGGTGGCGGCGGTGCGTATCGCACTCCAACGATTAATTATCCAGAATATCAATGGCGTAGGTAACGAAGTGCCTGTTATCACTTTAAATCCAAACTTGGAACAGATGTTGCTCCAGTCTGTACAGATAGCCAAACAATCGGGTGGAACAGAAAGTGATGCTGTAATGGAGCCTGGCCTGGCGGAACAATTAAGACGCTCACTCAGTGACGCCGCACAACGTCAGGAACTTGAAGGGAAACCCGCAATTTTAATAGTGAGTGCCGGTGTCAGACCTATGTTGTCACGCTTTGTGCGCTATACAGTTCCATCAATGCATGTGCTTTCGTATTACGAAGTGCCAAGCGACAAACAGGTCACGATCGTCTCGACAATTGGCGAATAGAGTAAGCAGTAAAAGTTAAATTGAAAACATTAATTATCAGCGTAATAACATTGTTAGGGGTGGCACAATGATGCAAAAAACATTTTTTGCAGAAGATATGCGGCAGGCATTGCGATTGGTGCGTGATGATATGGGCGCTGAAGCCATTATATTGGCCAACAAAAAAGTTCCCGGGGGTGTTGAGGTTGCCGCAGCAATACCTGGTGAGTCGCAAACAACGCTACGGCCTATCAAAACGACAAACAAGGCGCCTGTTAAAGCCGGTGCGGTGTTAAGCAATCCTGTTATTGCTGATTCAGGTTTTGTTCAAGCAAGAACGCAGGAAAGTGAATTTTCCGCTGTTCAGAATGCAGTTGATTCACGTGCACAGCGGCAAGTAAGAGAAATGCGTGTCATGGCCTCTGCAAATGGAGGCGATGCAAGTAATGTCGAAAACTCAGGTGATGAGTACGGACAACGAAGACAGTCAGCCTACGATTACTATAACAATGCACAACAGCCTGCACCGGCGAGCCTGACAAGAAGTGATACAAAAATGCCCACTGGTCAGCCGGCTGAGAAATTACACACGCCTATACCCGCTCCAATAAAAACAGAAGAAAAAGCCACTACAGAATATGTAAGTGACCTGTCATCACGTTATGAAAATGAACTTGTCCTGGTAAAAAAACAACTGAATGATCTAAAAGAGCAGCTGCAAAAATCAAAACAAGAACACAATCCTTTGCATCATAAAATGATCACTGAGCTTCAGAGCAAGTTTCTGATACTGGGATTCAGTGCGACCAGTAGCGAAATGATTGCACATGAAGTGCAAGATACCAGCAGCAGTGCGGGCGCATGGCGCAATGCACTGTCGGTGCTGGCAAATAAAACGCTGTGTCAGCCCGATGAGTTAAGTAAGCAATTCGGTTGTTATACCTTTATAGGATCCCCCGGTGCCGGTAAAACGACACTGATCACAAAACTGGCCATTGAACATATTAAAAAATTCGGCAAAGACGATCTGATTTTGGTGTCACTGGACAATCAACGACTCGGCGCAAGTTATCAAATTACCCAGCTCGCACAGTTGTTACAAGTGCCCGTTTTTGTGGGCGATAAGGGCGAAAGAATTTTACATAAAATAGATGCCATTGCACGAAACAAAAAAATCCTGATCGATACGGCGGGTGTTACGTCATTAGATAACTATTGGCTGGTCCAGATGCATCTGATCAAACGCTTATCAGAGCTGAATAAAAACATCATCGTTATGCCGTGTACGCAACAGCTGTCAGTATTGGATCACATGATTAATGATTATTTGCTTCTTGATGTTGTAGGGACGGTACTGACAAAAGCCGATGAAGCCACCAGTATTGCAGAAGTTATTAGTGTCAGTATTGAAAACAAATTACCCATCCTGGCAATAAATAACAGTCAGAAATCCAGTGATCCTTTACTCAAGATTAAAGGCAGTGATCTCATCGAAATTATGATGAATAAATCAAGACGACGCAGTGCCGCTGATGATTTTATGTCGTTCCATGCCGCTAAAAATAATCGCAAACGGGCTTCCTGCGAACATTCATCCGCTGATACGAACAGTTCAAATTCGCTTGCGCAGGCGATGGCTGATTTATACATGGAGTAAGCATTAAAAAATTAATCAGGTTTTTTCTATAACTTTGTTCAAATCTAGGCAATTATTAAAAGTGGGTCTTAGTAACTTAATTACATCCGACCCGGCAATTTGGGATCGATAAAAAAAGAGTATCAAGTATGAGTTTTCACCCAGTACAAGTCATTGCAGTTACCGGTGGCAAAGGCGGCATAGGAAAGACCAGCACGTCAGTGAATCTTGCAATTTCACTGGCCCGAAAAGGACGGCGCGTTTTGTTATTGGATGCGGATCTTGGCCTGGCGAACGTTGATATCATGCTGGGTATTAAAGCCAAACGTAATATTTCTGATGTGTTAAACGGCCAGTGTGATTTGCGAGATATATTAGTCGATGGCCCCGCTGGAATTAAAATTATTCCGGCATCGTCAGGTGTAAAAGAAATGGCGATGCTGGGGGCGCGTCAACACGGTGGTTTAATCAATGCGTTCAGTCAGTTCAGTGATCAAATTGATGTACTGGTGATTGATACGGCCGCAGGCATTTCAGATACCGTCATCAGTTTTGTTCAGGCGGCGCAAGAAGTTTTGGTTGTGGTGTGTGATGAACCCGCCTCAATTACCGACGCCTACGCATTAATAAAATTACTGGCGTCCGATTACGGCGTTCATCGTTACCATATTCTGGCCAATCAAGTAAAAACAGCTGTTGAAGGCAAACAACTTTTTTTAAAACTGGATGCCGTAACCGATCGTTTTCTTGATGTCACACTGAATTACCTGGGCTCCATTCCCTATGACGAGCATGTCAAAAAAGCCGTTAAACGACAAAAAGCGGTAACCGATGCCTATCCACGCAGTCTGGCGAGTGTGGCGTATAAGCAACTTGCCGATAAAGTAGATGAGTGGCCACTGCAAACCGTGCCACGTGGTCATCTTGAATTTTTTGCCGATCAGCTTGCACTGGCAAATATACATTCCTGATACGGCTTGAATTTTAGCTATAGTAATTAATCTATGTATAGTCAGGATCAATCACGTTCACTGCATCAGTTGGTTGAAGAGTACGCACCGTTGGTGACACGTATTGTGCATCATATGATGGTGCGCTTACCTGCGAGCGTATGTGCAGATGATCTTTATCAGGCGGGTATAGAAGGTTTGCTTGATGCCGCGCAACGCTATGAAAGCGATAAAGGCGCCAGCTTTTCAACCTTTGCCAGCATACGAATTCGTGGCTCCATATTGGATGAGATGCGCCGTGGCGACTGGTGCCCACGCTCCGTGCATAAAAATACGCGCGATATCAGTCGTGCCATACGACGCGTTGAGGAGCGTACAGGGCGTGCTGCCAAAGACAAGGATATAGCGTCAGAGCTTGAGGTAACATTGGAACAGTACCGTTATATGCTTTCAGACATGCAAGGGAGTCAATTATTCAGCCTTGAAAATTATCTTGAACATCATGATGAGACGATCGATACAGACAGTGCGCATTTGGATCATGACAGAAACACCCCGTTGGATAAAATTGAACGACAATTTCTTTTGCAACGTTTAAAAGAGCTTATAACAACCTTGCCTGAAAAAGAAAAACTCGTCCTTTCTTTGTACTATGACGAAGAACTTAATCTGAAGGAAATTGGCGAAGTGTTGAACGTAAGCGAATCACGCATCAGCCAGATTCTAAGTCAGGCTGCGGCGAGAATCAGAGCAAAAATGCTTGATAGTTAGTTTTTTTATGCCATATAAATTCTGCATTTTAATTAATTGCCAAATGGACTGGCCAGCTAAGAATACAATACTAGACTTTAACAAATACCCCGTACCCATTTAACTTACAAGTACAGGTGGAGATTCGCTTGGACAAAAATATGAAAATTCTTATTGTTGATGATTTTTCAACAATGCGTCGGATAATTAAAAACCTATTACGTGATTTGGGTTTCACCAATACGATTGAAGCTGATGATGGGCAATCAGCATTGCCTCTTTTAAAGGCAGGCAGTATTGATTTTCTTATTACCGACTGGAACATGCCAGGCATGTCTGGCATAGATCTGCTTAAAACCGTGAGGGAAGATCCCAATATTAAACAAATACCAGTGTTAATGGTTACAGCTGAAGCAAAACGTGAGCAGATAATCGCTGCGGCGCAGGCAGGTGTAAATGGTTATGTGGTAAAACCATTCACGGCAACCGTATTAAAAGAGAAGATTGATAAAATTTTCGAACGTATTGAAGGGAGCTAAGGCATGTCAGAACCACTGAACACTCAGCTGAATCACATGGACTCCCCTGATCCTAATACTGAATTAATGTTTCATGCAAAATTACTCATGACAAAACTTGAGGCGGGTAGTCCGCATGAAGCATTTATGGCGTTAGATGAACTCAATAAAGCACGCGATAGAAGCTTGTATTATGAGTTGGGACGTTTAACTCGTCGCCTGCACGATGCTATCAGCAGTTTTCATATTGATATGAATATCAATACAGAAAATCAAAAGGAAATATCACGCATCGTTGACGCGTCAGATCGTTTGAATTACGTGATTAATCTGACTGAACAAGCAGCCAATAAAACCATGGACAAGGTTGAAGAAGCTGTGCCTACCGCAAACCTGATTCTGCAAACGGCAGAAAGTCTAAAGCCTGAATGGGATAAAGTATTAAAAGGTGAGATTGATCCAAAGAAATTTAGAGAATTACATCATCGTATGGGTCTGTTTATTGACGGTACAATTTTGGCGTCAAAAGGATTGAATAAAAGTCTGTCGGATATTTTGCTCGCACAGGACTACCAGGATCTCACGGGACAGGTTCTGAAGCGTGTAATCACCATGGTTCAGGAAATTGAACAAAGTTTGGTGGATATGGTGAGGATGGCTGCTTCAGTCGAGAAGCTCGCGGGAATTAAATCCAATGATAGACAGGTTGCGAGTTCAATTGTTGCTGAAGGGCCTGTAATAAACAAAGAAAAAAGAAATGATGTAGCGTCCGGGCAGGATGAAGTGGATGACCTGCTATCGAGTTTGGGATTTTAAGGAGCAATTTGGATGAGTTTCGATCCAGATGAAGAAATACTTAACGACTTCTTGATTGAAGCAGGTGAAATTCTTGAAAAGCTTTCTGAACAACTTGTTGATTTGGAACAGCGTCCTGACGATATAGAACTATTAAACGCTATTTTCCGTGGCTTTCATACGGTTAAAGGTGGCGCAGGATTTTTGCAATTAGACGCTTTGGTAGAACTTTGTCATGTCGCTGAAAATGTTTTCGATTTATTGCGAAATCGAAAACTCAGTGTTAACGCTGATTTGATGGATGTAGTGTTGAGAGCATTGGATGCAATCAATGTGATGTTCTCAAATGTAAAAGCCCGAAACCCAATAGAATTGGCCCCAGAAAGTTTAAAATCAGCCTTGCATCGTTTGGTTCAGTCAGGTAATGGTGAGCTTGTAAATAGTTCGGTTGATCATAGTCATACGACCGATAATAAAACAAAAACACCTGATGAAATTAGTGATGATCAAGTAAGCGAACTTTTATTGGCGCTTAAATCTGAATCTGAAGAAGGTGCTGATACAGCTTATGAAGAAAATTCTGATGTAAATCCTAATGTAAATCCTAATGTAAAAAATAATAATGCCAGACCAAGTACGGACAATAACGATGATGATCTGTTTGGTTTTTCGGATGATGAAGCTGATGTCACTAATGAAATCAATGAAGATGAATTCAAGAAAATTCTTTCTGTCACTACGGATGTGCAGAGTCCTGTTTCCGCACCTACAGAAAAACCGGAGAATAAAAGTAATACAA
>Ga0209867_1000152_pt1 | contig 16015 bp, 27 predicted proteins | sample GWRWmT4_4Nov14_FD_187197 | JGI IMG/M metagenome (GOLD analysis project Ga0209867, IMG submission 187197) | Sand microcosm microbial communities from a hyporheic zone in Columbia River, Washington, USA - GW-RW T4_4-Nov-14 (SPAdes) (version 2) | ecosystem: Engineered > Artificial ecosystem > Sand...
GATGAAATTGAAGTAAGAGCGCAGTCCGAAGTGCAGCTTGAAGAAATTCATCTTCTGGAAGAAGACGAAGCGGCAGCGATACGCTTGCTGCAAGAGCGAGGCATTATTTCCGGCGACTTCGACCCGACCCGACAAGCATTGCAGCCAGTACCCACTACAAGGGTAGCTCAGCGTCAGGCAATGCGTGGAGGCTTGGATATGCGCGTGCGTACTGAAGCTGCACGAATCCTGCATGAACGAGGTTTAAATCCTGCTGGCCGCGAGCTTGACCGCCAGCATTTAGGTCGAGACAACCTTATTGTGTTAAAGGCAGCGATTGACCGCCAAGTGAACACTGCTGTTGGAAGAGCCAGCGGCCAGCGTCATGAATTCTCACGAGCAGAGTTAGACCAAATTGATGCTGGTTTTACAGAGATCGTGGACGCTGCCGTGCGCGGGGTGTTCAATGGCAATTAAATCTCTTGTCGTGCAGGTTTGGGTCGATGCTGCCGGCAAGGCTCATAATTGCCAAGCTAATTCTAAGCATCGAATCGAAAAAGGTGATATTCGACTCAAAGTGCGAAATGGCCGGAGCTGGGATCACTATTGTTGTGCCTGTGCCGAGACCATTATTGCTAGGGATATTCTTAAGCTCACTGAGTTGAAGAAATTGGAGTTGCCACCTGTTTCAATTTCATAGCTAAGGCCCGCTAAGGAATCCCATGTCCAACGTCTCACCGTTTGATGGACATATTATTTCCCCGCAAGTTTCTTCGACCATTGCCACTCCCACGGTCAGCCGCATAGCGGCGGCCAACGACCTACCGGACGCCATCATCACTGCGGATTTGGTCGATGCGTGCGTGCCCCCTTGAACTTCACTTGGCGTCCCATCCATTGCGTTTTGCTGCGCGCCATTCCCAGGGCGCGACCGGTTGCGGATCAACCCACAGCCCTACCCGGCCAGATCGAGCGGCCGCTTCTACGTCGAGCAACGAGCGATCAACAAGGTATCGCCGATACGCCCAGGCCATACCTTCCGCGACCATCATCCGGTTGATGCTGCGCCCGTCCACCAAAATCGTACCGATCGTGCGGCCGTAGCGATCGAGGCCGTTTGTTCGCACGGTGACGGGCTGCTTGAACACCGCGGCCGCCAAGGCTTGCCGTGACTTGGTGCCGAATGCCTGCGCTTTTTCTGGGGCATCAATTTCAGCCAGGCGCACGCGCACGGGCTTGCTGTCTACCAATACGTCCACCGTGTCGCCATCGAGGACGGACACCACGACACCGGAGAAGTCGGCGTGTGCGGTACCTACAAGAAACCACAGCGCGACGACAGCGAGAAATTTAGACGGATGCGCCAGGTGATGGTGCGTGGAATTTAGAAGGTTGATCATTTGTCGTACCCCATTAAAACCGTTACCGCTTTACCTCGATATTCAGTCTTAAAGTAATGCCTCGACATTATTTTTCCTCCTGCTCGACTTTATTTGTAAGTTACTATCTTTATTTACATGTTACTAACTTTATTTGCATACCACAGTTTCCCGGCCAGTATTGGACACTTTCACACATCCAAATTATACAATAACGATAAATCAAAATACTATTCTTTAGTTCATAAAAAAACAAGCCAACACTCAGCCTCTACCTAGTACTTCGCTTTCTGCGAGGAAGCAAAGGAACCAGAAACCAGCGCACGCTCGTCATTCATTTTATTCCGCGCTTCAGTTACGGCTACCAATTCCTTATCCCCAACCAGGCGCTGGCCGCGTGTGACAAAATAAGAAGCGTGAAGATAAAACAGGAAAGGCGGCTACAGCCGCAAGTGAAGTAGGTTAGGAACGATTTCGAGAAAATGGGATTAATTTTGCTTTCAATCCAGTCTGAACCGCATCCCTGTACATAAAATACAAAACTACCGCGAACATAAAGTTCAGATAAAAAATCACATACAAATCGAGAACCTTGAAATAATACTGAATACCAAACCAAGACAGGATAAATACTTTTAACCAAGCTATTCCCTTAATCCCCATGCGATTATAAAAAAACCGAGCAATAAAATTAAATTCCTTGCCCCCGTTTTCCAGGATCACCTTAGTAATAAAAAGATCCACCACATTTAAAGTAATAAACAACACATAACCCAATAACATCCAATTATGCAATGACATAACGCCCCCATTTCTTATCGTGTCTTACAAACATAGCTCAATTGAACTATTGTGCGAGATTCGTGTTGTGGACAGCTCTTCGAGTCGTGTGCATTAAGCATGGACGATCCCTGCGGGATGTGTGGACAAGGCGTGTATGGCAAAAAACGACCATCCACACCCTTGCCCACACTGTCGCCCACACTTACTGCACACTCTGACCACAACTCAGTGAGCAATAACAACAAATTGTTAGATATTTATTTATAGGACCTTTGAAGACCATTGTTTAATCAGGCGGCAGAACAAACAAAAGCCTTCCTATAGCCGAAGCCAAATGACCCATAGCACCCAGCAAACCAAAGGGTTCAGCGCCGACCGCGCCACCAAATCCCCCAGTAGACCTTGAAGCCCCTAGCCACCTGGCAGGAGCAGTTATCTGATGTACACCATAATTAACATCTCCCGTTTTTACGGTGGCCATTGACACTACGCTGCCAGTCGCCTCTGTTGCCACTTCCTCGATGACAGATCCATATTTTGCAACCGTTTGTCTTGAAAGCCTTGCAGCCGCCGCTATAGCCGTTCGTGTTAGCTTCTGCCCCTTTTGTGCCAGTAGCCTTGCAGCAGCGCGTATGCGCGATTCTGTGCCATTCCTACGAGTTTCATGCGTTCGTTTTGCAGATAGCTTCTGCTTCTCCTGAAGCGCCATAAATGGATCAAGACCCATAGCGCCGCGATGACACCGGCTATTGCCTGTATAACGATCCCACGTCCATCTTGCGATAGATTTTACGGTAGACTTAACTTGCGAAATTGAAAGATCGACAGCGAACCCGCGACTCCTGAAACTGTTTTTGTTGTGAGCGTAGGCATCCAGTAAGCAAGTAAATGAATGAAAAGAGCCTTGCTCACGTTCACGACTGACAATTGAGTATGCGTAATAGCGAACTTGTTCAAACAACATGCAGTGTCTTGAGTGCCCAACCTCATCAATATTTGGCTCTGTGCTCCAGAAAGGCTTAACAGAAAGGTCAACATAATCACTCAGCTCACCCAGGTCGTAGACTGCGCTGTGAATCTCCCATGTATCCCACCAAGAATGCCCCGGAGTTTTCGCAACAGGGCCACTGTATGACTGATCCGCGCCTAATCGTGCAGCCATAGCTTCATAAACAGCCTTCATGTAAGCAATAGGCTTCGATCTTGCGCTTTCAGAAGTGCAAACAGGTGGGATTGCGTAAAAAAGGTGTGCATGGCCGTTCTTGCGGTTTCTAACCACTAGATTCGGCGCAGGAAGCCCTTCGTCTTCCCAAATAAGCGAGTTTGAATGGTCGAGATCAAAAACGAGCCAAGAAACCATCCCTGGGCGATTGACCTGCATGTAAGGATAGCGAATAGCGTATTCGCGTGGCCTGATGTTGGCGGCGGTTTTGTTATCGCTGCAACGCGACAAATATGGCGCTTCGTCGAATAGACGATTTAACGCTGTACCAAGTTTAAAATACCGCTGTTCCAGTGCTGCTGAGCTATTTGCGCTCACCATAACCCCCGTTTGCCGGGGATCTGTTCAACGAACAAAGCCCCAGCTTGTACTCAAAAACTTGCAAAGGGGTTTTGTTCTACCTATAATAGAAGAACGTGTTCACACTGTTTCGCAAAAAACAGTATGGCACCCTGGTAGAACAAACCCGGTGAATGTTAAGGACATTGGAGATTTTCTACATAGCTGATACCTCCTTTTCCTTGCTTTGCTTTTCTATTTATTTCTAAAGATTTAGCACTCGCCAAAGTGCTTGCCAAACTTCTCAAGTACATCATTAACCCACCACTAGGTGGGTTTTTGCTTTCTGGCCGCCACAGCCATGAAGCCCCGTTTCCTGACGAATTGCCAATACATACACCTGGGCGCGATTTGCGACCAGTTGGTATAGAACATGGAAATCGTCAGATTTGAATAAATGACAGCCCGGAAGGGCTGGCTCGGCAGATATGCCGACATTAAAAGGATTGGGTATTAATGACGATTCAATGATCTTCAATACTTTAGCCGCATTAATTTTGGCCATCCCCTGAAGGTCATTGAATACTTCGCTATGATACACCGCCGTCCATGCTTGCGGCATGATTAGACCCCTAGTCTTTGTTGCAGTTCTTTGCTAGAAATAGCGTCATTAGCAGATTGACCTATACGATGTAACGCCATTACTTCTATGCGAAGCTGCTCCATTTCATCCAGCATCATTTCAAAGCTACTGATATTTAAAACCACCGCTATCGGCTCGCCTCTGTTCATTACTACAAAACGATCTTTCTTCCCTTCGGCTAAGTTTTCAAAATGTCCCGATCCACGCCGAGTCAAAGCCGTAAGATTAATAAACTGATCCGAACGCTCTACTAACGCCGCCATAGAATCCTCCAAAAAAAAATACACACTTTCATGCACAGCTTACATACTCAAAACAAAAAAATCAATTATTTTGACAAATCAAAGTAATTAACTTTTGCGCCTAGATTGCAAATAAAATCCCGGACAAAAAAAAGCCGCTGTTAAGCGGCTTCGTTGTTGGCGACAGGAACAATTAAGTCCTCTCTGCCAAGCATGTCCATATTGTAGTTAAAGCGATCAATCATGTTAAGCGCCCTGACCACGGTCTGAACAGTCATTACTTGGTAACACAGGTATGGAACGTCTTGCCACCGGAACGGGATATTCACATCGCGAATGATGCCCATTGCCAGTCCATCGACGTACCGTTGTAGTACCTCAGCATGGTCATTCTGCTCATGTTCTCTGAAAACCCGATCCAGCTGAGAGGCCAGGTCATAGGTTTTTTTCCCGTTACAAAGTTTGTGGTTGGGAATCTCATTAAACGCATTCCGGCAGTTTTCCAAAAGCTGTGCATTAACAACCAGCATTTCCATAGTTTTCATCTTTAAACCCCATTTAATTGAGGTGCATTACTGGCCATTGCGACCAGTCATACACTGGTCGCAATTCCCGTTTCCGGGAGCCATTTACAGGTTCCAAGCCGAAGCCCACCCTGTACTTTTTATGCTATCAGATCACCAGCATGATCGCCAGAAACAAAAAAGCCACCCGAAGGTGGCTTTCTGCGCGAACCTACATCGAGGTCTGTGCAGTTTTTTCATCCAACCCCTTTAGGTAGAGGTGTACCCTGGTCATTAAATTCCCGTTACCGGGAAGCAGAAGAACAACTTATAAAAAAGACTATATAAAGCCCCTTTCAGCGAAAGATACAAAACCCTCCTTACCAACAACAAAGTGATCCAACACTCTGACATCGAGCAAGGAAAGTGCATCTTTAAGTCGTGCCGTTATCGCTTTGTCTGCGGTAGATGGCTCTACCGCACCCGAAACGTGATTATGAAAGAAGATACAAGCAGCAGCATTATGTTTCAATGCGAGCTTTGCAACCTCTCTCGGATAAACACTTGCCGTATTAATTGTCCCTCGGAACAACTCGACGGAAGCAAGTATACGATGTCCATTGTCGAGAAAAATGACACCAAATATTTCGCATTCAAAGCCCATATAAGCATTACGCAGATAGGCTCCTGCATCATCAGGCTTTGTAAAGGTCGTAAGACTGCTCATTTGAAACTTCGCAAGTCTGTTGGCCAGCGAGTAAATAGCGGCACATTCCTCAATATCGCATTTCGCAACGTTAATGCCATTAAGCATCTCATTCATATCTTTAAACCCCATTTAATTGAGGTGCATTACTGGCCATTGCGACCAGTCATGCACTGGTCGCAATTCCCGTTTCCGGGAGCCATTTACAGGTTCCAAGCCGAAGCCCACCCTGTACTTTTATTCTATCCGCAATACCTCAGAAAGCGAACTCTGTCTCTGTGATATAGCAGTCATCGCCACGATTCGACAACCGGCAAAGCCATCTTTCAGCTTCTGCCAGGGTTAAATCCTTGACCAGGACTGTATCGTCTTCTCTGATAATGCAGTACCGATTATCTGTCATTTATTCATCCAAACCCCAGATAGACCGAGGCGCGTCTTGCGCTTATGCGCAACAGGTACCAAGCCGAAGCCCACCCTGTCCAAACATAATAATTTATTTTCGAGAATTGGCCAATAAAAAAGCCACCCGAAGGTGGCTTTACGGTCAGGCATACACATCGAAAAGGGACATTTGCCCCTTATAAATAGCAACCATCGGTTGAGGTGCCGCCGTAGGCGCATCCTCAATAATTATGGCATTTTGAGTCTCATCATTAGACCAGTGACGGCTAAGTTTTGAGTCCCATAAGCCCAGGTAGTGCGCGGGTGTTCGCATCACTCTAGCGAACTTCATTGTTAGTGAATTACCAGTAACCACCTCAGCTGGAATATGCAGCAACGATAGTTGCACATAAGCCATCATAGCGGCGACCGCATCCACATCAACACAGCTCACCCAAAGCTGTTTCTGCGGGTTAAGCCCTTTATTATACATAGTTTTAACAAGGGAAATTATCATTCCGCCTGAGCCAGAAGCAGGTTCATGCGCGGTGATAAACGGCTTTCCAGAAAGCCTATCTACCACGTCACTGTACAAGATCTCGCTCATTAGCTGGGACACGCAAAACGGAGTGAAAAACTGGGAAAGATGATTAGATCCAAGTTCAAGCTCCATAAAAACGCTACCAAGGAAGTCACAAGGGGAAGCCTCTAACCCCATGACCACCTCCGCCAAAAGCCTTCCCATACGTGCCACATCATCTTTTTCGTACCGACCAACAATTGCAAGGTATTCTTGCTCAAGTTCGTCGGACTTCAGAATTGCATTCTGAATTGCAATTCCTGCCATCGAAACAAAGTCCCTGAAGACTTCGTAACGATGGTGATAGTGTGCAGTCTCTTTAAAAAGGCGTGTAAACGCCTGTGTATTGGCATTAGCCATAATACTCATCCAAACCCCAGATAGACCGAGGCGCGTCTTGCGCTTATGCGCAACAGGTACCAGGCCGAAGCCCACCCTGTTCAACACTACTCTAATTCAGAAGCCTTGCATTCCATGTTCAATTCTGATGGTCTTACAGGGAACCACCAGGCTTCATTAGATAAATAGATAAATCGACCATTGAATTCCTTTTCCTCAAATCCAATAACTTTACGGCCTGGAAAAGACACACCAAACTCATTGGTAAATGTCACTTTGTCACCCACCGAGAACTCGCAGCCAGCAGGCGCTTCCTTTTTCAAGCACTTCAAAAAATCTTCGTATTTTTGGCGTGTTGTCATTTATTCATCCAAACCCCAGATAGACCGAGGCGCGTCTTGCGCTTATGCGCAACAGGTTCCAAGCCGAAGCCCACCCTGTCCAAACATAATAATTTATTTTCGAGAATTGGCCAATAAAAAAGCCACCCGAAGGTGGCTTTCTGCGCGAACCTACATCGAGGTCTGTGCAGTTTTTTCATCCAACCCCTCGCCGTTGAATCACATCTGGATAACCACTGTAGTCGATGGTTATCGTAACGGACTTAAAGCCGATCCTCTTACCCCAGTCGATAGCACGCTGCAAGTCTTTGAATTTTCTGGGCGTTCTGCGCTGAGTGTAAACCTGTCGAGTAACATGGTTGTTGTGGTATTTGGCATAAATCAGAAAAAACCCTTTTTCATTCTTATTCCTGACGTATTGCAAAATCATGTACACGTCATAACCGGAATATCGTATCAGTTCATCAAGCGCGTTCTTATCTAGTGGTTTTTCGCTAGTTTCAATATTCACTTCATGGTTTACCATGCTATACACCATATTAAAAAAGCCGCTCAAAGAACGGTTTCTCCCACCGATATTAAAACGGTGTCCAATATAACTTTTACTGACTTACATCCGTCGCCGATCCAGACCGAGGCGCACCTATATCGCTTGAAGCCTACATTCTAATAGTGCGCTGCCTAAAGAATAACCATAGACGTAACCGGCAACCTATCTTTTCAAAGATACCACACCATAGTGTTATCCTCAATCAAATCGCCAGGCACTGAAACCGCAAAATATGCAATAATGCTTTGATCAACCGGGTTTTTTATCTGTTTTATTATCATTCAATCGTAATTACTAACTCGCCCAAAGTTTTATTTAAAGTAACTCTTGAGACATGAAAATGCGCCGCCACTTCCGCTTTTGTCATGTTTGGATCTAGCAACATGGCCCTAGCCTTACGTGCGTCTGCCTTAGTCATCCTCGGTTTCCGCCCTCCTTTGCGCCCTCGCGCTCTGGCAGCGGCCAGCCCCGCCTTGGTACGCTCCTGGATTAAGGTTCGTTCAAACTCGGCCACTGCCGCAAAGATATGAAACACCAGCTTTCCCCCGGCAGTTGTTGTGTCGATAGTTTCGGTTAATGATCTGAAGCCTACGCCTCTGGCCTCCAGGTCTGAAATAATAGCCACCAGGTCTTTTAGGCTTCTACCCAGCCGATCCAATCGCCACACGGTCAGGGTATCTCCTTTCCTGAGTGTATCAAGGCACCTTGAAAGTTCCGGCCTCTCTCTGGATGCGCCTGAATATGACTCCTGATATATCCGCTCACAACCGACCTTTTCTAAGGCGTCAGTTTGTAGCGAATTATTCTGATCCGTAGTAGAAACACGCGCATAGCCAATAATCACCAGGCACCATTAGTCATAAATTACCAAAACAATGAAAAGAAAACGTACCAAAACTATACATAGATAACTTTACACGAAACTTTACACTTTCCAAGCCAAAAAACCGGCTTTCACTCACCAGCCCTAAACGTACAAGAAACGGTCGTTTTGGACACTATTATATTTTGCCCCGCTCTGATGGCATCAGCTTGGTTAATCGTGTTGATTACTCATCAACATCCATGCACATTCCGCACTTAATATTGACCAGTTCCCAAAATGCACGGTGCATTTTGCGTTCGCCACGCTCCCATTGCTGCCATGCTCTACGACTTGTATGAAGCATGACCGCGCACTTATCTTGAGCTGCTGTTATGCCTAGCTCAGATCTGGATTGAACTGATTTACGAAGCCTTATGACTTCTTCCGGCAATGGACTAATCATGCTCGCCCCGGCGGATGGCTAACAGTTTGCCCTGCTTTTTCCTCGATAATGATTTCAGCCATAAGATCCTCGGCAACCGAGTCAGAATTGCCGCCATGCTGACGATGTGTCTGATACCAGCGAACGATTAAACCGGACACGTTGTCCTCCGGCGCATCCAGGAACAGCTCCACTGGTAAACCACTCGCCTCGCAGATACGCTTTATCACGGCCCAATCAAAGCTAACATGCCCGTCAGAATCGCGAGCCAAGAGTAAATCAGAGAACGCCAGATCATCAGGGATGGCCACTTTAACCATTTGCTGCCGCATTTGTGCCTCCACAGCGTCAACTATCCAATCAGTGAGCCGCACTCCAGCGACCCGGCTTGCGCGAACCCAGCGGCCTTTTGTTGCCGCCGGTACTCGCAGATGAATTAGAGAATTAAACTTCACTTTTGCCTTGTTAGGGCTGTCTGTTGGTACTCCAGAATCCCAAAGCCTAGCGGCGAAACTCGCCTTGTCGTCCTTCATGCCAATATCCTTTCGAATCTCATAAATTAGTTGCGTTAATGATTCGTCGTAATCCGCTTTACTTCTATCATCGGATTTGTTTTCAATAATTCCCTGAAACTTGATGTGTGCATCAAGAACTGGCTGTGATCCCACCAGATTGAGTTTGTTGGAAACAAGCGCATATGTTATTTGATTCTCTGCCGTCGATTCGCCTTCAAGTATTCCAGCAAGGCCAATAACGTAGTCTTTATAATGTTCAAACTTTTCTTTATGCAGCTCTGCTTCGCGCTCACGCTTCTTAGTGAACCAATAGGCTACACCTGCAACGATGACGGTAGGTAAAGTAGCAGTCAGGATGGTGATTAATATAGCTTCCATGTGTGCGCCCTAACGTCTAGCATCACCGGATGCCAAAAGTGGTGTGGCTGTAGCGTAGCGAAAGCCGCGCCGCTTTTGGCAGTCCGTGTGGTTGATGATACGAAAAGTGATTTCAATAATATCTAAACATCTTTCATAATCTTCACTATTTATAAAATAATCTAGAATAGCTTCCTCATCATTCCTTGCGTGCTGTTTTAGAGTAAAGAGACCGTATTCCTTACAAAGAGCCTTATGTATAAAATCATAAGCACTACCGGCTGCATTCTGGTAATTGTCTTTGCCAATCGTATCTCGAATGATGTGAATTATCTGAACACGTAATGATTGAGGTATTTCTTCATACACGTACACATCTGGAATTTCGCCTCTATTCTTTTTTTGACGTTTAGAAAATAATTCGAAAATTGCCATTAATCCTCCTTTTTACAGCTAACTATAATTGGACACGCCTAAAAGGCGTCTTGTTTTACACCTTTTCGATTTCTTCGCGCAATTCCTGGCGGCGTTTCCGCATGAAGTCCTCAAGATCACCCCCCAGCGTGTAACCAATGTCGTTAGCGTCAGCCTCATACTCGTCAATCAGTTCGAGAATACGATCATCGGTGGTATCCGCTTTAATGTCTGCTTTGATACTTACATAGGCCCAATTGGCCGTGGCCTCACGCCCCATGGGGATGTATCTACCAGGCTTGTAGATTTCAATAACACCTTCTTCGCAGCAAGATGCAAATCTGTCGTTAACGCCGTCAGAATCGCGCACGTCCCCAAACATCTCAGCGATAGCTGACCGGGCTTCTTCAAGAGTGGCGTACTCACCGTGGGCATGTACTGAAAAATCGTTCGTAGTGCCGCACCATCCATTAAGACAGATTTCTCCACTGGAGTTGGTAGTGGCAGGGGACGTGCTGATCTGGATGTAATCAATATCGGCACAATCATCTTGAAACTTGTTCGGGCCGACATAGGCAGTCTTGGTGACGTAGTACATAATGATGCTCCTGCTTCAGGAATCCCGGTTCCGCCGGGGCGGTGCAAGCTGAACTACTCAGCTCTTAAAGCCCATTTTATGCGCATTGCGCATAAAAAGCAAGTAAAAAAATTAGAATATTTTTTGAAAGTGTAAAATTTTCAAGCAAAAAATTAAGGGTCTATTTATTTATGTTTGTTTCCGTTATCAACTAACTTTTATTTGTTTTTTCTTTTTGAACATCAACCTTTTAATCCTGCGGGGATGAGTAAACGCGAAGGGGCAGCGCAGCCCCTTAAAGTGATAAAAATAACCGGACTTGTCCGGGCAATTGAGTGACGATTACGCAAAGCCTGTGCTGCTGTTTTACTCTTCAACCTCCGGCACCTGTGACCCGGCCAACCCCGTGATTAAGCCAGCCAGTCAAGGAGGAACGCAGCAAGTGGTTTACGGAATTGCGAAGCAATGGAGAACGCCGCGAGTAGTCCTTGACTGGCTGGCACACGGGTTTAGGGTTCACATTAAGGTGCTGGTGGTTGAAGGGTGCTGCACTGGCTTGAAGGTCACGAGCGGGACTACAAGGCCCTGTGAAAGGGTTTAGGCGGCACTGCTTAACAGTTCCGCACGATATATTACACCTGGTTTGCTTTAAACCGCGAAGCGGTGGAGTTTTGACCCCAGCCCTTGATCTAGTAATTGTCATTACATGCCCCCAATTCAATTGGGTAACACTATTGCGTGACAAAACCCGGAGCAGTGCAACACCCTGCATCGACAAAGACGGCGACAGAGCCGCGCGCGCCCTGCGGGTGCGTGCGTCCTAGTCTAATCTTTCTCGACGCTCTGATTAGAACAAGATCAGGGCATGTACTAACGGCTTGCGTTACAGATCGGGAGTGAGCATTAAGCCTATTCAACGGACGACAAGGGTAAATCCTCTGGCCACGCAAAAAACCTACCGAAACGAGGATGATTCTTTTCCACTCCCCCCATATTTATTCCGAATTCCGTCAGCTGGTAATCGCCATCAACTTTTTCAAGGTACATAGACTCTACCAGTTTTTGCATAAAATCATCTGTCGAACAGCCGTATTTTTTGGCGAGTCTTGAGGATGACAGTTTGGTGACTACAAAGGGTTTGGTTTTTTTTTGCTCCGGTACATCAACCGGCTCAGGAATGACTACAGGCTTCCCCTGGATGGCCGAGGCAACCATTGCCCGTATATCATCGACAACATAGCTACGGTGGTTTTTCACCTCCAATAAAGTAACACCGGCTGCGCTACACGCAGCCCTTACAAAAACATCCCGTTTAACTCTGTCACGTTTGTTATGTGAAGCATCGTTCAATTCAATGCAGCAGGATACATTCATGTCATCCTTCCGGCATATCACAAAATCAAAGTGCTTTTGCTGCACCTTGCTCCGCATAGCAAACGCTCTTTTCTTATCAATGCCTTTCCTGACCTTCAGCACATCACCGATCCGAACCTTAAACGTAACCAGATACCCACTTGGTACCACTCGCTCAAGAACACTGTAAAAATTGTGCTCAGCTGGAGTAAGAAGCGGCCCGGCACGTTCGTATGGGTAATCATCCGAACGTCCAGAATTCACCAGGGTAAACACCAGAAAAAAAATGGCCGCTATAGCAAGAGCGGCCAATAACATGAGAATTTCCATCGCCAAATAATTGCTATCCCATTAAAGCTAACTCATAGGTGCAACGGCCTTTACCGCTACTTGCTCAGAGAAATGACTACACTACGAATATTATTAACGCTTTCGAGCCAAGCAGAAACACCATACAAGCCATCTACATCAATCGTGTGTTCAGTACCACCATTGTAACAAGATCCACCTATCACTTGGCCTGCCATACAAAAAGGCATGGTTACAGACTTCCACCCATCACCCAGCACATACTCGGCATATTTGGTGTGGCTAGAAAACCATTGCGCGTATAATTTTCCATCCATACCGTCTACCAGAACCGGATTAGCGCCACCCGAATCAAAAATTGTTTTAACCTCACTTACGCCCCCGGCATTGGTATATTTAACCGTATTCATATCATGAGTAATTGCCGTTGTAGACTGATCTTTCTGCCGCCAAGCAACATGAAGCTCATCGCCTATAGAGGCAAGAGCAAGATGCCCAACATCATAAGGCCGGTCTTCTATCTGCGGCATGGCTTCCCAATGAGCATCGGTATTAATAGACCCAGCGATAGAATAGTAGCCAAACTCGTCGATCTCAGCCCACATTACTGCATCCTTGCTTTGGAATTGAGCACCAACCACGCTGGCTTTCAAGCCAGCGGCATCCAGCTCCTCCGCACTGACCGTCAGTGCAGGCAAACCCAAATCCGCCACCATTAAACTATCGTTTTGCGCATCGACCGAAGCCAGGTAAGCTACCGCGACCCCGCCATTCCTCTCCCAAAGAGCAATATCAGCCCCCGGCTTTACCGCATCACTCACATCAAAAACAGCTCCCCAGCTGCTAGTATTCGCGGAATAAGCAACCCCCTTCAAAGCCACGCCGCTATCTCCATCCTGCTTCCAAAGCAATACCGCATCGCCATTGGCCAGCGCCAGTAATTTAATTTCACCGCATGAATTATTCGTCGATTCGACTGAAGCGGCTGGCGACCAGGTTCCACTCTGGGGTACATAATCAGACACATAGACGGATGTTCTTATCCCGTCAGTCTGAAGCCATGCCACATGGCCCACCCCGTTATTAGAAGCGGCCAATTTCGGTGACGGTATAAAACGCTCTGCTTCCCCGGTGAAATTCCAACGGGTATTGGCCAGTACAGTTTGATTGCCATCGTCAAGTTGGCTAATCTGAAGCGCATCCCGCCGCCGTTCCAAATCAGTCATATCGGCGCGAAGTACAGAAGCAAACACCGCCGCCGGTTGTTCCGTTGTGGCTGATTCTACCCAGGCTGCAAAAACAGTCCCATCACCCAGGGCTTTAACGGAAGGGTTGCGTGCCTCTCGGTTCGGATTGCTTATCTGGAATCCAGTAATCCACTCCCGCTCGTTGTAAACCGAGGCAGAACCACCGCTATCTCCCTGCCCCCCATTGTCAGAACCTAGCTGCCCCCCATTATCGGAACCTAACTGCCCCCTATTGCCTGAGTCATCGCCAATCAAGGCAGAATCTGAACTACCGCCGCCGCCACCACCACCACAACCTGCCAGCGCCACCGATAAAAAAACTGAATAAACTACTTTTTTCATGAAAATCCCTTAAATAAAAAAATAAAAATCCCCGGCGGCACTATAACAAACCCACCCTACTCACTGTAATCGTGATGATAATTATTCGCCGGGTGCCAGGACATACCAGGATCATTAATAACATCCCCACTTATATCCCCACTTATATCTAAAGGATCATTAATAACACCCAAACTCCTATATAGATGATAATCATCCACCGGGTCCAAGAACATACCCGGATCATTAATAACATCCCTACGCCTATCTTTACGCCTATCTGCTTTAGCTTTTACCCTCGGCGTTCCACGATTACGCCAGATAAACACCATCTGGCAAACCATAACCGCCACAAACAGGCCAAAAAAAATCACTATTTCAAACATATAAACCTCAACTATTCACTACCTGTTGTTGTTACTTCTTTCTGAAGGCCATCCACACCAAACCCATACGCTTCAAAAAGCTGTCCACCGCTATTGATCAAGATGACCAATAGTAATAGCTTCCAGAACTCCGCGACTATTAAGCACCGGCTTGCCTTCGTAAAGGCCCGGCATAAATTTCAGATTACGAATCAAAAAAGTCACACGGATACCGGCAAAAGGATCTTTGAGTTGCTTCATCGACCCTGCCCACTTTTTCAGTGTGGAACCTACCAGCAAATCGCAATTCGTAATGTCGCCTTCCCATTCGCCACTGTCATTTTTCCGCGACCCCTGGATCAAACCTACCCGAACAAAAAACAGCGTATCGCCATCTTTAGCGTGACTGCGGATTTCATTAATAAACCCGCTACAGGTGGTTACTGAGTCATTCGGAAACAACGGATTCTGAAAACCCTTCCGATCATCCTTCTTCTGTTGTTGCTCGCCCATCTCAGGATGGCTACCCACTTCAGGGAAGTCATCATAGGCACCAATTGGGGGCTGATTCATATCATTCATGCTTGGCCATACTCCTGTTTGATTTTTTTTTCGCAGTCGCCTTTTTAGGTCGGCTGCTCTGATTAATATACGTGTCTGGTTTCCAATTACCCAAACCGTCGATCACAATCACAATACGCTCAGCACCCAATTCAGCCAGGAAGTTAATCGCCGTGTTGGGCGACCGGAACACCCTAGGGGACTTCCGTTGAGTGTAGAGTTTGAGCACCTGCTTACCCTGCTTAATAAACATCTCAAAACCTGAAGGCGTCCCAGCAAGAACGATTTCCGGTTGTGTTGGATTCATTAGCATGACCTTCACAAGGCGCTGCTCTATTGGCTCGTACTCTTTATACATTGCGCGGCTGATAAACCAGATATTCCTTTGCCTGACGCGGTTTTTTGCCGCGATTCGCATGGGTCAGGCGCTGCACAAAGTAGCGCTCACCATCCCGCTCAATCATTTCCCCTGATTTCACCAGGCCTAACATTTCAAGACATTCAGTGGCCTTCTTGCGATAGGCATCGAAGTCTACATCACTAGGAACCCGCATCGAGATAACACCGACAACATTTTCTTTACGCAATGCTGCCCAACACTTACCCAGGTTCACACCGTTATCAGATTGCTCTTCACCATAGATTGCTTTTTGCTCTGGCATTATTCGCTCCAATTCTTATCAATATCGCCTTTCAGCGAGACAACCGCATCAGCTTCCACCCGAAAAATCAGCTTTTTGTTACCAAGCTCCACTGTCAGCATGAATTCGCCATTATCCAAGCCCAATCGCACGGCAGAGGCCTTTTTGGGCTTGGGTG